>Ga0209239_1000744_pt1 | contig 19096 bp, 13 predicted proteins | sample GraSoi013_2_20cm_FD_185824 | JGI IMG/M metagenome (GOLD analysis project Ga0209239, IMG submission 185824) | Grasslands soil microbial communities from the Angelo Coastal Reserve, California, USA - Sample 10_02_2013_2_20cm (SPAdes) (version 2) | ecosystem: Environmental > Terrestrial > Soil >...
CCGCGCCTTGATCACGCCCTCTTCGAAGCGCTTCATCATCGCGGAGATCGTCTGGTCTCGTTCCTTCGTCGCCTCGACGTCCGCCTGGGCGACGATGTCGAGTGCCTCGTCGAACTGCCCGAGCCGATATGCGCGTTCCGCCCTCTCGAGCAGGCCCTGCGTTCGGACCAACGGGGCGTTCATCGCTTCGGCGTCCGCGAGGATGTCCTTGATCTGCCGCAGCGCGGCCTCCGTCTCCTCGCCTTGCCGCTTCAGCGTCTCGAGCTGGGTCTTGAGTTGGAGCGCGAGCTCCGCGGCCTGCTCGACCTCCCCCGCTTCGAGGTGTCCGCGCGCCCGGACCAGGGTGTCGCTCGACGCCGCGAGGTCGACGCCCTCCAGGGAACTCAGGACTTCCTCCGAGGCCATCAATGACGATGCGAGCCGCTCCTTGATGAGCGTGGTGAATTCGTCCTCCGTGCGCTGCGCGAAGGCGAGGGCCTTTGCGTAGTCCTTCGCCTTCATCGCCTCCTTCGCGTCCGCGAACACCTGGCGGAGATGCGGTGCCGCGATCCCGAGTCGCTCCGCGAGTTCGAGACGACTGCGGGAGGAGAGGATCTTCTGGGCGGACGAATAGAGGACCGTGAGCTTGTCCGTCTCCGTGCGGGCCGCCGCGGCGAGCTGCATCGCCCGTTCGAGGTCGAGTTGCTCGAACGCCTTCTTCGCGTCGACGAGCATCTCCACGACCTTCGAGACGTCCACGTTCCGTTTCTTCGCTTCCGCGACGAACGCCGCGGCGGTCGCGATCGCGTTGTAGGCTTGGCGGTGCATCGCGCTCGTCTTGCTCGCGCGGTCGTTGCCTTCGTTCAGGAGGCGCAGCCCTTCGTGGTAGTTCTGGACGCCGAACGCCATGCGCGCGCGGCGCACGAGGTCGTTCATGTCTTCCACGTCGATCTTCAGACCCTGGGCCGTGCCGATCCGGCCGCGGACTAGGCCGACCAGGTTGTCCGCGATTCCGGCGAGGGCCGCGGTGGCCTTGTCGCGCGTCGCGACGATCTCCGCGACCCGGCCGCCTCCCAGGTACGCGTTCAGGTCGCGGTGAAGGGCCTCGAGGGTCGCGACGTTCGCTCCCAGGTCGACCCCGATCCGGACCGCGAGGGCCAGGTCGGCCACGATCTCCTCCGCCCGCGTCCGGACTCGCGCCTCGACGAGCGTCTGACCTTCCGCGACCGCCTTGAAGGCTCCCTCGAAATCCTGCGACGCCATCGAGGCGTCCGCCCGGTTCACGAGGGCCTTCAGGCTGCCGCTCTCATCCCCGAGGTATGGGAGCGAGGTCCGCAGCGTCGAGATCAGCCCGGCGGCATGTTCCGCGAGACGCCGTTCCGCCTTGCCCTGAAGGACGGCAGCGAGATCGAGGGCATGTCGGTAATCGTCCGCTTTGGTCGCCACGATCGCTTCCTGGAGGAGTTTCGACGGCTCCGAAAGGTCGACGCCGTTCTGCTCCCCCACGGTCAAGATGAACTCGGCGCGTTCGATCGCCTCCAGGACCCGTTCCCGCTCGGCCCTCCGGAGCTCCTCGAAGGCGGACTGGACCGCCTTCTCGACCTCGGCCGGATTCCGTTCCTGGTACGCCTGTCGGGCGGTCTCCGCGAGTTTCCTGGCGCGCACGGTCTGCACGCCGAAGCCTTCGACCTCGGCGAAGGAGCGATGGAGTTCCTTCAGCCGCGTCTCCACCTTGCGGTACCGGTCCAGGATCGCGTCGACGGCGACGTCGGCGCGCTTCGCGTGTTCGATTGCCTCCTGGAAGGCGCCTCGTCGGATCGCCTCGCGCGCGGTGTTCAGGTCCTCGAAGGGACCTTTGAGATCGACGCCCATGTTCGCGGCGGCCGCGAACTTTTCACGAGATGTGCCGAGGACCGCGACGACCCGTTGGAACTGGGCCTGCTGGACGGCCTGGAACCCTTGTTTCGCGAGCTGGGCTCCCTCCTGGTAATTGCCCTTCTTGATCGCGCTTTCCGCCCGGGCGAACACGTCCTGCGCGGCGGTCGGGTCCGCTCCCATCGCGCGCGCTTCTTGGAGGATGCGGGAAAAGTCACTGGCCCTTCCGTCGAGAGCGCGTTGGAGCGCCTTCTCCGATTCGGCCCGGCTCTGGTTGAGGGCGTTCTTCGCTTTCTCGAAATCGAGAATTGTCACATCGCCGCGCGCCCTCTCGATCAGGTTCGCCGGCTTCGTCGTGTCCGCGCCGAGCTCCGCGGCCGTCCGGACCAGGTCCTCCGCGATCCGGATCTCCCTCGTCAGGGCGGAGTTCATGTCCTCCCGGATCGTGTCGAGACCTTCCTTCGTGAAGTCGAGGGCGCTCTGGAAGTCGTTGTTCTCCATCGCGGTCCGCGCCCGCGAGAGGAGGTCTTCGATCGGCGCGACGTCGCGGTTCATGTTCTTCGCCGACAGGATGAGGGCTTGGACCTTGGAGAAGGACGAGGACAAATGTTCCTGAAGGATTTTCTCGCTGCGTTTCCATGCCTTCTTGGCGTGGTCGATCGCGCCGCCAAGATCTTCCGCAGCAAGGGCGCCTTCCGCCTTCGCCAACGTCGACTCCGTCTCCGCCAGATCGGCGCCCAGCCCTTTCGCGAGTCGACCTAGCGCCGAGCTCGAATCGACGATGCCCCGGGCGCGTTCTCGGTAGTTGCGCCGCCCGCGTTCGAGGGCTTCGCCCGCCTTGTCGACGGCGACCTTGTAGTCCTTGGCGACCATCGCGGCGCTCGCCTCGGCGAGGGCCTTCTCCGCCTCGACCACGTTCGTGTCGACCCGGCGCGCCTGATCGATCATGTCTTGGGCGGCCTTCAGGCCGTCCTCGGCGGCCTGACGGGTACGGGCCGTCTCCTTGACCTTCTCCTCCAACTGCTTTCGCAGTGCGTTGTCGCGCAGGTACCCGCTCACGGGTCGGGGGCTCCGCTGCCTCGGGGGGACGGCATGTGCTCGTCCTCCGAGAAACAGCACGGTTGTCAGAAATTCGAGCTTATTAACGCGTTAGCCCGTGGTTATCACGCATGATTCATCTCGCCCATTCGGAGAACGATTTTCCGGGGCGCTCGAACCGAGATCGGAGCTATTCGTTTGCCGCGGCCACCGGAGAGGGAGCGGTCGACGCCGGGACTGGACTGCCGGCCTCGGGCGTTTGCAACGGGCTCGCTTCGGTGGCGTCGTCCGTGAGGGTCCCTTCCGGTCGCTCCTTGTACGGGACGCCCGCCTTCTGCGCCATGAGTCGGCGGATCCCTTCGCGGTCCGTTGACTTCAGGCCGAAGAATTCCGCGAAGTAGCGAGTCGTCGTCAAAGCCAGGGACCGGCCGGACGGCTTGCGGTTGATCAGGCCGAGGTCCTCGAGCCCCTTCGTGTGCTCGTACACCTTCGAGCCGATCATGTCGAACAGGTCGCTTTGCAAGAGCGGCTGATGGTACGCGATGAGGGCCGCGGTCTTGAGAAGATCCCGATCGATCTCGGGCGGCGCGAAGGCCCGTGCCCGTTCCGAGTAATCGGAGCGGATCTGCATCGTCCACTTCGTTCCAATCTGGGCGACCTCGATCGCGCTGTCCCGTTTCGTGTACTCCTTCGACAGGGCACGCAGGTGTTCCCGTATCACCTCGGGCGGGAGTCGGGTCGTCCGAGCGAGTTCCTCCGGCGTGAGGGCCTTGCCGGCGCTGAAGAGGGCCGCTTCCACGAGCGCCCGCGGATTCATGGAACCGCCTCCTGGCTCACCGGAAGCTTCGGTCCGAGGGCCGGGATTGCAAGCAGCTCTTCCGTCGGGAGTTCCGTTTCCATGGACAGGCGTTTCACGAAAATCTCCCCGTAGGGGTACTCCTTCTGCCAAAGCTTGACCTTCTCCAGGTGGGCGAGGAAGAGGAGGGACATGAACACGGTCACCTCGTCCCAGACATCGCCGATCGTGAGCTGTCGCAGCGGGATCGGCTCCCCGTTGAACTGGGCCAGCCGGTGCCAGGTCAGGGCGATGTCGTCCGTCAGGTCTTCCCCGTGTACCTTCTGGTGGAAGTTCGGGGCGAACTTGCGGATCGCTTGCTCGCGCAGGGCGTTCAGCTGCATCTGGATGTCCGCCTCCCGACGTGCCTCGTCGAAGGCGTCCATGAGTTCCATGAGGGTCACGGCCCGGCGGCCCTCGCGGTGGATCGCCTCCGTGAGCGGCGTCGCGGTCCCGGCCAGGACGACCTGGTTGTAGTCGAGGTCCGCGGGATCGCGGAACATGTCGAGGTCCCATCCGTCCCCTTCGGGGAGGGGTTCCGGCGGCATCGCGTCGAGCAGGACCTTGTCGCTCTGCAGCTTCAGGATCGACCAGGCGAGGAACACGAGCTTGCCCGCCGTCACGAAGTTCACGGAGCCATCCTTCTTCACCTTGTCCAGGAAGAGCTTCGTGAAGGGCACGAGGTTGATCTCCCAGGGGTCCATCTGCCGTTCGAGGACGAGCTCGAACGCCGCGACGACGGACTTCTCGAACGGATCGCGCACGGCCACATGCATGCCTTGGTCGATCTCGTTCAACATGGACAGGTAGCGGTTGATCCGCTGCCCGCCCTCCGTCTCGCTGATGAGGGCCTTGTGGAAGAGCAGATGGTTCAGCACGGTCTGGTAGTTCTCGCTCATGCGGGGATCACCTCGGTGGGCTTCTCGTCCTCGATGTCCGCCAGGTTCACGCGCATGATGACCTCGGAGACCGATTCCGGCGTCATCGTGACGCCGATCAGGTGATCCGCCTCTTTCAGGCTCACCTTGCGCAACGAGATCTGGACGAACTGCGCGGCCGTGCTGTTCCGCCGAATCATCCGGGCGACCTTCTCCGCGTTGATCGCGTCGAGGTTCTGGTCGATCTCATCGAGCAGGTAGAAGGGCGACGGGTCGTACTCCTGGATTGCGAAGATCAGGGCCATTGAGGCGAGGGACTTCTCGCCGCCGGAGAGGGCCTCGAGTCGCAGGACCTTCTTGTGCGCCGGCTTCACCTTCAGGATTAGACCGGCCTCGAACGGCTTTTCCGGGTCCTCGAGGACCAGCTCCGCTTCGCCGCCCTCGCTCAGTTCGGCGTAGACGCGCGTGAAATTCTCACTGATCGCGGAGAAGACCTTCGCGAGTCCCTCCTTCTTCCGGTCCGTCAACTGCTCAACGAGACGGATCAGCTCCTCCCGCTGGCCTTCGAGCCGCTTGAACTCGTCCTTCAATTCCACGGCGCGGGCCTGCTGGGCGTCGTAGTCCTCGAGCGCCCTCAGGTTGATCGGACCGAGGGCCGTGATCGCGGTCTCGCATTCGCTGATCGTCGTCTTGAGTTCCTCGAGGCTCGGGAGGCGGCCCTCCTTCACCTCGACGGCCATCTCCGTCATCACGCGTTCCGCTTCCGCGAGCTGTTCCTCCTGGACCTTCAGCTCCGTCTGCAGCTTCAGGAGGAAATCCTCCTTCGTCTCGATCTTGTGCGTGACCTTGTCGACGTCCGCTTCGCGGTCCGTCTTCTCCTTGTACGCCGCATCGCGGGCGTCCTGGAGGTCTTTGATCTTCTTGCCCATCTGGGCTTCCGTCTTCTCAAGGCCGCGGATCTCCGTCTCGAGTCGGCCGAGGGAGGCTTCGAATGTCTCGATCCGCTTGTCGTGCTCCTTCCGCTGATCCTCCAAGCTCCCGATCCGCGCGTCGAGCTCCGTCCGTCGCTCGTCGAGGAACGTGGTCTGGGTCGCCATCGCCTCGAGCTTCGAGCGGAGACCGCTCAATTCCTCCGCGAAGGTCGCACGCCGGTTCATGAGCTCCTTCATGCGAGACGAGATCTGCTGCGGCGTGGCCTCCATGACGGCCTTCTTGCGCTCGTCCCGTTTCGCCTTCAAGGCGTCGACTTCCGTTGTGAACTTGGCCAGGTCTTCTTCGATCCGCGTCGCGGTCTTCCGTGCGTCCTCGAACCCTGCCTTCCGTTCCGCGAGGTCCTTGTCCGCGGACGCGAGCTTCGCGGCGAACTCCTTTCGTTTTGCCTCGAGGGTGCTCGTTTTCACCTCGACGGCCCCGGTCCGACCGCCGGTGTCCTTGATCGTTTCTTCGAGTCCTAGGATCTCCTTCCGGAGTTCGTCGAGGCGGTTCGCCACCGTCTCCCCGTGGGCCTGCGCCTCCCGCAGTTTCTCCGCGATCTTCTCCATCTCGCTCGCGGAGCTCGGCCCGAACTTCAGGGTGGACCGCTCGATCTCGCCCCCGACCATCGCGCCGGAGGCCTCGATGAGTTCTCCTTCGATCGTGACGAGCCGGACGCCGCCCATCCACTTGCGCGCCTCGTCCAGCGTCTGGACGACGAGCGTGTCCCCGAACACATAGAAGAACGCGTCCCGGTACTTCTCGTCAAAGTGACACAGGTCGATCGCGAAGCCGAGGCACTCCTTCGCCACGAGGATCGCTTTCCCCCGCGGCTTGCCCACGAGCATCTTGTTGAGAGGGAGGAACGTGGCGCGGCCGACCTTGCGCTTCTTCAGGTAGTCGATGCACTGGGCCGCGACGGTGTCATCGTCGACGATGATCGCCTGCATCCGCGCGCCTGCGGCCGTCACGATGGCGGTCTCGTATTGCGTCTCGACGTGGGCGAGCTGGGCCACGGTCCCGTGGACGCCCTTGATGGAGCCGGTCTCGCGGCATTCGAGGATTGCGGAGACGGCGGAGGTATAGCCGCGTTTCATGTTCTCGGCGACGTCGGCCTCCGCTTTGAGCTGCGCATACTGACGCGTCAGGCTCAAGATCGCGGTCTGTAGTTCGGCCTGCTCCTTCCCGAGGCGGGTCTCCTCGGCTCGCCGGGCGTGGAAGTCCTCCTGGAGTTTCTCGAGGCTCTTGCCCGATTCCCTCGTGGAGGTCTTGAGTTCCTTCAGCTGCCAGTCCGCGTCCTCGTGTTCGACCTGGTATTGTTTGCGGGATTCCTCGAGCCGGCCGATCTCCGACTCCAGACGGGTCATGGCTTCCTTCGTCCGGTCTCCCTCGAGGACGAGGCTCTTCACCTTCTCCTCGACCTGGTCGATCTCGTTGTTGAGGGCGATGATCTGCTTCTGAATGTTCAGGACCTTCGCGTCGCTCTTCGACGCGAGTTCGTCGACCTCATGGAGGTCCTTGTCCGCGGCTTTGATCTGGCCGTCCAACTCGCCGACGCGTTTGTCGACGTTGTCCCGCTCCCGGGCGAGGGCGTCCGTCTCCTTCTGGACCTTTCCCTTCTCCTTCGTCGCGTCCGCATTCTCCGTTCGGAGCTGCTTCAGCGTTTCCTTCGAGGTCTCGATTCCGTCTGTCGCTCGGGCCCGCTCGATGCGGAGTCCGTCCAGCTTCTCCTTGAGTTGTCTGGCCTCCTCTCCGCCGCGGTCCGCCATCTCCTGTTCGAGCTCGCTCAACCGGGCGACCGCGGCATCCAGCCGACCGCGGAGTTCCTCTTTCTGGGCCTCGAGCTTGCTTTTGTCGGCCTCGTGCTTCGCAATCTGTTCCTGCGTCCCGACGATCTGCCGCTCGATCAGTTCCCGGTTCTTGTATGCGAGCTGGGCCTTCGCCGTCGTCAGACGCTCGTTCAAATCCCGATACTTCAGGGCGCCGTCCCGGTCCGATTCGAGCTGATTGATCTGCTTATCGATCTCGTCGAGGATGATCCGGATCCGGTCGAGGTTCTCTTCCGTCTCCTTCCGCTTGCCTTCGGCCTGGTTGATGTCATCGTCGAACTTCGTGATCCCGGCGATGTTGTCGAGGATCCGCCGACGTTCTATGGAGGACATGGACACGATCCGCTGGATGTCCCCCTGCTGGACCAGGTTGTACCCCTCGGCCGAGATGCGTGCGTGGGCGAGGAGGGAATCGAACTCGGACAACGAGGACTTCCGGTCGTTGATGTAGAAGTACGAGTTGTAGCCGCCTTCCACGGACGGGCTGAGGCCCACGTAGCGGGTGAGCTTCACCTCGTCCGCCTCGACGGGGATCTGACGGTCCGAGTTGTCGAAGATCAGGCTGACCTGGCACGAGTCGGCGGCCTTCTTGTCCTTCCCCCCGTTCCAAATGAGGTCCGTCAGTTTGCCGGCCCGGATTGCCTTCGCGCTCTTCGGACCGAGGACGAACAGGATGGCGTCCGCGATGTTGCTTTTCCCGGAGCCGTTCGGGCCCGTGATCGACGTATACCCCTGGAGGAAGGGGACCGAGATCTTTCGCCCGAACGACTTGAAGTTCTCCATCTGGATCTCTTTCAGGAACAAGGCCTCACCTGACCGGTGGAAAGTCAGCGCTAGGGAGCATTGCTACTACCATCCCATCTATATCCTTCTAGTGTCCGACGAGAGTCAGACGCAGACGCGAAGAGAGGTGATGGCTATAAAAAAGTAGCGGGGTCGGAGGACGGATTGACAAAGCGAACCGCATCCTTCGGATGCCCCACAAGTCTTCGCGCGGGTGTCCCCAGAAGATCCTCCTTCACGATACGCGATTCAAATCCGATTCGCCGGCGGAAGCTCAGGCTTCGTCGGTCGCAACATTCAACCGCCCCGCGAGAATCACACCATCGGCGAACGATAACGGAGTGCGTCCGAGACGACAGGGAGGTTCCGAGATGATCGTCGTCACTGGAGCAAGCGGTCTCCTCGGAGGAAACATGGCCATGGCGGCCCGCCGGCGACGCGTCGACTTTGTGGCGGCCTACCATCGGCATGCGGTCCATTTTCCCGACACGAAGGGGATTGCCGCGGACCTCTCCGATCCTCGCCAGATCGATGCCGCCCTCTCTTCTCTGAGCCCAAGCTGGATCGTGCACTGCGCAGCCGCGACGGACGTGGACTGGTGCGAGGACCATCCCGATGAGGCCCAACGAATCAACCGCGACGCGCCCGGTTTCCTAGCGGCATGGGCTCGGGTGCATGAGGCGCGATTCGTCTTCGTGTCGACCGATGCGGTCTTCGATGGGCGGCGCGGCGCATACACGGAGACGGACGCGCCATCCCCCGTGAACGTCTATGGGTCGACGAAGTGGGCGGGAGAGCAGGCGGTTCAGAAGGAACTGAGGTCCGCTCTCGTGGTCCGGACGAACATTTACGGCTGGAATCTGCAACCCAAAGAGAGCCTCGCGGAGTGGATCCTGGGCCGACTCGAGGCCGGGAAGAACGTCCCCGGGTTCGACGACGCAGTCTTCACGCCGATCCTCGCCGACGACCTTTGCGAGATCCTCTTGGACATGATGGACCGATCAATGAGCGGCTTCTATCATGTCGCGGGTTCCGAGGCCCTGACGAAATTCGAATTCGCCCGACGGATCGCCCGCCTGTTCGGGCATGACCCAGAATCCGTTCACCCGGTGAAGGTGGCGTCGTCTGGATTGCGCGCCCCGCGGCCGAGGAACACGGCCCTGCGGTCGTCGAAGGCGTCCCGGTCCCTGGGACGGGACATGCCGGATGTCGGTGAGGGACTCCAAAGGTTCAAGGCGGACCGAGATTCCGGATATGTGAGAGAACTCCGGTCCTATCGAGGGGCGTAGGCGGATGGCGAGACTGAAGATCGGCCGGCGATGGGTCGGGGACGGAGAGCCGACCTATTTCATCGCCGATATCTCGGCGAATCACGACGGCGATCTGAATCGCGCGCGAAAATTGATTCGGCTTGCCGCCAAGTCGGGGGCGAACGCCGCCAAGTTCCAGAACTTCCGGGCTGCCAAGATTGTCAGCCGGCGAGGGTTCGAAACGCTCGGCCACTCCCTGTCCCACCAAGCGGCTTGGAAGAAGCCGGTCTACGAGGTTTATGCGGACGCGAGCCTGCCGTGGGAGTGGACACCCATTCTGCGGAAGGTATGCGACGAGGCCGGGATCGACTACTTCTCCGCGCCATACGACCTCGAGGCCGTGGACATGTTGAATCCCGACGTCCCATGCTTCAAGATCGGATCCGGCGACATCACCTGGCTCGAGCTGCTCGAGAAGGTTGCGCGGACGGGGAAACCGATCATCCTCTCGACAGGCGCTTCGGATCTCGCGGATGTGAAGAGGGCCGTCGAGACGATTCTCGCGATCAACCCGGCCCTGGTACTCCTCCAGTGCAATACGAACTATACGGGGAGCGTCGAGAACTTCAAACATGCACACCTCCGGGTCCTCACCCAGTATGCTCGATTGTTCCCGCAGGTCGTCCTGGGCCTTTCCGATCACACGCCCGGCCTTGCTGCCCCCCTCGGTGCGGTCGCGCTCGGCGCCCGCGTCGTCGAGAAGCACTTCACCGACGACAACACGCGAACCGGGCCAGACCATCCGTTCTCCATGATGCCCGATGGTTGGCGGGAGATGGTGGATCGGACGCGCGAGCTGGAGGACGCCTTGGGCGAAGCCGAAAAGCGAGTCGTGGAGAACGAAGCGGAGACGGTGATCATCCAGCGCCGATGCCTGCGCGCCGCCCGGGCCCTCTCGAGGGGAGCGGTTCTCCGACGCGAGGACATCGACGTATTGCGGCCCGCGCCGTCCGACGGCATCGCTCCGTACGAACTCGATCGGGTCCTCGGACGCCGGTTGAGGGTCGACGTCGGACCCGGGGACTACCTCCGATGGACGATGCTCGAGGACAGGAGCTAAGGCTTGCGGATTTTGTACTTCACCCACGGAGACACCGTCCATGACCGGCGGTTCCTCCAGAGGATCAAGGAATTTGGCCACGAGGCCTGGTCCTTGCGGCTCTCGGAGGCCGGGCGCGCGCGATCGGACGAGGATCGGGCGAGCGGAGCGCTTCGTGCCTCATGGCCGAAGGGAACGCCGTTCGCGGAAGGACCCGACGGCATGCAAGATCTTCTGCCCGCCTTTCTGGAAGTTCTCGCCGATGTCCGGCCGCAACTCGTCCATGCGGGTCCCGTCCAATCGTGCGGCTATTTGACGGCCATGTCAGAATTCCATCCCTTTCTCCTCATGTCCTGGGGGTCCGATCTCCTCGTGGACGCGGAGCGGGATGCTGCGTGGCGTCGATCGACGTCGATCGCATTGCAGGGCTCCGATCTGCTCCTTTGCGACTCCACCGCCGTCCGGTCGAAGGCGCACGCCCTTGTGGGATACGACGACTCCCGGATCATCCAGTTCCCGTGGGGCGTCAATCTGCACGCGTTCCGACCAGGAGCGGACCAGAGGGGCCTGCGACACAGGTTGGGCTGGGACGATTCGTTCATCGTCCTCTCGACCCGCTCCTGGGAACCCATCTACGGGATCGATACGCTCCTCGAAGCCTTTCGGCGGGCTCACGCGAAAGAATCCCGGATCAAGCTCATCCTCCTCGGGAGTGGCTCGCTTGGCGCGAAAATCGAGCGGTTCGTGACCTCGAACAAGCTCAGCGAGGTCGTCCACCGCCCTGGCGCGATCCCGCACGAGGAGATGGCGGACTATTTTCGCGCGGTCGACCTGTACCTCAGCTGCGCCCTCAGCGACGGGAGTTCCGTTTCGCTCCTTGAGGCGATGGCGACCGGACTTCCGGTCGTGGTCAGCGACAGCCCCGGGAATCGTGAGTGGGTCGCGTCCGACGAAAACGGCTGGATCGCACCTGTCGGGAACCCGGATGCGTTCGCGGCCCTTTTGATCACCTCCATCCAATCGGGTCCGACCGAGCGGACGACAATTGCGCAGGTCAACCGTCGACTCGTCGAACAGCGCGCCGACTGGTCGAGAAACTCGGAGCTTCTCCGGCAAGCCTATGAGCGGCTCGCGCGCGGTTGATGCGTCCGGGCCGGGACGATGGCCGTCCTCAACGGACCGACTTCTGGGGGATATGCCGGTTAATCTCGAGCCACTCCGGGTGTTCATCGAGGACCGTCAGCACCTCCGTCCAAGCGAACCGGTCGTGCCCGAAATAGTCGTAGACCCGGCGGACGAATTCGTAGTCTTCGGGCGTGTCCACGGTCCACCGGTGGTGCGAGAGGTCCTGGTCGTTGCGCACGGATTGCAATCGGAAACGCTCCGGATGGCGGTAAAGGTATGGGGTCACGTGTTCGCGCCATTCCGGGTTCGTGTCTTCCCTCCAAGCGCGCTCGAGAGCGCTGAAGGCGATCACCTCGACGTCCAATCCGCGCGGATACGTGCGTGGCTCCAAGGTATTGCTCGCATAATCGCAGCTTCCGTGGCGAAACGCGTCGACGACGCGGTCAACAATTCCGGGATCGATGAGGGGACAATCGGAGGTGATCCGAATCACGGCGTCGGCCCGATGTACGATGGCCGCCGCGTGGTACCGATCGAGGAGATCTCTCTCGCTGCCGCGGGTGAACGGCCATCCACGAGACTGGCAGAGGTCGGCAATCGCGTCGTCCTGGGACTCGATGGTCGTCGCGACGGCCACTGCATCTAGGTCCTTGGCCCGCCGGGTCCGGTTGACGACCCGCGCAAGCATGGGTTCTCCGGCGAGCGGTTTGAGGACTTTGCCGTAAAATCGCGTGGATCCCATCCGCGCTTGAATGATAGCAACAACCCGGTGCGGATCGGTCGTCACAAGGCCTTCAGCATCTCCTTGAGCCGCGCGGGCGTCAGCCACTCGGAGTTCCCGTCACTCGTATACCGGAACCCGGCGGCCAGCGGTTTGCCTCCGCGGCTTTTCTCTCGCGACCAGAAAGGTTGCTCGGGTTCGATCACGAAATGGTCATCGAATTCCCGGGCATGGATCGCTTCTTCTTCTGTGAGAAGGACCTCGTGCAGCTTCTCGCCCGGGCGGATGCCGGTCACCTTCCGCTTTCCGCCGGGGGCGATTGCCTCGGCAAGGTCGGTCACGCGCATGCTCGGAATCTTCGGCACGAAGATCTCGCCACCAACCATGGAGTCCACGCAGTGCAGGATGAACCGGACGGCCTCGTCTTGGGTGATCCAAAACCGAGTCATGCGCTCATCGGTGATCGTGAGGGCGCCCACCTTCGACTGCTCGCGAAACACCGGGACCACACTGCCGCGGCTGCCGACGACATTCCCGTATCGGACGACACTGAAGCGGGTCGGGCGAGGACCGCTGTAAGAATTCGCTTGGATCAGCAGCTTCTCCGCCACGAGTTTCGTCGCACCGTACAAGTTCACGGGGTGGACCGCTTTGTCGGTGCTGAGGGCCATGACCTTTGAGACGCCATTGTCAATCGCGCCATCGATCACGTTCACCGCGCCTTCGATGTTCGTCCGTACCGCTTCGATAGGATTGTATTCCGCGACCGGAACCTGCTTCAAGGCGGCGGCATGAATGAGGAAGTCGACGCCGTTCAAGGCGCGATAGAGCCGATTCCGATCCCGCACGTCGCCGATCAGGAACCGCAGGCGAGAATCGTCGAAGCGTGCCTGCATCTGGACCTGCTTCCACTCGTCCCTCGAGTAAATTCGGATGGCGCGAGGATGTTGCGTCTTGAGGAGAAACTCGACGAACTTCTGTCCAAAGGAACCCGTCCCACCTGTGACGAGGATCGTCTTGTCATCTACGGTCATGCGGTCCGAGCGCCGCAATGCCCGTCCGGCTTAAAAGATGTCTTTGACCGCCTTCCAGGGGAGCCTGCTCCGGAGGAACATATAAGATTCGCCGAAGGTTACAACGATTCGGTCGGGATGTTCGGACCACGGAGCCTTGCTCTGGTCGCCCACGGAGCGACGTTGGATCGGGTGCCCGACGAGTCTCGCATCCTCCCGTTGGAACCGACCGTCTCGGTCAACAGTGAACGTCGGATCGCGAATCGTCCCGAAGATTTCCTCCGGCCTGAGGATGATGTGCTCGTAGAGAAGTCGACTGAGCAATGGGCCTCGGACTGGTGGAGGGGCACCGATCCCGACACGTTCGAGTGGAACGGCGTGAATCTCGCGGAGTGCTTCTCCTTCGCGGTCACTTTCGTTGTCCGGGATCTCCTCAAGACGTCGATTATCCTCGAGCGCCTTTTCGAACGAGAACGTCCGGAGAGGATTCTCTGTGACGTCCCCCCGCCCGAAGGTGGGTTCCGACCGTATCCCCATCTGGATGCGATTGGATTGTTGGCCGCATCCCGATCGGCGGCCAGAGGCCTGCGTTTTGAACCGCTGTCCCTTGAGAGGGACCGGGCGAAGGCCCCATCCAGGTCAGCGCTCGCCCACGCGTATCTGTCCGTGGCAACGCGGCGCGCGCTCTCCGTCCTGCGCGGCGGCCGACCCCTTGTCGCCGTCGGCCCGCACCGTGAATTCTACGAGCCGGTGGCGGCGGCATGGCACGGGGGCTCCGCGAGCACCGTCGTGGTGACACCGTCCCGACTTCCGATTCGTTCCAGCCCTCGGGCGCACCTCTTCGTCGCCGCTCTTGACGCGATCGGTGGCGGCACCGCGCGCCCGGACGTTCTGCGATTCCTGGCCCGGGCCACGGCCACCATCGGTCGAATCACGCCTCCTGCGTCGCTCGACGAAGCAGCCTCCGATCTTTGGGAACCGTTGCGCGCGGAAATTGGAAGGCGGATTCGCGCGGACCTGACCGACTTGGCCGCTGCGGGCGTCGCCTTCGAAGACGGGCTCGATCGAGCGGCGCATCTGCTCCTCGTCGAAACGACGAGTCCTCTCGCGAAGGCGATGGTCCGCTTCGCTCGCCGCAAGACGATTCCCGTCACGGTGATTCAACACGGGATTCTCGCCGGCGAGTTCAGCTACCGGCAGACCGAGGCGGATCGAGTCGCGGCCTGGGGTCCCGGCGACGCCGATTGGTTCCGGAAGAACCTAGGACCTTCCGTTGACGTGGAGCCGACAGGGTCTCCGCGTTATGACGGTCTCAGGCCGGGGAGGGCGGCGCGACTCCCCGCAGCCGTCGCGCGTTTGCGTCCGGGCACCCCTCTGGTCTTGTTCGCCTCCCAGCCGTTCGTGCAGGATCGCGCAGGGCGGTCCCCATGGGTGCGTCGGAAGGCCCTCGAAATCGTGCTCGACTCCGTCAGGGCCAAGGTCGGGTTGACGTTGGCGGTCAAGTGGCACCCGGCGGAGCACCCTGAGCTCCTGCCGGCGTTCAACGCGCCGTCCGGAGGTCGGGTGGTAAGCATCCAGCACGCGGACACACTGGCGCTGATTGAGCGATCTCACGTCGTGCTGGCCGTCTCGTCAACGGTAGCTCTCGAAGCGATGTATCTCCGACGACCCGTCGTCTTCGTCGGTCCCGCCGATCCGGATAGCCCGTTCCATCCCCCCGAGCAGGGCGGCGGTTGCCGCGCGAAGACGGCGGCAGATTTGTCCTCGATCCTCGACAAGTTGCTCGAACATCCCGAACATCGCAAGCGTGTGCTCGACGGACAGGCGGCGTTCTTGACTCGATTCTACGCGCCACTCGACGGCCGGGCGGCGGAGCGAGTGGTCGACCTACTCCGGGCCAGGTGAGATGCCATTGGGCCACTACGACACCTTCGATCCGGTCCCGCACCGCGCTCACAGGCGGACGCTCGCATCCCTTCGGCCCGGAGAGCGCGTCCTCGAGGTCGGATGCAGCAGCGGGGCTCTCACGGAGCGTATCGCCGCGATGGGATGCCGGGTCACCGGGATCGAAATGCGACCGGAGGCGGCGGCACAGGCACGGAGGTTCAGCGAGGAGGTCCTCGTCGGGGACCTCGCAACGATGCCCCTCCCTCTGCCGCCTTCGAGTTTCGACGCGATTCTCCTAATCGACGTCCTTGAGCACCTCGCAGACCCCATCGAGGCCATGCGGCGTCTGTTCCCGCTGCTCCGCGAAGGAGGTCGGATGGTGGTTGCCATCCCCAACGTGGCCCACTGGTCCGTTCGCTTCCGACTCTTGGCGGGCCGGTTCGACTACGACGAAAGCGGGATCCTCGACCGCACCCATCTCCGGTTCTATACGCGCGACTCGGCCCGTGCTATGCTCGAGCAAGCCGGCCTGGAAATCCGCGAAACGGATTGGGTCCCGGACGTCCCGCTGCTCCGGTTCAAACGGCTTCTCATCCAAGCGAACTACCGGGTTGCTTCATTGCTTCCCGGCCTGTTCTCCACGGAATTTTTCTTCGTCGGTACGCCCCAACGAGGCAATTGATCCCGCGGACTTCGTTCCGGAGGCTGGAAGGTCTTTGAGGAATTCGGCGGGGTCCGCGGTGGCTCTTCGAAATCCTGCCGCGGGTCACACATCGAGACCGGTGGCGGCATTGGTTCGATCCGACTGGGAACCGTCAAGGGCGGTAGGGCCTGTGGACCGCGTGAAAATCCGAGCTGTAAAAGTTTTTCCAAGTCCCTCGACCTCCTTGCAGCTGATCTCCTCAAGCTGATGCAAGCCCAACGCCTCGAAAATCTCTCGGTAGTTCCGCGGGAAGTGCCGTCCGTTGTATCCGCGCTCGTCCTCGATGGTCACCAGGTATTGTCTCGTGATCCGGACGATCTCATGGAAAAGCCATTCGCTGCTTGTGTGAATATGTTCGAGGACGGCCATTGTGAACACGAGGTCGAAACTTTGGTCCTCCAGGGTCTTGACGATGTCCTCCGCCGGTGAGTTGTAGATTCGGGCGTTGGCAGCCATTTCGGGAAATGTCTCCTTCATCAGGGCGACCGCCTCTTCGCTGATTTCGATGCCTGTCAGCCCTTCGCGGAATCCGACGCGGAACAGATACTCAAGATTCCGCCCCACATTGCATCCAATTTCAAGAATCCTCGCGTCGGGTTTTGCGTAACGGGACACGATGCGAACGAGGAACGCGCTCCTTTCCTTAGGCCCCGCATAGTTTTCTGGGAGGTTCACTCCGTCCGAAGGTCTCCGCCAGTATTCGTGCAACACTTCTCGGCTCAGCGGGTGGTAGAAGATCTTGGCGAGGAGCGGCCCGATAATCGGAGAGGCAAGGAGAGCAGTCCGAATCCGGACCGGAAGCCCTGGGGGACCAACCGTTGAATTGGACTTGAACCGCATGAGTCGTCGGCTGTCTGAATGTCGGACGTAGGAGAAGAAGAATTCCACCGTCTTGCCACGAACACCGCCAGCCCCTCTCGAAACCTTCTCTTGTCGGTGGTCTAAGAGAAACGCTTGATTCCGGTGACGCCCTGTCGGAAGTCGCGGAGTCCCTCCAAGATATACGGGGCGCGCGGCCGCCCGAGGATCCTCCCTGCGATGCCCTCGGCGTGCAAGCGAAGCTGGAGGCGGATGAGGGCCGCCCGGTTGCAGAAACGGGATGTCAGGATGCAGGCATTTCGCGTCTGGTAGTAAGCGCCGGTGAGGCGTCGCGTCGTCCCCGGAGGCTCATGGAGAATTTGCGCGTCCTTCGCGAGGACGCTCCGAAAGCCCTCCCGCCGGGCCCGCTGTTGGAAGTCGACGTCCTCGAGATTGAGCGCGTACGCTTCGTCCAGAAGCCCCACCTTGTCGAACACCTCACGACGGATGAGGACGAAGGCCCCTTCGACGGCATCGATGTGCTCGCCGACGATGAACACATGCTCAGGCAGGCGGCCGCAGCGCCAACGAATGCCGGCCGACCGAATCCCATGGGTGTCCGCCCGTCGTTGAATCGGCCCGACGAAACCGATCGCAGGGTCGGACTCGGCTAGCGCGACCATCCGATCGATTGTGTCGGGAGGGACCACGATATCAGCATTGGATAGGAGCACGAAATCCGCGTCCGCCCGGAACTGGCGGATGGCGCGGTTGTACGCGACGCAGTAGTGCAGGTTTTCCCCGAATCGGTGGATCGGGATCCCGAGGCGGTCCGGGATCTCGTTGGACCCATCCTGCGATCCGTTGTCCAGGACGAGGAGACGAGCGCTCGGATAGGTGGTCTCCTGCAGGGACTTGAGGCACGTCTCGAGACCCGGTCCGCCGTTGTAGTTCAGGACGAGGATTAGGACGCTCGGACGTGACACCAGGGCGGGCACGGCGGTCGCTCACATCAGGCTTCCGCCAGAGAACCGTTAAGGTGACGTTACGAATGAGGGGCCGTGCGCCGAGCGATTGTCGCAACGGTCTGGAACGAGGAGGCCCGTCTCCCGGAATTCTTCGCCTCGCTGGAGCGGCAGACGGTCCGGGCCGACGTCATCGTCGTGACCGACGGTGGCTCGAAGGACCGCACGGTGGAACTGCTCCGAGACTTCGCCGCGAGGACCTCGCTTCCGTTCCGATGGGCGGCGGTCCCGGGGAACCGCTCGCGGGGCCGGAACGAGGCGATTCGACTCGCCGATGCCGACGTCATCGCGGTCACGGACGTGAGCCTGCTCGAGCCGACTTGGTTTGAACGGATTGTTGCACCGATTGAGCGTGGAGAGGCCGACGTCGTCGCGGGTTGGTATGAGCTCCTCGTCGGAACCCCTCGGGAGCGGGCGATCGGCCTCTTAACCCAGTGGTCGCAAGACCAGGTGCGCCCGGAGCGCTTTCTGGCGAGCAGTCGGTCGATCGCGTTCACGCGCCAGATCTGGACCCAGGTCGGAGGATACCCGGAGGCGTACGCCGGGAACGAGGACACGATCTTCGATCTCGCGGTGGAACGCCTGCGCCCGCGCAAGGTCTTCGTCCCCGAAGCCGTGGTCCGTTGGCGGCCGGCTGGGTCCGTCCGGCAAGTGTACCGCCAATACCGGAAGTACGCCGTCGGCGACGGGCAGGCCGGGATCTTCCTCTTTTCGGAGACGCGGTATGCGGCGCATTACGCCGTCTACGCGGGCGCGGTCCTCCTACTCCTCGCGGGGATTTTCTGGTGGCCACTCTGGGTTCTGTTACCCGTCGGGATCTCGCTCTATCTGGCCTTCCGGATCCGCAAGGTGATCCGGGCCGGGTTGTGGCGCTTGGTCCCCTACGCCCTTCTCGTCGTGGTCGTCTGGGATCTCTCCCGGATGGTCGGCTACGCCGTTGGTCGGATCGACCGGTTGCGGAAGGGACGGGAACACTTCGGGTTCTAACGAGAGGCAAACCTCGCTCCCCATGTCGCGTCGGGTCTCCGGCCGCGGTGCAGATGGGGCCCTTCGTTTGGAGTCCGTCCCTTCACGGCGCTTGGCTCGGAACGAGGTCCCGATATGTCTTCAGGAGGAGCGGCTCCATCGCCTTCCAGTTGTACCGGCGCTCGAACGCCGCGCGACCGCGGGCCCCCATCGCACCCGCCTCCGAGGGAGAGAGCATCAGGGACCCGAGGGCCTTTTTCAGGTCCTCGCGGTCCCCGTATTGAACGACGATGCCGCAAGCGATCTCGCGCGCGATTTCC
>Ga0209239_1000746_pt1 | contig 19091 bp, 17 predicted proteins | sample GraSoi013_2_20cm_FD_185824 | JGI IMG/M metagenome (GOLD analysis project Ga0209239, IMG submission 185824) | Grasslands soil microbial communities from the Angelo Coastal Reserve, California, USA - Sample 10_02_2013_2_20cm (SPAdes) (version 2) | ecosystem: Environmental > Terrestrial > Soil >...
TGATATTTCGGCAAAGGTTCGTGGGTCCGGAGGAGTACCTGATGTGAGCGTAGTCGGAGACATCGACGCCTCTGCCCGCTTCCTCAAGTCCTCGCCGCTCAGCAATAGGAAGGTCGGAGTCTTCGGGACCTGTTCGGGCGGTCGTCAAGCCTTCCTTGTCGCGTGCAGGACAAAGTCCTTCGATGCAGCGGTCAATTGTTGGGGCGGAAATGTCGTACAGCCAAAGGAGAAGCTGACGCCGGCACAGCCGGTCGCACCTATCGAATATACGAAGGACCTGTCCTGTCCACTACTCGGTCTGTTTGGAGAAGAGGACAAGAACCCGACACCCGAGAACGTTCACCAGTTGGAGGAGGAGCTGAAGAAGTATGGGAAGAATTACGAGTTTCACATGTACCCTGGCGCAGGGCACGGCTTCTTCTACTATCCCAGTGTGGCCTATCGTCCAGAGGCGGCGGTCGACGGCTGGAAGAAGATGTTCACGTTTTTCGAGAAGTATCTTGAAACATCTGGAAGGGGGAGATAGAAAATGTGCACTGGAATAGTCGAGACCGCGGAAGTGTCGGGTAGCGGTAAGGGTCCCCGTGGATGGTTCAAGCTGGAGCACGTCAACGTCTCCTATGATCATCCCAATGATGCTTCATTTGAGCACGCATTGAACATCGACTTCGTTAACCCTAATGAGGGTCCTAGTGCGAGAGTAGCGGTAGAGCTCAGTCCAGAATCCGCTCGTACGCTGGTGAAAGCGATTCTTGGAGTCTTGACCCAAGCTGGCCTCCCCATGGCGTAGCACCGAATTCAGCACGCGGGTCAGCCCACCTATATGACCTGAAAGATATCCTATGAACAACCAAGCCAGAATCAAACAGGAGAGAAGTTCGCACGCTAATCAGTATTCGACAGGCGAATGGGCTAGTGAAAGAGCAAGCACCTTAATGCAAATCGGTCTTCGGAAATGGATTGTAAGATCGAATTGTTCAAAACCGTGACGCAAGAGGTCCTTCTAGACCAAAAAGGATCCTGACCCTGGCGCAGAATCTTTTCTAGCCCCCCGGGGCCTACTCGAGTCTCGCGCACGGAAGCGGGTTTCTCATATCGGACTCTGGCTTCGGTCGGGCGCAGCGCTACGGCAGACCGTACATGTCTTCCAACCCAGAGTATCCACCCGAAACATCCGATTCTTCCCGCAAGTCCCGCAGAACTGTACGAATCCGGTTGCATGCCTCGGCTGAGACTGGACCTCAGCCATCGTCTCTTCCTTCTTAGCTTGTTCCTTCTTAGCGATCGGCTTCGTCAAACGTTCAAGGTACTTTTTGCTGAACTTGAGCTTCGGCACAGCAGACCCAGCTAACCATAGCGCATCTCTAGGTTTTGAGCGCTACGCTGGACCGCCATCAACCGGCCCGGTGTGGGAGAAGCATGCAAAAACATCTTAAGAACTCGTCTGCGAAAACCCCGTCACGTTGACAGGAGGTCTGCACACTGGCCGCTACAGAATCGAGCCAGGAGAAGAGGTTCACCTAGACAAGTTCGATCCCAACGATACCTCCGGTTTTGACGGGAAAAGCGATGAAGAGCGCGTTGAGTCCAAGCGGCTCAACGAGAGGCTGAGACAACTCCAGGAAATGCTCTACGCAGAGCATAAGATGAAGGTCCTAGTCATTCTCCAGGCCCTAGATACGGGGGGCAAGGACGGTGTCCTTCACCGAGTCTTCGAAGGGGGTCAACCCTCAGGGGGTCCAAGTTCCACACTTTGGAATACCCACTCCGGAAGAGCTAGACCACGATTTCCTTTGGCGGTATCACAAGTGGGTGCCCGGGAGAGGAGAACTGGTAGTCTTCAACCGTAGCCACTATGAGGGCGTCCTCGTCGAGAGAGTTCACAAACTCGTGCCCGAGGAAGTTTGGCAGCGTCGATATCGGGGAGATCAACGACTTCGAAAGACTCCTCTCTGAGGAAGAAACTGTGATTCTGAAGTTCTATCTGCACCTGAGTAAGGATGAACAGAAGAAGCGACTACAGGAACGTCTTGAGGACCCTAGTAAAAAACGGAAATTCAGCGCCGACGATATGCCGGAAAGGAAACATTGGGATGAATACATGAAGGCCTACGAGGATGCTCTGACCAAGACAAGCACAGACTGGGCTCCGTGGCACCTCATATCGTCGAACCACAAGTGGTTCAGGGACCTAGTGGTCTCACGAATAATTGTGAAGACGATGGAAAGGATGGATCTTCACTATCCCAAGCTAGACAAGAATCCGAGCTCTGTCATCGTCAGGTAACGGCTCGTCTGAAACTTGAGGACTTATGACCATTTCGGATTGCTGTTTACGGCTCGGGATATCCAGCGACTGAGAGTTATGTTATGAATCCTAGGAATTATGTGAGAAAAGCAATAATTCTAAATACTAAATAAGCGTCGGCCTTGCTCTGTGTTTGTGGATAAATGAGACAGTACGCGATCATAACTCTGTTATTCTTGTCAATTGTTCTAGGACTGAGTATTACTCAGCCCGCAAAAGCTGCAACCCAATCCTTGGGCGGGACCTGGTCTGTAAAGGCTGGAATGCCAACCCCGCGAGAAGGGCTGGGCGCAGGCACTGCAGGGTCGAAGCTCTACGCGATCAAAGGGTACAATTTCGGGGACACCAGCATTAACCAGGCCTACGATCCAGCAACCAATACTTGGACGACACTTGCTAACTCTCCTACTCCTGAGTCCGAATTCGGAGCAACCGCCCTTGGCACGCGGGTTTACGCCATAGGAGGCAGGACGAACGGCGGGACGACTGTCAGCATTTACGACACGTCTTCGAATACTTGGGCGTTTGGCGCACCGATGCCCACGGCCAGGAGAGGTGCTGCCGTGGTCGCCGTGGGCACCACTATCTATGCCATCGGTGGGTCAGCGTGTTGCGAGCCGGGTATATCTCCTCAGTACGCGGCCAACGAAGCGTACGACACAGCGTCAAACACATGGAGGATCCTGGCACCGCTACCGAGCCCCAGAAGCGACGCTTACGCGGTTGAAGTCTCTGGCAAGATCTATGTCATCGGAGGATTCAGCTCGACCTTCTCCAACTCGACCTCGAGCTTTCTATCAACAATCCAAGCGTACGACATTATCAGTAACACTTGGTCCACTCTTGCGCCAATGCCTACACCCAGGGATCATGTTGTGGCTGGAGTCTGCGGAAACGACATCTTTGTAATCGGAGGCGCCACCAACCCGTTCTTCACAGCAACGTCCGTCGTTGAGGCTTACCAGATTGGAAGCAACAAGTGGGTGACAGGAATAGCTCCCATGCCCACTCCAAGATGGGAGATGGCTGCGGCCCAAATAGGAAACACACTGTACGTTGTAGGGGGCGGGGGATTCGGAAACCTCGATATCAACCCCGATGGAACAGGACCGAATCAAGCACTCACTATGGTCTGCCCGCCCACCTTTACTCCAAGCCTCTCGGTAAACCCTCTAGTCAACACCGCAACGAAGGGAAACGCATTCACAGTCAATCTCAACGTGGCCAACGTGACCAACCTCTTCTCGGTCGAAGTCTTCCTAACCTTTGACCAGACCCTCCTAACATCGGGTCCGATAATTGATTCTGGCAGTGTCCTCCGAACCTACTGCTCGGCGACACCAGGTTGCTCGGGAGTAAACGCCCAGATCACATTTGGCGCCGGCTTCCTTGGAGAGACACTCTCACTGATCGGCATCGGCAACGGTAGCTCTATCCAAGGATTTTCGGGGAGCGGCCTCGTCTACTCTGTCACCCTGATAGCTGCAAAGACAACCACTGGGACGAGCACAATCCACATCGCGAGTGACGGCCAGGGCAATAGTAATGGGGCCCTTCTTACCAGCCAGTCAGAACTCATCTCTCACTTCTCAGTGGACGGAGTCTTCACTGATGACGGACCCGCAATTTTCCTCTCCGCTGTCCCCAATCAACTTGCAATTCAGGCCCCTGGAGCAGACGCGTCCAATATCACCGTATTTTCTCTCAACGGCTTTACTGGAACCGTCTCTCTCTCGGTCTCAGGAGTCCCGGCCAATGTGAATGCCACCCTCACGCGGTCGTCCCTCACCCTCACGGGTCCCTCTGCCACGACGAGGCTTAAGGTGGCTATCGGTCCTTCGGCTCCCTCTGGAAACTTTTCAATTACAGTTACAGGCACGTCGACAGTCAAGTCGAAGACAATCACCAGTTCTGCCAGCCTCCTCCTGACCATACCTTTTCCAGTCCCCGACTTTCTCATATCGGTGGCTCCCTCCCAGATTACAATACCGAACGGAGGATCCGGGTCAGTTAGCGTTACGATAACTTCAGTTCAAGGATTCAGATCCCCCGTAAGTCTCACACTGCAGGGCCTGAATTCCCTTCCAGGAATATCCAGCGCGTTCACGGTGAACCCTGTTACGCCTTCATCGGGCGGGAATGCCTCCTCGATGCTGAAACTCTTCGTCGCCGAGGGCCAATTTCCAACGACCACTAATTTGATCATAATGGCAAGCGGTGGTGGTGTTACGCATGCGATAACGTTCACCCTTTCGGTCTCTGCCTTCTTCATCCAGGTCTTCCCCTCTTTTCTACCGCTCACGCCGGGCCAGACCACGTTCTCAACCATCCAAGTCTTCGGTCAAAACAATTTTGTAGGCAATGTGAACTTGAGCACGCTCAACGTTCCAGCAGGGGTCAGTGCAAGCGTCTCTCCCTCCACAGTAACCCTTGTACCTGGCAATCAATCGGCTTTCTCCACGCTTACGGTCCGAGTCGGTGCTACAGCTAAGCCTGTTACTGCAGTGATGTTTGTCATAGGAAACTCTACCACTTCCTTTGCCGCCGCGGGGGTAGAGTTGCAGATCAGCGACTACTCGGTCGCGTTAGGAAACCCTGACGTAACAGTCCCGGTGACAGGCTCGGTCGCCTCGACCCTCTACCTCTCTTCCCTGAACGGGTTCACAGGCCCTGTCACCATATCATTCTCAGGCGTCCCAACAGGTGTAACAGTCTCCGCAACGCCGAACTTTCTGATCCTTGGTGCTGGCAACACTGCGTCGGATGCACTGAACATAGCCGCCAGTGCTGGAGCCCTTGCGGGGAACTATGATATCACCATCACAGCCTCCAGCGGGACTGTCACCCACACTGTAACGCTCAAGCTCCACGTGACAGACTTCTCCGTCACCATCTCCCCCCAAACTGCGACTATGTCCAAACGTCAAACGGACAACTTTACTATCGGCATCGCTTCGCTCAACGGTTTCTCGCAACCGGTGACGCTTAGTTCCGTCATCCTGGGCAACACCACAGGCATCACCGTCACCATAACGCCGACGAGTGTGACTACGACTGGGGGGGTAGCGACCGCGACACTGATCATTTCAACCAGCTTGAAACCTACGCTCGGAACCTTCACCGTTCTCGTAATTGTATCAAGTGGATCGCTCGTTCACACTGTCTCACTCACACTGACCGTTACCAAGTAGCCGATCATCCCGTAGTACGATTCAAGGCTCAAAGGAATAGAACCTCCCCAACAGTGGGCAAATTGCTGATCGGTAAGTCCTGCTGGAGAGAAAGACGATGCGGGTTAGGTGTAGATCGTAGGCTTTGACAATTGTCCCATGTCGAAGCCAATCTTGCCAACCATATGCCTGAACACGTCCCTCCCTATCTCGGTGGCCCTTGACGGGTCTACGGGCTCCTTACGGAACTTGGCAAGAAGACTGACCGAGATGTCAGTGAGAGCTGCGACGAGGGTTACGACCTCCTCAACTGACACGTTCTTCCGTTCTTGGAAGACTTCTCTCTTGATGAACTCTAACAGCATATTGCTATACTTCGTCATGCCGTCCCCAGCCTCTTCCATATCTTGAAGGACCTTGTCAGAATCGCTCATAGCTGGGCGGTACTGTTTCGTCTACTGATATGAACTCGACTATTCAGTCGTTAGTGCTCGCTTAGCTGCTGGCGATCTCCACAGTAATGATTCGCTAAGAGATTCTGGGCGCAGTTGCGAGACTTTTGCTAGCTTTAGTCTGAGCCGCTAGGTTCTCTTGTTCTCTTCCTCTTGAAGGATCTTTTGAGTCTCCCTCTCAATCCAGCCTCCTCCAGTGGTATTGTACGCGCCCCAGTAGTGGCCTAGTACCCCGAGCCCCCAGAAGAGGATGGGGAACAAGGGCCAGGGAAACCCGGCACCTGTGTAGTACCAGATCGCAACCAACCCAAGATTCACGATTATGTAAATTGCAAGGTGCCATCGGAAACCATAACGCGCCTCGGCGATCATCGCGCCCTTCTTAAGCGTGCATCATCTGCTGCCAACAGGAAAGCTCGTTAGATAGGCCGCGACACCGCTTTTAAGAGTTAGACTCTCAGCGAGGAGTCGGAGCGGGGGTAGATGGTCGTAGTGAGATGCCGCTACTTACAATTCTCGAACAGTTCCAGGTGAGAAGCTTGCCCTTGCGAAGATTGTTGGCCATTAACTTTCGAGAACATGTAACTATCTATGTTCTCGCGTCCTTGTCAAACGCATTTCTAACCGCGTCACAATATCTTGCGGTTTCCGCCGCGGTTGTATCATACCTACCCGTGGATCCAGGTACTTTGGCTCTGATAACTAGGTACGGTCCAAGCTCTGGGATTGTTCTCGCTCTTGTCTTGAACTCTCTGATATTCCAAGGGGTCCTTGCGGTTCTACTCGTGGCATCGGCCCTCTCAGCGATTGTCAAATCAAGTTGGAGGTGGGCATATGCGTGCCTTGGTGTGATTGTCTCGGGGTTTGTCGGATACTGGCTAGCTGCGAAATTTCTGGTTATCCTGGAATGGATCTCGACTCTCCAGAACAGTCAGGTCAATAGTTCAAACGAGTACACGAGTCTCTTCTGGTTCGGCCTAGCCGCTAGCACCAGCTATGTTCTAATGATCCTCGTTCTCAGAAAGTCCTACGAAAAATTGGCGAGACACACAAGGCGGGTTGAGGATCTCAAAACTAAGAATAGTTCTTGCTTGCCCGGTCGATCTCCTGAAAATCCTTGGAGCTGAGCTTCCAGCCGCTGGCCGCAGCGTTCTCCATAACATGCATTTTGGTGCTAGCCTTCGGAATGACCACGACTTGGTCGTGCTGTAGTAGCCAGTTCAGAGCCAGTTGACTCCGGTTCTTCCCTAGCTTTGCTCCAATCTCGTCGAGGATCTTGAAGGGTCCCCCTCGGCCCTTAGCAATCCTTCCCTGATCCAGAGGACTGTAGGCGATGAGCGTGAGCTTCTCCTGCTGACAGTAAGGCAGAATCTCCTCCTCCACTGATCGATCTACGAGGCTGTATTCCACTTGGTTCGACACAATCTCTTCGCTCGACAGTGCAGCCTGAGCCTCCTTCATCTGAGCGACGGAGAAATTGCTCACACCGATGTACCGTACTATTCCGTCCCGCACGAGCTTCTCCATGGCCTTCATCGTTTCGACGATCGGAATTCGAGAATTTGGCCAGTGAAGCTGGTAGAGGTCCATCTGCTTTATGCGCAACCTGTTAAGACTCTTCCCTGCAGATCGGAGGAGATCGTCATATCCAAAATGGGACGGGGAGACCTTTGACGCGACGAACACAGGCTTCCGCGAATCTTCCAGAGCCTTTGAGACGACCTCCTCGCTGTGACCTGCTCCATACATCTCAGCAGTGTCAACGAGAGTCATGCCCAGATCAAGGCCAAGTCTGAGAGCCTCGATTGCTTGGGAGTCACTAGAGGAGTCGGCGTGCATTCCGCCGCCCATTCCCCAAGTTCCCATTCCTACCTCTGGAATCGATTCGGAAGTCTTACCGAGGGGACGAAACTCCAAGTCTGCCGAACCCAGCGGGACTGGCTCGAACTCTCGTCTTAAGCTCTAGTCTAAGCCGGTCGTGAATGATCCGTCGACCTAGCCGAGAACTCCGTTAGGAGTAATTCCTCGATAAGGCGAAATGTTCGCCGGGTGGTTCTCCTATTTCGAGGATTTCGTGGAAGAGGACAGTGCTCTTACCGCGTCTTCGAATTTGGCGTTTCCCCTGTGTAGCCGGATCTCGTTCTCTTCAAACCCGCGCTCCGCCATGCCTTTGTCGCAGAGAAACTTCGCCGCCCACTCGATCGCATTGTTCGGTAGCCGGAGTTGTTTGGAAATCTCGTCCAGCCTATGCCATGCTCCATCCACTAGCCGTATCCAGACGTACCAGAGGAGCATGGGCTTCGCTCCGACCATGTTAGCCCCTTCATCACGGTCCTCTCCCCGCATCACTACTAATGCTGGTGTAACTCGATAAAAAATCAATCAGTAACACGTCCCGGAAAGGAAGCCCTAGATCGGGAGAGTCTGGATACTCCTTGGGGGTCCGGAAAAAGATCGCTGTTTCAATAGTCCTGGTCATCATTGTCGCCCTCGCGCTCTGGCAGTTCACAAGCCCCCAGCTACTGCCCTCCGTGGGGAGCAAGTACTCGGCGTTCGGACCCTATTCGAACAGAGGAAGCTGGATAGTTTCAGAAACGATGCGCTACGGCAGTGCCTACCTGGTCATCTCAATATCAAACGTAACTTTCCCGCGAACGGGCATTGGAACGGACTATTCCCTAGTCATAAGCGACGTCAATCATACGATCACAAATTCGATCGTGAAAGGCTTCGGAGTACGAGTGACAGGTATGAGCATTCGGGATAGCGTTGACGGATCAACGTCGACTTGGGGAAACGGAAACGCCGTGAGCGACGCAGTCCAGGCGACCAGTATCTTCTTCTTTCGGACATCGACAAATCACATGCTACGATTCACCGTAACGTTTCAGCTCTACGATCTCTTACCTCTCGGCTCTATTCCAGACCAGACCGTGACCCAGTCCTTCAACATAACCCAGACAGTTCTCTAAACTCTACCTGCTAAGCATTATGTAGCCCGAAGCGATTCACAGTTTTTTCGATCATCCCGTGTCGATAACATACGATTACATTGATGATTATCTCTATCGGATTGCTGCACCTCGAGATTCTCTGCTCGAGAAGATAGAAGAATATGCGGATTCCCACGCTGTCCCTATCATAGGACCGTTGGTCGGGAGGCTGCTCTACAATCTCGCCAAGGCAAGCCAGAGCAGAAAGGTTCTAGAGATTGGAACCGCGATAGGCTATTCAGGAATCTGGCTAGCCCGAGCCGTAGCTCCGTTGAAGGGGAATGTAACGACCATCGATAGGGACCCTGAGCGGGTTAAGATTGCTAGGAAGAATATTTCTGAGGCGGGTCTCGAACGCACGGTGAAAGTGATCGAGGGCAACGCCCTCAAAGTCTTACCAACGTTAAAAGAAGAGTTCGACATGATTTTTCTAGATTCAGACAAGGACGTTTATCCTGACGCATTCAAAATGTCCGTACCCATGCTCCGGAACGGAGGCTTGTTCGTCGCGGACAACGCTTTGTGGGGAGGAGACGTGGCTAAGGGTGGTAAGTCGAACGATACACAGTCCATGATCAAGTTCAACCGTATGGTCTCAGAGTTTCCTGGAATGTCAACGGTCATTGTCCCGCTCCGGGACGGCGTGCTAGTTAGTCTGAAGGAGTAGCTGTCTCTGGCTGTCGCGAGGACCATTGCAGTTGATGACGCATGCAACCATAGTCGGCGCTGAAGAACGTACTCCACATTTTTATACGAATCTGTACAAATCTCTTTAATGCAGTGACGCAGGGGTAAGCGTACTTCCTCGGTTTTCATCGAGAAAACAGGACGGGAAGGAGGGTCAAGTAGAATGGAAACACATCAAATACCGAAGGTTCCCGGAGGGGAATTCAGATACCAGAGACGCTATACGAAATCGGGCGTTCACCCCTACGATGCGGTAACATGGGAAACACGGGACGCCGTAATCACCGACGCTAAAGGGCAGGTCATTTTCGAACAGAAAAGCGTCGAAGCTCCGTCTCTCTGGTCCCAGACCGCAACTAACATTGTTGCTTCGAAATATTTCCGTGGACGCCTTGGGACCCGCGAGAGAGAATCCAGCGTCCGCCAGCTACTGGATAGAGTCGCAAAGACAATAACGAAGTGGGGCGTAAAGGGCCAGTACTTCCTAGACGAGGAAGAGGCCCAGATATTCGAGGCTGAGCTTACTCACATTCTTCTCAACCAGATGGCCGCGTTCAATAGCCCAGTCTGGTTCAATGTTGGGGTTGAGGATCGTCCGCAGTGCTCGGCCTGTTTCATCAACTCTGTCAAGGACGACATGCGATCTATAATGCAGCTCGCTATGACCGAAGGAATGCTGTTCAAGTACGGATCCGGAACAGGATCCAACCTCTCCGCGCTCCGCTCCTCGAAGGAGCATCTCTCCACGGGCGGAAAGGCGAGCGGACCTGTATCCTTCATGAAAGGCTACGACGCCTTCGCAGGAGTCATAAAATCCGGCGGCCGGACCCGACGGGCCGCTAAGATGGTCATTCTGAATGCTGATCATCCGGATGCTGTCGAGTTCATCTGGTCAAAGGCGAACGAGGAGAGGAAGGCCTGGGCGCTAATAGACGCAGGCTACGATGGGGCTGTTGACGGCGAGGCCTATGGCTCTGTCTTCTTCCAGAACGCTAACCACAGCGTCCGCGTGACTGACGATTTCATGCACGCAGTCACAGATAACAAAGACTGGCAGACCCACTACATCACCAACCACAAGGTCGCGGACACCTACAAGGCGCGCGATCTCATGCGGCAGATGGCCGAGGCGGCCTACATCTGCGGCGACCCAGGAATACAGTTCGACACCACGATCAACGAGTGGAATCCCTGCTCCAACACCGATCGGATCAACGCCTCTAACCCCTGCTCAGAGTACATGTTCCTCGACGATTCGGCCTGCAACCTTGCCTCGCTGAACCTGATGAAATTCCGGACTCCTGAGGGAGAGTTCGATGTCGAATCCTTCAAGCACGCTGTCGAGATAGTCATCACAGCCCAAGAGATTCTGGTGGACAATGCGAGCTATCCGAGTCCAGGGATTGAGAAGAACAGCCACGATTATCGTCCACTGGGAATGGGCTACGCAAACCTAGGCGCACTGCTAATGTCGCGCGGTCTCGCCTATGACAGTGATAAGGGTAGAAGCCTCTCCGCCGCCATCTCAGCCCTAATGTCCGGACACGCCTACGCAACCTCGTCTCTGATCGCCAAAAGGCTTGGACCTTTCAGAGGCTACCCGAGCAACGAGAAGCCCTTCCTCAACGTCATCGGAATGCACAGGTCCCACGCTGGAAAGATTCTGCGCAAGGATGTTCCGAAGGATCTGGTTGATGCTGCGGTACGGTCCTGGGATGAGGCTCTCTCGCTGGGCGAGCGGTTCGGCTTCAAGAACGCCCAGATATCCGTGATCGCTCCGACGGGGACGATCGCGTTCATGATGGACTGCGACACCACGGGCATCGAACCGGACATTGCCTTGGTCAAGTACAAGTGGCTAGTAGGCGGCGGAGTCATCAAGATAGTAAACGGCACTGTCCCTGATGCCCTACGGAGACTCGGATACTCCACAAGTCAGACGGATGAGATTCTAAGTTATCTTCAGAACAACGACACGATTGAGGGCGCTCCACATCTGAAACCGGAGCATCTCGCTGTCTTCGACTGTGCCTTCAAGCCGTCCAAGGGATCTCGGAGCATACACTACATGGGGCACGTGAAGATGATGAGCGCGGTCCAGCCATTCATCTCCGGAGCGATATCCAAGACGGTCAACATGCCTCACAGCGTGACGGTAGACGAGATCATGCAGACATACGTCAACTCGTGGAAGATGGGTCTCAAAGCTATCGCGATCTACCGGGACGGGTCTAAGAGGACACAGCCACTGACGACGAGCCTCGACGAGAAAGAGAAGGTCAAACCGCTTGAGAAGGTCGCTTACAAGCCTCTCCGGAAACGGTTGCCCGATCAGCGCGACGCGACGATTCACAAGTTCAGCATCAACGGGAACGAGGGATACCTCATGGTGGGACTCTACGCGGACGGATCTCCCGGCGAGATCTTTGTGGTAATGTCGAAGGAAGGAAGCACCATCTCGGGATTGATGGATGCATTCGCTACCTCAATCTCTATAGCTCTACAGTACGGCGTTCCGTTGAGGGTCCTGGTTAACAAGTTCATCCACACCCGGTTCGAGCCGGCGGGGATGACGAACAATCCAGAGATCAGATTCGCCAAATCCGTGGTCGACTATATCTTCAGATATCTCGGACTAAAGTATCTGTCGAAAGAGGACCAGGACGCGATGGGTCTGGCGAAGACGATGGTCGAGAACCATGAGACTCAAGCAAAGCTCGTCGAGCCAGCCCAGAAGCCAGCAGAACAGAGAGTCGTGGGACACGAATCCACGAGTCGTCTAGAGCCGGATCTATTGACGTTCGATCCGCAGTCAGACGCGCCAGCATGCGACAACTGCGGCATGATAATGGTTCGGGCAGGCTCCTGCTACAAGTGTCTCAACTGCGGCAACACCAGCGGCTGCGGCTAGAAGCAAACAATTTCTGCGCACAGAACTCCTGCAAACAGCAGTTTTGTGTCGCGAGCAGCAACTGATTTTGAGATTTCTCCGCTGGTAACGATTATGGTAACCGTGAATGGTAACAGGCTGTGTACTCGGAAATCCTAGAGGACAGATGAAGATCGGCCGGGAAACCGCAGTTCTACCATCGATCTAGGACCCAAAACCGCTAGACTGTTGCCTTCTCTGGTGTTCGCGACCGACACTCTCTCCGTCTTCACATGGGTTCGAGGAGAAAATCATTAACATCAACAAGCGGACAATGCGTCACTAGAAAGGAGCAGATCAGCGAAGTGATCAAGGTGACCCACGAGTGGAATGGCTAGACAAGAAGGGGATAGGTCACCATCTGGCATCATGCTCTTGCTGGCGATGCCACCTCTTCAGACTCGTCGGGTTAGTCTCAGCCGGAAGACTGGCAGAGGCCGAGTCCAGATTCGAACCGCAAAGCCTTAGCCTTTCGACCAAACTCGAGCTGCCCCAGCCGCGGAGAGCCGCCGAGACAGCCGAGGCCCTGGCTCTTCGGAGGCGTTGGCTGATTCTCGGGGTTGTACTGGTCGGCTCGTTCATGGCCATTCTGGACGTGTTCATTGTGACTCAGGGCCTCCCCTCGATCAAGACTACTCTCGGAGCTGGCGTATCTGATCTTGAGCTTGTAGTATCAGCGTATTCGCTAGTCTATGCTGTCTTCCTGATAACGGGAGGGCGTCTCGGGGATATTCTGGACCGGAAAAGAATCTTCCTTTTTGGCATGACAGTCTTCACCGTCGCCTCAGCCCTCGCAGGCTACGCATCCTCAGCCCCATTTCTCGTCGCAGCACGAGCGCTTCAGGGCCTCGGTGCGGCGCTCATGTATCCTCAGGTATTGTCGATCATTCAGGTAACTTTCAAAGGGTCCGAGCGAGCCTTGGCGCTGGGCCTTTTCGCCGCCGTCAGCGGCATAGGCGGGATCACAGGAAACATCGTTGGAGGACTCCTCATACAACTCAACTTGGCCGGTCTCTCTTGGAGACCTATCTTCCTCGTCAACATACCCATCGGCATCTTCGGGGTTCTGGCCGGGTTTCTGGTGCTTCGGCCTTCCAGAGCAGAACGAGCACCCAAACTAGACTTGCCGGGTGTCGGACTCATATCCCTATTCCTAGTCTCACTGATCCTCCCTCTCGCTGAGGGTCAGCAGATTGGCTGGCCGAATTGGATGATAACGCTCCTTGCATTATCCTTCCCAGTGTTAGCCCTCTTCGTCATCTACGAGATCAGGAGGACAAAGAATGGAGAAGACCCGCTTATCGACATGGACCTGTTCAAGCACCGGTCGTTCGCGGTCGGTATACCATTGACTATCATGTTCTACGTCTTAGCCAGCGGGCTCTACTTCACCCTCGTCCAGTTCTTGCAGTCAGGCCTCGGTTTCTCACCCATAACTTCGGGGCTGGCATTCACCACGATCAACATCGGCTTCATCACAACTTCACTCCTCGGGCCGCGCGTGATCCGAAAGTTCGGAAGTCGCGCCCTTGGCCTCGGATACATTCTGCAAGCAGCAAGTCTGGGATGGATAATATACACTCTCAACTCGTACGGGATAGGCCTCAACCTGTACGAACTAGCGCCCCCGCTGTTAGTATTGGGAGCTGGAGGGGGGTTTGTGTTCTCACCTCTACTCGGGGTCATCCTATCAGGAGTTCCCAGCCAAGATGTGGGCGCAGCCTCAGGCGTAGTCTCTACTTCGTTTCAGATCGGAAACACCGTTGGCATCTCGCTCTTCGGACTCTTCTTCTACCGATTTCTCAACGGTGAACTATCACCGACCTCATACCTAGACGCGTTCAAGCTAACTGTTCCCTTCCTCGTGATTCTGTCTACCTCATCGTTTCTCATAGTCTTCCTCCTCTCACAGCATCGCGCGAGGCAGATCATCCACCGCCTGGAGGCGTGACCAATTGGGTAACACGGACCGAAAGCGATTTAGAGCATTACCGCATCTCATCAAAAGCAGAATTAGGAGTCCCAACTTGGGACCTAATTCCCGATCTCAATCGATCATATTTTAGAGAAATCAGCGGATAAGATTCATTCCTTCTTCGTTGAAAAACTCATGCTGTTAGATTCGGTTGCTTGGATGTTCAATTGCTTGATGCGAGATCAAACTTTGTCATTATCTTCAGAATGAGCTTTTCTGTGTCTGCTGCACGATCAAGCGAGAGGCCGAGAGACCTTCTTGCGGACAAAGGAATTGTCACCATTTTCAACCCTTTGTGTGTGATAAGCACGTACTCTGTGCTACCAAACAACTCGTCGGTCTGCCTCGCCATCTCTGTAATAATACTTACCCAGAACCCAATCTTCTTGCGAAGGTCAATACTCCGGCTAAGGACATTCTTTGTCCTCGGGGTTTCCGCGTAGCCTGTAACCTCTGCTCCTTCGATGAATGCGGCGACCCTAATTGTTGGATCTGACTCTAGAATCTGTTTGCAGACCGTATTATCATCGCGGTTTTTCTCGGTTGAGAGATTCTCCGACTCGAAGTTCCGACCGACATTTTGGGATGGCAAGGCCTGAGCTTCGAGGTCCTTCTCTCACTTTGTCTTTCTTGTACCTGCTTTGGACGCAAAGAGATACGCACTAAGGCTGAAACCTCTTCCGACCAGACGCCTTCATGTCCCTAAATCTGTCCTGCATCAGTAACGAGATAGTTAATCGCCACTGGAACCGCTTTTCATTAACTCGCTAGAGACTCTGAATACTTTTTTGGACGAGAAATGGTTGGACTTCAAATCGGATTTCTCCAGCATATTTCAAGAGTCAGTTAAAGACGGTTTGCGCAATACTCTCGGAGAAACAGTCATGCAAACACTCGTGCCGCTTCTCAAACAGACTCTTCAGACCTACGCCGAGAAGCCCAGCGAGTTTCACCGAGAACTCCAGTTCTACTTCGGATTCGGAGCCTTGACATTGGAACGGATGATAGTGAAAGACCTCTTCCAGAAGCTGAATCTTCACTACACATCGAGCAACGAGCTCGACTTCGAAACCTCTATGAGACTTGCAAGGAAGGATCTTTCCTTGCTCCAAAGAGGAGTCTTAAGAAAATGAATATCGAAAACAAACTCTTCCACATGTTAACCTCGACAGATGTCAACGATGCAGAAAAGGAAGCCTAGGGATGGCCCGAAACAAGACCGGAATCATTGAGCTGGATGAGATGCTCCGAGGAGGATTCATGGACAAAGACGCGGTAATGGTAGCCGGAAGCGCGGGAACCGGAAAGACCACCCTCGCCCTGGAATATCTCGTGAACGGTGCAACCCAGTTCGGCGAGCCTGGAGTATACCTCACCTTCGAACAACTCCCGGACCAGATCTATCGTGATGCAGAAAACTTCGGCTGGGACCTAAGAAAGCTAGAGTCCGAAAACAAGCTGAGGGTCGTATGTACAAGCCCCGATCTCCTCCTGGATCCTGAGGGAGAAGAACAGTTACTCGGAGAAACGATCAAGGAACTACAGCCGCGAAGAATGGTAATCGACTCTCTCAACCATTTGGAAATGTATGTGCCAAGGGGCGATCTTCGCAAGGAAGCCTACCGGATACTAATGTACATCAAGACAAGGGGAATAAGCCCCCTAGTGATCTGGGAAGCCCAACAGGGGCCAGAGAGTTCCTATGCGGTTACACAAATCGGCATGAGTTTTCTCATCGACTGCCTCGTCCTGTTGAAATTCGTGGAGATCAATTCTTCGATGAAGAAAGCCCTGGCTATAATGAAGATGAGAGGGAGCGATCATGACAAGCGCTTGAGAGAATACGAGATAACTGGTCACGGGCTAAGAGTCGCCGCGCCTTTCTTAGGATATGAAGGGATCATAACGGGTTCCCCGCACAGATCATTGACACAAGAAGTTGCTGGAGCTTGGGACACCGCGTTCACAAGGACGAAACATAAGCAATAGCCACAGAGAGAGTGTTTGGAAAGACGTCACTCAACCAAATCTCCATCCTCTGCCCTTGGCAAGGAATCTGAGTTTGATTCCCCCTAATACGACCAGACGCATTGGAGTAGCTCCTGTGCCGATTTTTGTCGCGCTGATCGCAATATTTGACGTGATTCTGCCCACCAGCGTGGCGGCGAGTGTAGCCTTCAACCCACTATTGGTTTTCGCGACGCTACAGACCTTGTTCCTTTTTGGAACTGCGGTCGTGGTCGCCTACATTTCTCTGAAGAGCTATCTGTCTGGAGGTTCGCGGACCATTCTCTTGCTAGGTAGCGGGACTCTGGCCTGGGGTTTCGCAAGCGTGGTAGCAGGCTGGTTGCTTGGCCCTCCAGGCGGGCCGAATGTTGCGGTGACCATCAGTAACTCAGGTGCCCTGTTCGCCTCACTCTTCTATATCGCAAGCGCTACGACCACGATGCGTGCAGGTTCATCCAGAGACTCAAAGTGGCGCAAAACGAAGTTACTTCTAGCCTACGGTGGCGCAGTCGGTTTCCTTTCAGCACTGACAGTGTTCGCGCTTGTAGGCGCAACTCCTGCCTTCTTTGTTCCTGGAGCTGGTTCTACTGTATTGAGGCAGGTCGTTGTAGCGGCGGGACTCTTGCTGTTCGCAACGTCTTCCATCCTTTTCATGAGGCTATATCATGATTCAAGATCGGGAATCTTGTTCTGGTACTCGATGGCGTTGGCATTGACGACAATAGGATTGGCCGCATTCTACTTCGGTAGAACTGTTGGGGATCCGATTGCTTGGACTGGTAGGATAGCGACCTATTTCGGAGGAGTATATTCCCTCATTGCAATCTGGTCTGCAATCCGAGGCTCACACGGCGGTCTTACTAATTCGCAGTAGCCTGCGCTTTCCCTGTTTCGAGCATCTCTCCGAAAATTTTGCTTGTAATCACTTCTGGTGACTATTCAACGTGCACGGCCGTTATAAGCCGCGGCGAGACATAGAGCGATCGACGAGAAATGTGTCACGTCAAAATAGACCAAGAGAGAATAGAGCAAGCGACCGCCAAGAACTGGCTTACGACCAACAATCTAAGACTGGCTACTCGATAAGGGCCACCAGATAATGGGCGATGTCTCCGTAAACAGCGGCGCGACAGCCAAGCTTGGCCATGTCGAGGGCGACCTACGAGTCGGCCAGGCAGCAAGAATAGAATCAGAAGACAAGGTAATCCAAGTAACGGGACGAGTATCCTGTGATGGAGACGCGGAGTTCCATGGAGGCCTGTCATGCTCAGAGTTCTCAGCTCGCCACGGAAAAATCAGAATCGAGGGCGATCTCAACGCCAAAGGCGAAGTAAAGGTCGACGACGGACAGCTTGCGATCGATGGGTCTCTCGAAGCAACTACCGTTAGTGTCGACAAAGCCCTGAAGATAGGCGGAAACGCCCGGGCCGACGATTTTGATGTAGGAGGAGTCCTCGAGGTCAGAGGAACCATCTCCGGAAAGAAAGTGGACGTAGGCGGCTCGTTCAAAGTCCAGGGAACAGCCGATGTCGAAGAGGTGGATGTTGGAGGCACCGTCGACATAGCCGGACAGGTCAAATCCACAAAGCTCGATGTCGGAGGAATGGCACGGATCGGTGGAGGAGAGGTCTCAAAGGATGTGGATGTAGGTGGAAAATTCGAATCGACCAAGCCGCTAAAATTCTCAAAGATCGACGTAGGCGGTCTCGCGACACTTGTGGAAGGCGGCGAAGGGGGAGACATTGATGTGGGAGGAAAATTCGAGAGCAAAGCCGACCTCTCATTCAACTCTCTAGACGTGGGAGGCATGGCATCGATTAACGGAAACGGAAAAGGGGTTGAGGTGGACGTCGGAGGACTCTTACGAGTATCCGGAAGCCTCACATTGGAAAAGGACCTGGACATTGGAGGCAGAGCATACATCGGTGCAGAACTCAGACTCGACTCCCTGGAGGTCGGCGGCTCCATGGAAGCAGATCAGATCATCGCCCAGAAAAGTATCGAAGTGGGCGGAGACCTCAAGACCATCAAGGGAACAAAAGGAGACACTGTCGAGCTAGGACACGGATCCAGAGCGAGCGGACCCATCGTCGCACGAAAAGTGAGCGTCGGACACGGCGGCCGAATCGAGGACGTCTACGCGGACACGTTAGCAATGGAACACGGGTCAAGAGCGCGGAACCTCTATTTCAGAGAAGGAGTCATCGAGGCAGGAGTCCACGTCGAAGGCGAGGTCCTTTACACGGACACTATCGAAGCCTCACCCGACGTAAAATTCGCAAAACCAGCCTCCAAGGTCAACGACCTACCCAGGGCGCCCCTCTGAGAAGTTGCAGCCTGCTAAACGGTCTCGGATGGACATCTACGCCGAGATACTAGAAGCGTTGAAACGGAAGGGACTGACCAGAATAACACGGGTCTCCTATGCCGTGGGCCTACCTGTGGATCGGACCAAGGGCTATCTCAAGGATCTATCCTCATCGGGCCTGGTCCTCATGCAAACCGGAGAGGACTCCGGGTACTCCATTACCCATCGAGGGCTAGAATTTCTTGATGCTTACTGGAAGCTG
>Ga0209239_1000747_pt1 | contig 19080 bp, 19 predicted proteins | sample GraSoi013_2_20cm_FD_185824 | JGI IMG/M metagenome (GOLD analysis project Ga0209239, IMG submission 185824) | Grasslands soil microbial communities from the Angelo Coastal Reserve, California, USA - Sample 10_02_2013_2_20cm (SPAdes) (version 2) | ecosystem: Environmental > Terrestrial > Soil >...
CCGTCCCCCGCGGCCCCCGCTCCGGCAGCCCAGCGGGCACCCGCTGCTCCGCCAACCCCCCCGCCTGCGGCGGTCGCCCTGTCGGATGACGATGGTGCGGCCGACACGGCGGCGCTGTCGCGCGCCGAGCCGGTGCTCACCGAGACGATGGCCGAGTTGTATCTGCGACAGGGTCACCAGGAGGACGCCCTCCGAGTGTACAAGGCGCTCCTGGCGAAGCGGCCGGCGGACACGCGCCTGCGGGGGCGGGTCGAGGCTCTGACCGGCGGTGGAAACAGGCACGGCGCGGCTGGGACGGGCGAGACGGTGCAGGTGTTCCTGAAGCGCATCCTCGCGGGTCGACCGGGAGCTCCCGGGCCCGTGCCATCGGGTCTGCAGGTGGGGTCTCCGCTGGACGACGCGTTCGCGTCGACTCATTCCGAGGTCGAGCCGGACCCCGGTCCGAGTGTGGTGTCTCCGGGCGAGGCGACCCGGCCGGCGGCCGACGCCATCTCGCTCGATGAGGTGTTCGGGGACGACGGCCCGCGTGACTCGGTCGCGGCGCTTGAGCCCCCGCCTCCCGCCCCGCCACCGGCTCCGCAGCAGAGCGGCGGATTTTCATTCGACCAGTTCTTCAGCGGCTCCGAGCCGACGGATGAAGGGGGTGGGGAGGCCGGACGCATGGGGGGAGCGGGCGCGCCCGGGACGCCCGGCGAGGGAGGCGCGACGCCGCCAGCGCGGACTTCGGGCGGCAGGCTCCGGCCGCCGATGGAAGACGAGGGCGACCTCGATCAGTTCCAGGCCTGGCTCAAGGGCCTCAAGTCCTAGTGCACATCGCCGTGCTGAACGGCCCGAACCTGAATCTGCTGGGGGAGCGAGAGCCGGAGCTGTACGGGCGGCTCACCCTCGCGGAGATCGAGGCGCGCACGCGCGAGCAGGCGCGCGCGCTCGACGTCGAAGTGTCCTGGACGCAGACCAACCACGAGGGTGAGCTGGTCGATGCGATCCAGGGCCTCAAGGGAAAGGCGGACGGCCTGGTGATCAACGCCGCCGCGTTCACGCACACGAGTCTCGCGGTGCGGGACGCGCTGCTCGCGGTGCGCGTGCCGTTCGTGGAAGTGCATCTCTCGAACATCTTCGCGCGCGAGGCGGAGCGACGTCGCTCGGTGCTCGCCGACGCGGCGGTGGGCGTGGTAACCGGCTTCGGCGCCGAGAGCTATCGGCTGGGACTCGAGGGCCTGGTCGGCTTTCTCCAGGCCCGCCATGGCGGCTGACCGGCGGCGCGACCGGCAGGAAGCGCTCGTCCGGACGCTGGAAACGGAGGGTCTGGACGGGCTGGTCGTCACGTCGCACGCCAACATCCGTTACCTCACGGGGTTCTCGGGCTCCGCCGCGGTCGTGGTGGTCACGAGAGCCGACGTGCTGCTCGTGACGGACTTCCGCTACGACGCGCAGGCGCGGGGGGAGGCGGGTGCGGTGGCGCGGGTCGAAGTCGACAGCACCAGCGTGTGGGACCGCTTTTTCAAGGAGCTCGCGACGCTGGGGCTGCTGACCACGTTCGGGTACGAGGCACAGGCGCTGTCGGTACACGACGCCGGGCGGTTCGCGCAGGCCGGCAAGGCATGGCGGTGGATACCGACGACGGAGCTGGTAGAGCGGCTGCGCGCGGTGAAGGACGACGGCGAGGTGGCTGCTATCCGGAGCGCGGCGCTGCTGGCCGGCGAGGCGTTGCGCGAAACGCTCGCGCAGGTGCGCCCCGGCGCGAGCGAGCTGGCGATCGCGGGCGTGTTGGAGGGGGCGCTGCGCCGGTTGGGCAGCGAGGGTCATCCGTTCGCGACCATCGTGGCGTCGGGACCGCGCAGCGCCCTGCCGCACGCGCGCTCGACCCGCCGAGCGGTGGCGGCCGGCGAGTGGCTGCTGCTAGACTTCGGGGCTCAGGTAGACGGCTACTGCGCCGACATCACGCGCACCGTGGTGGTCGGGGCGCGCGCCACCGAGCGGCAGCAGGTGTTGTACGGATTGGTGCGCGAGGCGCAGCAGCGTGCGCGCGTCGGCGTGCGCGCCGGCATGAGCGGGCGGGACGCGGACGCCCTGGCGCGCGATCCCATTGCGGCGCGTGGATTCGGTGAAGCATTCGGTCACTCGCTGGGTCACGGGCTCGGGCTGGAGGTGCACGAAGCGCCGCGCCTCTCGAAGATCAACCCCGATCCCCTCCCTGCGGGCGCGGTGGTCACGATCGAGCCCGGCGTGTATTTCCCGGGCGACGGCGGCGTGCGGATCGAAGACGACGTGCATCTCGCTCCGGCGGGGCCGGAACTCCTGAGCGACGGCCTGACGGACCTCTTGGAGCTCGTGTAACTTTGGGAGCCATGAACCTCGACATCATCGCGCAGCTGGTGCAGATCCTGAGGGAGGCGCCCGAGCTTGGTGCGATCGAGGTCCGCCGGGGTTTGTTCGGGGCCTGGTCGTCGGTGCGGGTGAGCAAGGCCGGGCATACGACCAATGAGGGTGGCCAGCACGCGGTCGTCGCCCACCTGCCGGCGGCGCCGGCGGTGGGTCCCGGATCCCCGGGACCGCCGCTGCGCCCCCGTCCCATCTGGTCGAGATCAAGTCTCCCATGGTCGGGACATACTACTCGGCCCCGGAGCCCGGTGCCGAGCCCTACGTGAAGGCCGGGAGCCGGGTGGCGACGGGCCAAGTCGTGTGCATCATCGAAGCGATGAAGATCATGAACGAAATCGAGTCCGAAGTGGCGGGCGTGGTGCGGGAGGTGCTCGTGGAGAACGCCCAGCCCGTCGAATTCGGACAGCTCCTCTTCCGGGTGGATCCTCATGCCTGAAGCACCCCAAGCGGGACAAGGGACGTTCAACTTCAAGGCGGCCATCACGCACATGGTCCAGCGCAATGCGTCGGACCTGCTGCTCAAGGTCGGTCGGCCGGCCACGATCCGGGTGAACGGCGAGCTGGTGGCGCTCGACTCGTCGCCGCTCAAACCGGAGGAGTTGAAGTCGCTCGCCGAGCAGATCATGACCCCTCGCCAGGTGAAGGAGTTTGCCGAGCACAAGGAGGCGGACTTCGCGATCGGCGTGCCGGGAGTGGGGCGGTTCCGGACCAACGTGTACCAGCAGCGCGGGACCGTGGCGTTCGCGTTCCGGGCCATTCCCTATGAAGTCAAGACGATCCGGGACCTGAACCTGCCGACGGTTCTCGAGGAGCTCGGCCTGCGGCCGCGGGGGTTGGTGCTGGTGACCGGCGTGACGGGGTCGGGAAAGTCGACGGCGCTCGCGGCGATGATCAATCACATCAACACCAACCGGCGCGTCAACATCATCACGATCGAGGATCCGATCGAGTTCCTGCACCGCGACAACCTCGCCAACATCTCGCAGCGCGAGGTGGGGAACGACACCCTGTCGTTCAATGCGGCGCTGCGGCACGTGCTGCGGCAAGCGCCCGACGTGATCCTGATCGGCGAGATCCGCGATATGGAGACGCTCGACACGGCGCTGAAGGCGGCGGACACGGGGCACCTGGTGTTTTCGACGCTCCACACCACGGACGCGACCCAGACGATCAACCGGGTGATCTCGTTCTTCCCACCGCATCAGCACGACGAGGTCCGGCACCTGCTTTCGACCGCACTGCAGGCGATCGTATCGCTGCGCCTGGTGCCGCGCAAGGACGGCAAGGGGCGGGTGCCGGCGGCGGAGGTGCTGATCAACACCGCGGCCGTGCAGGAGAACATGCGCGATCTCACGAAGTCGCTCAGCATCCCCGACCTCATCGCGCAGGGGTCGGTGCAGTACGGCATGCAGAGCTTCGACCAGTCGCTGTTCATGTGGTACCAGCAGGGGACCGTCAGCTACGAGAGCGCGATCTTCTACGCCACGAATCCGAGCGAGTTCGCGCTCAAGGTCTCGGGCGTGGACTCGGGCGAGAGCCAGGCGTTTGGCGGCAGCACCACGGCCGCGGCCGGGCTACGCGGCGACATCACACCCTGATGTTCAAGAAGGTGCTGATCGCGAACCGCGGGGAGATCGCCCTGCGGGTGATCCGTGCGTGCAAGGAGCTGGACATCCATACGGTCGCCGTGTATTCGGAGGCGGACCGGGACAGCCTGCACACCCGCTTCGCGGACGACGACGTCTGCATCGGGCGCGCGCCCTCGCGCGACAGCTACCTCAACATCCCGCGCATCATCGCCGCGGCGGAGATCACCGGGGCCGACGCGATTCACCCGGGCTACGGCTTCCTCGCGGAGAACGCCGAATTCGCCGATATCGTGCGTACCTCGAACATCACGTTCGTGGGCCCGAGCGGGGACCAGATCCGCCAGATGGGCGACAAGGCCGCCGCCCGCAAGTTGGCCCAGAAGCTCAAGGTCCCGACGGTCCCGGGCTCCCCCGGACCGGTCGAAGACGCGGAGGCGGGCCTGAAGGTCGCCGAGAAAATCGGCTTCCCGGTGATCATCAAGGCGGCGGCGGGCGGGGGCGGGAAGGGGATGCGGGTGGCGCAGGACGAAGAGCAGTTCCCGCAGGCGTTCTCCCTCGCCAAGCAGGAAGCACTCGCCGCGTTCGGCTCGGACGAGGTGTACATCGAGAAGTACCTCGCCCGGCCGCGCCACATCGAGATCCAAATCATGGGGGATACGCACGGGCGCATCATGCACCTGTGCGAGCGCGACTGCTCGGTCCAGCGACGCCACCAGAAGCTGATCGAGGAGGCGCCCAGTCCCGCGGTCGACAGCACGTTGCGCCAGGACATCGGCGACGCGGCGGTGCGCCTGGCCGAGGCGATCGCCTACGTGGGCGCGGGGACGATCGAGTTCCTGCTCGACGAGGACGGCTCGTTCTACTTCATGGAGATGAACACCCGCATTCAGGTGGAGCACCCGGTCACCGAGATGTGCACCAACTTCGACCTGGTGAAAGAGCAGATTCGCGTCGCGGCGGGTGAGCCGCTGTCGTTCGTGATGAACGGCAACCGGCTGCGCGGCCACGCCATCGAATGCCGCGTCAACGCCGAGGACCCGTCTCGCAACTTTCAGCCAAGCCCCGGAACGATCACCGTGTACCACCCGCCGGGCGGTCCGGGCGTGCGGGTCGACACCCACATCTACGCCGGCTACTCCGTGCCGCCATACTACGACTCCCTGCTCGCAAAACTCATCGTGCACGGCAACAGTCGCGCGGAGGCGCTGGCGCGCATGCGGCAGGCGCTCGACTCGTTTATCATTGAAGGCGTGACCACGACCATCCCCTTCCTCAGTCGGGTCATGCGCCATCCCGACTTCATCGCAGGCCGGGTGGACACGAAGTTCCTCGAGCGCGAGCCCCAACTCCTCCAGCCCCCCGCCCCGGCATGAAGATTGACGTGCATTTCACGCCGCTCGGCCTCGCCGCGGGGGATCTCGCCGCCCGTGGCGTCGTCGTCATCGACGCGCTGCGCGCCACGACTACGATCGTCACGGCGCTCGCCAACGGCGCCAAGGCGGTGATCCCTGCGGCGACCTCGGAGGAAGCGGTACGCCTCGCCTCGAACCTCGAAAAGGACGGCGTGATCCTCGCCGGCGAGCGCCGCAGCGTGAAGATCGAAGGGTTCGCCCTCGGCAATTCGCCGCGCGAGATGACCGCGACCGCGGTGGGGGGAAAGACCATCGTGCTCGCCACCACCAACGGCACGCCCGCCCTGGTCGCCGCGCAGGGTGGGGAGCCGGTGCTGGTGGGCGCTCCGGCAAACTTCAAGGCGCTGGTAGAGCGCGCCCGGGCGGTGCTGCTCGAGCCGCGCGATCTGGTGGTCATCTGCGCCGGCCGCGAGAAGGACTTCGCCATCGAGGACGCCTACACGGCGGGCCGGTTGATCAAAGCCGTGAAGAAGGGCCTCCGCAAGCTCGCCTTGAACGACGCCGCCCGCGCCGCCCTCGCCCTCACCGACGAGCTCACGAGCTGGCAGGAAGCCCTAGAGGGCTCCGAGGCGGCACACCAGCTCGCCGACGCCGATCTGGGCGAGGACGTCGCCTTCGCCGCCCGGGCCGACCGGTTCGGCGTCGTCCCTGTGTACGCGGACCGCCGCATCACATGAACCGCAAGGCGCGCCAGGAGCTCATCGGCATCGGCGCCCTCGCGGTCGGGCTGTTCCTCGGACTCACCTTGCTGCGGCTCCCCATCACCGGCAGCTGGGGCGACCAGATCGGCTCGCGACTGTGGCGCGTGCTGGGGGTGGGCTCGGTGCTCCTGCCCCTCCTCGGCATCGGCTGGGCGTTGGCGGCGTTCGAGCGCCTCGGGAGCCTCTCCGCCGGGCGGGCGGCAGCGCTGGGCGCGGGGCTGATCCTGCTCCTCCCCTATGGGATCGGCACGGTGACCGGCGCCGGCTTTCCGTCGGCGTACGCAGCCTGGAGCCCGACCCAGAAGCTCGTGGGGCTAATCCCCGCAGTGCTCGCCCACGGGGTGCATCAGGCGGTTGGGACCGCTGGCGGGACGCTGGTGGGCCTGTTCGTCCTCTCGGCGCTAGGGATTCTGACCGTCGGCTGGCATCCGCTGGTGGCGTTGAGAACGCGTGAAACGGCGATCGGGAAACGGGATGCGGGAAGCGGGATGCGGGATGGGAAGGGCGGGACGCGAGACGCGACGAAGCCGGAGAAGCCTCAGCCCGTCGCTGCCGACGAGGAGCGGGACCGGAGGGTCGCGGCGCTGAAGCAGGCGAAGGCGCGCAACACCAAAGCCACGCCTCCCGCCTCTCGCATCCCGCATCTCGTCCCCGCCGGCGTTCTCATCCCCCCCATCGATCTGCTGCATCCCGCTCCTCCCGAAGACGGCGACGCCGGCCTCGTGCAGATCGATCAGATGGGGCGGAAATTGATCGAGACGCTACAGACGTTCCGGGTGGAAGGCTCGATTGCCGGCCGTACGGTGGGCCCCGTGGTGACCCAGTACGAAGTCGCGCCCGGCCCGGGCGTGAAGGTGGGCCGCATCGCGGCCCTCGCCGATGATCTGGCACTCGCGATGCGGGCCCCCTCGCTCCGCATTGTGGCGCCGATCCCGGGGAAGGCCGCCGTGGGCATCGAGGTCCCGAACCCCACGCCGCGCATGGTTCACGTGCGCGAACTGATCGAGGGCGCCGAATATCATCGCCCGACGCGCGCCCTCCCGATCGCGCTCGGCAAGAACCTCGAGGGCGATTCCGTGGTCGCGGATCTGGCCAAGATGCCGCACCTCCTGATCGCCGGCGTCACGGGATCCGGGAAATCCGTCTGCATCAACACCATCATCACGAGTCTGATCTACACGCACCCGCCCGAGAAGCTCAAGCTGCTGATGATCGACCCCAAGATGGTCGAGCTCTCGATGTACGAGAAGCTGCCGCATCTGGGTCTGGCGGTGGTGACCAACCACCACCGGGCAGCCAGCGTGCTCAAGTGGGCTGTGTGGGAGATGGACCGGCGTTATCGGCTGTTACACGCCAACCACGCGCGCAACATCGTGGATTTCAACAGGAAGGTCGAGGAGAAGAAGCCGCTCAAAGGCCCGCGCGAAACGCTGGCCACCCAGGCGGGGATTCAGAAGGAGCTGCCGCTCGACGGCGACTACACGGGTGGGATCTTCCCCTATATCGTGCTGATCGTCGATGAGCTGGCGGACCTGATGCTCACGGTGCAGGGCGAGATCGAAACGCCGCTCGCCACCCTCGCGCAGAAGGCTCGGGCCATCGGCATTCACCTGGTGCTCGCCACTCAGCGCCCCTCGGTGAACGTCATCACCGGGCTCATCAAGGCGAACTTCCCCTGCCGTATCGCGTTCCGGGTTTCGGCGAAGGTCGACAGTCGTACCATCCTCGACCAGAACGGCGCCGAGACCATGCTCGGGAACGGAGACATGCTGTTTCTGCCGCCCGGCAAGAGCGAGCTACTCCGCGTGCAGGGGGCCTTTATCTCGACCGACGAAACCGAACGGCTGATGGACTGGTACAAGGCGCATGCCGCGAAGACGGCGGCTGCGGGCACGAGCATCGATGAACAGGTGACGGCGCTGGAAGCAGCGGAAAAAGCCGGGGAAGACGGAAGCGGGAAGGGCGAGGAGGGCACTCCGGGCGAGCGCGATGCGCTGTTCCGGCAGGCCGCGGAAGTGTGCATCCAGAACCAGCTCGGCTCGACCTCGCTGCTGCAGCGGCGCATGAGCATCGGGTACGGGAGGGCGGCGAGGATAATCGATCAATTGGAGCTGGCCGGCGTCCTCGGGCCCGCTAATGGCTCGAAACCACGGGACGTCTTGATGGGACTAGAAGATCTGGACGAGATTTGTGGGAGGGAATGAACGCGGAACGCGGAAGTCGGAACGCGGAACACAAAGCCGATCGTCGTTCAGCGAGCGGTCTCCCACTTCTGTTCCGCGTTCCGCGTTCGCACTTCCGCGTTTCGAAGTTCCGACTTCCGCGTTCTGCGTTGATAGGGCACCGTCGGCATAGTTTCGGTTACGTCGACCGCTAGCGCATCGGTAAGTTGGATGCGTGCGAAGCGGCATTAGAACCGACCCGTCGCAGTGGACCGACGAGCGCCACCGGCGCGGGATCGCCGGCGAGGAGCAGGCGATCCGCTACCTGCTGTCTCGCGGCTGCACGATCGTGGCGCATCGGTTTCGGGTGGGGCATACGGAAATCGACCTGATCGCGCGGCAGGGGGACTTGGTGACATTTGTGGAAGTGAAGACTCGGCGGGGCAAGGCCTTCGGGAGCCCGCTCGAAGCGGTGACGGGGGCGAAGCGGCGCGAGCTCGTAAAAGCCGCGCGGGTCTGGGTGGACCGCTTCGGGAAGCCGGCGGACATCTATCGGTTCGACTGTATCGCGATCGTGGACAGCAAGCTGGAGCACGTGGCCGACGCGTTCCGCCCCGGGTGGCGATAACCGGGGCTTCGGTGTATATTCGGGCCTCACCAAACGAGGCTCCCAACCCATGTCGAGGACACTCATGGCCGCGGACAAGGAAGTCCCGCAGCTCTCGGACGAGCGCAGAAAGGCCCTCAACCTCGCTATCACGCAGATCGAGAAGACCTGTGGCAAGGGCGCCATCATGCGGATGGGCGCCGATTCGCCGCGGGTACGGGTGGAGGTCATCCCGACGGGCGCAATCAACCTCGACGCGGCGATCGGGATCGGGGGCATCCCGCGGGGGCGCGTGACGGAGATCTTCGGCCCCGAATCGAGCGGTAAGACCACGCTGGCGCTGCACGTGGTGGCGAACGCCCAGCGTCTGGGCGGCGCGGCCGCGTACATCGATGCCGAGCACGCGCTCGACGTCGAGTACGCGAAGAAGCTGGGGGTGGACATCGACAACCTGCTGGTTTCCCAGCCGGATACGGGGGAGCAGGGCCTCGAGATCACGGAGATCCTGGTGCGGTCCGGAGCGGTGGACGTGGTGGTCGTGGATTCCGTGGCGGCCTTGGTGCCGAAGGCCGAGATCGAAGGGGAGATGGGAGACTCGCTGCCGGGTTTGCAGGCGCGCCTGATGAGCCAGGCGCTGCGCAAGCTGGCGGGGGCGATCAACCGCTCCCGCACCTCGGTGGTGTTCATCAATCAGCTGCGCGAGAAAATCGGGATCATGTTCGGCAACCCCGAGACGACCAGCGGTGGGCGGGCGCTCAAGTTCTACGCGTCGGTCCGACTGGACATGCGGCGCATCGGCCCGGTGAAGGAGCGGGAGGTGGTGATCGGCAACCACGTCCGTGTCAAAGTCGTCAAGAACAAGGTGGCTCCGCCGTTCCGCCAGGCCGAGTTCGACATCATGTTCGACGAGGGGATCAGTCACGAGTCGCTGCTGGTGGACATCGCAGCGGAAGCGGGCATCATCGAGAAGGCCGGCGCGTGGTACGCGTACGGCAAGGAGCGGATCGGACAGGGCCGCGAGAACGCGAAGCTGTATCTCAAAGACCATCCCGACCTCGCCGTGGAGGTCGAAGCGAAGGTGAAGGAGCACCTCGGCGTGAAGCCTGTCGTGGTGGCGGCCGACGAGGAGGCCTCTGCCCCCGAGGAGTGAGTGCCGATCCTCACCGCACTCGCCCCCGATCCGCGCCAGCCGGGCTATCGGCTGGTGGAGGTGGATCGGGGGCGATTCGCTTCCCTCCCCGTTGCCGCGCTCGAGCCGCTGAGCCTCCAGCTCGGCGCGGCGCTCGCGCCCGCGGTGTTGGACCGGCTCCGCGACCTTGCCGACGTGGAGGCCGCCGAGCGGGCGGCGCTGCGCGCACTGGCGCGGCGGGCGCACGCCCGCGGGGACCTGCGGCGGCGACTCGTGAGGAAGCAGCACCCGCCGGCGGCCGTGGACGCGGCCCTCGAGCGACTCACCGCCCGCGGCTTGCTCGATGACGGCCGCTTCGCGGAGCAATACGCGGCCCTGCGGGCGACACGCGGCAAGGGTCCGGCGCGGCTGCTCAGGGATCTGGTGGCCCAGGGGGTGGAGCGCCGGACCGCGGAGGACGCCGTCGGCCGGGCATTGGAGGACGAGGGCATCGACCCCCAACTCGAGGCGCGCGCCGTGGCAGCGAAGCGGGCGCGGCAGCTGGACGGCCTTCCAGTCCCGGTGCGCAAGCGCCGGTTGCTCGCATTTCTGTTGCGCCGGGGCTACGGCGGGCCCCAGTTGAAGGCGCTCGTTGAGGAGCTGTGCGGATGATCGAGATCGGGGATCGTTGAGAATCGACTCGGGTACGTTGGGAAAACGTGCCGAGGCCTGCCATGTCGTCCACGTCCAAGCGTTGCTCGATCGCCCCCCTGGGGGTGGCGCTCGTCGTGTCACTCAGCCTGGGATGCGGTGACTCGACGGCTCCTAGTGGGGGCGGTGGCCCCTCATTCAACCACGTCTACATCGTCGTCGAGGAGAACACCGACTACACGAGCGTCATCGGCAGCTCCTCGATGCCGTACCTCAACGGCCTCGCCCAGCAATACGGCCTCGCGACTCAGTATTACGCCAATACGCACCCGTCCATCGGCAACTACTTCATGATGACGGTCGGGAAAATCATCACCAACGACGACAGTTACTCGAGCGTCGTGTCGGACGACAACGTGGTCCGGCGGCTCCTCGCGGCCGGCAAGACGTGGAAGTCGTATGCGGAGGACCTGCCGTCGGTGGGTTACACCGGCGGGGATATGGGCAATTACGCGCGGAAGCACAATGTCATCGCGCTGCTGTCGGACGTGGTGAACGACCCGGTGCAGAAGAACAGGCTCGTCCCGTTCACACAGTTCGCGACGGACCTGGCGAACGGCGCGTTGCCGAGCTACTCGTTCATTGTGCCGAACCTCTGCAACGACGCGCACGACTGCTCGCTGAGCACGGCGGACGCCTGGCTCCAGACCAACATCGATCCCCTGATCAAGAGCGCGCAGTTCCAGCAGGATCGCTTGGCTGGCCGTGAGCGCGAAGTCGAAACCGGGGTACCAGTCGACGACGCTGTACCAGCACGAGAGTACTCTGCGGTTGTCGCTCCAGGCGCTCGGCGTGACGGCGCTTCCCAACGGCGCCGCCACGGCGCCGGACATGGATGAGTTCTTCCACCCCTGAGACGACTCAGGTAACTCGTAGCTAGCCTTTCAGTTGCTCATCGGGGGACAGTATATTCCCCCCATGACCTCCGCTGAAATCCGCCGCACGTTTCTTGACTTCTTCAAGGGCCGGGGGCACCAGGAGGTACCCAGCTCCCCGCTGGTCCCGGCGGACGACCCCACCCTGCTCTTTACCAACGCCGGCATGGTGCAGTTCAAGCGAGTATTTCAGGGGCTGGAGCGGCGGGCATACACCAGGGCGGTGACGTGCCAGAAGTGCGTGCGGGCGGGCGGCAAGCACAACGACCTCGAGCAAGTAGGCCACACGGCGCGTCACCACACGTTCTTCGAGATGCTCGGCAATTTCTCCTTCGGCGACTACTTCAAGAAGGAGGCGATCGCATACGCGTGGGAATGGGTGACCGGGAAGGACTGGCTCGGCATCGCGCCCGGGCGCATCTACGTCACGGTCCATCACGCCGACGACGAAGCGCGCCAGCTCTGGCGGCAGGTCGCGGGGGTCCCGGACGACCGGATCTATGGGTTGGGTGACAAGGACAACTTCTGGCAGATGGGCGAGACCGGTCCCTGCGGCCCGTGCTCGGAGATCCTGGTAGACATCAGGGAGCGGGGAGCGGGGAGCAGGGAGCGGGACCTGACGCTCGACGACTTCGTACGCCTGAGTGAGGAAGGGCAGCTGCTCGAGAGCTGGAACCTCGTGTTTATGCAGTACGATCAGCAGGCCGACGGGTCCCGCTCCCCGCTCCCTGCGCCCTCTGTGGACACCGGCGCCGGCCTGGAGCGGCTGGCGGCAGTGATGCAGCGCGTCCCCTCGAACTACGACACCGACCTGTTCGCCCCGATCATCGAGCGCGCGGTGGAGGTCGTGGGGAAGAAGTACGATCGGGGACCCGGGGGCGCGTCCTACCGGGTGCTCGCGGACCACGCGCGCGCCGTGGCCTTCCTGCTGGCGGACGGCGTCTACCCCTCGAATGAGGGGCGTGGCTACGTGCTGCGCCGCATCCTGCGCCGCGCGGTGCGCCACGCGTGGCTGTTGGGCCGCCGCGAGCCGACGCTGGTGCATCTGGTGCATGCGGTGAGCGGTTTGCTGGGACACGTGTACCCGGAGCTGGTCCAGAAGCGCAGCCACCTGGAAAGCGTCACCCGCGCCGAAGAAGAGCGCTTCTTCGACACGATCGACGGTGGGCTCGAGCGGCTCGAGCAGCTGCAGGGCGCCAAGGCGATCTCCGGCCCGGAAGCGTTCAAGCTGTACGACACGTTCGGGTTTCCGATCGACCTGACGCATCTCATCGCCGCCGAGCGCGGCCAGACGGTGGACGTGGCTGGGTTCGAGCGCGAGCTGGGCAAGCAGCGCACCCGCTCGCTCGAGGCGCTGGAGCGGAGCAAGGTGGGGGATGCGGGGAAGGGCGCGGTCCACGTGAAGCGCGGCGGCGAGTGGCGTACCGTCAAGCCCAGGGCCAAGCAGAAGTGGGTGGGCTACGACACCACGCGGGCCGAGACGGATGTGCTCAAGTTCCGGCAGGCGAGCGACGTGGTGGAGGTAGTGCTGCAGGAGAATCCGTTCTACGCCGAGTCAGGTGGGCAGGTGAGTGACACCGGACGCGTGCAAGGGGAGGGGTGGACGCTGGACGTGGAGGGCGTCGAGAAGGTGGATGGCATGAGCGCCGTGGTGGGCCACTTCGCGGACGAGTTCGAGCCCACGCCGGTGTTGGCCCAGGTCGACGAGCCGCGCCGCCAGAACATCGAGCGGAACCACACGGCGACGCACCTCGTGCACGCGGCGCTCCGCAAGGTCCTCGGCCCCCACGTGCGCCAGCAGGGCTCCGTCGTGGCTCCCGAGCGGCTGCGCTTCGACTTCGCGCACCACGGGCCGGTGGACGACCCGACGCTCGCCCGGATCGAGGAGGAAGTGAACCGCCATATCTGGGCGAACTTGCCCGTCACCACGCGTGAGATGAAGTACAAGGCGGCGCTCGCGGCGGGCGCGACGGCGTTCTTCACCGAGAAGTACGGCGACATCGTGCGCGTCGTCGACGTGCCGGGCGTCTCGCTCGAACTGTGCGGCGGCACGCACGTTGCGACCACCGGCCAGATCGCGCTGTTCCGGTTCACGCACGAGACGGGCGCGGCCGCGGGGGTGCGCCGTATCGAGGCGGTGACGGGGCCGGGGGCGTACGCCCTGATCCGCAAGCTCGAGGGAGAGCTCGAGGAGGCGGCGGGCGCGCTGCGGACGCAGCCGGAGCATCTCGTGCACCGGATTGAGCAGCTGCTGGAGGAGAACAAGAAGCTCGAGAAGCGCGTCGAGGGACTGCTCAAGGAGGGAGCGGGGAGCGGGGAGCGGGGAGCGGTAGAGAAAATCGGCGACGTCGAGCTGCATATCGCGGACTCCGATCTCGAGGATCGCGAGCAGATCGGGCTCGTGATGGATGCGTTCCGCTCGAGCCACCGGCGCGCGATCTCCGTCCTGTTCACGAATGGTGAGCACGCCGGCGTGCACGTCGCCGTTACCGACGATCTGGTACAGCAGGGGGTCAAGGCGGGTGAGATCGCCAACGCGATCGCGGCGGTGTCGGGTGGCAAGGGGGGCGGACGGCCGCATTTCGCCTCGGCGGGAGCGGGGGACGTGGCGAAGATCGGCCTGGCCCGGGCGCAGGCTCGAGACATCGTCGAGCGGTTGCTCCGGCGATGACCCGCGCCGAGCTGCTGGCCTGGCTGGCGGCGCGGCGGCCGTCCCCGCCGGACGCGCTGCGGACCTTGCTCGAGCACACCGTGGCTGAGGCCGAGCCTTCCTCCCCGCTGCCCCTGCCGGACCAGCTGGCCCAGCTGGGGCGGCGCCTGCTGGCGCGCGTGTCGGGTCGGCCGGAGGGCGGGCGCGAGCTGGCGCGGGAGCTGCTCGCCGCCGACGCGTTCATCACGTACGCGTTCGAGGCTCAGGCCGAGGCGGACGCGGCCGGGCTCGCGGCGCTCGCGGAGCGGATCGCGGGGAGCGAGCGGTGACGGGATTGCTCGAGCGCCGTCCCGGCTTGTTGGTGCTCGTCGACCCGAGCCGTACGCCGCCGGCCGAGGCGGCGGAGCTGGCGCGGGTGGCGCGTGAGGCCGGCGCGGCGGGGATCATGATCGGGTCGTCGTTCGACGGCACGCAGAATACGGAGCTCGTCGCGCGGGCGATCCGGCAGGCGGCGTCGGGCCTGCCGGTGGCGTTGTTCCCCGGGTCCGCGCTACAGCTCACCGCCGAGGTGGATCTGGTCCTCTTCCTGTCGCTCGTCTCCGGCCGCAACGCGCAGTACCTGATCGAAGAGCACGTCCGGGCGGTTCCCTTCCTCACCCGTCATTCCGTCGCCACGCTATCGACGGGCTACATCCTGGTGGACGGTGGTCGGGTCACGAGCGTCGAGGCGGTGAGCCAGACGCGGCCGTTGCCGGCGGACAAGCCGGAGCTCGCCGCGGCGCACGCGACGGCGGCGCGGCTGATCGGCATGCGGGCGATCTATCTGGATGCGGGGAGCGGAGCGCCGCGTCCCGTGGCCGCGGACGTGATCGGCGCCTGTCGCGCGGCGGTACCGGATCTCACCTTGTTCGTGGGCGGCGGGATCAAGAGCCCGGCGCAGGTGCGGGCGGCCCGCGCCGCAGGGGCCGACTTCGTGGTCGTCGGGACCGCGCTCGAGGAGCGGGGCGCCTCGGCCGCGGATTTGCAAGCGCTGGTCAGGGCGGCGATCGAGTGACGCCCGCCGAGCAGGCCCGCGCGGGGCTCGCCGCCCTGGCGGCGCTGGCGTCGCGGGTCGGGGAGGAGCACGCCGAGACGATCGCGGCGATCGCCGATACCTACGTCGCCGCGCTGCGCGCCGGCGGGACGCTGTTCTTCGCCGGCAACGGCGGCAGCGCGGCCGACGCGCAGCACCTCGCCACCGAGTACGTCGTGCGCTACCACTCGAACCGGTCGGCCTTGCGGGCCGTGGCCCTCACGACCGACAGCTCGCTCCTCACGGCGTGCGCCAACGACATGGGGTTCGACGAAGTGTTCGCCCGCCAGGTGGAGGCCCTGGCGCGGCACGGCGACGTGCTGTCGCTCCACTCGACGAGCGGCGAAAGCCCCAACGTGATCCGCGCCGCGCAGGCGGCGAAGGCCCGCGGGGTGACCGTGGTGGGCCTGCTCGGGCGTTCGGGCGGCCCGCTCAAAGGCCTGGCCGACGTGGCCCTGGTCGTTCCGTCGGATGACACCGCGCGGATCCAGGAAATCCATCTCGCGATCGAGCATCTGATCTGCGAAATGGTCGAGGAGCGGATGAAAGCTTGAATGCGGAGTGCGGAATGCGGAATGCGGAATTGAAAGGGAGGGTCGCTCGGTCTACGACACTTCCTCGCCTACTCCGCATTCCGCACTCCCCATTCCGCATTGGGGAGGGGTGGTGATCGATCTCTCGGGGAAGCGCGCGTTTGTCACGGGCGGGGGGCGGGGCATCGGGCGTGCGACGGCGCTGATGCTGGCGCAAGCGGGCGCAGGCGTCGCCGTCGGCTATCGGAGCCGGAGGGCGGAGGCGGAGGAAACGCTCGCGGGAGTGAAGCGGTTGCGCCGTCCTGCGATCGGCATCACGGGTGACTTGGGTGATCCGGCGGCCGCGGGGCGGGCGGTCGACGAGGCGGTGCAGGGCCTCGGAGGCCTCGACCTGCTGATCGTGAACCACGGAATCTGGCCGTCCGACGAGGTGCCCGTGGCCGCCATGGCCGACGCGCAGTGGGATGCGACGCGGCGCGCCAACCTGGACAGCGTGCTGTACGTGTGCCGCGCCGCCATTCCGCTCCTTCCGGACGGCGGGAAGATCGTGCTCGTCTCATCCACGGCCGGACAGCGCGGCGAAGCGTTCCACGCCGACTACGCGGCCACCAAGGGCGCGGTCATCTCGTTCACCAAGTCGCTCGCGGTCGAGCTGGCCCCGCGGCGGATCAACGTGAACTGCGTCGCTCCCGGCTGGGTCGACACGGAAATGTCGCTCCGGCCCTACGAGCGGGACGAGGGACGGGGGAGGCGGGAGATCGAGCGGACGATCCCGCTCGGGCGCGTGGCGAGCCCCGAAGACTGCGCCGGGCCGATCGTGTTTCTCTGCTCCGACTTGGCCGGGCACATCACGGGCGAGATACTGAACGTGAACGGGGGGAGCGTGCTCTGCGGATGATCGTGGGCATCGGCCTCGACGTCGTGGAGGTGGGAAAGGTCCGCGAGCTGCTCGCCGGGCAACAGACGTTCGAGGAAAAGGTGTTCACACCCGCGGAGCGCAGCGACTGCGCCGGGCGCGCGGACCGGGCCGATGCGCTCGCCGCCCGGTTCGCCGCCAAGGAAGCGTGCTTCAAGGCGCTGGGGACGGGATGGAGCCAGGGCGTGTCGTTTCTGCAAGTGGAAGTGCAGCGTGGAGACGGTGGCGCGCCCCGCCTCGCGTTGAGCGGGCAGGCGGCGGAGCGCGCACGCGTGCGGGGCGTGAAACACCTGCACGTGAGCCTCACCCACAGCGCCGGCGTCGCCGCCGCCGCCGTGATCCTCGAGGGATAGGGCCGGCATGGGCTTTCCCGCCCGGCTGCCGATCCCCGATGCGGTCCTGCGAATCGCCCAGCAGCTGGAAGGCGCGGGCTACGAGACGTGGTGCGTCGGCGGCGCGATCCGCGACAACCTGTTGGGGGTCGAGAATCATGACTTCGACTTGACGACCGCGGCGCCGCCGGGCGAGGTGCGCCGCTTGTTCAAGCGCACGGTGCCGGTGGGGATCGAGCACGGCACCGTCGCCGTGCTGGACCGGCAAAACCGCCAGCATGAGGTCACCACGTTTCGCAAGGACATCAAGACCGACGGGCGACACGCGGTCGTGGAGTTCGGCGTGTCGTTGATGGACGACCTGGCGCGCCGGGACTTTACCATCAACGCCATCGCGTACCACCCGATCCGGCACGAGTGGCGCGATCCGTTCCACGGCGCCGACGACCTCGCGCGCAAGCTGATCCGGTCGGTGGGGGACGCCAACTGGCGGTTCCAGGAGGACTACCTGCGGATCCTGCGCGCGCTGCGCTTCAGCGCGCGGTTCGAATTCCGCATCCACCCGCGCACGCTCGAAGCCGCCAAGGCGAACGCGCAGGGGCTGGCGCAGCTCTCGGCGGAACGGGTGCGGGACGAGTGGTTCAAGGGGATACGGACGGCCGCCCGCGTCTCGAAGTTGCTCGCGCTGTGGGTGGACGTGGGAGCGGCGCGGATATGGCTGCCGGAAATCCGAGATGCGGGAGGCGGGATGCGGGATGCGTGGAAGGCGGTCGACAAGTTGCCGCGCGATCCGGTGCTCGTCACAGCGTTTCTCGCCTCCGATCCTGCCTCGCTTCTCACCCGCCTCAAGTCGTCCAACAAGGACATCGAGCGCGGGCGGGCCATCGGCCAGTGGCGCGACAAGTATCCGGATCCGAAGCACGTTCCCGAAGTGCGGCGCTGGTTGTCACAGGTGGGTGAGCATGCCGACGATTTGCTCGTCCTGCTCCCCGCTCCCCGCTCCCCGCTCCCGAGCATCGTGGCGTCCATCCGCGCCGCGAAAGATCCCCTGACCGTGAAACACCTCGCGGTGAAAGGCGACGACCTCCTGGCCGCGGGCGTGCGGCCCGGGCCCGACGTGGGGGAGACGCTCGAGCGGCTGCTCGCGGAAGTGCTCGAGGATCCAACCCGCAACACGCGCGCCTATCTTCTCTCCCGTGTCTAGCGCCCTCGGGTACGCCCTGGTAGCCGCGCTCGGCAACGTCGTCGGGGCGCTCGCGGTGACGCGACGCGCGGCGCGCGAGCTGGCGCTGATCGAGCATTTCGTCGCGTTCGGCGCGGGGTTCATGCTCGCGGTGGCCGTGGTGGAGCTCTTGCCCGAGGCATTCGCCCGCTCGGGCCGCGCGGCGCCGGCGCTGGTTCTGGCGGGGTACCTGGCGGTACACTTCACCCAGCACACCGTGACGCCGCACTTTCACTTCGGCGAGGAGACCCACGCCGTCAACCGCGTCGCGGGCACCTCCGCCCTCGTGGGGTTGTTGTTGCACACGTTTTTCGACGGCGTCGCCATCGCCAGCGCGTTTCTCGTGCGCCCGGCGCTCGGCGTGATGGTGTTCATCGCGATTTTCCTGCACAAGCTGCCGGAGGGTGTGACCGTGTCGAGCCTGATGATGGCCGGTGGGCGGTCGGGGGGCCAGGCGATCGGGGCCGCGGCGATGCTGGGCGCCGCGACGCTGGCGGGGGTCGTGCTCACCGATCACAGCTCCGCTCTGGTTCACCACGGGCTGGCACTATCCGCCGGCGTGACGATTTATGTGGCCGCATCGAATCTTGTCCCGGAATTTCAAGGCAAGCGCGGCTGGAAGCTCCCCGGCGCGTTCTTTGCCGGGGCAGCAGCGTTCTATGTCACCAAGATCGTACTCGAGCGGGTATCCTGATCGCGCATGTCTGACCCCACACTCTTCTCCCGGTCCGCGGAGCCCCTCGCCGCCCGCATGCGGCCGAAGACACTGGAAGATTTTCTCGGTCAGGACCACCTCCTCGGGTCCGGC
>Ga0209239_1000748_pt1 | contig 19056 bp, 19 predicted proteins | sample GraSoi013_2_20cm_FD_185824 | JGI IMG/M metagenome (GOLD analysis project Ga0209239, IMG submission 185824) | Grasslands soil microbial communities from the Angelo Coastal Reserve, California, USA - Sample 10_02_2013_2_20cm (SPAdes) (version 2) | ecosystem: Environmental > Terrestrial > Soil >...
GTCGTCATAGGCGTGGCTGGTGTTCGAGCGGGGTTGCAGCGGGGCAAGGTGGTTTGCGTGGTGCTGGCGGCTGATGCCGGGCCACGCACAATTGAAAAAGTGGCGCGGCTGGCGCAGGCGCGGGACGTGCCCGTGTTGCGCGGGCCGCCGGCGGAAGAGCTGGGCAGTTCGCTCGGCCGGCCGCCGGTGCAGGCCGTCGGCGTCGCCGATCGGGCGCTTGCGCGTGGGCTGATGTCTGTGGAGGAGTAAGAGTGACAACGACGCGGATTCATGATCTGGCAGCGGAATTCGGAATCTCCAGCGAGCAGCTGATGGGCATGCTCAAGGAGATGGACATCTTCGTGCGCAGTCACCTGACACCGCTCAAGGACGAGCAGGTGTCGCTGATGCGCGCGCGCTGGGAGCGCGACAAGCGCAAGCAGAAGCAACCATCCGCACCGCCGAAACGGCGTCGTGCCGCGAAGGCCGTCGAACCCGCATCGGTTCCTGAGCCCGTCGCGGTGGCCGACAGCCGGCCCAAGCGCCGTCGCCGCACCGCCGCGGAGGTTGCCGCCGCCGACGCCGCTGCCGCGGAAGTCGCCGCGGCCGAAGCGGCTGCCGCCGAAGTCGCGCGCTTGGCGCTCGAGACGGCAGCGCGTGAACAGGAAGAAGTGCGGTCGGCCGCGTCGCTCGAGGAGCGCGCCGCCGCGTTGTTCAAGGACCTCGCGCCACCGTCTCCGGCCGTCGAAGTCGCAGAGGCTCCCACGACTGCCACACCGCTTCCTCCTCCCGTCGTGCAGCCGCCGACCCAGCCGCCCCCTCGGCCCTTTATTCCTATGCCGGTGCGCCCGCGCCCAGTCGTGCGCGGCACGACGTCAGGTCCGGGCGGATCCGTGCCGCCACGCCCCGTTGCCTCGGCGGCGCCGGGTGCACCGCCGCTCGATGAGCGCCGTCGGGAGAAGGGCAAGAAGCGCAAGAAGGGCAAGAAGTCCCTCGTCGATCAGGAAGCGGTCGCGCAGAACATTTCCCGCACCCTGGCGACCCTGAAGGCGCCGGTCGGCAAGAAGGGCGTCCACCGTCGCGAAGAGGGCCCGACCTTCCGCGAAGTCCAGGAAGAGCGGCGTCGCGAGGAGCGTGAGCGGGAGAAGACGCTCGTGCGCGTGACGGAGTTCGTGACCGTCTCCGAGCTTGCCAGCACGCTCAAAGTGCCGCCGACGCAGATCGTCACGTTCGCCTTCAAAGAGCTGGGCCAGATGGTGACGATCAACCAGCGGCTCGACTTCGACATGATCGAATTGATCGCGTCGGCGTTCGGGTTCCAGGCCGTCCGCGAAGAAGAGTACGCGACCACTCAGACCGAAGAGACCGCCGACGCCGTCGAGACGCTGAAGCCCCGGCCGCCGATCGTGACGATCATGGGCCACGTCGACCACGGGAAAACGTCGTTGCTCGACTACGTCCGCAAGACCAACGTCGTCGCGGGCGAAGCCGGCGGCATCACCCAGCATATCGGCGCGTATCAGGTCACGCTGAAGGACGGGCGCAAGATCACGTTCCTCGACACGCCCGGTCACGAAGCCTTCACGGCGATGCGCGCCCGCGGCGCGCAGGTCACCGACATCGTCGTCCTGGTGGTCGCGGCCGATGACGCGATCATGCCGCAGACGATCGAGGCGATCTCGCACGCCAAGAACGCCGGCGTGCCCCTCGTCGTCGCGATCAACAAGATCGACCTTCCCACGGCCAACGTGCAGAAGGTGAAACAGGATCTGCTGTCGCACGGCGTCGTGCTCGAGGAGTTTGGTGGCACGACGTTGGCGACCCCCATCTCCGCCAAGAAGGGCACGAACATCGACGAACTGCTGGAACAGATCCTGCTCCAGGCCGAGCTGCTGGATCTCAAGGCGAATCCGGACCGCAAAGCGCAGGGCTCGGTGCTCGAGGCATCGCTCGATCCGGGCAAGGGCGCGCTCGCCACGATTCTCGTGCAGAACGGCACGCTGCGCGTCGGTGACGATTTCATTTGCGGCCAGTACTCGGGTCGCGTGCGCGCGATGTACGACGAGCGCGGCGGCACCGAGAACGACGCCGGCCCGTCCACGCCGGTCCAGATCCTCGGCTTCGAGGGTGTGCCCGAGGCGGGCGACACTTTCCTGGCGATGGACGACGCGGGCGCGGCCCGCGAGATCGCGCAGAAGCGCCAGCGGCTCGAGCGCGAGGCGCAACATCGTCGCTCCGGCCGCGTGAAGACGCTCGAAGATTTCATGGCCGAAGCCGCGGCGGGCGGTGTCGCCACGCTGCGCCTCATCATCAAAGCGGATCAGGGCGGACCGGCCGAAGCGCTCGCCGACGCGCTGGCGCAGCTGTCGACCGCGGAAGTGAAGGTCGAGGTCGTGCATCGCGGCGTCGGCGCGATCACCGAGTCGGACGTGCTGCTCGCGCGTGCGTCCGGGGCGATCATCGTGGGCTTCCATGTGCGGCCCGATTCCAATGCCCGCGCCGCGGCGGATCGCGAGCGGGTGGAGATCCGCACCTACCGCATCATCTACGAGGCGGTGGAAGAGGTGAAGCTGGCGATGGAAGGCCTGCTCGCCCCCGAAAAGAAGGAAGTGGTGCTCGGCGAGGCGGAGGTGCGGCAGATCTTCAAGATCGCCAAGATCGGCACGATCGCCGGGTGCTTCGTGCGCAGCGGCGTGATTCCGCGGACCGGACGGGCGCGCGTGATCCGCAACGGCGTCGAGGTGTACGACGGGACCCTGGCGTCATTGAAGCGGTTCAAGGATGACGTCCGCGAGGTGCGCGAAGGCTTCGAGTGCGGCATCGGCATCGAGAATTTCAACGACGTCAAAGTGGGCGATTTGATCGAATCGTACCGCATCGAGGAGGTCGCGCGCTCCCTCAGCGCCGCTGAGTCGTGATCGTCGGTGTGATGGTGTGGGAGTTACACTTGCCGGCGTGCCAGTCGCTCAAGGACAAGCGCTCGATCGTGAAGAGCTTGAAGGATCGCATGCACAACCGGTTTAACGTGTCGGTCGCCGAGACGGGCCATCAGGATTTGTGGCAGCGCGCCGAGCTGACGGCCGCGGTCGTCAGCACCGACCGGCGCCACGCCGAGAGTGTGTTGCGGGAGGCGGACCAACTGGTTGCCGGCGCCGATGGCGCGCGCATCGTGGACACGAGCACGAGCTATCTCTGATGAGACGCGCGAGCCACCGTCCCGAGCGCCTTAGCGAGCTGATCCGGCACGCCGTGGGCGCGTTTCTGACCGCCGACGTCCGCGATCCCCGCATCGGATTCGTGACGGTGATCGGCGTCGACGTTTCGGCCGATCTATCGCACGCCAACGTGCGCGTGAGCGTGATGGGGACGGAAGAGGAGAAGGCGAAGTCACTCGAGGGATTGGAGAGCGCCGCGCGGTATCTGCGCGCCCAGCTTTCGAGCGAGCTCCATCTGCGGACGAGTCCCGAGCTGCATTTTCGGCTCGACCGTGGGATCGAACACGCGCAGCGCATCGATCGGGTCCTGAAGGAGCTCAAGGAGCCGGAAGACTGATCGGTGGCATCGTGCTGGTCGCGAAGCCGGCCGGCCCGACGTCTCATGATGTCGTCGATATCGTGCGCCGCACGCTGGGCGAGCAGCGCGTCGGCCACCTGGGAACGCTGGATCCGTTCGCCAAGGGATTGCTGGTGCTCGTGGTGGGGCGGGCCACCCGACTCGCGACCTTCGCGACGGAGTGGCCGAAGTCATATGACGGAGTCATTCGGCTCGGCGTCACGACCGACACCGATGATGTGACCGGCTCTGTCGTGGCGACGGCTCCCTGGACGGCAATCACCCCGTCACAGCTCGCCGAGGTGATCGGCAAGTTTCGGGGCCGATACGAGCAGCGGCCGCCGGCGTATTCGGCGGTGAAGATCGAGGGCGAGCGCGCGTACCGCCGCGCGCGACGGGGTGAGACCGTCGAGCCGGCCGCGCGCCCGGTCGAGATTCGCGAGCTCGAGATCGTCGAGGCGGCCGTGCCCGATCTCGAGTTTCGGGCGACGGTGAGTGGCGGAACGTATCTGCGGTCCCTCGCGCGCGACATCGGCGCCGCGCTTGGATGCGGGGCGCATCTTTCGGCGCTCCGACGGACGGCGGTGGGTCCATTCCGGCTCGAGGAAGCCGTTGCGCCGGAGGCCGTAACCCCCGCGGCCGTTCGCGACGCTTCGATCTTGGTGGCAGACTTGCCGCGCCGGAATGTCAATCGGACTGAACGGGACGCGGTCGTGCATGGGCGGCCACTCGCGCGGACGTCGGGGGGAGCGCAAGGACGTGTTGCTCTTTTCGCCGACGATGAGTTGCTCGGCGTGGCCGAATGCGTCGGCGAGGTCTTGAAGCCGCGCGTCGTGGTGGCAGAGGAGTGATGCAGGGAGCAGTCGTCACACTGGGAACGTTCGATGGCGTGCACCGCGGCCATCAAGCGGTCCTCGCGGAAGTGCTCCGGCGGACGGGGGCGAGCGGCCGGACCAGCGTGCTTGTGACGTTCGACCCGCATCCGCTGGCGGTCGTGAATCCAGCGGCGACGCCGAAGCTGCTGTCGCTGCCCGAGGAGAAGCGCCAGCTCGTCACGGCGCAGGGCATCGAACAATACGTGCTGATGCCGTTCACGGAAGAAGTCGCGCAGCTCGATGCAGCGGCGTTCTGCCATCGCCTTCGTGACGAGTATGAAATGCGGGAATTGGTGATGGGCTATGATCACGGGTTCGGGCGCGGACGCGCCGGCGACGTCCAGGTGGTGAAAGAGCTGGGCAGCGCTGAAGGATTTGCGGTCGCGGTGGTGGACGCCGTGCGAGACAGTGGCCAGCCGATCTCGTCGACGCTGATCCGGACCGCGGTCGCCCATGGGGACCTAGACGCGGCGGCACGCTGGCTGGGACGCCGCTACAGTATTCAGGGCCGTGTGGTGCGGGGGGCTGGGCGGGGTCGGACGATCGGCATTCCGACGATCAACCTTGCGCCGCCGCAGCCGGAGAAGCTGCTTCCGCCCGATGGGGTATACGCCGTGGCGGTGCGAATCGGGAAGCGGCAGTATGGTGGCATGATGAATCAGGGGCCGCGCCCGACGTTTGGGGAGCAGGCTCGCACACTTGAGATTCATCTGTTCGATTTCAATGACGAGCTGTACGGGGAGACCGTGGTAGTCGAATGGGTCCGCCGCCTGCGTGACGTGCAGGCGTTCTCGTCCCGCGACGCGTTGGTGGCGCAGCTCGAGCGCGACCGGCAGGCAGCGCGGGCGACCCTCAACCGATCGAGAGAGTGATGGACAAGCGAATTCGTGGTCGGCTCTGGGTGATCGGCGCGCTGATAGTCGTGAGCATCATTTCGCTCGTGCCGCGCAACACCAAGCAGCGCGTAATCGACCCGTCGACCGGGCGGCTCAAAGACACGACCGTGCGGCGCTTGCCGATCAACCTCGGCCTCGACCTCCAGGGCGGCATTCACCTGGCGCTCGAAGTCGATCAGTCGAAGGGGCCCGTACCCGATTGCGCCGACGCCATTCAGCGCGCTGAGCGTGTGGTGCGCACCCGCATCGACGAGTTCGGCACGACCGAGCCCGTCGTCCAGATTCAGGGCCGCTGCCGGTTGATCGTGGAGCTCGCGGGAGAAAAGGATCCGGGCCGCGCCAAGGGCGTCATTCAGCGGACCGCCTTCCTCGAGTTCCGGATCACCGACATGAAGAGTCAGTTCAAGGACGCGTTGCCGCAGATCGACGCCGCGCTGCGGAAGGCCGGGATCAAGTCACGGAACGCCGCGCCGTCGGCCGTGGCGCAGCTGTTCGGCGGCGACACGGGCAAGTCGAAGTCGAAACGCGACACGACGAGCGACGCCAACGCCCCCGGTGTGCTGTCGTCGCTGCTATTCCAGGGTCAGCTGCCGGGGGAATTCCTCGTTCCCGAGGAGCAATGGCCGCTCGTCGACAGTCTCATTCAGCGGCCCGACGTCAGGGCACAGATCCCGCGCAGCATCGAGCTGCGCTGGGGCGCGCAAGCCGAATCGCGCAGCGCGCGGTCCTATCGTCCCCTGTATGCCGTGGAATCGCGGCCCATCATCACCGGCGAAGAGCTGACCAAAGCGGTGGCCCGCCGAGATCAAGTCACCAATCAGTCGATCGTCACATTCCAGCTCAGCCGCCGCGGCGCTCGCATCTTCTCGCAGGAAACGGGACGCCATATCAACGACTTCATGGCGATCATTCTCGACGGCCGCGTGCAGGGAGAGCCGCCGGTCATTAAGAACCAGATCGGGGCGAACGGCCAGATCGAGCTCGGCAGCAAGCCGCTCCAGGAAGCGAGTGATTTGGCGCTCGTGCTGCGGGCCGGAGCCTTGCCCGCGCCCCTCACGATCGTCGACGAGCGCGCGATCAGCGCAAGCCTGGGTGCCGATTCCATCCACGACGGGGTGCTCGCGGGGGTCGTCGGTGTGCTGCTCGTGATCGTGATCATGATCGGTTACTACCGGATAGCGGGCGCGCTCGCGGTCGCGGCACTCACGCTCTACTGCTTGTTCACGCTCGCCGGACTTGCCGCATTCGGCTTCACACTCACGCTGCCGGGCATGGCCGGTTTCGTGTTGTCCATCGGCATCGCCGTGGATGCCAACGTGCTGATCTTCGAGCGCATCCGGGAGGAGCTGGTGCACGGCAAGTCGCTGCGGCTCGCCGTGGATGAGGGCTTTCTGCACGCGATGAACGCCATCGTCGACTCGAACGTGAGTACCATTCTGACCGCGCTGATTCTCTACGCCGTCGGCACCGGCCCGGTGCAGGGCTTTGCCATCACGCTGATCATCGGAATCATCGCCTCGATGGTCTCGGCGATCTTTGTCGTGAAGACATTGTTCCTCATATGGCTGAACCGGCGACCAAACATGGTCACCCTGAGCATCTGATGATCAGACTCTTCGCTAACGCGAACTACGATTTCATTAAGTGGCGGCGCTGGGCGTTCTCGCTCACGGGCGCGATCATGCTCGTCGGTCTCATCTTCCTCGTCACTCGGGGCGTCAACTACAGCATCGAGTTCACGGGCGGGACGCTGGTGCAGTTCGAGGTAGCCCATAAGGTGCCGACCGCCAGTATCCGAAGCGCGCTCGATGACGCCGGACTAAGCGGCGCCGACATTCAGAATTTCGGCTCCGACACGTCGTACGTGGTGCGCGCGCGACTCGGCGCGAACGCGACGCAGGGTGAGGCGGGTACCCAGGCGGTGGCCGACGCCGTTGCTCGCGCGCTCGACCGGAGCGTCGGGGCACGGCGGTACCAGATCATGCAGCGCCAGGCGGTAGGTCCCAAGGTGGGCCGGGAGCTCCAGGGCAAAGCGCTCGCCGCCATCCTGCTCAGCTTCGTCGTCACGCTGATCTATCTGGCGGTGCGGTTCGAGTGGCGCTTCGGGCTCGCCGCGGTGATCGCCACCGCGCACGATATCGTCGCCACCATCGCATTCATCAGCGCCATGCATCTCGAGGTCAGCCTGATCGTGGTCGGCGCCGTGCTCACGGTCGTCGGCTACTCCCTCAACGACACGATCATCATCTTCGACCGGGTGCGCGAAAACTTGCGCAAGTACCGGCGGCAGAATCTCTACGAGATTCTGAACCTCTCGATCAACGAGACGCTGCCACGTTCTGTACTGACGCACGGGACGACGATCGCCACGACGCTCGCGCTGTTGATTCTCGCGGGTGAGGTGATCCGGCCGTTCGCCTGGGTGATGTCCTTCGGTATTTTCACGGGCACGTTCTCTTCCATCTATATCGCGGCGCCCGTGCTGCTCTGGATTGAAAAGCGCTGGCCCGGCCAGGACGCGCGCGGCGCCCGCACCTTCGGCGCGCGCGCGCCTGGAGGCGCAACTTCGCCCGACGCCACGCGCCCGGTTCCCGCGACCTCGTCGCCACGCGCCCCGCAGCCAGCGCGCTAATCGACGCGCACTGCCACCTCGGCGACGCGGCGTTCGACGCGGACCGTGATGCGGTGCTCGCTCGGGCCGCAGCCGCCGGCATCGCCCACGTCGTCGTGATCGGAGCATCAGCAGCGGGGAGTGAACGCGCGGCAACGCTGGCGCGCGCTCGGCCGGGTCTCTCGGCGACCGCCGGCGTCCATCCGCACGAAGCGCACACCTGGTCCTCGGAGGCGGCCGCGCGCGTGCGCGAGCTCCTCACGACACCTGAAGTCGTAGCCGTCGGCGAGACTGGGCTCGACTACCATTACCTGCATTCACCACGCGGCGCGCAGCGGACCGCGTTCGAGGCTCAACTCGCACTCGCGATGGAGCTCGAGAAGCCGGTCGTGGTGCACGCGCGCGATGCCGACGCCGACATCGCGGCAATGCTCCGCGCGCTGGGCCCGCGCCCTCCAGTCGTTGTGCTACACAGTTTTTCATCGGGCGACGCGGTTTGGGACGCAGGGATGGCCATCGGTGCATATTTCTCGTTCAGCGGCATGATCACCTTCAAGAATTGGACACTGACCGGCCGTCTGGCCGAGTGCCCGCCCGAGCGGTTGCTCGTGGAGACCGACGCTCCGTACCTCGCTCCGGTGCCGCATCGCGGCCGGCGCAACGAGCCGGGGTTCGTCCGCGATGTCGCCGAGCGTGCGGCTGCGCTGCGTAGCGAGTCGCTGGACGCTCTGGCAGCGCGGACCACCGAGAACGCGCGTCGCTGTTTCGGTCCGCGCACCGAATCATCGTTGTGACCGCAACCGTGAAGGTGCCGACCGACATCGCGATCGCTCAAGCAGCGAAGCTTCGTCCCATTCGCGACGTCGCCGTCGAGCTCGGTCTTCAGGAGGACGAGTTCGAGCTGTACGGCAGGTACAAGGCAAAAATCTCGGTCCGCGCTCTCGCGGCTCGCTCGCAAAAAGGGCGGCTCGTCCTCGTGACTGGCATCAACCCCACGCCGGCGGGAGAAGGTAAATCCACGGTGACCGTAGGCGTCACGCAGGCGCTGCGGCGGCTCGGCAAGAACGCGATTCTCGCGATCCGCGAGCCGTCGCTCGGCCCCGTGTTCGGGGTGAAGGGGGGTGCCGCGGGCGGCGGCTATTCGCAGGTCGTGCCGATGGAGGACATCAACCTTCATTTCACCGGCGACTTCCACGCCGTCACCAGTGCCCACAACCTGCTCTCGGCGATGCTGGACGCGCATTTGCACCATGGCAACGCGTTGGGCATCGACGTGCGGCGTGTCATCTGGCCGCGCACCATCGACATGAACGACCGGGCGCTGCGCAGCATCATCGTGGGGCTGGGTGGCGTGAATGGCGGCCCGACCCGCGAAGACCGCTTCGTGATCGTCCCCGGCTCGGAAATCATGGCGATTCTCGCCCTGGCGACCGGCATCGACGATCTCGAGGCGCGGCTGGCCCGGATCATCGTCGGGCTGCATGGCGACAAGAGCGCCGTTCGTGCCAGCGACCTCAAGGCGCACGGCGCGATGACGCTGCTGCTCAAGGACGCCATCAATCCGAATCTGGTACAGACGCTCGAAGGCGGGCCCGCACTCGTGCACTGCGGGCCGTTCGGCAACATCGCGCACGGCTGCAATTCCGTGCTCGCGACGCAGCTCGGTCTCGCGCTGGGCGACATCGTGCTCACCGAATCCGGCTTCGGCGCGGACCTCGGCGCGGAAAAGTTCATGGATATCAAATGCCGCTTCGCCGGGCTCAAGCCCGAGGCGGCGATCATCGTGGCGACGGTGCGCGCGCTGAAGCTGCACGGCGGCCTGAAGAAGGATCAGCTGGGAAAGCCCGACCCCGCCGCGGTGCAGCGGGGTGCTGAGAACCTGCGACGCCACATTCGCAACGTGAAGAAATTCGGCCTGCCGGCCCTGGTGGCTCTGAATCGCTTCATCACCGATACGGATGAAGAATTCGAGGCGGTGCGCGCCGTTGGGTCAGCGGAAGGTGTCGAAGTCCTGCGCTGCGACGTGTGGGAGAAGGGTGGGGAAGGAGGCATCGCCGTCGCGGAGTCGTTGTTGGGACTACTCAAGACCGGCAAGGCCGCCTTCAAGCCACTCTACGACGAGCGACGTCCCATTCGGGAGAAAATCGAGACCATCGCGCGTGAGATGTACGGCGCGGCGGGCGTCGCGTTCGCGCCGTCGGCGGAACGGGCACTCGAGCTGCTGCCCAAGCTCGGTTTGGGCGAGACACCCGTGTGCATGGCGAAGACGCAGTACTCGCTCTCGGACGATGCGACGAAACTCGGAGCGCCGACCGGCTTCACGCTGCACGTGCGCGACATCCTGCCGTCGGCGGGCGCCGGTTTTGTGGTCGCGCTTGCCGGTGAGATCATGACCATGCCGGGACTCGGCAAGAACCCGGCGGCGGAGCGCATCCGTCTCCATTCCGACGGTACGATCGAGGGTCTGTTCTAATGCGTATCATCGCAACCGATGCCGCCCCCAAGGCGATCGGCCCCTACAGCCAGGCGATTGTGAACGACAACCTGGTGTTCACGGCGGGTCAGGTCGCGCTCGATCCGAAGACCGGCGATCTGATCGGCCGCAGCACCGCGGATCAGACCGAGCAGGTTTTCGCGAACTTGAAAGCCGTGCTCGCCGCCGCGGGCACGTCGCTGCAAAACGTGGTCAAGACGACCGTGTATCTCGCCGACATGGCCGATTTCGCGCAGATGAACGAGGTCTATGCCAAGCACTTCGGCACGCACAAGCCGGCGCGCTCGACCGTGCAGGCGGCCGGTCTTCCGAAAGCAGCGCGTGTCGAGATCGACGTAGTGGCCGTAAAGCAGTAACCGGGAGTACGGGAGCGGATTGGGTCTGGTGGCCTGATCAGTCTTCAAAACTGTATGCGCCCTGAAAAGGGCTCGGTGGGTTCGATTCCCACACGCTCCCGCCACCGCTGCTTGCGGTTGACTTTCCGACTCCCCGGACACAATCGTAGCAAAGCTCACCCGAGGAGGAAGCATGACTACGGCGCAATGGGCTCGCCTCCTGCCCGCCCAACCTGGCCACCTGCGACGGGGTGCTTGGTATCGCGTCGTGCGGCTCACCGCCGTTCCGCGTCCGTCGCTCGAGATTCTACCCGCCCGTCCGATACGCTGGACCGTCGTGCCACGGCCCTCCCGTGCGGCTCGTCTACCCGCGTCGTGGGGGCCGTGCTATGGTGTGTGTCCCAACTGCCGGGAACGCGCTCGGCTGGAAGAGCGCACCGCCAGCATGCGCTGTCCCAAATGCAACGGCTATTTCGACATCGGCTGGGACCACTCCTGACCCGCAACTGCTTGCGCTGATCACTATATTGTGCCCGCGCCCATCTTCGTCTCCGTCACCAGGAGCCGTGATGGCCATGCTGTTCGCTCGTCTTCAGGCGGACGTTCCCCTCAAGCTCCGCCGCGGTGCGTGGTATCGCGTCATCGATCTCAATGATTTACAAGCTGTTATCGAAGTAAACCGCCGGCCCGTCGGCGTGCTGCGCGCGTGGCTCGAGATCCGCCCGCGCCCGCCGCTGCGCTGGAGCGTGGTCAACGGGGCGGCACCAACTCGCAAAACACCGCCGCATCTTCGGGGGATCTACGGCGTCTGCCCGAGCTGCCGCTCGCGCGTGCCGCTGCCCAAGCGCGTCATCGCACTTACATGCAAGCGCTGCCGCCAGGAATTCGAAGTCGATTGGGGTGCCGGAGGCGAGTGACTGCGGTCACTCTAGAAACGGTCATATCGCATTGACGTCGCCGCCCGAATAGCGCACTGTTGTCCTCCCTTCAGGCCGCAGCGAGAGTGCACGATGGTGTGGGCGCGTCTTCAAGCCGATTTGAATTGCAACCTCCGTCGTGGCGCCTGGTACCGGTTGATCAAAGCCGATGGCCTAGGCGCCGTGGTAGACGTAAAAGGGACCCCGGTCCCGGTGGTTCGAGCCTTCCTTCAGATGTCGAATACTCCTCCACGCAAGTGGACCGTTGTTGCGCGCCCTCAGAACGTGCCGCGCTCGGTGCAAGTCGGCGAGCATTACGCGGTCTGTCCGTCGTGCCGTGACCGTGTGCCGTTACGCGGCCGGCCCAGCCGGATGCTGTGCGGGCGCTGTGCGGTCGATTTCGCCGTCGATTGGGAAGAGCAGTATCTGGCGCCGTAATTGAGCGGTCATCGGTAAACCCCTGCAGGTACGCCCGCCCCACCCCCCGGGGCGGGCGACTTGTATCTTTCCCCGTCGTCGTGCTGCACGCTCATCTGATCGTCAATCCAGCTGCGGGACGTGGCGCCGCAAGGCGCGCCGCGGACATCGTCTCGCGGGCGTTTCGAAGTCAGGGCTGGGCGGTCGAGATGGCCCGCACCGAGCGGCCCGGCCACGGCCAGGAGCTTGCGGCGGAGGCGGCGCGCGCGGGCGCGAGACATGTCATCGCCGTGGGCGGCGACGGGACCGTGCACGAAGTCGCGAACGGGCTGCTCCGGGCCGACGCCGAAACGGCATTGGGAGTCGTGCCGATCGGTTCGGGCAACGACTTCGCGAAAATGGTGGGGACGTACGGCCACGATCCCGTCCGCGCCGTCGCCCGCCTGGTGACGGCGCGCTGGCGCCGCTTCGACGCGGGTCGCGTGTTGGGCGAGTGGTTCGTGAACAGCGTGGGCTTCGGGTTCGGTCCGGCGGTGGTTCGCATGCGCAACAGCATGCCCAAGCTGCGCGGCTTTCTTTCGTATCTCGTGCCGGTCGTAAAGACATGCTTTCGCTTCGAGCCGCCGCTGTTCGATGTCGCGGCGCCCGGCTTTCGCGAGCGGGGGTACATGATGATGGTCGAGGTGTGCAACGGCACGACGGCGGGCGGCAGCTACCGGTTCGCCCCCGATGCGGATCCAAGTGATGGGAAAATGGATGTCTGTCTCATCCGACGCGTCTCGTTGCCTCGCTTTCTGCTTGCCATTCCCCGCGTCATGAGGGGCACGCACGTCACGATGCCGGAGGTTGCGCTCATCAAGACCGCCAAACTGGTAGTCCGCTCGCCTGAACAGCCGCTCGTGATGCACGTCGATGGCGAGCTGCGTGAGTCTGGAGGGCACGAATGCACGGTGGAGCTGGAGCGGGGGAGATTGAACGTGCTGGTGGCGAGATGAGGCGGGTGGGCGGTTTGGCGCCACGGTGGTTCTTCTCCTAACCGCCCAACCGCTCAACCACCTAACCGCCCAGGACACCTCCCACATCGTCTTCCCCGGCGATACCATGCACCGCGGCGTCCGCCCCATGGGCGCGTTCTGGCGATCCTTCTTATTGCCTGGTTGGGGACAGGCGGTCACCGATCGTCCCGTCACCGGCGCGGCCTTCGTCGCTTGGGAGGGCGTGACGGCGATGATGACGCTGAAGGCGCAACAGGAGGCGAATTACTTGAAGGAGATCCACTCGACGAGTCTCAAGCTCAAACGGCAGGAAGTGCAGGACTGGCTCGTGCTGTGGATTTTCAATCATCTCTTTTCCGGCGCGGAAGCGTACGTCTCCGCGCACCTGCGCGATTTTCCCCCGAACTTGAAGATGCAGGCGCTCCCCAACGGGAGAGGAATCAGCATCAGCATTCCCTTACGGTGAAGGCCCCCCCCGCTCCGCTCGGCGTCTTCGATTCGGGCATCGGCGGCCTCACCGTCGCGCGCGCGCTGTTCGAGCGCTTGCCCCAAGAGTCGGTGATCTACTTCGGTGACACCGCCCGCGTCCCGTATGGGCCGAAGTCCCCGGACACGGTCCGGCGCTACAGCGCCGAGATCCTCGCATATCTCTTGGGGCGCGGCGTGAAGGCCGTGGTGATCGCTTGCAACACGAGCACTGCGCATGCGCTCAGCTCGCTCCAGGAAAAGTCGCCGGTGCCTGTCATCGGAGTGATCGAGCCGGGCGCGCGTGCGGCCGTCGCGGCGACGCGCACCGGCAACATCGGTGTCATCGGAACCGCGGGAACGATCGCCAGTGGCGCCTACGATCGCGCCATCAAGGCGCTACGACCCGATGCGAACGTGCACGGACAACCGTGCCCGCTGTTCGTACCGCTTGTCGAAGAAGGATGGTTCGAGCACCCCGCCGCGGAGCTGATCGCGCGCGAGTATCTCGAGCCGCTGCAGCGCGCCAAGGTCGACGTGCTGGTCCTCGGCTGCACCCACTATCCGCTGCTGAAGCCGTTGCTGGCGCGGGTCATGGGACCGGACGTAACGCTTGTCGATTCAGCCGAAGAGACCGCGACGGCCGTCGCGCGCGCGCTGGAGCGGCTCGATCTGCTGGCGAACAGTGGATCTCACGAGCATCGCTTCGTGGTATCGGATGACGAGCCGCATTTCAGAAAGGTCGGAGCGCTGTTCCTGGGGGAGAAGCTCAAGCAGGTCGAAGTCGTTCCGTTGTAAACTGTTTCAGCTCGACGCCCGCCGGCGTGATCACGGCGTAGCGTCCTCCATCGAGAAACGCACCCGGATTCAGGTAGGCCCGGCCATCGGGCAGTCGGTCCACGACCGGCCGGTGGGTGTGCGCCATGATCACCAGCGACACATCGGGGCGCCTGGCGAGAAAGTCCGCCGCCCAACGACGCTGCGCGGCAGCGGCGCGGTCGAGCACGGCGCGATCCTTCGTGGTGTCGGCGAGGTGACGGGAGAAGAGGTCGGCGATCCAGAAGCCGATCGTGGGGTGCAGCACGCGAAACACGGCGATCGTCACCGGGTGGCGCGTGAAACGGTGCATGAAGGCGCCGGTCCAGTGCTGCTCGGTCAGTCCGTCGCCGTGTGCGATGAACGTGCGGCGCCCCGCCAGGTCCAGCTCCGCCTCGCCGCCGAAGAAATCGACCCCCAGATCCTGCGTGAAGAACGTGCCGCCCCAGCGGTCGTGATTACCGCCCACGAAGGTCACCGGAATGCCGCGGGCCCGTACGGCCTGGAGTTTCGCGACGGTGCGGAAATGTTTGCGCGGGATGACGGTCGGGTACTCGAACCAGAAGTCGAAGAGGTCGCCGGTGAGCACCAGGTGATCACCGGGTTGGGGCACTTCGTCCAGGAAGGCGTGGAATGCGGTGCCGACGGCGGCAGGCACCTGCCCAAGGTGCGCGTCCGCCACGACGATGACCCGTGGCGCTGTGATTTGGGACGACACGGCCCAAGCTTAGGAACCTGGAACCACACACGCAAGCACATTACTGTTCTCCCATGTCGCAATCCGTGAAAGCCATGATCGTCGTCGCCGCGCTGGTCGTTGTCGGCGTGGCCGCGAACCAGTTCTCTCGCGCCCAAGCGCGCGCAGTCGGCTCCACCTGTCGTTACGGGTCCAGCGATCGGCAGCGCATCTGCTATTCGCAGCTGCTGTCGGACCATCTGACTCATCAGGGGGTCGCGGATGCGGTGGCGACGCTCGATGCCATCGCCGCGGCCGATCCCGACGTCGCCGAGCGCGCGCACGAATACGCGCACGGTCTCGGCATCGAGGCATACAGCACGTCGCCCGACATCGCCGCCACGTTCTCGGCCTGCGGCGACGGCTTCTCCTCCGGCTGCCGCCACGGCGTCATTCAAGCCTATTTCGAGTCGCGCGAGCAAGTGACGCAGCCTGAAGTCGAGGCGCTGTGCCAGCCGTTCCGGAGCGCGAGCGCGAGCCGCTGGGTGTTGTTTCAGTGCGTGCACGGGATGGGTCACGGGCTCACGATGTTCCGCGGCCACGATCTGCCGCAGGCGCTGACCGATTGTGATCTCCTCTCGGATGGCTGGGACCGCGAGTCGTGTTATGGCGGCGCGTTCATGGAAAACGTGATCAACGTGACGTCCCCGCATCACCCCGCGACGGAGCTGGCCGCGCACGGCCATCATCACATGGCGATGTCCTCGTTCAAAGCGATCGACCCGGCGGACCCGCTCTACCCCTGCTCGATTGTGGCGGAGCGCTACCTGCACGCCTGTTATCAGATGCAGACGTCCGTGATGTTGTACGAGAATCACGGTGACATCGCCGCTGCCGCGAAGTCCTGTGAGCGGGCACCCGCAGCCCAGCGCCCTGTCTGCTTCCAGAGTCTGGGCCGCGACATCACCTCGTATACGGCACGCGATCCTCAGAAAACGGCCGATCTTTGCGCGCAAGCGCGGGATGCCTACCGCCCTTCGTGTTACTTCGGGGCCGTCAAGGCGCTCGTTGACTGGACCGCAACGACGAACGCCGCCTTCACATTCTGCGGCATCGTCCTGCGCGAGCCGGGTGCGCCGACGTGCTACCGCGCACTGGGCGAGGAGATCGCCACATTGCTCGCGGCGGCACCGGAGAAAGAGGAGCAGTGCACGCGTGCCCAAACGCCCGAAGCGGTGGAGGCGTGCCGTCTGGGCGCCGGGTTGGCCGTCGCGCGTTGACATTTCCGGCGGCGATTCGCATTGTCCCGCCATGAAGGCTCTCTCGGACCGGCCGCGGGCCATACCGGCTCGTCCTTTTCTCAAAGACGATCGCAATCCGGGCATCCCGCTCGACCTCGACGTCGTCGCGGGGCTGCGAGTAAATCGCAGCGCCGTCGAGCGCCGGGCCGCGACCATCCCCACGCGCCGCACAGTAAAGAAGGAATGGCAGGCGGCCTGGCTGCTCCGCGCGATCACCTGCATGGATCTCACGACGCTGCAGGGCGACGACACGCCCGGGAACGTGCTGCGCCTCTGCGCCAAAGCTCGACGCCCGTTGCGCCCCGATCTCGTCGACGCCCTCGGCGTCGGACACCTCGATATCAAAGTGGGCGCGGTATGCGTGTATCACGCGCTCGTACCGACGGCGGTAGCCGCGCTCGAGGGCTCGGGTATTCCGGTTGCCGCTGTGTCGACCGGATTTCCTGCCGGTCTCAATCCGTTCGCGCAACGCCTCGAAGAGGTGCAGGCCTCCGTCGCGGCGGGCGCTCAGGAAATCGACATCGTCATCACCCGCGCCCACGTACTCACCGGCGATTGGCCGGCCCTCTACGCCGAGGTCCGCGCCTTCCGCGACGCCTGCGGCCGGGCGCACATGAAGGCGATCCTCGGCACCGGCGAGCTCGCCACGCTGACCAACGTCGCGCGCGCGAGCATGGTCGCGATGATGGCCGGAGCGGACTTCATCAAGACGTCGACCGGCAAGGAGCCCATCAACGCCGTGCTGCCGGTCGGCGTCGTCATGGCCCGCATGATCCGCGAGTACGAGACGCGCACCGGTGCGGCGGTCGGCTTCAAGCCGGCCGGCGGCATCCGAGCCGCCAAGCAGGCGCTCGACTGGATGATCCTCATGAAGGAAGAGCTGGGCGACCGCTGGCTCCGACCCACGCTCTTCCGGCTTGGGGCTAGCGCTCTCCTGACCGACATCGAACGGCAGCTCGAACACTTCGTGACGGGCCGCTACGCCGCCGCGCACCGCCACCCGATGGTGTGATGACGACCGTCGCCAAGCTGTTCGAGACGATGGAGTACGGACCGGCGCCGGAAAGCGACGCTCCCGCACTCGAGTGGATCAAGCAGCACGACAGCGGCCGCTTCGGCCACTTCATTAATGGAGTGTGGGCGTCCCCTTCTGAAGGCACGTACTTCGAGACGATCAATCCCGCAACGAAGGCGGTGCTGGCGCGGGTCGCGCAGGGAAGCAAGACGGACATCGACGCGGCCGTCGCCGCGGGAAACGCCGCCGCTCCGGGTTGGGCGGCGCTCCAGCCGCACGCCCGCGCGCGCTACCTCTATGCGCTCGCAAGGGAGGTGCAGCGGCACTCGCGGCTGCTGGCCGTGCTCGAGAGTCTGGACAACGGGAAGCCGATCCGCGAGACCCGCGATCTCGACATTCCCCTCGTCGCCCGCCACTTCTACCATCACGCCGGGTGGGCGCAGCTCCGCGATACGGAATTCCCCGGCTACGTGCCGGTTGGTGTCGTCGGGCAAATCATCCCATGGAATTTTCCGCTCTTGATGGTGGCGTGGAAAGTCGCGCCCGCGCTCGCCGCCGGAAACACCGTGATCCTGAAGCCCGCCGAATTCACTCCATTGACCGCGCTCTGCTTCGCTGAGATCGCGCGAGACGCGGGATTGCCGGCGGGCGTGTTCAACGTGGTGACCGGCGATGGCACAACGGGGAAACATTTGGTCGAGCATCCCGGCGTTCAGAAAATCGCGTTCACCGGATCGACCGAAGTCGGACGCATCATTCGCAAGGCCACGGCCGGAACCGGCAAGAAGCTGACACTCGAGCTGGGCGGGAAAAGCCCGTTCATCGTGTTCCAGGACGCCGACCTCGACAGCGTCGTCGAAGGTGTGGTGGACGCGATCTGGTTCAACCAGGGCCAGGTCTGCTGCGCGGGCTCGCGGCTGCTCGTCCAGGAAGGCATCGCCGATCGGCTGACGCAGAAGCTGCGCGCCCGGATGGAGAAGCTCCGCGTCGGCTCGCCGCTCGACAAAGCGGTGGACATGGGCGCCATCGTCGCCCCAGTGCAACTCGAGCGCATTCGCGGACTGGTAGAGAAGGGCGTCGAGGAAGGCGCGAAAATGTGGCAGCCGTCGTGGGCCTGTCCGACGGATGGTTACTTCTATCCGCCGACGTTGTTCACCGACGTTTCTCCCGCCGCCACGATCGCGCAGATCGAGATCTTCGGCCCCGTGCTCGTCAGCATGACGTTCCGGACGCCGAAGGAGGCGGTCGAGCTCGCGAACAACACGCCGTACGGTCTCGCGGCAAGTGTCTGGACTGAGAACATCAACCTCGCCCTCGATGTCGCGCCCAAGCTCAAAGCCGGCGTCGTCTGGATCAATTCAACGAATCTGTTCGATGCTGCCTCAGGGTTTGGTGGCTATCGGGAGTCGGGGTTTGGCCGCGAGGGTGGGCGCGAGGGGATGTATGAGTACTTGAAGCCGGAATGGGAACATACGGGAAACGAGAAACGAGAAACGGGAAACGTTGCTGCAACGACACCCACGTTTCCCGTTTCCCCTGTCCCGTTTCCCGAGGGACTGCCTCCGATCGACAGAACGTACAAGTTGTTCATCGGCGGCAAGCAGGTGCGCCCCGACCAGGGCTACTCGCGCAAGATCGCTGGGCCCGATGGTCGTGTGCTGGGCGAGGTCGGCGAGGGGAATCGCAAGGACATCCGCAACGCCGTCGAAGCG
>Ga0209239_1000750_pt1 | contig 19050 bp, 21 predicted proteins | sample GraSoi013_2_20cm_FD_185824 | JGI IMG/M metagenome (GOLD analysis project Ga0209239, IMG submission 185824) | Grasslands soil microbial communities from the Angelo Coastal Reserve, California, USA - Sample 10_02_2013_2_20cm (SPAdes) (version 2) | ecosystem: Environmental > Terrestrial > Soil >...
CGCGCTCTTTCGGCGGCACGCGATTGACCACGCGCTCGCCGATGCGGATTTCGCCGGAGGTGATGTTCTCGAGCCCCGCGATCATGCGCAGAAGCGTCGACTTGCCGCATCCCGAGGGTCCCACCAGCACGACGAATTCGCCGTCGCCGATGAGCACATCGACGCCGTGGATCACCTCGGTCGCTCCGAAGGCCTTTCTAACGTCGCAAATCGCAACCGACGCCACGGGTGCTCCTCCACTCGGCCCGTTTCGGGAACTCAGGCGGGCTTCTTTCTCACTCTCCCCAAACTCCATAATCCCGCGGTAAAGCCGGGCACCGCAATTGGAGGGGATTATACGCGCAATTTCAATTCCCGGCTCGTGGTACGTGGGTAGCCCGGATATTAAGCGAAGCGAAAGCTGATGATGCCGGGCAGTGCTGAGGACGGGCGCTGACCATGGCATGCGTACGGCGCACCGCTTGCCATCCACGCTTTCATCGCAGCGGCCAGCCCCAAAAAAGACGCGGACGGTCGCAACATGCGCCAGCGCAAGGGGAGGGGCGATTCAATTCCATCGAAACACGCTGGCCCGTCCAAGGGACCACAATGGCTAAGGTCGTCTTCACGCCGAATATCCAGCGCCACGTCGCGTTGCCGGAGAGCGAAGCCTCCGGCCGCACGGTGCGCGACGTTCTTGACGCTGTGTTTGCCGAAAATCCGCAGGCGCGCGGCTACGTGCTCGACGATCAATCGGGGCTCCGCAAGCACATGACGATCTTCGTCGATGGCCGAATGATCCGCGATCGCGCGCGGCTCACCGATGCCGTGAGCGAATCGAGCACCGTCTACGTCTTTCAAGCCTTGTCAGGAGGTTGATGATGAGTGACACGCTTCTCGTTTCGACGCGCAAAGGTCTGTTCACGGTCTCGCGCAAGGCGAAACAGTGGGAGATCACGGCGGTCGATTTCCTGGGCGACAATGTCACCATCACGCTGAGCGACCGCCGCGACGGGCGCCGTTACGCGGCGCTCGACCACGGTCATTTCGGGGTCAAGGTCCACCGCTCGACGGCGAACGGTTGGGAGGAGATCGCCGTGCCGACCTATCCGCCCAAACCGGAGGGCTACGAGGAGCACGACATGTGGGGGCGGCCGATCAATTGGAGCACGGCGCGCATCTGGGCGCTCGAGCCTGGCGGCCCCGACGAGGCCGGCGTCATCTGGTGCGGAACGCTGCCGGGCGGACTTTTCCGCTCGACCGATCGCGGTCAGAGCTGGGACATGGTTCGCTCGCTCTGGGACCATCCCCAGCGCAAGCATTGGATGGGAGGCGGCGCCGACCTGCCCGGCATTCATTCGGTCTGCGTCGATCCGCGCAACTCCAAGCGCGTGTGGGTTGCGGTCTCGACCGGCGGCGTCTGGTTCACCGAGGATGGCGGCGCAAGCTGGAGCGTGCGCGGCGAAGGCATGCGCGCCGAATATGCCCCGCCGGAGCAGACCCACAATCCCGTCGCCCAAGATGTGCATTGTCTCGTGCAATGTCGCTCGGCGCCGCAGCGCATGTGGGTACAGCACCACAACGGCATTTTCGTCTCCTCTGACGAGGGCAAGACGTTCACCGAGATCACCGGCGTCGAGCCGTCGACGTTTGGCTTTCCGGTCGTCGTGCATCCGCGCGAGCCCGATACGGCGTGGTTCGTCCCTGAAATCAAGGACGAGAAACGCATCCCACGCGAGGGCAAGCTGGTTGTGACGCGCACGCGTAACGGCGGCAAAAGCTTCGATGTTCTGACGAAGGGCCTGCCGCAATCACACGCCTACGACGTCGTCTATCGCCACGCTTTGGCGCTCGACGATGCCGGCGAGCGGCTCGCCTTCGGCTCGACGACGGGCGGCCTTTGGGTGAGCGAGGACCAAGGCGACAGCTGGGCATGCGTGACGCACACGCTGCCTCCGGTCTACGCGGTGCGCTTCGCGTGAGAGCGAAGAGCGTGCGGGGGCTACGCTCGCGACGAACGCTTGAATATCGCAAGGTGAAGGCGAAGGCCGCCACGCCGCGGCCTCCGCCGTCTTCATTTCAGCCGATCGTCAGATCGCCGGATTCCAGGCCGCGGGCACCAGCCGATAGCCCGAGCCGGATTTCTCGACATAGCCGCGGCCCGGGAACGGGAAGTGGAACCCCTGGATCAGCATCTTGTCCGCGCTCGCCATGTCGTAGACCTTGTGGCGGGTCTGCTCCGCCAGCGGTCCGTCCGTGTCGAAGGCCGACTTCCACTCGGGATGGTTGAGAAACAGCGTGGCGGCGCCGGCCGTGACATCGGCCTGGATCAGGACCTTGTCGGAGCCGGAGGCCACGATATGCGATGCGTGTCCGGGCGTATGACCCGGCGTCGCCATCGACGTAATGCCCGGCACCAATTCCTTTCCGGCCTCGTATTGCGTTGGCTTGTTGCCGAGAGCGCCGAATACGCGCTTGACGTTGGCGAACTGGCCCTTGATCGGGTCAGGAAAGCGCGCCGCGTTCGCATCGTCCATCCAGAACGCCCACTCGCCCGCCGGTACCATGACCTCGGCGTTGGGGAAGGCGAGTTTGCTATCGGCGCCGAGCAGACCGTTGATGTGGTCGCCGTGGCAGTGCGAGATGATCACCGCGTCCACCGCGTTGCGGTCGACGCCGGCGGCGGCAAGATTCGTGTGGAACTGGCCGACCGCGCCCTTGCTCTGCTGATACATGCCGAGACCGAGACCGGTGTCGATAACGACGAGCTTCGAGCCGGTGTTGACGACAACGGGCGTGTAGGCGTGCGTAACCTTATCCGGCGGCAGATGGTTTGCAACGAGCGCCGCATTGACCTCGTTCTTCGGCGCGTTGCCGATGTAGCTGTCCGACAGCGGATTGGTGTTGGCGCCGTCGGTGACGGCGGTGACCTCAAAGCTTCCGACCTTATAGCGATACCAGCCCGGGTTCTGCTTCTCGGCGAGCGGGGCTGCGGCCTGCGCCCTCGGGACGGCAAGCGGCGGCAGCGCGGCAACCGCTGCTCCTGCCAGTAGATTTCGTCGTGTCAGATTACTCATGTGCTCCTCCGTGTTCTGCCCCGTCGGGACTCGGTTCGTATCCTTGAGCGTCATCAACCCCCTTGTAGCCGGAATATTCCGCGTCTTCGGATAGCCTGGCAGACTTTTTATTTTCGCTCATTCTGCGCCGCAGCGGGCAGCGGAACATCCTGAATCGGCCGCTGGCAGTACGCGCTAATCGGCACCAAACCGCCGGTTAAGCGTTAGTAGCCCGATCATCGAGGGACGAACGTTGGCGACATCCCCCGGCAGTTTGCAGCGGCGGGCGAAAGGGTGCGGTCCCCCCGATGCCGAGATCGTCGCGGCCGCGGCCTTGCTCAGCGCCGTGCTGGTCATCGGCCTTGCCACCGCCGCCGACTACGGCCTCACCGTTGACGAGTTCAATACCGACGACTACGGCCCCAAGGCGCTCGCCTGGTATACGAGCGGATTCCGAGACCGCTCGCAGTTCGAGACCGTGGAATTTTCGCTTTGGTATTACGGGCCGTGGTTCCAGATGCTTACGGCCTATGTCCAATCGTTCGACTTTGCCGACCGGATCACGGTTCGCCATGCCCTGACGTTCCTGGTCGGGCTTGCCGGCGTGGCCGCGCTGCTGCCGCTCGGGCGCCTTGCGGCCGGGCGCTGGGCTGGCCTTACCGCGATCGTGCTCTGCCTGATGACGGGATACTTCTACGGTAGCCTGTTCTTCACGCCGATCGATGTTCCTTTCCTCGCGGCGATGACGTGGGCGACCCTGGCCATCGTGGTGATGACCCGGCAGGTGCTGCCATCCTGGCGCGCAACACTCGCCGCGGGTCTCTTGAGCGGGCTCGCGATCGCCACGCGCACCGGTGGCATCATCACCCACGCTTACCTGCTCGGGGCGCTCCTCCTGTGCGCTGCGGAAGTCGTCGCCACCGGCAGCCGATTGACATGGCGCTACGTCATGGACCTCAGCGCCCGTTTTGCGGCCGTGCTCGTCATCGCCTGGATCACTGCCGTTACGCTCTGGCCGTGGCTGCAGACCGGCAACCCATTCGTGCATTTCAAGATCGCGCTCATCCATTTCGCGACCATCCCGGTGTCGTTTGAATTTGCGCATTGGGGCAAGCAAATCTCGACCAGCGCCCTGCCGCCATCCTACATTGCGGCGCAGCTTCTGGTGCGCCTGCCGGAAGCGTTCCTCGTCTTGTTAGCGGTTGCCTGCGTCCATGCCATTGCCGCCGCGGCGAGGCTTGCGCGCGATGCTGTTGCGAAGGCACACATCGAGGGCCGCGGTCTCTGGCGCGCGGCGGTGCTGACGCTCGCGCGTGAGCGGGCCATGGTTACGGTGTGCGCGGCCGTGGTGCTCCCGCTGGGATTTCTCATCCTCCAGCGCGCGACCATGTACGACGGGATACGCCACGCCCTGTTCGTGATCCCCATGCTCGCGGTGGTAGCCGGCCTCGGCTGGCGGGCGCTGCTACCGCTCCTCGCGCGCGCTCCCGTCGCCACCGCCGTCATTGCCGGGGCCTATGTCGGCAGCAGCGTGACGACCCTTGCGGCGTTGCATCCGCTCGAATACGTGGCGATGAATGCGATCGCCGGCGGAACGCGCGGCGCCTACGACAGATTCGAGCTCGATTATTGGTCTGCGGCCGCCACTGAAGCGTTGCGGCGGCTCGAACAGCGGCTGGACCGTGATCCATCCATGCGGTCAGCCGAGAGCCCACCGCGCATCCTGATTTGCATTCGCGCGCGGGAGGACCGGGTGCACCCGCTGCTGAAACGGCCCTGGATCGTTGAGACCGATCCGGACAAGGCCGATTTCATGATCGCGACGCAGCGCTCGCGGTGCGCGGAGAGCAAGCCCGTTGTCCTCATCGACGAGGTCAAGCGCTTCGATCGAACGTTCGCCTGGATCTATGCGCGCAAGGAGCCATGGGACTAGTCGGGCACCTACCCACCGCTCATTCCCGAACGGGAGCCCGGATCTTCCCTTCCTCGATCGGAAATTGAGCGTCGGCGAGCGCGATCTTGCGCGCCAGCGCGGTGATCAATTCCATTTGCGTGCGCAGCTTCAGGTGCAGATTGAGCACCACGATCAAGCTCAGGCACACCCAGACATAAAGAATGAGGTCGACGCCGCGGCCGATCCCGACCCACTCCGCGAGCGCAGTGCTGTGCTCGGGCACCCAGACGAAGTAGAGTCCGGCCGTTGCCACGAACAGCGCCAGCACGGCGACCGCGGGGGAGCGCGCGTATTCGCTCCAGGCATAGATCAGAATCCCGGCCAACAGGATCGACAGGATTAATTGAGCGATCATCGGTAGAGCCTGCGCGCAAAGAGATCGAGTAGAATAAGAACGGCGTCGCCGAGGCTCTGGCCTTTGGCGAGCGAATAGGCGGTATATTCGATGGTGACTGGCCGTTCGACGTAACGAAGGCGGCTGGCGGCGATCTGGGTCAGCAACTCCGACGCATGCGCCATCCGGTTCTGCCGCAGGCGAATGGCGGCGGCGCCCCGGCGGGTCATGGCGCGCAGCCCGTTGTGGGTGTCGGTCACCTGCAAACCTGTGGTCAGCCGCGTGAAGGCGGTTGCGGCGTGCAGCAGCAGCCGGCGCAGCGGCGGGAGGTTTGGCGCCTGTCCGAGAAACCGGCTGCCGAGCGCGAAATCGGCGCACTCTTGGACGAGCGCCTCGGTGAGGCGCGCGACGTCGGAGACGCGGTGCTGGCCGTCGGCATCGAATGTGATGATCACCTCGGCCCCCTGCGCGACTGCGTAATCAATGCCGGTCTGCAGTGCAGCCCCCTGGCCGAGGTTGAAGGGATGCGCGATGACCCCAGCGCCGGCGGCGCGGGCCTCTTCGGCGGTGGCGTCGCTCGAGCCGTCGTCGACGACAACGACGGCGTAGCTCGCCCGTTTGACCTCGCTCACCACGCGGGAAATGACCGGCCCTTCGTTATAGGCCGGAATCACCACATACATTTGTGCTCGGGAGACCATCTGGCCCCTCCTGGCCCGTCCACATTGCGGGACAATGACAAATCCGTGTCAAAGGCAACGGCAAACGCCGCAGTCTGAAAAAAGTTCCGGTTTGATCTGCAGGGACCTGCGACGTTTTGACCGGATGAAGGATAGTCCCTCACGCTGGCTTGCGCAGCACGATGCGCATGGCGTCGAAAAGGTTGACCGGTACGCCGATCCGGCTGGCGGCGGTGACGCTTTCGCCGCGCAAGCCAAGCATTCGCCGCAACTGGAAGACGATCAGGGAGGCTGGAACGATCTTCCAAGGATGGTCCAGATGCTCCACCGCAAGCCCGAGGCCGGCGGCCAAGCGGCGTACGCTCTCCTGCGTGAAGAACCATAGGTGTTGCGGCGGCGTCATGAGCCGCCACTGTGCGCCGGCTAGTCTCGCGGCCGTGGAGCCGAAGTCTCCCGTCGTGATCACGATGACGCCGCCGGCATTGACATGATCGCGGCACAGCGCCAGCGTCTCGCGCGGATCCGGTAGATGCTCGATGACGTCGAACAGAACGACGACATCCACCCGGCCGAGCCGCTGCAGGTTCGCCGCGTCCGCCATGCCCTGCAAAATATTCAAACCCGCGCGCCGGCCGTGTTCGGCGGCCTCGGGAGCGAGCTCGATACCTGTCACGTCGAAATAGCGCGCCGCCTCCATGAGAAAGAACCCGTAGGCGCATCCGAGCTCAAGCAGCTTGCCGCCTGCACAGTACTGGCGGATGAAATCGACGCTGCGGGCAAACTCGCGGCGCAGCACCGGCTCTGCACCGAGGTAGTCGGAGTAGCCGTCCGCGCGGCGGCCGGAAAAATAGTCCTCGGTGTAGTAGGCAGCGGGATCGAAAGTGGACGTTTCCGTGCGGCCTAGGCCGCATGCATAGCATCGCAGGATGTCGCATCCGTTGACGCGGAAGCGAAACGCGTGCTCGCTCGTGCGGCCGCACGCGGGGCATGGGCGGATGAGTTCGTCCTGCGCCGCAATGTGTGATGAGTGTGCTTGCAAGGAGTTGGTCCTAATCTTGACCGATTGTGTCCCGGGGCGCAGCGCAGCAACGCGTACACTTGATTGCGTTGTGGTGCGCTGCAGACCCGGGACCGCTCCAGTTTGTGGCGGTCCTGGATCAGCGGTGCACCGCTTCGCTGCCGCTCGCGCTGCACCGCATCCGGGACACACACATCGGAGACCTTACCCGAAATACGCCTCCCGCACCTCCGCGCGGCCGGCGAGCTCGTCCGGTCGGCCGGCCGCGACCACGCGTCCCTTCGAGAGCACATAGCCGTAATGGGAGATGGCGAGCGTCTGATGCACGTTCTGCTCGACCAGAAACACGGTGATGCCGCGCGCATTGATTTGCCGGATGATGTTGAAATTCTCCCTGACCAGGATCGGCGAGAGCCCGAGCGACGGCTCGTCGACCAGCAATAGCCTGGGCGCGCGCATCAGGCTGCGGCCGATGGAAATCATCGCCTGCTCGCCGCCCGACATGGTGCCGGCGATCTGCCCATGGCGCTCCTCCAGGCGCGGGAACAGGCGATAGATCTCCTCGATGCGCGTGCGCGTCACCGCCTCGGAGCTCTCCTGATAGGCGCCGACGCGCAGATTTTCCTCGACGGTAAGTTTGGGAAAGACCCTGCGGCCTTCCGGGATGCAGGCGATTCCGGCTGCGATCACCTTGTGGGTCGGAAGCCGCGTGATGTCGCGCCCGTCGAACAGGATGCGGCCGGCGCGGGGTGGCGTCAGTCCCAGGATCGAGCGAATGAGCGTGGTCTTGCCGGAGCCGTTCGCGCCGAGCAGGCAGGTGATGCTGCCGGCCGCTACCGTGAGCGAAACGCCTTGCAGCACGTCCGCCCTGTCATAGGCGGTGGTGACGTCGGCGATCTCGAGCCTGCCCACCATTACGCCACCCCGAGATAGGCCTCTTGCACTTGCCGGTCGGCGGCAACCTCGGCGAACGTTCCTTCCTTGATCTTGCGGCCGTAATTGAGCACCACGCAGCGATCGGTGATGCGCTCGATCACGCCCATCTCATGCTCGATGATGACGATGGTGAGGCCCGGGATGCGGCCGCGCACGATGAGAATGTCATCCATGAGCTGGCGCGTCTCCTCTTGCGTCATGCCGGCGGATGGCTCGTCAAGTAGGACAAGGCGCGGCCGACTGATGAGCGCGCGGCAGATCTCGACGCGCCGTCGATCGATCATCGGCAAGCCCGACGCCGGCTCGTCGATGCGCCACGCCAGCTCCGGGTTGAACACGGTGACGAGCTCGCACGCCTCCTCGAAGCTGCGCGCGAATTCCGCCGTGAATGCGCGCCGGCGCAACAGATTGAACACGAGGCCGTGGTTCAGCCGCTTGTGGTTGCCGACCATGATGTTGTCGAACACCGAGAGCGGCAGGCACATGCGCGAGCGCTGAAACGTGCGGGTTACCCCGGCGCAGTACACCGCTTGCGGAGCGGCGCCGGTCATGTCGGTGCCGGCGACGATGACGTTGCCATCGTCCGCGCCGTAGATGCCGGTCACCACATTGAACAACGTCGTCTTGCCCGAGCCGTTCGGGCCGATCAGGCCGACGATCTCGCCCTCCTCGACGTGGAAATCGACCGCGTCGAGGGCTACGAGCCCGCCGAAGCGGCAGGTCAAACCCTGACACGCGAGCAAGGCGCTCATCGAACTCTCTCCGCCTTGCCACCGCCGACATACTCGCGCAATTGGCGCGGCAGCAGGCCCTGCGGGCGAAACAGCAGGATGAGGATCACCAGCACCGCGTAGAGCGCGAAGCGGTATTCCTGGATGACCTGAAATTTTTCCGGCAGAATCACGACGAAGGCGGCGGCGACCGCCACGCCCCAGAGATTGCCGATGCCGCCGAGAAGGATGATCGACACCAGGATCAGCGAATCGCCGAAGGTGAAATTATTGGGCGCGATGAAGCCGAGCACGTGGCCGTAGGCCGCGCCCGCGACGCCGGCGAGAAAGTTGCCCAGCGTGAAGGCAAAGACCTTCCAGCGCGCGAGGTCGAGCCCGTAGCAGGCTGAGGCGACCTCATCCAGGCGAATAGCGTCGAGGCTGAGTCCGATCCACGAGCGCTCGAGCCGCCGCACCAGCGCGAAGCTTACCGCCAGCAGCACGAGCGCCAGCAGCAGATAGGAGAAATAGAACGAGGCGGTGTAATCGCCGATGCGGATCGGGCTGTTGAAGTTCCAGCCGAAGAGCAGCAGCGGCTTGACTTGGATGCCTTGCGGTCCGCCGAGCGTGTCGTTGACCTCGAGAAAGACCTTGAACAGGATGCCAAAGGCGATGGTGACGAGCGCGGCGTAGTGCCCACGCGTGCGCAGCACGGGCAGGATGAGGATCGATCCGATCAGCGCCGCCATGAGCCCGCCGAGCGGAAGCGTCAAGAACGACGGCAGCGCGGTGTATTTGGTGATCACCCCCGCGGTGTAGCAGCCGACGCCGAGAAAGGCCGCGCCGGCGAAGTTGACGACGCCCGCGTAACCAAATTGGATCGTGAGCCCCAGCGCGGCGATCATCAGCAAGAGCGCCGTCGTCATCATCAGGATGACAAAATGTTCCTCGTGAAACCACAAGGCCGCGACGAGCACGCCGGCGAGCGCAGCGAGATCGAAGGCGCGCTCGTTCGAACCGATGCTTGCCCTGATCTTGTCGACGAGACGCAAGCGCGCGCCCAGTACGATCGCGATCGCAGCGAAGGCTAGCAGCGCGCCGACTTCCCGTTCGCTCTCGGCGCCGAGGAAGACGATTCCGTAGAGGGTGGCGATGGCCGCCCAGACGAGCGCGGGAAGCGGCGAGGGGGCGGACATTACACCCGCTCGCTCGATTTCTCCGCGATCAGGCCGGTCGGCCGCCAGGTCATGATGGCGATGATGACGGCGAGCGCGAACACGTCCTTGTAGGCGCTGGCGAACGGCAAGGCGACCGCGCCGACGGTTTGCAGGCCGGCGAACAGGAAGCCGCCGAGGATTGCCCCGTAGATGTTGCCAAGCCCGCCCACTACCGCGGCGCTGAAGCCGAACACGCCGAGCAGGAGACCCATACCGAAGTTGATCTCGTTGTAATAGAGGCCGTTCATCACGCCGGCAAAGGCGGCGACCGCCGAGCCGATCGCAAACGTGATCAGCACCACCGACGTGAAATTGATCCCCATCGTGCGGGCGGTCTCGCCGTCCTGCGCGACTGCGCGGATCGCCAATCCGAGCTTGGTCTTGTTGATCAGGAGATGGACGGCGACGATCATCGCCACGCCAGCGACCAGCAGGATCAGACTGTCGAGCCGCAAGGTGAAATGGCCCCAGCTGAACGCGGTGGTTGGCAGCAGGGCCGGAAACGGCTTCGGATTGGAGCCATCGGGAAAAATGAGCCGTACGCCTTCGCGCAGCACCGTTCCCAGCATCAGCGTGATCAGCAGGGTGTTGAGCGCCGGCGCCGAGCGCAGCGGCAGTACGAGTGCGCGGGCGATCACGGCACCGAGCGCCGCCATCGCCGCCATGCCCACGACCGAGATCGCGATGAGCTGGAGAATCGGCGAGCTTACCTGGGCCGCCCGCAAAGCGAGATAGGTGGCTAGCGCCGTGAACACTCCCACCGTGAGCACGTCGCCGTGGGAGAACTTGATGACGTCGAGCACGCCGAAGAACAGCGTGAAGCCGACCGCCACTAGCGCGTACATCACGCCGAGCATGAGCCCGTTCATCAGGTACTGCAGCGCAATGTCCAACGCGGCTAGCTCCGGTCCAATTGACATAGGGTGGGCAACGGCGATTTCGCCGTTGCGCACGCGAAAAACGGGAAGCATTCGCAGGCGTATAAGTCGCGTGGGCAAAGGCGCGCCATAACGCGCGTTTTTGGCGACGAGCGTTTTCCGCCTTTGCCCACCCTACGCCGTCACCCGTAGGCGCAACGGGTCAACCCGCCGTCACTTCTTCAGCTTGCGCTTGCCGGAGGCGTATTCGCTGTCCTCCCACACCAGCCACTTGCCGTCCTGGGCGACGAACTTGGTGATCAGAGGAACCGTGTTCTGCCCGTGGTCGTCGAAGGTGACTGGGCCGGTAATGGAGTCGTAATTGACGACCTTGCCCAAGGCGTCGGTCACCTTCTTGCGGTCCGGCCCCACCTCTTCGATCTTGTCGAGGATGAGCTGCATGGCGACGAAGGCGAAGGCGCCGTAGGCTTCCGGCGGCTCCTTGTAGCCGGCCTTGTCGTACTGCTCCTGGAACTGTTTGCCGCCCGGCAGCTTCTCGATCGGCGCACCTTCGATGAAGCTGAGCGAGCCTTCCGCGAGCGGCCCCAGTCCCTGGATGTAGGCGTCGGACTTGATGCCTGACGTGCCTTCCAACACCGCGTTGAGGCCGATCTTGTCCATCTGCGAGCGCAGGCGGATGCCGATCGGCGTAAGCCCGCCGAAATAGATGACCTCGGGATTGAGCGCCTTCGCCTGCGTCAATTCGGCGGTGAAATCCTGCTGGTCGGCGGTGACGCCGAAGGTGCCGAGGATCTGGCCGCCGTTTGCCTTGACGAATTTGGAGAAGTATTCGTTGTGGCCCTTGCCGTAGTCGGTGGTGTCGTGGATGACCACCCAGGTCTTGAAGCCCAGCCCGGTCATGAACTTCGCCGCGACCTCGTTCTGGTTGATCATGGTGCCGTTGACCCGATGCACCTCGGGAAATTTGTTGCGGTAGGTGATATCGGGCAGTACCGCGCCCCACACCACCATCGGCAGGCCGAGCCGGTTGTAGGTCTCGACCGCCGCGATCGCCGCGACCGAGCAATAGTGCGAGACCGACGCAATGATGCTGCGGTCGGCGCCTGCCTTGGTCGCCGCCTGCACCGCGATGTTCGGCTTGCATTCGTCATCGAGCACCAGGAGCTCGTATTCGTATTTCGCATTGGGATCGGCGTTGCGGAGCTTGACCGCGAGATCAGCCGAGTTGCGGCCGCCCAGCCCGTTAGCCGCGGTCCCGCCGGTGAGCGGGCCGATGAAGGCGACCTTGACCTTGTCCTTGGCGGCGACGGGCAGCGGCAGGGCTGCCAGCACAGCCGTGAGCGCGATGGCGAAGAGCGATGTTTTGCTGATCATGGGGTTCCTCTGGGCGGAGCCGGAGCGACGTGCTGCGGCGCTCCGGTGAGTGTGTGGGCCATCGTCGCCCAGCGCCGCGCGGCGAGCAAGTGCATTGCATGCGCCGCACGTGGCCCTCGCCCCGCGAAGCGGGGAGAGGGTGCTCGAGCGCAGCGAGGGCGGGTGAGGGGCGGACGCAGCTCGCCTCAAGCCGCCCGCTCGGGTCGGCGGAATGCCACCAGGTTGGCGATCATGGTCTGCACCGGCTGGTCGTGCTGATTGAGCGTCGTCATCCGCATCCGCACCGTGCCGCGCGAGGGGTCCAGTTTGGAGGGCGTCACCTCGATCACCTCGCAATGCACGCGCAGCGTGTCGCCCGGCTTGACGGGGCGCGGCCAGCGCAACTCGTCGACACCGCTGCCGATGATGCCGTGCGACAGCGGCAGCGTCCGGACCAGGAGCTGCATGGTCACGGCCGTCGTGTGCCAACCGCTGGCGACCAGTTTCTTGAAGAACGTCGGCCGCGCGCTCGCTTCGTCCAGGTGGAACGGCTGCGGATCGAACTCGCTGGCAAATCTCTTGATCGCACCGGCATCGACGACGGCGCGCGCGTCCGACGTGAACACCTGTCCGGGCGCGAGATCCTCGAGAAAAGCCTGGTCCACCGTATGGTCCTTCCACAAACATGCAACGCTATAGCGCGGGAGTGTTCTCACCAAATATCGATACGATGCAAGTACCTGACCCGCTGGGGCTTTCGCCATTCCGCATTGCATATTCATATGCGTTATCCGGACTTGACTCGGGGTAAGGATTTACGAACCGGAACGCACCGCGGTCAGCGCGGCCTGGCCGACGACCCGGAACGGCGTTGACCGCGCATCCTGGCGCACCAAGGCGAGTTGCGCGATCGGCAGCGACTGTTCGCCGTTGATGTCGTCGAAACAAGCCTGCAACAACGCAAGGATCGAGCGCCGACGGTCGGCGTCGAGCGGACCCGTCAGGGTCATGTGAAATCGAAAGTCTTCGAACACGTAAGGATAGCCCCATCGATCGAGGTTCTCGATCTGACGTTCGCTCAAGCAGGCGCCAAGCCGTCGCTCCTTCTCGTGCAAGGTCAGAGGACGACGAAACCGGTCGAAGGCCATCACGCTGTCCGCTGCCAGCCGATCGAGAGCCATGCTTGGCTCGACGGCGACGACAGCAATGAATCGCGCAAGCGATCGGATGGCCGGTTCAATCACCGGCAGCGTTCGGGGGATGGCGGCAAATCGTTCGAGTTCCGCCGCCAAATCCGCTTGGGTAAACGATGGCAAGAGATGAAACGGCGCCTTGAATGTCGCGTGAAATCCGTATTTGCGCGGCTCGCGTGTGAGTTCGTCCCGTTCGGATGCGGTAAGTCCGATGTCCGGCGGATGGCCAAGGCTTTCACCGGTGTAGCAATCATAGCCGAGGAAACCGGCGCCGAAGCGATAGAGAGCGGAACTGGCCGGCGGCACGAAATAGATCGCGTATCTCGGCTCGTTCATGGCGCTTATGTCGTTCGCGGGACTTTGCCCACGCTCACCGGGCGGAGACGATGATGTCCGCCCGCGCGAGGTGCACGACCCGGCCGGCCACGATGGTGGCGACGACCTGCGGTTGCTCCGCTGTCGATGCATCCACGATGATCAAGTCCGCGCGCCGGCCGGGGGCGATATCTCCGCGATCGGTCAGTCGGACGGCGTTGGCGGGCGTTTGCGACACCAGCGCCCAGGCTTGCGCGAATGGGAGCACGTCACGCTTCACGAGCGTAAAGGCTGCGAGCAGCGGCGCAGGGTAGTAGTAATCCGACGCCAGCACCGAGCAAAGTCCGCGCGCGATCATCTCGGTCGCGTCGATCCAACCGGTGTGGCTTCCACCGCGAACGACGTTGGGGGCGCCGAGCACGACATCGTCGCCGTGCGACGCGGCGTCCTCGGCCGTCTCCACCGTGGTCGGGAATTCCGCGAGGCGGCACCCGAGCGCGCGAAACCATCGGCGTCGCTCCGGGCTGGTGTCATCGTGCGAGAGCAAGGGAACCCCGCTGGCCATGGCGGCGGCGGCGAGCCGCTCGATCGAAGCGGGAACTTCGTCGCCCCTGCGTTTCGTACGCTCAATTACCCCAAGGAAATGCTCGGGCGTGACTCCCGCGCGTTCGACCATCTGCGCGATCTTGTGCGCGCGGTTCGAGGCGTTCACGGTTCCCGACATGTGGTCGTTGAAGGCGATTACGTCGATCCGGCGCTCGGCGAGCCAGGCGATGATCTCGGCCTCGGCATCGAGGTTGAAGGTCTCGTGCCGAAGATGATAGCGGGTGTCGGCGCCAAGCCGAGATCGCAAGCGCTCGATGCCGTCAAGAATGGCGCGCGCATTCTGTGCCCCCCGCAGGCCTCCTTCCCAGGACCAGGTCACGCCGTGGAAGACGGTGGTGATGCCGTTGGCGACGGCTTGTCGATCGCTTTCGAGCAGCGCCACATCGATTGGGAACCCGACGCCTGGCCGCGGCATCATCTGTCGCTCGAAGGCATCGCCGTGAATGTCGACGATCCCGGGAAGAACCAAAAGGCCGGAGGCATCGATGGTCCGCTCCGCACTCGCTTGTGCGCCGATGGCCGTGACGATCCCCACCTCGGAATCGAGATGAATGCTCGCCTCCTCGAGACGGCCCTCGACGAGCGCGCGACCTCCTACGATGCGCATCCGCATGATTGATCCGGGTTATGAACGAGCAGTCTGCTCGCTCCGATGTCTTGACTGATGATTCTTCGATCGAGATGTCGGCGACGCGTACCGCTTCGTCGTAGACGCCTTCGAACTGCGCTGGATCGACGTCGGCGCGTATTTTTCGAGGAAATCCTCGATCGAGAGCTGGCGGAAATCGGGCAAGGCGGCCCGCAGCCGGTCGTGATCCCAGTCCCACCACGCCAGATGCTGCAGCCGCCGCGCGACGGCAGCGGAAAAGCGCTGGCGTATGACGCGCGCCGGGTTGCCGGCCACGATCGCATACGGATCGACATCCTTGGTCACCACGGCACCAGCCCCGACCACCGCCCCGGTGCCGACGCTGCGGCCCGGAAGGATGATCGCGCCGTGGCCGATCCAGACATCGTGGCCGATCACCACGGGAGACGCGCGCCGCCATGCGAAGAACTCCTCTTCGTCCCGCTCGCCCGGGAAATAGGCGCTTGCGCGATAGGTAACGTGTGACTGGGTCGCCCTGGCCATCGGATGGTTGCCGGGATTGATCCGCGTCATGGCCGCGACCGAGCAGAACTTACCAAACGTCGTGTAGGCCACCTCGCTGTCGTTGACGATGTACGAGTAATCGCCCAACGCGACCTCGAGCAACCGGGTGCGGGCACCGACTTCGGTATAGGCGCCGAGCCTGCTGTTGCGGACGTCGGCCATCGGATGGATGAGAGGCGTTGTCGAGAGTGTCTTGATGGGCATGGCACTGATAAAGGGTGATCACGTTTCCACATTTCACGCCGGCGCATGACAGTCCGATGACAACTCCCGTCGCGCTGTGAGCGGGCCGATCAGGTCTCGATGACCAGCTCGATGCGATCGGCGGCGAGGCGGGCTCGCGTCGTCAGGATTGGCCGCCCGTCCGCCGTGACGTCCGTACTGTCCACGACGATCAGCGGCCCACCCGGCGTAAGGCGCAGCTGCGCCGCGTCTACGGCGTCGGCAATCGCCGCCGAAATCCGGGTGCTCTGCCGGCGAAAATCCTTGATCCCGACCCGCGCCAGCGTGCGCGTGAGCGAGCGGGTTTCGCGGTAGATGCGGTCGACATCAGGAGCGCGATCGGCCGGCAACCACGTCGTCGCCGCCGAGACGGGTGCGCGATCGACACTGCGCAGAATATCGAGGCGCATCACCATCGTGCGCGGCGCGATGTGGAGACGGTGGGTGATTGCCGGTTCGGCTTCCTCGATCGCGCTGGAAATGAGCCGGCCGCCCGGCTCGCGGCCGGCGGCGCCGACAATCTCGGAGAAGCGCGTGCGCGAGCTGATCGGGTAGCGCAGACGGGGGGATTCCACGTAGGTCCCACTGCCGCGCTCGGCCCGTACGAAGCCGCGGTCGGCGAGCGCCGCGAGCGCGCGGCGCACCGTGTGCCGGTTCACGCCCAGCCGTTGCGCGATCTCGATTTCGCCCGGCAGTCGCGTGTCGGCCGGATAGCTGCCGTCCGCAATCGCGCGCTCGAGCTGATCGGCCACTCGCCGCCAAAGTGCGACACCGGCGATCTCCGCCGGGCCCACGGGCGCGCGGTCGCTGCGTTTCGCCTCGCCGTGTCTCATGGAACTCGTCACGTCAGCGTCATCAAACTTTCACGCCTAGACGCTAGCAGAGTTGTCTATTAACATAGACATCTTAGCCATGGCAACCGCATCGTCCGCGACCCCGTCGCAATTGTCGGCTGCAGATGCGCCCTCGCCAACAACGGCGGCGCGCCGCGGCGCCATGGCGGTCTTGGCGCAAGCCCGCGCCGAGGAGATCGAGCAAGGACTGCGTGCGGTGATGGATCCCGTCGACTACGTGGAGCTGCGGGCGCCGGAAACCGGGTTGGTCATGTTGCGCGGACGGATCGGCGGGGACGGCGCTGCGTTCAATCTCGGCGAAGCGACCGTGACGCGCGTGGCGGTGCAAATCGCGTCGGGCGAGGTCGGCATCGCCTATGTCCTCGGACGCGATCAGAAAAAAGCGCGCTTGTCCGCGGTCTGCGACGCGCTTTGGCAAAGCAAAAGGTACCGTAACGTCCTCGAGCGATGCGTGCTCGCGCCCATACGAACGCGCGTCGACGCCGAGCGCAACCGCCAACGTGCCCAAACCGCCGCTACCCGCGTGGATTTCTTCACCTTGGTGCGCGGCGAGGATTGAAGTCATGCCGGCGACCGCTTTCCCCGCGCCGGTGCTCGCGAACCAAGCCGTGTTCCGCGCGCTCATGGACGCGCTCGCGCGGCCAGGGACCGTCAAGCCGTTGGTTCCGGCCGCTGCAGCTCCGTCACCGCTGACCGCGGCGGCTGCTGCCGTGGCACTGGCGATGCTCGACTATGAAACGCCGGTGTGGCTTGACGCTCCGCTCGCACAATCCCCGCAAGTCGCCGATTGGATCCGCTTGCATGCCGGCGCACGCGTGACGTCCGATCCCCGGCAGGCCGCGTTCGCGTTCATCGCCGATGCCGTCCATGCGCCGGCCTTCGACAGCTTTTCGCTCGGAACGCCCGAGTATCCGGACCGCTCGGCCACGCTCGTGCTTCAGGTGGAGGCGTTCGGGAACGGGCAACGCCTGTTGCTCTCGGGCCCAGGCATCCAGGATGTGCGCAGCTTTTCGGCGCAGCCGCTCCCGTCGGATTTTCACGCCCGGCTCGCCGCCAATCGGACGCTTTTCCCGCGCGGCATCGATCTCATTCTCGTTTCCCCTAACGCCGTCGCGGCGCTGCCGCGCTCGGTCGCATCGCAGCGAGGCTGATGATGTATGTCGCGGTCAAGGGCGGCGAGCGCGCGATAGAGAACGCCCATGCGCTGCTCGCGGACGCAAGACGCGGCGATCGCTCCGTCGCGGAGATTTCGATCGACCAGATATCGCAGCAGCTCGCGCTCGCGGTCGACCGCGTGATGAGCGAGGGATCGCTTTACGACCGCGAACTGGCGGCGCTCGCCATCAAGCAGGCGCGGGGAGACTTGATCGAAGCGATCTTTCTCCTTCGCGCTTTTCGCACCACGTGCCCGCGGTTCGGCGCGTCCGCGCCATTCGATACCGCGAGCATGGATGTTCGCCGGCGCATCTCCGCCATTTTCAAGGATCTGCCCGGCGGACAAGTGCTCGGGCCCACGTTCGACTATATGCACCGGCTGCTCGATCAGGGCCTGTCCGGCGGGGCCGATGTCGCCGAGCCGCCCACGGCGGCCCAGGACGGGACGCCGATGCGGCCGGTGACCGACCTCCTCGCCGGCGACGGGCTCATCGAACGGTCCGCGGCGGGCGCAGCCGATGCAGCCGTCGGTGATCTGACCCGCGAGCCGCTGTCGTTTCCCGCTGAACGCGATGTCCGTCTGCAGAATCTTGCGCGCGGCGATGAGGGCTTCTTGCTTGCCCTGGGCTACTCGACCCAGCGGGGTTTCGGCCGGACCCATCCATTCGCCGGCGAGATCCGCTTCGGCGAGGTCGAGGTCGAATTCTTCGCCGAGGAGCTCGGTTTCGCCGTCCCGCTCGGCAGCGTCGCCGTGACCGAATGTCAGATGGTCAACCAGTTCAAAGGCTCGACGACCGAAGCGCCGCGCTTCACGCGTGGTTACGGCCTCGCGTTCGGCCAGAGCGAACGCAAGGCGATGTCCATGGCGCTCGTCGACCGTGCCTTGCGTGCAGGTGAACTCGGCGAGGAGGTCGGCGCACCGGCGCAGGACCAGGAGTTCGTCCTGTCGCACTCGGACAACGTGCAGGCGACCGGTTTTGTCGAGCATTTGAAGTTGCCGCACTACGTGGATTTCCAGGCCGAGCTCGGGCTGGTGCGGCGATTGCGCGAGGAGTTCGCGCTGCGGGACGGCGCAAATGCGCTGCGGGATGCGGCCGAATGAGCGCGCCGGTCTACAACTTTGCCTATCTCGACGAGCAGACCAAGCGCATGATCCGCCGTGCGATTCTCAAGGCGATCGCGATTCCCGGCTACCAAGTCCCGTTTGCCAGCCGCGAGATGCCGATGCCGTACGGCTGGGGCACCGGCGGGGTTCAGGTCACGGCGGCGATCCTGGGCCCCGACGACGTGCTCAAGGTGAGCGGGATGTACGTCTCGCCGGCCGAGGTCGAACGTTGGCTGCGACCGAATCTCGGCTATGAACCGGTGGAAGATGAGCAAGAGGTGAGGATCGTTTCTGCCTCTTCCGGAACCTGAGCTATCCTCGGTGACCGGCGC
>Ga0209239_1000751_pt1 | contig 18995 bp, 20 predicted proteins | sample GraSoi013_2_20cm_FD_185824 | JGI IMG/M metagenome (GOLD analysis project Ga0209239, IMG submission 185824) | Grasslands soil microbial communities from the Angelo Coastal Reserve, California, USA - Sample 10_02_2013_2_20cm (SPAdes) (version 2) | ecosystem: Environmental > Terrestrial > Soil >...
TGCCGCCGGCTTTCATCGTTTCGATAGCGATCTCTTCCATCAGGGTCGAGTCGCGGACGGCCCCGGAGATGAGGACGTTGTCACCCGCTTTGACGAGGCCTGCCTGAACGAGATTGTGCGCGACCGCTTTGACGTCGCGTTTTTGGGCGGTGGCTTGAGTGGCGGTGCAAATCAGCGCGAGGCTCGCGGCGAAGCGGAGGAGGGCGCGAGTCGGGTGTGCCATACGGCCTCCCGAGTGTGTGGGGCATAAGAGTTAGCGCGTAGGTTGCAGGTGCACAATGCGAACCCTTTGCAGGGAGATCGGCTACGAACCCGCGACTCCGACGGAGTGATAATCGATCTTGCCCTCCCAGATGCGACGCTCGATGCGTCGCGTCACCCAGAGCACCGACGCGGGAATCACGAAGCCCAGCAGGAAGGGATTGAAAAGCAGTGCGCCCGCGATGATCTGCCACGCGCCGGGTTTATAGAGCTGTGCCTGGTTCAGCGCACGCTGCACACGATAAGCGAACACGATGCTCACGATATACGGGATCAAGGAGCCAAACATCACGGCGACGCCCAGCCCGCTCGTGAAGCTCGTATCGATCGCCCAATACAGGCCGGCGGAGACCGTCAGGAGATACGCCGCGAACCACGCTTTCAGCTTGCGTGCGTTTTCGGTCCAGGGGAATTCGTAGTGGTCCGACGGTGCGGTCATACGCATCCTGCGTCACGACTGCGGGCGTTCGTTCATCTCGTTGCTGAAGCTCCCGGCTCGGCTAGGATGTGCGCCCGCTGCGAATTGATCATCCCGCTTTCGCTCGTCATGTTGTTATCGCCGCGCGAATTCAAAACGGCGACTTCCCGATGCGGCCTCCCGACCTTCGACCAGTCAGTGAACACCACAACCCCGTCGGGACAGACGGGCGCAAGTTTGAGTGTGGGATCGGATGCATTTCCCTCAGTGAAAAGCCAGGTATGACACTACAGGACGTTTCAGTTTGGCGCGAGACCAGTTTGGTGGCTTGGCTACAGGGTTTTCTCGTTTCTCATGTGGAGCGGTACAGCAAGTGTAACAGACCCTCGAGCATCACCTCCCGCTCATAAATGAGCCCGGTTTTGACGAGCACCCGCTGCGAGCCGATGTTGGCCGGTTGCGTGATCGCGACGGGTGACGCGATGCGCAACTCCTCGCGAGCGAGGTGCAGCAGAGTCTTCGCGACTTCGGTGGCAAGACCGCGTCCCCAAAACCGCGGATGCAAGCCGTAGCCGAGCTCGACCTCATCTGTTCCTTCGACGGACAGATGCCGGAGCACCGCACGCCCGACGACCTGGTCGCCGCCGTCGCGCAAAATCCACAGTCCGAAGCCGTAGTCGTCCCAATGCTGGAGATTGCGGCTCATATACGCCGCGGTCTGCGCGGCATCGCGCGTGCCGCCGAGGTGCGTCATGAATTGGGGATCGGTATCCATCGCGCGCACGGCGTCGAAATGCTCGGCGCGCAGCCGCTCAGCGCGCAGGCGCGCGGTTACGAAGGAATCGGGGAACAGCGTCAGGGACTGGCTACGGGCAACGGCGGCTTCGATTCGAGGACGCGGATGATCAGGGCGAAGATCACGTATGACGAGAGCGCCGCCATGGCTGCCGACTTGTCAGAGGCGGGAGGCGGACCGAAAGCCAGATAGACCTGAACGAGGAACATGACCACGCCGAACACCAAGACGGCGGTGCGGCGCGGCGGCCGCAGCCCGAAGTACAGCAGCATGCCACCAAACAACACCGCCGCCTCGAGGCCGAGCGCAAGGACGCGAAAATTCCACAGGCCGAGTCCGACTTTCGCGGTGTTGTCGTAGATGGGCAGGTCGGGGCGGTGCACCAACAGGTCCAGCACCCAGTGGGAAAACACGGCAGCGGCGACGATCCACGCCGCGCGTGTGCTCGCGCCGCGAACGGCGACGCGATAGACCGCGAAGGCCGCGAGCGACCAAACGATCGCGCCCACGAGGCTGTGCGTGTACGGCATGTAGTAGAGGTCGAGCGAATTCGTGGCGGTGATCCCCGGAACGATGCGCACCTTCTCGATGCCGAGCAGCACGAAAGGCGCCCAGAGTATGTCGAGCAACTGCACCGCGACGAAAAGAACCCACAGCGGAATCGTCGGATCGATTCGCTTCGCCGCGAAGCTGGGACCATAGTGTCCGGGGAACACGGCGGATTACGGTCGACGACTACGCGCGCACAGCGCGCGTTCCTGCCGGTCCTTCACCTTCGCTTCTTCGACGGTCTGCCACTGCATGTTGCTCGGCGCGTCCGCGCCACCCGCGCACAGCGGCACGATGTGATCGACGACGTAGCCCTTGCGGCCGTGAGGATAGCCGGTGCGGCGCAGGAACTGTTCTTTCGCTTCGACACTGCGGTGAATCCGTCCATGACCATTCGGCGTTGCATACGTGCGAGACCGCGTGGACGGCGCGCGATACGGTCGAGCGGTCGGCGATCGCGCGCGTGGCGCAGTGTAGCTACGGGGAGCCGATCTCGTGTATGGAGCGACATGCGTGCCATCGCGGCGCGTGTAGCCGCGCACGTGCGTGCTGCCGCCCCGATGGCCACCACGTTGCACGTCGACTGGCGCACCGAGCACGGAGACCGCCAGCAGCGCGAGAAGGAACCGATGGAATCGCATCCCGAAGGCGCCTATGAGGTCGCGCGTGTAGGCGCAGCGGGTGCGAACTCGTTCAACATGTACCGCCACATTCGCCATCCCCCCGGCTCCCGGCGCCACACGACGAGGTAACGGCCGGTCGCGTAGATCGTCGCGCCCTTCCTGGGAACCATCGTCTCTTCGTACGTGCCGATGTCGATCGCGTGATCGCCTTGCAGGAGCAACTCCTGGCGATGAACGGTTAAGGCGGGGATGTGGTATTGGGTCATCTCTTCGACAAACACCTTTCGCGCGCCCGCTTGCCCATGGACGTCGGGCGCGCCGGGGAGCATCAGCTGCACGTCATCGGAAATCACACTGAGCGCCATCGCGGTATCGCCGTTGAGCCATCCCTGCCGGTACTGTGCGGCGGCGGCAACGATGGCTGTGCTGTCGGCGGACGTTCCGCCCACGTTGCGCGCGTAGCAGGCGGAGATGGCGACGGCGAGGAATGCGGCGCTTGCGAGTGCTCGGTTCACATCGCCCCAGGCCGATCGGAGTTGTTGATGTCGCGGATGATTTTCCACGAGCCGTCGGCTTGCCGTCCCCACACGGTCAAGTACTTCCCGTTGTCGACGATGTCGGCCCCGGTGCCGGTCTTGGGGTGCAGCGTCCACGCGTAGGTGCCGCGCTCGATCGCATAATCGCCGGCGAGGATGACGTCTTTGGTCGCCACGCGAGCATCAACAAGACCGAACTGCGACACGAAGCCGGTGAAACCCTGGCTAATTGCGGCGTGGCCTTCCCATGCCGTCATGTTCGGCGCCATGAAGACGGCATCGTCGGTATAGTTAGCGGCGAGCGTCGCTGCGTCACCGCGTTTGAACGCGTCGACGAAGCGGGCGTTGGCGGCCGTGATGGCCTGTTGAACCGCGGCTGAGTCCGGATCGAGGAGGGTCGCTTGAACGGTGGCGACTCGCCAATTTCCCCGCTCTTTGGTCCATACCTCCAGGAACGACGCGTAATCGATCTGGTAGCGATGGATGAAATCGTTCCCCACGCGTTGAAAGCGCTCATTTTGCAGCGGAGGGTTTTCGGTCGGCTTCCCCAGCTTGATCTCGGCCAGACGCTGGGCCTTGGTGAGGGGTCCCGACGGGAAGACGACCGTGAAGCTATCGGTCGTGAGCTTGTCCCACGTCGCCGCATCGGCTTTCGCGACCGCGAGGTTGCGCGCGCGCGCGGCGGCGCGCAGATCGGCGGGGACCTGAGCGCTGCTGATTGGCGGAACGCCGAGTGTCAGGAGAGCGGCGGCGAGAGACGGCAGCCGTGTCGTCATGGCTTGATGGTGTAGCGGTTGGGCAGCGATTCGCATGGAGTGCTCCGGTGGGGTTCAGGGCGAGACGTTAGAGGACGGTTCGGAAGAGAGCAAGTCCCGTTGCAGTCTCCGGTACAGCCTGTAGAATCCGAGACACATGACGCGCTTCATCCCCTTCCTCCTCGTGGCCGTCTCCATCCAAGCGACCTCGCCCGCCGCGGCCCAGGCTCCTCCTCCCGCCCGCGACTACACTGCTGCGGACGTTCGCTTCATGTCGGGCATGATCTACCATCACGCGCAGGCCGTGATGATCGCGGCGTGGGCGCCCACGCACGGCGCGAGCCCCGCGGTGCGTACGCTGTGCGAGCGCATCGCCGCCGGTCAGACCGACGAGATCGCCCTCCTGTCGCGCTGGCTCGCCGACCGGCACGAGGTGGTGCCGCACCCCGAGCCCGAGCACATGATGATGGCGGGAATGGATTCGACAAACCTGATGCCGGGGATGCTGACAGGCGAGCAACTCGAGCAGCTCGACCGCGCACGCGGGCCGAACTTCGATCACTTGTTCCTGCGACTGATGATTCAGCATCACCAGGGCGCGATCACGATGGTGAATCAGCTGTTCGCGGCCAGCGGCGGCGAAGAGGAGCCGGTCTACAAGATCGCCACCGGCGTGTTCGCGGATCAGACGACCGAAATCGAGCGGATGCAGCGGATGCTGGCCGCTGACGTCTTCGCGCCACCCTCACCCAGATAGGATTCCTCAATGACTTCGTTTCGTGCGCTGGTCCATGTTGTCGCCGTCGTGTCCCTCGCTGGCTGCGCCTCGTCCGGGGCCGGGAATAATTCTACCGTCGCGCCCACACCGGACCCGCGCGTGGGTCTCAAGCCGGGATTGAAAGACGCCGGCCAGGCTGCCTGGAATCTGCGGCTGATCACGAACGTGCCGCCGTCGGAGAAATTCGTCGGCTCGACGAACTCCGATCTCTCGTTCTACAAGAACTACGTGATCCAGGGCAACTACAACGGCTTCGAGGTCTGGGACATCACGGCTCCGTCGCAGCCTACGCTCAAAGTCGGGTATCTCTGCCCGGCGTCGCAGAGCGACGTGTCGGTGTTCCGGAATCTGCTCTTCGTTTCCGGAGAAGGGTCCGGCGGACGGATCGACTGCGGCACCGAGGGCGTGCATGACTCAGTGTCGTCCGCGCGGCTGCGCGGGATCCGCATCTTCGACATCAGCGACGTCGCCAATCCGAAGTACATCGCGAACGTGCAGACCTGCCGTGGCTCGCACACGCACACGGTCGTGATCGATCCCAGCGATTCGGCCAACGTCTACGTCTACATCTCCGGCTCGGCGCCGGTGCGTTCGCCAACCGAGCTCGCGGGCTGCGTGCGGCAGGCGCCCGACTCGAACCCGAACAGCTCGCTGTTCCGGATCGAAGTCATCAAGGTGCCGCTCGCCGCGCCGCAGCAGGCCGCGATTGTCAGCTCACCGCGCATCTTCGATTCGCTGACCCAGGCGCCGACCCACGCCGAGATGCCGCAGGACATCGCGGACGCCGCGCGGGAAGCCGCCGAGGCGCGGGCCCACGGCGGATTCACCGCCAAGGCGTTCGGCATGGAGCACGTGCTCTGGCCGGGGATGATCAACCCGCTGCTCGACAGCATCGTGAAGGCGCGCGGCGGGACCGGCGCGCCGACGGCCGCTGACAGCCAGACGCTGCGCGGCGCGATTCAGGGCATCGTCGACGTCTACATTGGGGCGAATCAGTCCAAGGGCAGCGGCCCGGCGCCGGGGCCGAACCAGTGCCACGACATCACGGTCTATCCGGCGGTCGGATTGGCGGGTGGCGCATGCGGCGGATACGGCCTGCTGCTGGATATTCACGACGCGGCCCATCCGCGCCGCATCGGCGCCGTCGCCGATTCGAACTTCTCCTACTGGCACTCGGCGACGTTCAACAACGACGGCACCAAACTGCTCTTTTCGGACGAGTGGGGCGGCGGCGGACAGCCGAAGTGCCGCGCGATTGACAAACCCGAGTGGGGCGCGGACGCGATTTTCACGATCGCCGATCGCAAGATGACGTTCCAGAGTTACTACAAGATGTTGGCGCCGCAGACTCCGAACGAGAACTGCGTCGCGCACAACGGCTCGCTCATTCCGATTCCCGGACGCGACGTCATGGTGCAGGCGTGGTATCAGGGCGGGATCTCGGTGTTCGACTGGACCAACCCGGCGAAGCCGAAGGAGATCGCGTTCTTCGATCGCGGCCCCGTGGACGGTACGAAGCCTCAGGGCGGCGGGTCATGGTCGGCGTACTGGTATAACGGCTACATCTACAGCTCCGAGATTGCGCGCGGGCTCGACGTGTTCGAGCTGACCCCGAGCGGGCTCATCTCGCGCAACGAGATCGACGCCGCCAAGCTCGTGCACCTCGATTATTTCAACACGCAGGACCAACCGAAGATTACCTGGCCGGCGAGCTTCGTCGTCGCGCGCGCGTACGTGGATCAGCTCGAGCGCTCGAACGGCCTCTCGGCAGTGCGTGTGAAGGCGGTGCGGGAGGCGCTCGATCACGCGGAGAAGAGTCAGGGACAGGCGCGCCGCGACGCGCTGACGCAGCTGGCGACGGCGTTGGGGCAGGATGCCTCGACCTCGAGTGATCAGGCGAAGGTGCAGAAGTTGGCTGCGGTGGTGACAGAGTTGGCGACCACGGTGGTGAGCGGGGCGCAGTAGAAGAGAGAAAACTAGGGAGCCGGCTCGGTGGCGTCCTTCAGGACGCGTGCAGTGGCCGAGCCGGCCCTTTAGGGCACGGATAAACCGACGGCTCGGCTCCTCAGCTTTCGAAGAGAGATAGGAATCGTGTGGTTAGATGCCAAGGAGAGATTGGAATCGTGTCGTTTGGGTTTATCCGTGCGCTGAAGCGCCGGCTCGGCCACTACGCGAGTCCTTAAGGGCTCGGGTTTCGTGTCGGGCGCGGACTCCCGTGTTTGAGCTCTTGTAACCGCACGTAGTTCGCAACCTGCGGTAGCTGCTTGATCCCTACCGATCGTAGATCGTAGCCCGTCTCCCAACGCAAAGAGTTGTTTTGTGAGAACCCGTCGCGGTTCGCGAGGCGCGCGCTCGCGCCCTTGAGGCCCTGCACGAGCCGCGGCACGTCATAGGCGGGCGGCAGCTGGAGGAGTAGGTGGACGTGATTAGGGACGACACCGATTTCGATGACGCGGGTGCCGTGGCGCTTGGCTTCGGCCAGCAGGAATCGCAGTAAGAAATCTGCCACCGATTCCTCGATGAGCGGCAACCGTGCCCAAGTGGTCCAGGAGAGGTGGGCGTAGATGCGCACTGGCATCCGCCAACGATGTCACCCGAATTTCGTCGCGCGATAACCAAAGGAGCGCACCAGGCGTCCTTTAGGACGCGTGTAGTGGCCGAGCCGGCCCTTTAGGGCACGGACAAACCGACGCTCGGGCTCTCGGATCTTAAAGAGAGATTGAAATCGTGCGGTTGGATTGTATCCGTGCGCCACGGCGCCCGACCTGATACTTCGTGCGGTTGGTCACGCGCTCAACGTGCATGCATCAGGAGGGTGCGGCTTAACAACGCTGTGACCCCACGCGTCCCAAACCGCAGACAGGCAGCGATTCGCACCTGACGCTTGCGTGACCTAGGAGGATAAGCTCATGCGCACCCTACACCCGCTACTCGCGCTCGGCACGGCCGTCATCGCGGCCCTGGCCGTTACGGCGTGTAACAACGACGGGGGCACTGCACCCGCCACGCCCATCTTGTCGCAAGTCCAAGCCGAGAGCCTCGCGAAAACCGTGGTCGCGGATGTCGCCGGCGAGATCTCGACGGCGACGATGGACGGTTCGAGCGGCGCGGCGATGGCGCCATCCTATGCGTCCGCGCCAGTGAGCCCGAGCGCGCCGTCGCAGTGCCTACCGACGGAAAGTCCCACCCCCGTCGCGGACGCTGACAACGACGGCGTCCCCGACTCTGTGCGGTTCGATTACTCCGGATGCGTCATCTCCTATCCCCTCGCGATCGACTCTTTGTCGGGCACGATTGATCTCCTCGACCCGACGAAACTGACGGCTGACCACGCGGTTGAGCGGGTGTTCACAGACTTCAAGCGCGTCATGGTGAACCTGGTGTCGGGGGCGAAGACATCCGTAACGGAAAACGGCACGCGGATGGCGTCTCATGACGGCACGACGCTACACAGCAGCGAGACCAACTTTCGCACCGATTACGTATACGCGAACGGCGGGACCGCGGAGCACGTGCGCACCTGGGAGTCCATCTTCACGGCCGACGTTGCGGGGTCGATCATGCCGAACACTCTTCTGCCGAGTGGCAGCTGGTCGGTGAACGGCACATCGTCGTGGACGCGAGCGCACAGCTCCTATTCACTCACGGTGACGACGAACCCGCCGCTCCACTACACTGCGACGTGCACCGCGGCGCCGCGATTCGATGCGGGTAAGATCACGGCCGTCGTGGTGCGGGGGAGCCAGACCATGACCGTGACGATCGAGTTCACCGCCTGCGGCGTGTACACCGTCACTCGCTCCTAAGACTGGGCTTCACTCGATCCTGTAATCGACCGGCACTTTAATCAGAGCTCGCACCGCGCGTCCCTTGACGCGCGCGGGCCGAAACACGGCATGCAGGACGTAGGCGAGCGCCGACTTGTCGAATGCGGTATTGGGTCGCGCGATGACCTTCAGCGAGCCGGGCTCCGCGCGGCCGAGTGTGTCGATGACGGCCTGCACCGTCACGCGCCCCTGCAGTCCGGCCTGGCGCAGCGCGGGCGGGTACTCGAGCGGCGGCGCGGACACGATCGCCGCGGGTTCATCGACGGTCGCCTCCGAGTAGACCTGATCGGCGGCAGAACCGTGCCCATCCCCGGTCCCGCCAGTCGGACAAGCCGCATCAATCTCCGACATGTGTCGCTCGAGTCCACGGGCGTTGAAACGGATGAGCTGTGCCGATTTCCCGGAGGGACGGATCTCGAGCCGCAGGTCCGGGTTGGACGCGAGCTGCCGCAACAGCGCCCGCGGATCGGGCGCGAACGCCGACGTCGAATCCGTCGAGCGACTCCACCGGCCTTCCGCCGGTGCCTCGCTGCCCCACTGAATGCGCACCGGCGTCATGACTTTGTCGTCCGAATCCAGAACGGATCCCGTCGCCACGAATACGTCGAGCTCTCTGTCCTGGCAGCGCACGACGAGGACGGGGCGCACTTCGAAGACGGCCGCCCGCACAGTGTTGAGCGCGGAAAGCTCCAGCGTCAGAGACGGCCGGTTGGTCCGTTCGGTGACTTCCCACGGGTCCGTCGACGGCGGACGTGTCGCACGTTGCGCGTGCGCGGATGATGCGAGCAGCAGTGTGGCGATGGAAATTCGCAGTGTGCGCATGACGGTGCCCCTGTCGGCTAGGGCGACCGGTTCGGCTACATCATGAAATATCGCCTCGGATCGCGACTCGTGCTGGTGAGCTTCGACACAACACTGGTGTGGCTCCTGGAAGCGCCGGCTCGGACTGCTTTCAGGCGCTCAGCACGTGCTCGTCGTGCAGTAGACCTTGATGACGCTGTCGAGTGGCGGCACGAGGCCCGTTAGCCGTAGCATCAAGCCCCCACTATGTGTGACGTAGAGCGTCTCAGCAGGTTGAGGCGGGATAAACCATTCGAATGCGCTGGTCGCGTAGGTGAGGATGATCGTATTCGAGCCTCGCTCATAAGTCGCAGCCTCGGTCCACACACTGCCGATCCACAACGAATCGACGCCATTCGGCGCAATGACCCAGCGCCCGATCCGCTCGTGCCGCTGGGCGCAGGTCTGGTCGAGCAGGGTGACCCAGCCTTCCGTGATGGTGGCCGGGGTGTATGAGCTGTCCGAGGGGGGCGTGCTCCACGGGAGCGGCTGGCCGTTGACGGTGCGGAGGAGGTAGGGCGCACCCACGGTGACCGGCGCGAGGCCATCGCTGCAGGCGACGAGGGCGAGGGCAGCTACGAGGATGGACGGTGCGGAGCGCATGGGTTCCTTGCCTCGAACGCTAGCAAGTGGTGTGTCGCTCGCAAGGATATCCGCCCCAAAAGTCATAGCCCGCGCTCAAGCCCCGGCTCGGCGAAGACGCGAGCGCTGAAGGCTCACCCCGTCCTTCAGGACGCGTGAAGTGGCCGAGCCGGCCCTTTAGGGCACGGATCAACGACGGCGCGGATCCTCAGATCTCGAGGATCGGGGGGGGAGCATTCAGATCTCAAGGAAAGATTGGAATCGTGGAGTTGAGATGGAATCCGCGCGCTGAAGCGCCGACTCGGCCACTACGCGAGCCCTTAAGGGCTGTGGTTTCGTGTCGGGTGCGGACTCCCGTGTTTGAGCTCCTGTAACCGCACATAGTTCGCAACCTGCGGTAGCTGCTTGATCCCTACCGATCGCAGATCGTAGCCCGTCTCCCAACGCAAAGAGTTGTTTTGTGAGAACCCGTCGCGGTTCGCGAGGCGCGCGCTCGCGCCCTTGAGGCCCTGCACGAGCCGCGGGACGTCATAGGCAGGTGACAGCTGGAGGAGTAGGTGGACGTGATTCGGGACGACGCCGATCTCGATGACGCGGGCGCCGTGGCGCTTGGCTTCGGCGAGCAGGAATCGCAGTAAGAACCCTGCCACCGATTCGTCCACGAGCGGCAATCGTGCCCAAGTGGTCCAGGAGAGGTGGGCGTAGATGCGGACGGGCATGGCGGAAGACTGCGCGTCCGGCGTGCGCGGCCATAACCAAAAGAGCGCACGAGCGTCCTTTAGGACGCGTGCAGTGGCCGAGCCGGCCCTTTAGGGCACGGATAAACGACGGTTGCCTTGGCTGATCTCTATTGGCTGATCTCTATCGGCTGATGTCTATAGGAAGAGACCGAAGATCGGAAGTCGAGTTGTAGTCCGTGCGCTGAAGCGCCGGCTCAGGGAAGACGCGAGCCCTGAAAGGCTGACGAGACGGAAAGCTCAACCAGAAACCCCCACCCCCTTCGCATACAACGGAAACTCCTCCACCATCGCCCGCACCTCCCCCTTCACTCGCACCACCGTCGCCTCATCCCGTTTCACCAACACCTCGTCGATCAACTCCGCCACCCGCTCCATCTCCTCGACTCCGAAGCCCCGCGTGGTCACCGCCGGCGTGCCGAGGCGAATGCCGCTGGTGACAAACGGCGACTGCGGATCGCCAGGAATCGTGTTCTTGTTCACCGTAATCGCCGCCCGGTCCAGCAATTGCTCGGCATCCTTCCCCGTGATGTTTTTCTTACGCAGATCGACGAGCATCAGGTGACTGTCCGTCCCGCCTGACACGATCGCATAGCCGCGCGCGATCAGCGCCGCGGCCAGCGCCTGCGCGTTTTTAACTACAGATGCTGCATACGATCGAAAATCCGGTTGTGATGCTTCCAGGAGGGCCACAGCCTTCGCCGCGATCACATGCTCGAGCGGCCCGCCCTGCGTCCCCGGGAAGACCTGCTTGTCCACCGCCTTCGCGTGCTCCGCCCTGCTGAGTATCATCCCGCCGCGCGGACCGCGAAGCGTCTTGTGCGTCGTCGTCGTGACGATCTGCGCGTGCGGCACCGGCGACGGATAGACGCCCCCGGCCACGAGCCCCGCGAAATGCGCCATGTCGACGACGAGGATCGCGCCCACTTCGTCCGCAATCGACCGCAGCACCGAGAAGTCGACGATCCGAGCGTACGCGCTGCCGCCACCGATGATGATGCGCGGCTTCTCCTTCTTCGCGACGTCGCGCACGAGGTCGTAATCGATGCGGCCCGTGTCCTCGCGCACCGTGTACGCCGTCGCCCTGAACAGCGTGCCCGAGAAATTGACCGGCGAGCCATGGGTGAGATGGCCACCATGGGGCAACGCGAGGCCGAGCAACGTGTCGCCGAACTTGGCGACCGCGAGATACGCCGCCATGTTCGCCTGCGCCCCCGAGTGCGGCTGCACATTCGCATGCTCGGCGCCGAATAGCTGCTTCGCGCGATCGATCGCGAGCTGCTCGACCTGATCGACGATCTCGCAGCCGCCATAATAGCGCTTGCCGGGCAAGCCCTCGGCGTACTTGTTCGTCAGCGCCGTCCCCATCGCCTCGAGCACCGCGATCGAAACGAAGTTCTCGCTCGCAATGAGCTCGAGCCCGTGCTCCTGCCGCGCGACCTCTTGATTGATGAGGGCACGAATCTTGGGATCGACCTCGCTCAACGGCGCCTGACGATCAGTCATCTCGTCTCATTCCCCATTCCCCAGTCCCGGTCATTTGTCAATTTTCTCCACCCTTCGTTCATGCCGCCCACCCTCGAACGGCGTCTCGAGCCACTTGTGCAAAATGTTTACGCCCTGCTCCTCGCTCACAAACTGCGCCGGCAGCACGAGCACATTCGAGTCCCCATGCTCGCGCGACAGCTCAGCTACCTGCTCATTCCATGCCAGCGCCGCCCGCACCTTGGGAAACCGGTTCGCGGCATACGACATGCCCAATCCCGTGCCACAGGTCAGCACGCCGCGCTGCACCGCTCCAGTGCTCACCGCCTTCGCCACCGGCTTCGCATAGTCGGGATAGTCGTCGGCCGGATCCAGCGTCTTCGGCCCGACGTCGATCGGCTCGTACCCCAACTTCTTCAGCTCGTCGACGAGCCGGTTCTTGAGCTTGAACCCGACGTGGTCGGCTCCGACGTAAATCTTCTCAGACAAAGTTCTGCCTCACCTTCGCGATCGCCGCGATACGACGCTCGGCCAAACGATCAGCGGCGCGATAGCTCGGAATCCCCTCTTCGCCCGCGATCTCGAACAACATGAGCAGCGTGTCGTAAATCTCGCCCGCCTTGTTGCGCGCGCGCTCCATCGTCCAGCCCTCGAGCTCGGCGTTCACGTTGACTAACCCGCCGGCGTTGATCACGTAATCGGGCGCGTACGTGATGCCCCGCTCCTCCAGCATGTCGCCGTGCCGCTCCTCGGCGAGCTGATTGTTCGCCCCGCCCGCGACGATGTCCACCTCGAGCTGCGCGATCGTCTGATCGTTGATGATGCCGCCCAGCGCGCACGGCGCGAACACGCTCGCGGGCACGCCATAAATGTCGTCGGTCGCGACCGCCTTCGCCTCGAAGGCCTTGACCACCCGCTCGACCTTGGCGCTGTCGATATCTGTGACGATCAGGTCGGCCCCTTCCTTATATAGGAGCTCCGCCAGGTAGTAACCGACATGCCCGCAGCCCTGGATCGCCACCTTCTTGCCGCGCAGCTCGGCGTCGCCATAGCGATGCTTCGCGCACGCCTTGATGCCGCGATACACGCCGAACGCAGTGACGGGCGACGGATCGCCCGACTTGCCGATTAATCCGGTAACGTGATCGGTCTCCGCCTTGATGAACTCCATGTCACCGACCGACGTGCCGACGTCTTCCGCCGTGATATAGCGGCCGCCGAGCGCCTTCACATGGCGGCCGTGCGCGCGGAAGATCGGCTCGCGGTTGCGGATCTTGTTGTCGCCGATGATGACTGACTTGCCGCCTCCCAAATTCAACCCAGCCACCGCCGCCTTGTACGTCATCCCGCGCGCGAGTCGCAAACAGTCGATCAACGCTTCCCGATCGTTCAAATAATTCCAGAACCGCGTGCCCCCGAGCGCGGGGCCGAGCGTGGTGTCGTGGATCGCGATGATGCCGCGGTAGCCGGAGGAGGGCTCGTACACGAGCGACACCTGTTCGTGCTCGTGCTCCTCGAGCAGCGCGAACAGCGCGGTCGCTTCCTCCTTTTTAGCTGTGGCGGAGGGCGCGCGCGATGACGACGCGCTGGATTTCGCTGGTGCCTTCATAGATCTCGGTGACCTTTGCGTCCCGGAAGAGTTTCTCGACGGGGAAATCTCGCATGTAACCATAGCCCCCGAAGAGCTGAATCGCCTGCGTCGTGACCCACATCGCCGTCTCGGACGCGAACAGCTTCACCATGCTGGTGAACATGGTGACGTCTTCGCCGGCATCCTTGCGCCCGGCGACCCGGTGCGACAGCGCGCGCGCCGCTTCGATGCGCGTCGCCATGTCGGCCAGCTTGAATTGTACCGCCTGGAAATCCTGGATCGCCTTGCCGAACTGCTTGCGCTCCGCGCAGTAGCTGATCGAGTGCTCGAGCGCGCGGCGTGCGATCCCCACGGCCTGCGCGCCGATGCCGAGCCGGCCGGCGTCGAGTCCCTCCATCGCGTACACGAAGCCCATCCCTTCGTCGCCGAGCATGTGATCGGCGGGAAGACGCACGTCGTTCAGCTCGATGCCGGCGGTGTTGGACGCGCGCAGGCCCATCTTGTCCTCGGGCTTCGCGGCCTTGTAGCCCTTCGTGTCGGTCGGCACGACAAAGGTCGAGATGCCTTTCGGACCGCGGCGCGCGTTCGGCTGGTCGGTTCGGACCATTATCATCATAAGATCCGCAGTCCCCGCATTCGTCGCCCACGCTTTGGCGCCGTTCAGCACCCACTCCTTTCCATCCCTCGTCGCCTGCGCGCGCAGCGATGCCGCGTCGGACCCAGCTTCGGCTTCCGATAGCGCGAATCCCGCCAGCAGCTCCCCCCGCGCCATCGGCCGCAGCCAGCGCTCTTTTTGCGCCGGCGTTCCGTGCCTCACGAGCATTGTCGTCGGAATCGCGTTGTGAATGCCGATGGAGACGGCAATCGCGGCATCAGCGGCGGAGATCTCCTCCAGCGCCAGCAGATACGTCACCGTGTCGAGCCCCATGCCGTCGTACTCTTCAGGCGTCGTCATGCCGAGGAAGCCGAGCTTGCCGAGCTCGTCGATCACCTCGCGCGGAAAATGACTGGTGCGGTCCCACTCTGCGGCGAATGGCTCGATCTTCTCCTTGGCGAATTCGCGCGCCAGCTCGACGACTTCGCGCTGCTCAGTCGCGGTAAGCATAGAACCCCTGCCCCGATTTCCGTCCGAGCCGGCCTGCGGCGACCATCTTCTTGAGCAATGGCGCGGGGCGGTATTTGTCATCACCGAGCCCATTCTGAAGGACTTCCATGATCGCCAGACAGACATCGAGACCGATGAGGTCCGCGAGCGCCAGGGGCCCGAGCGGATGGTTCATACCCAGCTTCATGACCTGATCTATCGCTTCAGGTGTGCCGACGCCTTCCTGCACGCAAAAGATCGCCTCGTTGATCATCGGCATCAGCACTCGGTTCGACACGAACCCCGGCGCGTCGTTGACCTCGACTGGCGTCTTGCCGAGCTGCTTCGCGACCTCAACCACTTTCGAGGTCGTCTCATCCGATGTCTGAAGTCCGCGCACGACCTCGACGAGCGGCATCACCGGAACCGGATTCATGAAGTGCATACCGATGACCTCGGCGGGCCGCTTGGTCTGCGCCGCGATCTGTGTGATCGAAATCGAGGACGTGTTCGACGCGAGGATCGTCACTGGCGGAGCGAGCCGATCGAGGTCCTCGAAAATCTGGAACTTGATCTCGGGGTTTTCGGTCGCGGCTTCGACCACGAAGTCGGCATTTTTCACGGCGTCGAACGAGGTGCTGGTCTCGATTCTTCCCAGCGTGTCGGCTGAAACCTGAGCGGTGACAGCTCCCTTCTTTACGAGCCGCTCCAGATTCTTCTGTATAGTCTTCAGCGCGCGGGCGAGTGGGTCGGCCGCGACGTCGATCAGCACCGTGTCCCAACCGGCCTGGGCAAACACGTGCGCGATGCCGTTGCCCATCGTGCCAGCGCCGACGACAGCGACACGACTCATGTGGCGACGACCTGTTCGCCGACGGCCGACGGCGGATGGCTGAAGGCATTTTGCCGCGTCAGCAAAAAGATGGAGCCGGCAAGCAGCGCGATCGTCGCGACGATGCCGCCCTCGGGTCCGAAGGCGCCGCCGTCCACCCACGCATGCGCGCCGGGCGTGTATTCGACGACGGGCGCCTGGAACACGTAGCCGCTGACGGGCGCATCGAAGAGAATCGCGAGGCAGGCGTTCCAGCCGAAGTGCGCGCCCCACGCGAGCGGCATGCCGCCGGACGAGAAGAATGCGAGCGACAGCCAGATCGCGGCGAGCGCGACGTTCATGGTGCTAAAGACCGTGGCGTTCGGGTTCTTGGCGTGGAGCAGTCCGAACAGGATCGCGAGCAGCAACATCGCGGGCAGCACACCGAGCGTGTCGCCCAGCCGGCGCAGGGGATAGCCGCGGAAGCCCAGCTCCTCCCCGAGCGCCGCGAATATGAGACCGACGATGAGCGGAAGGGCGACGCGGGGCCACACATTCCAGTCGCCCGTCATGCGAACGCGTGCACCGTCCAGCAGGACCGCAAGGCCGATGGCCAGCGCCGCCATCAGCGCGCCGAGCAGCACCCCGCGACCGAGCTGCGGCCAAGCCGTGCGATGCCAGCCCATGCGGTCCCAGGAGTACTTGTTGAGTAAGCGGCCCACGATCCACGTCGCCAATCCGAATCCGATCACTTCGTAGCTGCCGGTCCGTGCGACGAACCACGACGGCCCGCCCCACCCTGGCACGAGCTCGGCCATGCCGATCGTGCCACCGATTCCGATCGCAACGAAGAGAACGACCCATCCGAGCGCGATGCCGACGCGCTTTAGACCCGCAGACGAAACGCGCGCCATCAGAGGCGCGCGCGAATCGTTGGGGTGAGCTTCGTCAGAACAGGCACCAGTGCAGCGAGCTTGAGCAGGTCTCCCAGCAGGAACGGCCACGTGCCGAACCGCGCCGCGGCGGAGAGACTGCCGGTGAGAATGGCGAGCTGTGCCAAACCACCCAAATGAATGAGTACAAGTCCAGCCACCACTGCCACCGTCACACGAGCCCACGCGGGTTTGTTAACCCCGGGCTGCCGCCCGGGGTCAGAAAACCTGCCGACAACCCAAGCAGCCACAGGGTACGCGAGCAAATACCCCCCCGTCGGCCCGAACAAGCGCGCGACGCCAATGAGTGGCACCGTCGGCGTGAACACCGGCAGTCCCGCCGCACCCATCGCCAAATACAGGATCATGCTGAGCGCACCCAGCGGAGCGCCGAGCAGGCCGCCAACGAGCAGCACGGCAAGCGGCTGGAGCGTCATCGGCACCGGTGTCCCGGGAAGCGGCACGGACACTTGCGCTGCCGCAGCGACTAAGAGGGCTCCGAGAACGACGGCGGCGGCGCGCCGAATGATCAATGTAGAATGACCGATGACGAGTGTTCTTTCCATTCAGATCATCTCCACGGAAAGGGCCACAGCGTTGCCGCCACCGAGACACAGTGTGGCGAGGCCGGTGCGTTTGCCGTACTGCTTGAGCGCATACACGAGCGTCGTGAGCACGCGCGCGCCGGACGCCCCGATCGGATGGCCGAGGGCCACCGCGCCGCCGTGCACGTTGACGCGGCTCCAATCCCAGCCGAGTGCTTTGCCGTCGGCGAGCGCCTGCACGGCGAACGCTTCATTCGCTTCGATGAGATCGTAATCGGAGATCTTCGCGCCGGTTTTCTTCATCAAGTTCTGCACGGCCACAATTGGCGCGAAGAAGAGGTCCTTCGGCTCCCCGCCGCCCGTGGCGTAGCCGGTGATCTTCGCCATTGGCGCGAGGCCGTGCGCCTTCGCGAACGCGAGCGACGTCACGACGAGCGCGCTGGCGCCGTCGTTCAAGCCGGGCGAGTTACCTGCCGTTACCGTCCCACCCTTTTCGAACACCGGCTTGAGTGATGCAAGCTTTTCGAGGGATGTATCGGCGCGCGGTCCCTCATCCTTTTCGACTTTGTCGACCGGCACGATCTCTGCTTTGAAGAAACACGACTCCATCGCCTTCACGGCTTTCTGATGGCTCTGCAGCGCGAACTCGTCCTGCTCTTTGCGCGAGACACCGGCCTTCTTCGCCGTATACTCGGCCAGATTGCCCATGTGGGAGTTCGAGAACGAATCCCACAGGCCGTCGCGAATCATGCCATCGACCAGCTCGCTGTTGCCGGCCTTGATGCCGCTGCGCATGCCGTAGACGTAATGCGGCGCGTTCGACATCGACTCAAAGCCGCCCGCAACCACACATTGCTCATCGCCCGCCTTGATCGCCTGCGCGGCAAGCATCACCGCCTTGAGTCCCGAGCCGCAGACCTTGTTGATCGTCATCGCGGGAATCAGGCCGGGGAGCCCCGCATGAATCGCGGCCTGCCGCGCCGGCGCCTGGCCTTCGCCGCCCTGAAGCACGTTGCCCATGATGACCTCGTCGACCTGGTTGTCGGCGATCTTGGCTCGGCTCACCGCTTCGCGGATGACGAGGGCGCCGAGCCTCGGCCCGGGCAACGGCGACAGCCCGCCCAGGTACCGGCCGATCGGAGTCCGGCAGGCGGAGAGGATTACGGGGATGAGTTGATCGTTGGTCATGGTTTTTATCCGTGCCCTGAAGGGCCGGCTCGGCTACGACGCAGCGTCCTTAAGGACGCCCGATTTGGCCGAGCCGGGCTTCAGCCCACGGATCAAATTAACGGACTCGGGCTCATTCTGTGAACCTCATGGCTGCCACGTCGCCCCGCACAGGTTATCGCGCGCCGTGAATGCCAATGGCAAGAGCTCTCCGGTGAGCCGATCGATCAATGTCAAATGGCGGGCACCTGAGAATGCGCCGGTAATGCACGCGATGAGCCATTTCCCGTCGCCAGACCAATCGATCTGCCCGTCGCTTCCGTCCCAGCCCACATCGACTGGTGTGGCAATAGGGCCCAGGACCAAGAGCCCGTCCGCGCGAATCACCCTCAAACCACCGTCCCCGAAGTAAGCGATCTCATCTGCGACGGGCGACCAACGCAGCGCAGCACGCGCACCTGGATCAATCGGCTGGATTTGTCCGGTCGCGACAGTCATCACTCCCAGACCGGCGCCGGTCTGCGAAGCGAACAGAACGGCGAGTTGTGAGCCGTCAGGGGATGGTGAGGGACTGGCCCACCACTCGTTGGTCGTGGAGACGGGACTGATGCGCGTCGCCCCGGTGCCGGTCCCGCTCACACGCCAGATCTCCTCCTGCTCATAGCCCGTCACGGCGGT
>Ga0209239_1000753_pt1 | contig 18980 bp, 21 predicted proteins | sample GraSoi013_2_20cm_FD_185824 | JGI IMG/M metagenome (GOLD analysis project Ga0209239, IMG submission 185824) | Grasslands soil microbial communities from the Angelo Coastal Reserve, California, USA - Sample 10_02_2013_2_20cm (SPAdes) (version 2) | ecosystem: Environmental > Terrestrial > Soil >...
TTTGGTCCCATCGGAAGGCGATCCGGGCCATCGACGAAGGCCGATTCAAACGGGAGATCGAGCCGGTGCCGGTGTTCGACGAGAACGGCCAGAAGAGGTTGTTCGACACCGACGAGCATCCGCGGCGAAACACGACTCTGGAAAAACTCGCTTCCCTTCCGGCCGCATTCAAGCCGGACGGACGGATCACGGCGGGCAATTCGAGCGGCATCAATGACGGGGCCTGCGGCATCCTCGTGACGAATCCGGAGACCGCCAAGCACCTCGAGCTCGAGCCACGGGCTCGGGTCGTGTCGACGGGGGTCGCGGGCACAAACCCGACGATCATGCTCGACGGCACGATCCCGGCGATTCGGAAGGCGCTCGGACGGGCGAATCTGAAGGCGGACGATATCGACCTCTGGGAGGTGAACGAGGCCTTCGCCTCCGTGCCGATTGCCACGCGCGACACGATTGGATTCGAGGACTCGAAGCTGAACGTGAATGGAGGAGCGATTGGCTTGGGCCATCCGCTCGGGATGAGCGGTGCTCGGCTCATCACCACGATGCTGCACGAGATGGAACGCCAGGACCTTCATCGCGGCCTAGCCACCTTGTGCATTGGATTCGGCATGGGTGTGGCCACAATCATCGAACGGCCTCGTTGACTTCGGGATCTGGGTCAGTCCTGCGCCGTGCGCCCGGTCGACGTGTTCCCTGTTCCAAAAGCGAACATTCTGAACGACAAGTATATGGCACGAGGGCCAAGATTTGATCGTGCCGCGCAGACCGGTGGACCTCCATGGACCTCTATGCGTTGCTCGTGCTCGTCGCGTTCGAGGGAATCGTCGGCGCGGTCGCCGTAATTCTGAGTCTCACTTACATCTCTTTCGCGCGGATGGAGAAAAACATCCGGCGGGCTCGCATGTTCATCATGGCCGATCGGATTCACCGGTTCCTCGGCGCGTTCACGGTCGGATTCGTCGTCTTGGCCGTCACCTTCGCTCTTTCCTTCTTCGGACCGGTCCTCCCGGCTTCAGTGTTTGGGATTGCGTTCTTCTTCTTCCTTGCAATGATCGCCTACGGCATCCTGGAACTCTACTTTATCGTGCGGCCGAGGCGGACGCTTCACTCGCCGAACGGCACGTCTTGGCGCCCTTCATTCGGACGGAAGTTGGTCGCGTCGAAGTTGGATGTCGGCCCTGCCGAGGATGATTCCAATGCCACACGCTGAAGTGCAGCCGGAGAGGATGCTCGTGGGCAGAGTTAGTTTGGAAGGAATCGAGGCTCAACTCGACGAAGTCCTCCAACAGCTCCGACGGAAGATCCGCGGTGTCCGGGGTTCCGTCGTGGCTGATTCGAATGGACTGACGATCGCGAGCGACATCCGGAATGGTGTGAGCCCTGCGACACTCGCAGCCATGAGCACATTGATCGCTCAATCCGCCGCCAGTGTCTTCGAGAATATCGAAATGCCTGGGCCCAACATGATTCTCATGGAAGGTCCCGAGTCGAATGTCGTGGTGATGCACATTCCCATCGCCGATGTGACGCTCCTCACGCTGATGGACAAGTCGACCAACATCGGCGTCTTGAAGATCGAGATGGGGAGAGCGACTCAAGGGATCGCGATGGCCCTCGGATTCGGCTCGAGTCACAAGGCCGGAATCTCGGAGTTGTTCATCATGACGAAAGGCGGCCTGCTCCTCCGTCATTACTCGGATAGCCTCCGAACCGATGTCGACCGGGACGCGCTCGGCGGGATGCTGGTCGCAGTGCAGCAGTTTGTGCAACAGACGCTGGCATCGAAATCCGGGGCGCTTAACGAGCTCAAGTACGGGTCGCACAGCATCTTCTTCTTCCGTGGCGTCCACACCGTCGCCGCGGCTGTGGCGAACGAAGGCGACGCCGAGAGCCTGCAATATCATGTGCTGGATGCGTTGCAGGACTTCGAGGACCGTTACGCCTCGACGTTGGAATCATGGAATGGGGATGTCGCGGCATTCCCCGGCATCGACGACTGCTTCGAGAAGGTTGTCAAGGGTTAGAGACCAGTGGTGTCGATCGGACCAGCCTCCCGGAATCCGGCCGTGAGGGAATCATGACTGGTCCCGCATCGTGACGGCTACGCGGACTTCCGAAGGCCCTTCCAGTCATTCAGCGCTGCGTGGGCGCCGTTGTAGCCGCGCGCCCTGCTTACGCCGCCGGGTTGCGATCCTGCGCCGCACACATACAGACTTCTTTACGGGCATGCGGTAGTTCGCCGCGACGAGGCCGTTTTGGCCTGCGCCGATGACCACTGCACCTCGATTCGTCACTACGGACGCCCGCGGGGTGGAGAACCTCTCGGATATCTCACTTTCGTCCGCGAGAGGATGCCGGCTACGATCCGAAGCTGATCTCGATGTAGCGACGGTCGACCACGAGCGTGTCGACGGCGCGGATGGTAATCACCGCCACGCCTCCGACCACGCCGGTCGTCACGCCAGCTCCGACGCTTCGGAACGTCTCATTGAACCAAACGGACCAGGCGGCCGCGTTCGGCGACGTCACGCGGAAGGTGATTCCCGCGTACCAGTTCAGCCACTGGCCGAGGCGGCAGGCATTCAGGCGGACGTTGTCCTTCGTCTGGAATCCCAGCCAGTTTTGGACATTGCCGTTCGTGACCTGCGTATCGATGACGCCAAGGGCGATGGACAGCTGCGCCTGGGATTTGTCGGCATTGAACTTCGCGTCCACAAAGTCCCGTGCGGTCCAGTTCTGGCTTGCCCAGAGGGCGTAGTTCGCTGCGTTCACCAGGGAGGGACGCACCGCCGTGACTCCCGCAGGCTTCGCGGCACCCTGGGCCGCCCAATATTCGAAATCCTGACGCCCGGAGGTAATCAGAATGCTCGTCTCGTCGAGAGGGGCCTTCTGGATGGACTGGGATAGCAGATCGCGCCCGATCACGCGTCCTTGAACGGTCTCGAATCCGGTGCCCGTCGCGGTTTGTGATTGACCGACGAGCGTCGCCAACGTCGCCGACAACGCCAGTCCGTCACCCGTCTCCCGGTAGTCCAACGGCATACCCCGCCAGAGGGTGCTGCTCCGGTCTTGCTGGACGTTGATCGCTCCGGCTTCCAACAGCACGGTTTGCGCCGGATATCGCGTGGCTCCGAGGTGAAGCTGGAGCGTCCCGAACGAGGCTTCCTGGGTCGATTGCAGGCCGCAGACGAACGCGCTCAGGTACCTCCGGCTGATTTCGTAGTAGACCCATCGGATGTCATTCGCGGTCACCGCGTGGTAATACGTCCCTCCCGTGTTGGCGGCCACCGTTTTCATGAGGGGCTCGTTGAGGTCCGCACCCAAGCCGATCATGTAGATCGTGACGCCCAAGCTCGCGGCCCTCAACGATTCGCTGAGAGCCTGCGCGTCCCCGTTGGACCCAGTCGGGCAACACGTGTTCTGTCCGTCCGTCAAGACGATCAGGTTCCACGCGTGGGCCGGCATGCCGTGTGCGACGAATTCGTCGTTCGCAATCTTGATGGCGGCTCCCCAGTTCGTGCTCCCCGAGGAGTCGATCGTGCTCAGGTCCGCCTGGGGGCTGATGTACATCAGCTCTCCATTCGGAGGATAATTGAGGAGATGGGCTGGCCCGCCGATGTTCGCGCGGGTGAAGGCGGCGTTATCGTCGAAGTCAATGCTCGCGACGCGGTCCGGAGGAATCAGATTCCGCATGTACTCCTGTGCGGAGGAAATTCGAAGGTTGCTCGGATCGTTCCAGACCATCGATCCGGAGCTGTCGATCGCGAGGATCACGTCCTGGTCGATGTGAGTGACCTCAGCCTGGAACAGCTTCGGGACGTATTTGAATGAGATCTGGATGGAGGTCGAATTGGCAGGGTCGAACCGTAGGTTGCCTTGCCGGGCGCTGGAGAAGGGTGAGACCGCATCCGTGCCGAGCGGAATGGGGATGGAGAACTGGGCGCCGGGAACGACGGCGAGCTGCGTGGCGAGGCGGAACCGTTCGAACGAGTCAATCGCTGCTCGCGACGTGGCCCATTCCGCACCGTACTCTTGCGCCGGAAGGACCGCGACGACGGTCAGCTGGAGGAAGAGGAGGACGACCAGGAGCGTGAACATCGTGGCAACGGTGGATGCAACGGCATCGGAGTCCTTGCGCAAGGGAAGGGGCATGGAGGATTATGCAGGACTCGTCGACGCGCTCATTAAAACGTTTCCGTCCGAAAATCATTCGTGATTGGGAAGGAAATCCGACCTTGTTCGGGGGTCCCCGCGACCCGATTTCGCGGCTCGCGTTTCTTGACGCGCGGGTTCAGGACCTCCTCCAGACCGTCCGAGAGACGGAGAAGCCCAGGACGACGAGCGCGATGAAGACGCCCGGTGGCCCGAAATACCCCACATCACGCGAAGGAGGGCCAGGGAGCACCCGGAATCTTCGATCATCGTCCAGCTGGTGGAACCGAACGGGACCCAGGCCGAAGAGGTGCGACGCTTTTCGGGTGGACGAACGATTGAGCCTCCCCCAGAGGTTCGCCATCGGCCTGGCATTGCGCGGGGCACTCCTCGCGAGCGTGTGAGTCGGCAGGCTTTTCAACGGGAGCCCGTCTCGGAGCCGCGTGTTCCGTCCGTGGCGGAGTTTCCCGACGATGGTCGCGAGCGGCTTGGTGATCGGGTTCGCGACCGGCGGATTCCCATCGTACTCGAGGGAAATCTCCCAGATGGCGCTTGGCCTTGGAATGACGTTCGCGATGACGGAGATTTCGTTCGCAAACATCTCCGCTCGCACCGAGTTCCGACGTTTCGTGATCTCTCTTGTTGCGAGCTACGGGGCACTCAGCGGCTTGCTCCTGATCTTTGCAAGCGTGAGCACGGACCCCGGGATTCACGACGGATGGGTCCTCATGGCGTCAGTCCCACCCGCGATCGCGGTCGTGCCGATCACCTCCTACTTGCACGGCGACACGAGGCGGACCGTCGTCTCCCTTGCGATCCTGTATCTGATCGGCCTGCTCCTCGTACCCGTCATCACCCTGGCCTTCACTCACCAAACGGTCCCGTTGACCGACCTCGTTCTGCAGACGATCCTGTTAATCGGTGTGCCGATGCTCGCCTCACGTCCTTTGAGGCGCTGGGGGAAGATCGCGGATGTCCGGACGAGTGGCGTGAGCATCTCCTTCTTCTTTCTCGTCATCGCGATCGCGGGCTCCACTCGCGGTCCTTTGCTTCAGCGGCCCGAGCTGCTCGTCTCCCTGGGCCTGTTCTCCCTCGCCCGGACGTTTGGGATCGGGGCCCTCGCGTTCCTCCTTGCGCGCTCGCTCCGCATCCCTCGAGACGATCAGGTCGCCCTCACGGCCTTCGCGTCGTTCAAGAACCTCGGTCTCACCGTCGTGTTGGCCTTCGCGGTCTTCGGCCCGGTGGCGACCCTCCCCTCGATCGTCTCGTTGGTCTGTGAAATCCTCTGGCTCGCAACGCTTCCGTTCCTGTTCCGAGGGGACGCACCGATGCCGTCTGCGGGCGGCTGACGCTGACCTAGCCGTCGGCCAACCCGCGGTCCGCCAGCGCAGCGTCGATGGCCTTCCGGACAGGCGCGTAGTCCTCGGGATTGCGGAACACGTCGCGCCCGTCGACGATGACGGCGAACCCTCCCCCCACGCGATGCCGCAGCCCGAGCCAAATTCCGCGAGGGGACTCGAGGCCGACGACCTCGATCCGAAGGCGCGAGCCGAAATCCCCGAGGAGGCGTTCGGCGAGCTCGTGCGCCCGCTCCGAGTTCTCGCGGAGGAGGTCCGGTGTCTCGCGACGTTCTTCGTCTATAAGGGCTTCAACGCTCACGTTCGTGAATGGTTGGGCACAGGCAGGCCCGCACGGCTTGAGGATTGCCGGGAGTAGACCGAGCAGCTGGACCTTGGGCGGCCTCGCAGACACGGCCTCCTGTACTCACTTGCGGGACTATCTGCTTTCTCCCGATGGGCTCGCCCCTGCGGGATTCGCCGGCCGAGCGGGGCATCGACGGTTGCCGTGCCTGGTAAACGTGACTTTTAAGCGGCCCAGTACGGATACCGTGACAGCCCGTCGCATAGGGGCTGGGTCGAGGGAGGAGCCGCATGGCAGGCATACTCGAAACGCCGTTTCTGTGGGTCATCGCAACGATTGCGATCTACGCGGTCGCCTACTGGGGCTATGGAAAGTGGATCGACCGGAACATCTGGCGGTCCGACGCGAAGAAAACGACACCCGCCCACATGTACATGGACGGGGTCGAATACTTCCCAGTAAGCCGTTACGTCCTGTGGGGTTATCAATTCAAAAGCGTCGCAGCCCTCGGGCCTATCCTGGGTCCGTTCATCGGCATCACCTACGGTTGGCTTCCCGCCCTCATCTGGATCATCGGTGGGAATTTCTTCATCGGGTGGCTGCAGGACTATGGCTCGATGATGCTCTCCGTCCGCAAAGAGGGCCGCTCCTTCGGGCCAATCACCTACGAGTTCACCGGGGCGAAGGGTCGCACGAACCTCCTTGCCTTCGTCTTGTTCTATCTCATCATCATCTCGGCGGCGTTCATCGCTCTCATTGCGGTGTTCTGGAACTCGTTCAACGGGACGACGTTTGTCCCGACGATCGGAATCCTCGTTGCCGGGCTGCTTTGCGGCCAACTGTTGTATCGGGTCAAGATGAACGTCTTCGCAGTGACGGGCATTGGGCTGGCCTTGGTGGTCCTCAGCCTGTACCTCGGCACGATCCTCCCAGTGAAGCTTCCATGGGGCGCCTGGAACGTCGCGGTCTGGGGGGGCATTTGTGTACTCATCCTTTACCTCGCGGCGATTCTCCCCACGCCGACCTTCATCCAACCGACGAACTATCTTGCGTTTTATCCCGCCTACGCCGCGATCATCTTGATCATCGTTGGCGCGCTCGCGACGCCCTTCACGAACGTCACGATCCAGCTCCCAGCAGGACCGTTCCTGAACGACCCGCAAGGGATCCTGGGTCCGATCTGGCCGATCCTGTTCGTCGCGATCGCTTGCGGGGCGATTTCGGGATGGCACAGTCTGGTCAGCAGTTCCTCATCGTCGAAGCAGCTCGATCTTGAAACGGATGCGCTTCCCGTCGGGGGCGGTGCGATGCTTTCGGAAGGGTTGCTGGCGCTCGCCTCGCTGATCGCCTACATGGTGCTAACTCCGCTCTTCGTGTTCGGTGATGGGAGCGCCGCGAACCCGGCCCACAGCAACATCGCCGCGTGGCCCGTGGGGGCGGCCACCCTCGTGGCTCCGATCCTCGGCATCAAAGCGACGACCGCGATCCTCACGACCTTCTTCGGGCTCGTCCTGGTCATTTATGCGCTAACGGTCCAGGCGCTGGTGACTCGGTTCTTCCGGTTGGTCGCCGGGGAGACCTGGGGGGAAGGTCGGTTTCGGGCACTCGGGAACAAGCACGTGGCTACGGCCGTCGGCCTCGGAGTCCCCTGGGCTTTCGCGGTCACAGGCAGCTGGTGGGCTCTGTGGCTCTATTTCGGCGGCGCGAACCAGCTCCTAGCCGGCCTTGCGATCATGCTGATCACGATCCACCTCGCGAAGGTACGCGCGCGCTCCCGGTACTCGCTCGTGCCCGCCATCTTCATGGTCGTCACGACTCTGGCCGCACTCGTTTGGCAGACGGCGACGTTCGCGTATTCGGTCTGGGCCTACCTCCAGAACGACAAGACGTGGATCATCCGGAACGTCCGCCCACCAATCCAGACGGATCCCAATCTCCTCTGGGCCGCGATCGCGATCAACGCCGTCTTCGTCATCATCGGTGCCGTTCTCTTCGCGGTGGGCCTGTCCATGGCCGTCCGGCTGTTCCGTAGCTACTCCAAGAGTCTGGCAGAGGCACGGACAAGGGCCCCGGCCGCCGCCGATGGAGGGACGCAGGAAAAGTAGCCGGCACTAAACATCAACCTATTAGGACCCCGGCGTATCCCCACAGAGAGGAGCGGCTAGATGGGCGACCCGAAAGAAGCGCCGAGCGAAAAGACTCGGGCGAGAAAAGTCAAGGAAGGCGTGAAGGGCGTCTTCTACGGAATGGCCGCGCACGGCCACGTGACCGCCGCCCTAAGGACGCGGATGTACCTAGAACATTTGTTCATGTTCATCACACTGGGCGACATGCTCGGCGTTCCGGTGATCCCTCCGTACTACTCTCTGAAGATCCTGCCCTACGCCGTCCCGAACATCAAGAGCTGGAAACAACGGGTGTTCCGGGAGCGGGACTTCACGGACCAGGTCTTTTGAGGGATCGTCGATGGGCCTTTCCACCTATTTCGAGAAGAAGGGCGACGCAGGAATCGTGATCTTCGCGGGGAAAGGTGGCCTCGGCAAGACGACGTGTTCCGCGGGTTTGAGCCACTACATGGCCTCGAAGCGGAACCGGAAGGTCCTCTGCTTCTCGACCGATCCGCAGGCGAGCCTGAGCGACATCTTCGATCGCGATATTTTCGGGAAAGGCGTCATCCCCGTGATTCCACACCTGGACGTCGTGGAGATCGACGCGGACCGCCGGGTTGCCGACTATCAGGAGGAAGTGAAGCAGAAAATTCGGTCCATGTACGGCCTCACGGATCTTCCGCCGGAGATCGAAGAGTACATTGACTCGACATCCGCGGAGCCGGCCATGTACGAATCCGCCACGTACGACGCGATGGCCGATCTCGTGGCGACGAGCGGCCACGACCTGTACGTGTTCGACATGCCGCCCTTCGGCCATGGCGTCCGGATGATCGCGATGGCGGGGATCCTGAGCAAGTGGGTCGGGAAGATCACGGAAGCCCGCGAAAAGGCGCAGGAGTACGAAGCGGTCGCCGCGACCCTGAAAGGGACAAAGGTCTCCGAGGACGAGGTCCTGCGGGAGCTCCAGGAAATCCAGGAGAAGATCACGCGCTTCACGGACCTCATGGTGGACCAGCGGCGTACGTCGTTCTTCATGGTCCTGATCCCGGAGCGGATGGCGATTCTCGACACGGAGCGCGCGCTCGAGATGTTCGACGCCCTCGGCCTTCAGATGGCCGGGCTCATCGTGAACCAGGTCTATCCGAAGGAACTCGCAGAGGCGAAGGGCGGCGAGGCGGTCGAATTCCTCCGGAACCGCGCGCGGATGCAGCAGAAATACCTTGACGAGATTCGATCGAAATTCGCGGGGAAGGTCGTCGCGATGCTCCCGATGTATCCTCGCGAGCCACGAGGGATGGACATGATTGAGAAGGTCTCGCAGGACCTCTTGTTCGGCCCCGCGTTGTGAGGTGATCGTCCATCCCGACGATGCTGGAACTCCTCGCGCAGCGGCCGAAGATGCGATACATCTTTACCGGCGGCAAGGGAGGCGTCGGTAAGACGGTCGCGGCTGCCGGATTGGCCTACCATTACTCGGCGCAAGGCGAGCGCGTCCTGCTCGCGTCCCTGAACCCAGTGCACTCCCTCTCCAGCCTCTTTGGTCAGAGCCTGTCTGGTGGCAAGGTCGTCCAGGTGCAGGGGACGAAGGGAGTCCACGCGGTCGAGGTCGAGACCACGGAGGTCGTCGAGCGCTACCGGGATTCGATTCGAGGGCGAGTGAAGGAATTCCTGAAGTGGGCCGACATTCCCTTAGATGCAAAGCCGTTCATCGAGATCGCGACGACGAACCCCGCCTTCGAGGAGAGCGCGATGTTCGACCGGATGGTGGACTACATCCTGAAGGAGGGTGAAGCCTACGACCGAGTGATCTTCGATACGGCGGCCGTCGCGAACGCGGTCCGTCTGATCGGACTTAGCAAGATCTACGGGCTCTGGCTCACCCGAATGATCGATTCGCGCAAGGAGGCCTTGAGCATGCGGGTCCAGCTCTCGTTCCGCAAGGAGAAGGTCATGGAGGAGGTCAAGAAGGACCCGCTTATGGCGGATCTGATCTCCATGAACGAGCGGTTCGAGAAGGCGAAGGGCGTGCTCGTGGACCCGGAGCGCACGGCCTTCTTTTTCGTGACCTTGCCTCTTGCGCTGCCAATCGCCGTGGTGCGTCGTTTCATCGGCATGGTCCAGAAATTCAACATCCCGATCGGCGGCGTGATCGTGAACGGGGTCCTGCGACCCGAGATTGCTCTGCAGGAGGGCGCGGGCGAATACCTCGCGAACAAGTACCACGAACAGACGGGCTACATGAAGCTCTTGTATCGGGACCTAGGCCCGCTGGTGCGGTCGTACATCCCGTTGTATTCCTCCGAGGTCGGGGGCGTCGACATGATCCGCGGGGTCTCCGAGGACATGATGTCGTATACACCGCCGTTCGCCGCCGAGCTCGCGGGCGGGGCATGAAATCGTCCACGCGCGACCACGTTGTCGCCGCGACCCACTTCGTCCTGGGGCCCTCGAACTTCATCGTCTTGCGTCTCCCGGAGAACTGGGACCTTCGCCTCGGTCGGATGCCGATGGACATCGACTATACAGTCTTCGTCGACGGCATTCGTTGGGCCCAAGCGGGTCAGGCGTCCGCCTTGCTCGTGGACGCGAAGGCCCGGCGCGCGATCGAGTTGACGGTTCAGACGGCGCGTGAGTCGGTCTCGCCTCCGAAGATTCTCGACGCCAGACCTGGGACGTGTCGGATCGGGGGCCACGACGCGGCCTATGCGATCGGGGCCGCGAACTTCGGACTTTTCAAGACCAAACACTACGCCGTGCTTCACATTGCGTTTCGATGTCAGGAGACGCAGCGGTCCGTGGACCTCCGCTTCATGCACAAAGGGTCGCCGGAGATGTTGCAGGGGCTCGTGCCATCGGTGGAGAAGTCGCGCTGCCATTAGCCCGTCAACCGCTCGGCGAGTGTCCGGATCGCCACGAGGCTCCGTGCCGCCTCGCCCGGCTGCACCGACACGGATGCCGCGATCCCGGGCTCGCTCCCCGCGGTGACGTGAAGCGCCATGACGGGTGCGGAGGTTTTGGGGTCGAGCGCTTCTAGGATTCGGAGGACGCGACCGTCGTCGTCGGAACCGAGGAGCATCGGGCGCCCGGCCACTGTGACCGGCGACCAATCGGATCGCGCTCGGCTCCTTTGTTTACCCAAGCGCGTGGCCGGATCAACAAGCTCGAAGGCAACTTTGGGCTCCGTCCGCAAGGACGCTTCCACGAGGGCGGCATCTCGACGGCCCTGGGCGGTCCCGATTGCCCAGTTGATCGGCATCTCCCGAGGCCGCAAGGTCACGGTCAGGGAGACCTGCCGGAACGGAGGGCGTGCGTCCTCCGTCGTGATCCGGAATGCCGTCGTGCCGAACCAGCGAATGCGGGCCGTCCCTCCAATGGCGAGAATCGCGTCCTTCAGTTCCGTCGCGATCCGTCCGGCAAGGCGGCGGGTATAGATGAACGCCGCATAGTACCAGACCAGGAAAAGCGCAGCCACCACGAGGACCGCCGCGAGACTCAGGTCGACCTCGGCCACGGCAGGACGGATGCGCGCGAGCCGCCTAAAGCCCTCGGTCCCATGGGGAAAATGCTTACCCGAGCCGAGCTATCCATGCGGCGGGGGACGGCGTGGGCCGGGCTCGGCGCGCATGGCAAGTCCTGAAGGAAATCCTCTGGGGTCTCTTCTTCTTCGACCTTTACACGGAGAACATGAAGATGCGGATCCGGTACAACGATGCGGTAAATCTGCTCATCTTCTCGGAGACGCTCGGCATTCCGCTCATGAATTCGTACGTGTCCATGCGACTCCTCCCGTACTTTTTCGCAGACCTCGAGGGTTGGAAACGCCGCGAGATGCGAGAACGCGAGGTCCTGGACGAGGCGCCTGACCTGCATTAATCGAGAGGCCGGTGCCGGCGTTCGCGGGAGTCGAGCCGTCTTCAGTGGCCGATGACCCGGGACCCGAAATAGAACGTGACCACGAGCGAGAGGGCGTCCGCGACTTTATCGGCGAAGACCGTCACTTGGCCTGCCGCAAGGGAGAGACAAATGTAGGCGGCGAGCGCCAAGGCCCCCGCCGCGATCAGGTCTCGGGCAATCGTGGCGAAGCGCTTCCGGATCATGTTCTCGTGGGCTCTTCGGTGGACGAGCCACGACACGGTCATTCCGGACGCGTAACCCCCGAGGACTTCGAGCACGGCGACCAGTTCGGCCGGAATGCCGAAGGACGGTCGGTTCGTGCGGAAGAACCACGCTGCCAGACCCGCGAATCCAATCAGCAGAAGCCCGCGCACAACTTTCGTTCGGCGTGGTGCGGGCACCACGAAGGTGGGAGGCTGTCCCGGGGCTGGGGGCACCGGAGGGCCGGCCGCCGCCCGACTTCCGAAATAGAAGGCGATCACGACGACCACGGAATTGACGAGGACGGACGGGACCGGCTTGTCTTGGAGTAGGAGGTAGGCATACGTCGCAGTCACGATGAGGGCAATGGTGCCCCGGACGCTGCCGCGCGGAAGCCGGAGGGGCTCCGGAATCCGGGTGGCAAGCGGAGTCGCCACTGCCGAGGCACGGCCGATGCCGGGCTTAAGACTGCCGAGGGACGCGGGTCGGGATCAGAGGAAGGCCACGATCGCCTGCGTAATGCGCCGAAAGAGGCTCTCGCTGACGCCGTCCTCGTGGGCCGGTTCCACCGCGGGCCTCGGTAGGACGTTCTTTGAGAGAAGCCAAGCGGCGTTCGGTCCCCCATATTCCTGGCGCACGTATCGGTCGACGTCCGTCCCCTTCATCGTCGGGTCGTCTCGGACCATCGCCCACGCGACCGATGCCATCATCGGAGCCACCTCCAGGTCGAAGGCTCCGGGACGGTCGGAGGCCACAGAGGCCGCGTGGCGTCGAGGAAGGTCCGCGAGTCGATGGCCCTCCGACGCTCTACCAAGCGTCCATTTCCCTTGTTATACTTCATATTTGTGTGATAGCAACGCTTGTTTATAAAACAATCGTTTTCATTATAGAAACGGTTATAAACATCCACAAACATACATTGTCTCGAGGCACTATGAAGGCCTTCAAGACGATCAAAGACCCCAATGCATTTCAGCTCCTCGGAGACGAAACTCGCCGGCGGATCATTTATCTCCTCCGTGCGAAGGAGATGACGGTGAGCCAGATCGCGGGAGAATTGAACCTTACGCCGCAGGCGATCTATCACCACATCCGCAAATTACGCGATGCGGGCATGGTCGAGGTCGCCCGTGAAGAGCGCGTGGACCATTTCATCGAGACGTACTACCGAGCCAGCGCGGAAATCTTCAACATGTCCCACGGAAGCGGATCGTCCTCAACCTATCACGAGGAGAAGGCCGCGGAGAGCCTCAAGGCCCTCTCGACGATCGGCCTCCCGGTGCGCGAGGATCCCACGCTGGCATCACGCCTCGTCGAGCTGGAGAAACGGATGGACCAGATCGGCGAGAAACAGAGCTGGGCGGAGGCGATCGCGGGCCTAGAGGACGTCGACTTCTTCGTGAAGCAGAGCGTCGACCACATGGCCAAGCTCCTGATGATGAGCGACAAGGAGTTCAACGAGTACCTCAACCTGATTCGCGAGGAACGGAAGCTCCTTCGCTCTCTCCTTGAGTCGCCCGAAAAAGTCGAAGCCGTCGCTCGAAAGTCCTAAAGCTCGCCGATCTCCTCGCGCGAGATGACGACGCGTTGGATCTGGGATGTCCCTTCCCAGATCTGAAAGATTTTTGCGTCCCGCATCCACTTCTCCACGGGCTCGTCCTTCATGTAGCCGGCGCCTCCGAGGATCTGGACGGCGTCCGTGGTGACTTCCATCGCCATGTCCGCGGCGAACAGTTTCGCCATGCTCGCCTCCTTGTTCATCGGGAGGCCGTGGTCGTTCATCGAGGCCGCCCGCCAGGTCAGGAGTCGGGCCGCGTCGACCTTCGTCTTCATGTCGGCCAGCATGAAGGCGATCGCCTGCTTCTTCGCGATCGGGGAGCCGAAGGCCTTCCGCTTACGCGCGTAGTCGAGCGCATATTCGTACGCGGCCCGCGCGATGCCGACCGCACCTGCGGCAACGAGGGGACGCGATGACTCGAGCGTCTTCATGGCTCCGTAGAACGCCGTCTTCTCATCGGAACCGAGCATGTTTCCGGCCGGAATGCGACAGTCGTCCAGGATCACTTCGGCGGTATGGCTTGCCCGGACGCCCATCTTGTCCTCGACCTTGCCCGCCTTGAGGCCCGGGGTGTCATGCTCGACCGCGAAGGCACGAATTCCAAAGTAGCCGAGGTTCTTGTCCACGGTCGCGAAGACCACGTGGATGTCGGCGATCCCGCCGTTCGTGATGAATCGCTTCACCCCGTTCAAGACCCACTGTTTCCCGTCCTTCGTCGCGGTCGTCGAGATGTTCGCCACATCGGATCCGGCATCCGGTTCCGTGAGGCAGAGCGCCCCGAGTCGCGCCTCGGGTCCGGTGAATCGCGTGAGGAGTCGCTTCTTCTGATCCTCCGTCCCCATGTGGATGATTGGCAGATACGCAAGGCCTGCCCCGATCAGGCCGGTCGCCATCCCCGCGCAGCCCCAGTTCAGCTCCTCCGTCACGATGACGTGGGTCAGGGTCGAGTCGATGCCACCGCCGCCGTACGCTTCGGGGATGAACGCGGTGTCCAGGCTGAGGGCGTGCGCTTTCCGGATCACCTCCCACGGGACGGTTCCTTTGCGGTCGTATTCCAAGGCGAGAGGCCGCATTTCCCGTTCCGCGAACTCATGGGCGGTCTTCTGCATGAGCCGCTGTTCGTCCGTGAGGTCGAAATCGACCATGGTCCCCGCCTTCTTGCCGCTCTCGTCGGCCCATGAATCCGGCGATATTTAATCGTTTGAGGGACATCCGTGGGGGATGCGGGTGTTCGTGGCGGGTGCGACTGGCGTACTTGGCCGTCGCCTGGTCCGTCGGCTCGTTGCCCGGGGCCACGCCGCGGTCGGGCTCACGCGGACGGAAGCGGGAGATCAGATCGTCCGATCCCTCGGCGGTAAGCCACGGCGCGCCGACTTGTTCGATGCGGACGCGCTGACGAACGCCGCCGAAGGATGCAGTGTCGTCGTTCACGTGGCGACCGCGATCCCGACGAAGCTTCGCACGAATCGGAAGGATTGGGCCGAGAACGATCGGATTCGCCGCGAGGGCACGAAGTGTTTGACGACCGCGGCGGCCCGCGTGGGGGCCGGTGCCTATCTCCAGCAAGGCATCGTGTGGGCGGTGCGCGGTCCTGACGGCCAGACGTTCGATGAGGACGCGCATCCCGTGAACGATCCCATCCTCGCGTCCTCCCTTGATGGGGAACGGATTGCCCGAGAGGCGGGAGCCGCACACGGTTTCCGAACCGCGATCCTCCGCTGCGGTGGGTTCTACTCCTCAGACGGATGGCACACCCGAATTTTCGGCGAATCACTCGTCCGAGGTCGACCCGTCCTCGTCGATGGGGGCTCGGCAATCTGGTCTTGGATCCATGCCGACGACGCGGCGACTGCCTTCTTGGCGGCGTCCGAATGGCCGAAGTCTGGCGTGTGGCACGTCGTCGATGATCGGCCGGTTGCGCTGTCCGACTATCTCGGCGCGCTCGCGAGGAGATTGGGAGCTCGACCGCCACGCCACTTGCCGCGTTCTCTGGCACACCTCGTCCTCGGGCGGTATACCGCGGAACTCCTCACATCGTCCTTCGCAACATCGAATGCCCGGTTCCGTTCGGACTTCCGCTGGCAGCCTACCTATCCGACGTTCGCCGAAGGGCTCGACGAAGTCGTCGCAGCCTGGCAATCCGAAGGATTTCCTCGCGGGAAGGCGACCCGGCCATGAACCGCCTTGAGTCCTACTTCCTTGCCGTCGTTTTCGCCCACTTGGGTGTGGTCCTGGTCCACACGATCGCCCACCTGTGGTTGCAGATACTCCCAGCGCCCCCCGACACCGCCTTCATCCTCGCGGTCATCTTCATCGGCCCCGTGGCCACGCTCCCCCTCCTGCGATTCAACCGAACCCTCGCCTCCGCCCTTCTTGCGGTCGTCATGGCCGCCGCGTTCGTCTACGGATTCCAGAGTCACTTCCTCATTGCGGGACCGGACCAGGTAGCCATCGTCAGTTCGGATCCCTGGACCTTAGTGTTCGTCGCGACCGCCGTCGGAATCGGGGTCCTTGAACTCGCGTCCCTCGCCGTCGCGGTGGCCCTCTTTGGCCGTTCAATCAGAAATCCTTGGGAATATCCCGAGCGACCACGGTGATGCGGGTCAGGACTCCCATGAGGGCCATGATCCTCGGCATGGAACCGCGGAATCGAATCTTGCCGCCCATCACGAGACTCTGGAAATCCTTCTCGCCTCTCCCGAGCTGAGCCCATGCATCGTAAGTCCCTTCGAACTTGAAGTCCGCCGGTACATCTCCTGCCACTTCCGACGACGAGACCCTTCCATTCGCGACATCAAGCAAGAAGGATGCGTTGCGGTCGACGCACGTGAGGACCACTCTCGCCGTGATGGCCGTGGCTTTCTTGGACCACTCGGGATCCGCGTTCAGGCGATTCACCACTTCGTCGAAAAACTCCTTCGTGAAGTATCGAGACATATGCGCTGCTCGCGACCGTGAGACGGGTCGGGACTCGATAAGGCTTTCCGGATTCCGTGTCGGGGAAGAGGGGGACGGGAAAGATTTTACGCCGCCGGGTGTGTCGCGGCTCGCGCGTGGGTACAAGCCCGGTCAAAGGCGAGGGACTCAAGATCCCTTCCCGAAGGGGTTCCCAGGTTCGAATCCTGGCCCACGCATCGAACTAACCGCTATTTGTGGGCCGGTGCAGAATGAGACTCATCCCTGGCGAGGGGCGCGCGAGCCAGTGGCGCGGAATGGCAAGGTTTCTTGAAAGACCTCGACGATGCGGAGGCAGGGGTCTGCATGAAACAAGAAAAAGAGCTGGTCGATATGATGACGACGCTGGACGATGCTTGGAACGCCGGACCTGGAAGTCCGCTTTGGGAGACTTTTAGAAAGCGTCACACTGAAAATGTTGCCGTGTACTGGCCCGGCGGGGCCCCACCCACGAGGGGACGGCACAACCACGACGTGGAAGCCACTGAGTTCTTCAAGACCTTCCCGGACAACCACCTCATCAACCGCCCGTACAAGATCCTCCTCGCGGACGGCAACCACACGTGCTCCATCGCGGAATTCTCCGGCACGATGAAGGGCCCAATGAAGACCGCAGAGGGGAAGGTCATCCCGCCGACCGGGAAAAGTTTCCATGTGGAGTTCTGTACGGTCGCCACATGGAATGACAAGGGGGAGATCACGGAGGAGCGGCTCTTCTACGACCTCGTGGGCCTGATGAAGCAGATTGGACTCGCGTGAAGGCCCCCACGGTCAAAACGGTTCGTCCGCAAGTCGCTGAAACTCGCCCCGAAGCGTGATCGAATCCTCGCCCACGCATCCGGATTCGCTTCTTTCCCTGGGCAAGCGAGATGAGCTCATCCCGCGCGTGCGTGATCCGTCGCGGATCCATGCATCTACCGCGGGATGTCCCGGCTCATTTCGTAGTACGTCACCGGCAGGACGTTGCCCCTTTGGTCCGCGAAACGGTCCGAGTAGACGATTCGCCTTCCAGGGACGATAGACGCCGTGTCCGAGAGGGAGGGGTACGGAATCCTATCAGGCCCCACCATTCCCTGAGTCTCGGCGACAGCGAAGGCCAAGAGACTGCAACCGATGGTGTTCAGTTTCAAGATAATGTAAACGTCCGGCAGAATATCCTCCTCTCACGTTCCGGCACCTCGGTGACGGCGACAGAGGCATCGGACCCGCAAGAGCCAAGAGCGCGGAAAGCGGCGTTGATGGTACTATTTGCGGGGTTCCTTGTCCTCGCGTTCGCGGCATACCTGAACGTAACACCTTCCGCGGCGATTGACGGCACGCAGTCGGCGGCGACCAGTGGACTGTCGTCGTGGAATCCCAATGTCACCTGTGCCGCCGATTTGGTCACGATCAGGGATGTCCTAGGGTCGGCTTATCCGCACCAGGCCCTCAGCGGCAGCCGGTATCAGCACAACGCGACCGCGGGCGGGATCCCGCTCGAGCGGTCTCTCTCGCCGCCTTGCACGATCACGAACACCACCGGTGCAGTCCTCTCCTCGTTCGTCCAGATCAACGGAGTCTCGCTGTACGGCTACGGCGTCAAGACCACGGATTGCTCGGGATGGTATTCCAAGCAGAACGGGGGCCACCGTTATCCGGGCAACAAGACCTTCTGTACGAACGCGGGACAGATCATCACCCTCGGGACGACAAGCGGGTACATGAAAATCGAAATCGATCGGGATTGGTTGGGCCGAGGCTACTGCGGACCGAACGTGCCCTCGTGCAACAATGAGACGCTCGGCCAGGAACAGTCGAACGGAAGCATCTCCCTCGACATGCAGGGGTTCGTCTTCTGGGAAGGGCCGTATCACTGGGAAATCCACCCTCTCACCGCTTGGAAACTTTCGCGCTCCCCGCCCCCGCCACCTCCGAATTCGCCTCCTTCCGTGGATTTCTCCTGGAGCCCGACCTCCGGCAATACGAGCACGGTGTTCTCCTTCACGGCTCAGGTGAGTGACGACCACGATTCCCCCGACTCGATTCCCGTCCGTTGGGACTGGACGGGGGACGGGACTTGGGACACGGGATGGTCCACGACAAAAACCGCGAGCCACACCTATAGCTCCGCGGGGAACAAGACTGTCGTCGTGCAAGCGATCGACTCGGGAAGCCTCACTTCGAACCGTTCCCACCAGGTCCAGGTCACAGCACCTCCTCCCCCTCCGCCGCCGAATAACCCACCGTCGGTGGACTTCAGTTGGACCCCGACCTCGGGCGACACGTCCACGGTGTTCAACTTCACCGCAACGGCCTCGGACGATCACGACCCCTCCAGCTCGATCCAAGTCCGGTGGGACTGGACCGGGGACGGGACGTGGGACACCACATGGTCGACGACGAAGACGGCGAGCCACACATTCAGTTCGCCCGGGACCTACACGGTCGTGGTCGAGGCGATTGACTCCGGCGGTCTCACTTCGACG
>Ga0209239_1000756_pt1 | contig 18949 bp, 18 predicted proteins | sample GraSoi013_2_20cm_FD_185824 | JGI IMG/M metagenome (GOLD analysis project Ga0209239, IMG submission 185824) | Grasslands soil microbial communities from the Angelo Coastal Reserve, California, USA - Sample 10_02_2013_2_20cm (SPAdes) (version 2) | ecosystem: Environmental > Terrestrial > Soil >...
GCCGTTCCGCCTCGGCCTCGCTGTCGGCGCAAACCGCGGCGCAGGCCAGAATGGCGTAGGGCCGCTCGCGAGCCGCCGATGGCTTGAAGCTGTCGCGGTAGCTGAGCATCGCGGCGACCGCGTCGTGATCGGCGAAATGATGCGCGAAGGAAAATCCCGCGCCCACCATGGCGGCGAGCTGCGCGCTGTAGCCACTCGATCCGAGCAGCCAGATCGGCGGCAGCGCGACGTCCTGCGGCATGGCGCGCACGGAACGGAACGGGTGACCTTCTGGAAAGGCGTTGTTCTCGAATAGCAGAAGTTCCTGAAAGCGCTCCAGGAAATCGTCGTCACCCGCATCCTGGCGCCGCCGCAGCGCATAGGAAGTGACCGGATCCGTACCCGGCGCGCGGCCGAGCCCGAGATCGATGCGCCCGGGAAAGAGCGCCTCGAGCACCTTGAAGCGCTCGGCCACCATGAGCGGCGCGTGGTTCGGCAGCATGACGCCGCCGGAGCCGACGCGGATGCGCTCGGTCGCCGCGGCGATCTGCCCGATCATGATGTCGGGCGCGGAGCTCGCGATCGAAGGCAGGTTATGATGCTCGGCGACCCAGTAGCGCGTGTAGCCGAGACGGTCGGCGAGCCGCGCGAGATCGAGCGAATTGCGCAGCGAAACGGCGCCGGAGGAACCAGCAGCGACCGGCGAGAGATCGAGGACGGAGAGGGGAACGGGCGGCGCCGGCATACGCTCGTCAGAACGGCCAGGGACGGCGCAAGCGCCAATCCTTTTTCCATCCCGTGAGCTGTCCGTTGCGAAACTGCAGCGCGAGGGCGGAATCGACCGGGTAGAAGCCGGGAATGCCCGGCGATCCATAGGCGAGGTAGATCTCCGAACCTCCTCGCGCCGAGTAATAGACGAGGGGCACGCCGAGCGCGATCGAAACCTGCTCAGGGGTCATGCCGAACGCAAGCGGGGCTGTGTTGGATTGGGTGCCGCAAACGGCGGCCCAACAAATCCAGAGCGACGCACCGAGGCGCTTCAATGCCAATGCTCGTGACCCTCGTGCTGGCCGGGCCGCAACGCGCACGGCCTGCTGCCACGCGCGCTTCATCTTCGGTCGTTTCGTGGAACCCAGTCAAGCTCGGGCGGTTTGCGCAGATTTGTTCACGAGGCCAACGCGCTCGGGTGGCACAGCAACGGGTCTTGGTTCACGCCGACACCGTTGGCGCGGTCAGCCGCGCATTCTCACTCCGCCGCGATCAGCTGCTCCGCCGGCTCTAGGAGTTCGTGGTCTTGTGAGCGCGCGGACTTCGTTCCCCAGCAAATATACCAGGCGCCGAATAGGAACTCCTCCATCTCGAAGTCGTCGGCGAGTGCGGCGAGATCCTTCCATGGCTCGATGAGCGGATTTCCGAGCATGGTGTGCTTCATCAACCAAAGGCCGAAAGGGAGAGCCAGCTTGCCGCCGGGGCCGGACGGAACCTTGCCGTCCATGATCACGATGCGCCCACCCGAGCGCAGCTGTTTCAAGGCGTGGCGCAGCACCATGAGATGATGCGGCATAGTGTTGTAGGAAAGGCCGAACAACACGCCGTCGAGCGGCTCCGGGGCGACATACTCGGCAGCGTCATTCTGCGCCAGCTCGACATTGCGCCATTGCTGCTGTTCGCACAGCGCCTGCGCTTTCGCCAGCATGCCGCTCGACAGATCCACGCCATAGATCCGTCCGTTCGGTCCGACCGCCTGACGCAGGTGCGAGAAATTCCGGCCGGTGCCACATCCGATTTCGAGCACGCGATCTCCGGGTCGCAGCCCGAGCCGCTGCGCCGCCCGTTTGCGGAAGTGGGGAGGAACGAAAAATAACCAGTCTATAAAACCGATAAGCCCAGCAATGCGGTCATAGCGCGCTGCGATGAACGCCCGTTCACAGTCCGCCCATTGGTAAGTCACGCGTCGCCCCGCTCTGGCATGCGGCTGTTTTTGTCGTAACGCGTTGCCGCTGCCTTAGTTTCCGTCTTCCTCCCACGCCGCGTATCGTGGACATTTGCGCATTGAGCGTGCGGACAACTGCGAATGGTAGGCGGCATAAGGTCGCATTATTTACGAAGTTTTTATCAGAGGAATGGATCGCGGGGGGCGCTTGGGTCGGTTTCGTCGGATCGCGCATGTCCGCCGGCGCGCGCGCAAAACCGAAAGCCGACCAAGATAAAGCGGACGGCTCCCGGCTACTCGGAGCGGGCGCTCACTCGTTCGCGGGCAGCTTTGGCTGCCGCGCGTTGCTCTCGCGCCACAACAGGAACAGACCGGACGCGACCACGACGGCGGACCCGATCACGAGCGAAACCGTCGGCACGTCGCCCCAGACGGCGAAGCCCAAGATGCTCGCCCATATGAGGGAGAGGTAGTAGAACGGCGCCACCGCGGACGCCGGCGCAAGGTGCAGCGCGCGCGTCCACCAATATTGTCCCACGGCATTGGAGACGCCGTTGAATACGATCCACGCCGCATCGGTCGGCGTCGGCGAGATCCAGCCCAAGGGTAAGAGCAACGCGAAGAAACCCGTGAGCAGCGCGAGCTGATACAGGATCAACGTCTCCGCCGACTCGGTTGCAGTCATGCCGCGCACCCCTACGGTGACTGACCCATAGAGGACGGCGTTCGCCAACGCGAACAGGGCGCCGATCTGGAATACCCCCGCTCCCGGATTGGCGACGATGAGCACGCCGCAAAAGCCCACCAGCAGCGCCACCCAGCGCGCCATCCCCACCTTTTCCTTGAGCAGCAGGGCGGAGATGAGCGCCGTGAACAGCGGCGCGGAGAAGTTGATGGCGATGGCACCGGCCAGCGGCATCAAGCTGAATGCGATCAGCAGACAGGTCTGCGAGCAACCTTGCGAGAGCGAACGCATGACGTGATGGGGCAGGCGCCGCGTGCGAAACACGGCGAGCCCGGCCTGCGGCATGATGAACAGCGCGCAGGTGATGAGCGCGATCCCTGTGCGGGTGAACAGCACCTCGCCGATCGGATAGCTCGCCACCAGCCATTTCGAGACCGCGCTCGAAGCTGCAAACAGGATGGTGGCGCCGATCATGTAGACAATGCCGAGCGGGACATGCTCCCGCCGCTGAGGCTTCGCCGACACGATCAGGCCGCTCGCTTCGCTCATCGGTCTCGGCTCTTTGCCGGCAGGCAACCTGGGAGTGCGTTCGGCAACAGCAGAACTTGCAAACGCCTTGACGCACAACGCAGCGATCCGCGCGTCCACATTCACCGCGAGATCGTTACATGGTTCGGTTCAAACGCGGGCTGCGCGCTACTGTTATGGCACGGCAATCGTCGGTCCCGGCATTCCCGGACGGCATAACGGGCCAGCCAATTTGATCGTTGCCGCGGCGCAGTCATTCTGCGTGCTGCGCGCGCCGCCGTTGCCGGCGGAGGAAGTCCGAACTCGACGTTGAGGTTGAAGTGGCGCGCCCGACAAGATTCGAACTTGTGACCTCTGCCTTCGGAGGGCAGCGCTCTATCCAGCTGAGCTACGGGCGCGCTAAGCAAGTCATTAGCCGAAGGCTCCCGGCGCGGCAATGCGGGAGCGCACGGGGCGGCAAGCCCCTTGAATCCATCGGATGAACGTGGGCATGAAAGGCGGCCACCGTGTTTTCCGGCGAAGCCTGCCCCGGACATGATCCGGGATGGACGCCGCTTCGCTGGAGAAAACGTGTGAGCCCAATCCCAAGCCGAAGTCCGGGAGCATCCGATGACGCAGACCGCCGAGACGCGCAGGCATCACTCTGCGCCACAGCCCGAGGATGCCGCGTTCAACTGGGAGGACCCGCTCGACCTCGAAAGCGAGCTCACCGAGGAGGAGCGCATGGTGCGCGACACCGCGCGCGGCTATGCCCAGGACAAGCTCTTCCCGCGCGTGCTCATGGACAACCGGGAGGAACGGTTCGACCGCGGCATCATCTCGGAGATGGGCGCACTCGGGCTGCTCGGACCGACGATCCCTGAAGAGTACGGCGGCGCCGGGCTCGGCTATGTCGCCTATGGGCTGATCGCGCGCGAGATCGAGCGCGTCGATTCCGCCTACCGCTCGGCCATGTCGGTGCAGTCCTCGCTTGTCATGCACCCGATCTTCGCCTATGGCAGCGAAGCCCAACGCAAGCGGTATTTGCCGAAACTCGCTTCCGGCGAGATCGTCGGCTGCTTCGGCCTCACCGAACCCGATCACGGCTCTGACCCCGGTTCGATGGCGACCCGCGCGGAAGAGGCGCCCGGCGGTTTTCGGCTCACCGGCACCAAGATGTGGATCACCAACTCGCCGATTGCGGACGTTGCGCTCGTCTGGGCCAAGCTCGACGGCGTCATCCGCGGCTTTCTGGTCGAGCGCGGCAGCAAGGGCCTGTCTACGCCGAAGATCGAAGGCAAGCTTTCATTGCGCGCCTCGATCACCGGCGAGATCGTGCTCGAGGACGTCTTCGTGCCGGAAGAGAACATGTTGCCGAAGGCGAAGGGCCTGGGCGGTCCCTTCGGCTGCCTCAACGTGGCGCGCGCCGGCATTGCATGGGGCGTAATCGGCGCGGCGGAGTTCTGCTGGCATCGGGCGCGCCAATACGCGCTCGACCGCAAGCAGTTCGGTCGCCCGCTTGCCGCCAACCAGCTCATCCAGAAGAAACTCGCCGACATGCAAACCGAGATCACGCTCGGCCTGCACGCGGCGCTGCGGCTCGGGCGGCTCATGGAACAGGGCCGCGCCGCGCCGCCGGCGGTGTCGTTGCTCAAGCGCAACAACTGCGGCAAGGCGCTCGATATCGCGCGCTTGGCGCGCGATATACACGGCGGCAACGGCATTTCCGACGAATTCCATGTGATGCGCGTGCTGTGCAATCTCGAGACCGTCAATACCTACGAAGGCACCCACGACATCCACGCGCTCATCCTCGGCCGCGCTCAAACCGGCATCCAGGCGTTCTTCTGATCGCGAACTCGGATTTCGTCGAAGGGGCGCGAGCGGCTCGCTCGCGCGAGCAGTCGCGGCCATGAACCGGGCAACCCGAGGGCTTACCTCCGGGCGAGCTCGGCGAGGCGCCCGACCATCGCGCTTTGCGGATCCGCCAGCGCGTCGATCACCGTGAAATGATTCGTCCCCGGGATGGCCTCGTAACGGGTTTGCGCACCGGCCTTGCCCCAGCTGTCGGCGATGGTGCGGCTCTGTCGCAAGAACTCGCTCGATTCGAGCGCGCCCACGACCGCATCGAACGGGCGTCCCTTCGGGGCTGGCCAGAACAGGGGCGAAACGCTGCGGGCCTCGCTCTCGTCGAGGCGCAGATCCTGCGCCATGGAGATGCCGACCAGCGGCGTGAGATCGAACAGCCCGGAGATGGAGTAGGCTGCTGGTACGAGATCCGGCGGCGCCTTGGGATAAAGCGCATGCCATTCGGTCGCCAACATCGTCGCGGCGAGATGTCCGCCCGCGGAGTGGCCGTAGACCATCATGCGCTGACCCGTGCGCAGCCACAGAAACAGGCATGCGTGCCGCATCTGCTCGATGATTTCGGCAATGGTCGCCTCCGGACACAGATCGTAGCCCACGACCGCGACCGTCACGTCGTGCGCGTTGAGCCCGCGCGCCATATGACTGAACAGCGACGGGTCGAGCGAGCGCCAGTAGCCGCCATGGATGAACAGCGCGAGCGGCGCCGTGACCGCGCGGCGAGCCGAAAACAGGTCGATGAACTGGCGTAGCGACGACCCGTAACTCAGTCCGAGCTCGGCGCGCCGTTCCTTCATCGCTTCCGCCCGGTAGTCCTCGGCCTCGCGCGCCCAGTGCGCGAAGATTTCCGGATGTTCGGGGACGCGGGCGCGGTTGTTGTATTCCGCCTCGTAGTCGATCGGCATGCGTTCTCCCCCCGCGCCTCTCTATCACCTCTTTCCACCTGCGGGGAGAGGCGCCTTGCCTTTCGATGAATCGCAGCTATGTCTGGCGCCATGAAAGTGGACGGCAAACATACCCGCACCATCTGGCTCGAGGCGGACGGCTGGTCGATCGGCATCATCGATCAGACGGCACTGCCGCACCGCTTCACGACCGTCCGCCTCACGACCCTCGAGGAGGTCGCGTGCGCGATTGCGACGATGCAGGTCCGCGGCGCGCCGCTGATCGGAGCCACTGCGGCCTATGGGGTCGCGCTAGCGCTGCGCGCGGACGCCTCCGATGAAGCACTCGAGCGTGCCTGTGCGATGCTCGCCGCCACGCGTCCGACCGCCGTCAACCTCAAATGGGCGCTCGACGAGATGGTGGGCGCCGTGCGCAACCGCCCGCGCGAAGAGCGCATCGCAACGGCCTACCGCCGCGCGGCCGAGATCTGCGAGGAGGACGTCGCCATCAATCAGACGATCGGCGGTCATGGCGCAAAGCTGCTTGCCGCGATCGCCGCCAATAAGAGGGGACCGGCGCAGGTGCTGACCCACTGCAACGCGGGCTGGCTCGCGACCGTCGATTTTGGAACCGCCTTGGCGCCGATCTATGTGGCGCACGATGAAGGCGTAGCGATCCACGTCTGGGTCGATGAGACGCGTCCGCGCAATCAGGGCGCCGCGCTCACCGCCTGGGAGCTGGGCCAGCACGGCGTGCCGCACACGGTGATTGCGGATAACACCGGCGGTCACCTGATGCAGCACGGCATGGTCGACATGGTGTTGGTCGGGGCGGATCGAGTCACGGCCAACGGGGACGTCTGCAACAAGATCGGCACTTATCTCAAGGCACTCGCCGCGAAGGATAATGGCGTGCCGTTCTACGTCGGTCTGCCTTCACCGACCATCGATTTTTCGCTGTCGGACGGACTTGCCGAGATTCCGATCGAACAGCGCGGGGCGGACGAAGTCGCAACCGTGAGCGGCCGCACCGCCGACGGCCGCATCGAGAGCGTGCGGATCGTGCCGGAAGGCTCGTCGGCGGCGAACTATGGCTTCGACGTGACTCCGGCGCGCCTGGTCACGGGTCTCATCACCGAGCGCGGCATCCTCGCGCCGCGGCGCGATGCGCTCGCCGCTGCCTTCGCCGAACGCGCGCAGGCAGGCTCTGCCGCGGGATGAGCGGAATTCGGGCACTGGCCGACGCTGCGGGCGCGCTTTCGGCGTGCGCCGTAAATCGGTAGGCTAGCGATCGTCAAGCTCTTGGCGCGGCCCTCGCGCGTGCGGGAGGACGTGATGACGCTCTCGTTGTGGGCGCCTGGAGAGGCGCGGCGCGTCATTGCATCGGCAGTGATCGCGATTGTGGCTGTGCTCGTTGTGGATGGGAGCGCCCGTGCCGAAGCGAACAAGCCGGTCTATGAACGGGCGCAGCACTACAAGGACGAGGCGCTCAACCTATGGGAGCGGCTCGTCAACATCGATTCCGGCACCGGGGACGAGGACGGCCTCAAGGCGGTGAGCGCAATCGTCACTGCGGAGCTGCAAAAACTCGGCGCTCAGATCGAAACCGTTCCAGCCAAGCCGGCGGTTGGCGACAACGTCGTCGCCACATTCACCGGCACCGGCCACGGACGAATTTTCCTCATGGCCCACATGGACACCGTGTTCGCGAAAGGGACCGCTGCGGCGCGGCCGTTCCGCATTAAGGATGGCCGAGCCCATGGCCGGGAGTCTCGGACAACAAGGGCGGTATCATCGCGGCGGTCTATGTCCTGAAGATCCTGCAGGACCTCGGTTTCAAGAATTACGGGCGGATCACGCTGCTCTTGAACACAAACGAGGAGACCGGCTCGCTCGGCACGCGGCTGCTGATCGAGAAGCTGGCAAAGGAACACGATGCGTCCCTCAACCTCGAATCCGGTCGGCCCAACGACGGTTTGGTGATCTGGCGCAAAGGCTCCGGTGCAATCAAGGTGGAAGTCAAGGGCCGGGCCGCGCATGCGGGCGTCGCTCCCGACAGCGGCCGCAACGCGGCGATGGAGCTTGCTCACCAAGTTCTCCAGCTCAGCCGGCTCGGCAATCGCGAGAAGGGCACGACCGTCAATTTCACGGTGTTCAAGGCGGGCGACCGCAAGAACGTGATCCCGGACTACGCGCTCGCGGAAGGCGACGTGCGGGCGCTGAGCTCGGAAGAATTCGACCGGGTGGAAAGGGAGCTGGCAACCACATCGCAGAACAAGCTCATTGCTGACACCGAAGTCACAACGACCCTGACCCGGTTGTTCCCGATCATGCCTCAGACTGCGCAGACGCAGGAGCTCGCGGCCGTCGCCCAGTCGATCTATGCCGAACTGGGCAAGACGCTCACGCTCGAAGGAAGCGGCGGCGCCGCCGACTCGAGCTTTTCCGCGGGCGTGTTCAAGCCGACGCTCGACGGCCTTGGCCTTGTCGGGGGAAATGCCCATTCGCTCGATGAGTATGCCGAGGTGGAAAGCATGGTGCCCCGGCTTTACCTGCTGACGCGGATGTTGATGGAATTGGGACGCGGCAAATAGAGTTGGCGCCAAGCGCGCCGCATGTAATGGGCTGGGAGTGCAGTATCGTGCGTGGCGTTCGGGTTCGTCCTGCAAGCACAAGCGTACCCCTGCCGGGACTACTTCATTCGATGAGCATCAGTTCGCTCGCCGCCGCTCTGCCCGTCGATGGTAGGCAATCGCCGACCGCCCTCGCTGTTGCGCGCGGCACGACCCGGCTTCTGCATTCGCTGGGATTCTCGGTGGTGAGCGAATTACCGCTGGCGTCGGGCCGGCGCGCCGATCTGGTAGCGCTCGACACCGGCGGCGACGTGTGGATCGTCGAGATCAAATCGTCCATTGCGGACTTTCGCGCCGACCAGAAGTGGATCGAATACCGGCTGCATTGCGATCGGCTGTTTTTCGCCACCACGCTCGATGTGCCGTGCGAGATTTTTCCGCCGGAGGTGGGGCTCATCGTTGCCGACGCCTTCGGCGCATCGATCGTGTGCGAGGCGCCCGAGCACCGGCTGCATGCCGCGACCCGCAAGAGCATGACGCTCGCCTTCGCGCGTGCGGCGGCGATGCGCCTTGCGGCGCTCTCCGACCCGGAAGGGCCTTACGGCGTGGAAACTTAGACGGGGCTTGCGATTGGCGGTTACTTCGGCGCACGCTTGGCCAAAATGCGCTGCAACGTGCGGCGGTGCATGTTGAGGCGGCGTGCGGTTTCCGACACGTTGCGGCCGCACAGCTCGTAAATGCGCTGGATGTGCTCCCAGCGCACGCGATCGGCCGACATCGGATTTTCCGGCGGCTCGGCTTTGCGCCCGTCGAGCGCGAGCAGCGCCGCAACAACGTCGTCGGCGTCCACCGGCTTGGAGAGATAGTCAACCGCGCCGAGCTTCACCGCGTTTACCGCGGTGGCGATGTTGCCGTAGCCGGTCAGGATGATGGCGCGGGCATCGGGACGACGGCGCTTGAGCGCGGAGATCACGTCAAGTCCGTTGCCGTCTTCGAGCCGCATGTCCACGACGGCGAAGGCCGGCGATATCGTTTCGAGTTGGGTGAGCCCGTCGGCCACCGATTCGGCGGTGGTGACGGTAAAGCCGCGGCTTTCCATGGCGCGGGCGAGCCGCTGCAGGAACGATTTATCGTCCTCGACGATCAGCAGCGAGCGATCGGCCGGCATCGCCGCGACCAAATCGGCCATCGCCATTCGGGCCTCCACAGATGGTCCGGTGCGCCGGTCCGAGCCTGGCGGCGACGATTCACCCGGAAAGTGCGGACATAATCTAGGTGGATACCCCACAACCTCAAGTGAATAATCGATAATGAAACGGCCAGCTCGGGCGTGCTCGGCCAAAAAGCGGGACCGCCAATGGCTTAGCGGTCAGCCCCAGCGCTCACGAGGCGAACGCGGTGGCGCGTTCGAAGTCGTTGCGGCCCCAGCGCACTCGGACGATCGCGCCCCGATCCGGGAACGCGCGGTTCTCGAAGTCGAGTGTTGCCCCGGAGCGCTCCAGCAAGGTCTTGGCAATGAAGAAGCCCAGTCCGAGCCCGCTCGCCTCGCCGTCAACGTTTTGCCGGCGTCGGTTGGTGACATAGGGCTCCCCGATCCGGTCCATGACCTCCGGCGCAAAGCCCGGACCATCGTCGGTGATTGTGACCGCGACGTCCTGACCGTTCCAGGAGGCGGCAACCTCGACCCGCTCATGGGCGAAATCGACGGCGTTCTCCAGCAGGTTTCCGAGGCCGTAAAGGATCGCGGGATTGCGGCCGCCGACCGGCTCGGCCGCTTCGCCCGGTGCCAGCGCGACCTTGATTGCAACGCCGAAGTTGCGATGCGGTGCGACCACTTCCTCGATCAGCGTGGACAGCTTCATGCGATCGAAGGGCGCGCCGCTCGACAGCTCGGTGAGCTTCGCCAGAATGGCCCGGCAGCGCTTGGCCTGCTCGTTCAACAGACGCACGTCGTCGGCATGCTCGGACTCCGGATTGATCGCGAGCTGCAGCTCCTTGGCGATGAGCGTGATGGTGGCAAGCGGTGTGCCCAGTTCATGCGCGGCGGCCGCGGCGAGCCCGTCGAGCTGCGAAAGGTGCTGCTCGCGGGCCAGCACCAGTTCGGTCGCCGCCAGCGCGTCCGCGAGCTGGCGCGATTCCTCGGTGATTTGCCAGGCGTGCAGGCCGATGAACGCGATTGCGAGCAAGAGAGAAAGCCAGACCCCCATCACATAGACCGCCGGCAATTCGAGCGGCGGCTCGCTGTCCCACGGCAGCGGGTCGTGCACGAACACGAGCACGGTGGCGCAGGCAATGGCGAAGCCGCCGAGCATCAGCGTCATACGCGCGGGCAGCGCGGTGGCCGAGATCAAAACCGGGCCGAGAAAAAGGAAGGCGAACGGATTCTCGAGCCCGCCGGTGAAAAACAACAGCACCGCCAGCTCGGCGACATCGAAGGCAAGGAGCCATGCGGCCCGGTCTGGCTCTAGCCGCTGCGTCATCGGGAAACGAATGCGCAGGGCGACGTTGAGCCAGGCGGCGAGCGCGATGACCGCGAGGCAGGCCCAGATCGGCAGCTCGTAATCGAGCCCGAAATAGACCACCAGCACGGCGGTGGTCTGGCCGATGACCGCAAGCCATCGCAGCCGTACCAGCGTGTCGAGACGCACGCTGCGTCCCGTCCGGTGGGCTTCCTCCGCAGGTTGATCGGTCATGGCGACAATGTACGCCTTCGCCGCCCCTGCTCAACGGCGCCGGGCAGCGCTCGATCGCCGCAACGGGCTCGGCTGCCGATACCTCTTGCCTCGTGCGCGGCCCCGCGCCACATGTGCAGTTCCGCGCAGGGCGACATCCGACATGTCCAAAGCCGTCGAGCCTGTCATTGCCGTCGACCAGCTGGTGAAGCTGTACAAGACCACGACCGCAGTCGACGGCATTTCGTTTGCGCTCGAACGCGGTTCCATCACCGGCCTGCTCGGCGGCAACGGCGCCGGCAAGACCACCACCATTGCCATGATCATGGGCCTGGTCATGCCGACCTCGGGCACGGTCAGGGTGCTCGGCGCCGAGATGCCGCGCCAGCGCTACCAGGTGCTGCACGAGATGAATTTCGAGAGCCCGTATGTGGACATGCCGCATCGTCTGACGGTGCGGCAGAACCTCAAGGTTTTCGGGCTGCTTTATGCAGTGGAGGATCTCAACGACCGCATCGCCTCGGTGGCGCGCGAGCTCGACCTGACGGAGTTTCTCGACCGGCCGACCGGCAAGCTTTCGGCCGGGCAGAAGACCCGTGTCGCGCTTGCCAAGGCGCTGATCAATTCGCCTCGGGTTCTTCTTCTCGACGAACCCACCGCCTCGCTCGACCCCGATACCGCGGACTGGGTGCGTGGCCACCTCGAGCGGTTTCGCAAAGAGCGCGGCGCAACCGTCTTGCTCGCCTCCCACAACATGGCCGAGGTCGAGCGCCTGTGCGAGCGTGTCATCATCATGAAGCGCGGGCGCATCGAGGACGATGACACGCCGCAGCGGCTGCTGGTCCGCTATGGCCGCCGGACGCTGGAGGAGGTGTTTCTCGATGTCGCGCGCGGGCGCGGCGAAACCCGCGAGGCCGCACAATGAGCACGCCTTCGACCAGTGCCATCATCGTGGCGCCGCATCGCGTCGGGGCAATGGTGCTGCGTTATCTTTATCTGTTGCGTTCGTCCTGGACGAGGCTCCTCGAGCTGATCTATTGGCCGGCAGTGCAGCTTTTCGTGTGGGGATTCCTGCAGTTCTACATTGCCCAGAATTCGGGCTTCTTCGCCCGCGCCAGCGGCGTTTTCATCGCCGCCGTGCTGATGTGGGACGTGCTGTTTCGCGGCCAACTCGGATTCTCCGTATCTTTTCTCGAAGAGATGTGGTCGCGCAACTTGACCAATCTGATGATCAGCCCGCTGCGTCCGATCGAATTCGTTTGCGCGTTGATGACCATGAGCCTTATCCGGCTTGCCATCGGCATGCTGCCGGTGACGTTCCTGGCGATAGCCTTCTTTGGATTCAACGTTTACAGCCTTGGTCTGGCGCTCGCCGCGTTCTTCGTGAATCTGATTCTGACGAGCTGGGCCGTAGGCATCGTCGTCGCGGGCGTGTTGTTGCGCAACGGCATGGGCGCGGAATCGCTCGCCTGGACGCTCATGTTCGTGCTCATGCCGCTCGCGTGCGTGTATTATCCTGTCAGCGTGCTGCCGGATTGGCTGCAAGTGATTGCCTGGATGCTCCCGCCCACCTACGTGTTCGAAGGCATGCGGGCGCTGCTCATGGAGCACGTGGTGCGTGTCGATCTGATGGTCGAGGCGTTCGCGCTCAACGCGCTCTATTTCGTCGCCGGCGTGTTCGCGTTCCTGCAACTGCTTAAGGGCGCGCGTCGCGTGGGCTCGCTACTGCAGACCGGTGAGTAGCGGCCGGGTTCCCGGTGGTTTGATCATGCCTGCCTTGCTGCGGCGCGAAACCCCCCAGCGGCCTCGAATGCTTATCTATTCTGCGGTGGCGCGTGGATAACCCGCCGGAGACATTGACTATATGTCAGACTCGCGACAGTATGCTGCAGTGCGGCAAAAGCCGCTGAGGGCTGGGAAAATGGCGATTGGCGAATTCGGCGGCGCGCCGGTCGCAGCGGGCAATACCGGCCCGATGTATGCGGCACCGGCCTATTGGCTCTATGAAATGAGCCAGGCCGCGCTCAATCCCTCGCGTGCCTTCGCCGACGCCGCACGCCTGTTCTATCGCAATCCTGCCAACCCCCTGTCCTATACCGCGTTCGGCAAGACGATGGCCGCGGGCCTCGAGCTCTTCGAGCGCTCGACCCGGCGTTACGGCAAGCCGGAATGGAATATCGCCTCGACCGTCGTCGGCGGCGAGCGCGTCCCGGTGCGTATCTCTACGCTTTGGCAGCGTCCGTTCTGCCGGCTCCTGCACTTCGAGCGCGCCTTCGAGCGCGCGCCGCGCCGCCCGCAGCCGCGCCTGCTCATCGTCGCGCCGATGTCGGGGCATTATCCGACGCTGCTGCGCGGCACCGTCGAGGGCTTTTTGCCCAACCACGACGTCTACCTGACGGAGTGGGTCGACGCGCGGATGGTCCCGGTCTCGGAGGGCAGATTCGATCTCGACGACTACGTCGACTACCTGATCTCGATGCTGCATCTGCTCGGCGGCGACGTGCACATCCTCGCGGTGTGCCAGCCCTCGGTGCCGGTTCTCGCGGCGGTCGCGATCATGGAGGCCGAGAACGATCCCTATGTGCCGAATTCCATGGTGCTGATGGGCGGCCCGATCGATACGCGGGTAAACCCGACTCAAGTGAATATCCATGCCGAAAGGCGCGGCGGCGACTGGTTCCGCCGCAACGTCATTACCAAAGTGCCGTTTCCAAATCCGGGATTCATGCGCGACGTTTATCCGGGGTTTCTGCAGCTGCACGGCTTCGTCAGCATGAATCTCGATCGGCACATCGAGGCGCACCGCAATCTGTTCCTCCATCTCGTGGAGGGCGACGGCGACTCCGCGCAGAAGCATCGCGAGTTCTACGATGAATATCTCGCGGTCATGGATCTGGCCGCCGAGTTCTATCTACAGACGGTCGAGACCGTGTTCGTGCGCCACGCCTTGCCCAAAGGCGAGATGACCCATCGCGGCGTTCGCGTCGATCCGGCGAAAATTCGCCGCGTCGCCTTGCTCACGGTGGAAGGCGAGAACGACGATATTTCCGGCGTCGGTCAGACTGAGGCGGCGCATCGCCTGTGCGTCAACATTCCGCCGGAGCGCAAGGCGCACTGGCTGCAGCCCGCGGTGGGCCACTATGGCGTATTCAACGGCTCGCGTTTTCGCGCCGAGATCGTGCCGCGCGTTGCGGACTTCGTGCTGTCGAACAACGCGACGATCGCGCGCGGCGCAGTTCGCCGCCCGCCGAGCAAAGTCGGCACGGCAGCGTTGCGCACGAGCACCACGCCACCCGCGATGGCGAGCGCCGCCAACGAGTAGGCGAGCTTCTAAGGGGCGCCCGCCGCTCTGCCGCAATGTTGCACGAAGGCCCGTTCCGCCAAGCTTTTTGCGTGATTCGTCACGCGCGGTTTCCGGCCCGCCGCCGCTAAGCCCTTGATGCTCCATGCGATCTGGCTCGCGGCCGCGGGCCGGAAAGCCACGGCCGTGCGGGGGGCCTGCCGAACCGGACGTCATGGATAATCTGAAAACGAATTCAAATCTTGAATGGCCCAAAATGTTGTGGTGGATACATAGAACCAGCCCCGGATCTTGGGGAAGGGCCTTTATTTGTCGCCCGTCGTGCTGAGGCTTCTTGCGACTGTGGCAGTATTTCGCCCGGGGTTGCTGCAGGGTGGATCCATGTCGCTTCGCGCGTTGCTCTATCGCCGTCCAAGCGAGCCCTCGGTCGTCCAAGTCGTTTTCGACCAAGCGATCTACCTCGTGCGCCTGCGCCGTCATCGCCAAGCGCGCCGCTACACGCTGCGCATCGACGCCCCCGCGCGCGAAGTGGTCCTCACCATGCCCCCGCGCGGCAGCGTCAAGGAAGCAAAAGAATTCGCGCAGAAGCACGGCGGCTGGATTGCCGCACGGCTCAAGCGGCTGCCGGAGGTGGCGCCTTTCGCGCATGGCGTGGACGTGCCGCTGCGCGGTGAGCCGCATCGCATCGTCAACCGCCGCGGCGTGCGCGGCACCGTGTGGACCGAGACCGACGAAAACGGCAGCCGGCTGCTCTGCGTCGCGGGCGAACCGCCGCACGTCGACCGCCGCATCAGCGACTTCCTCAGGCGCGAGGCGCAGCGCGACCTCGAGGCCGCGAGCCGACGTTACGCCGACAAGCTCGGGGTTCGCATCAAGCGCATTTGCGTGCGCGACCAGTCGAGCCGTTGGGGTTCGTGCTCGAATACGGGCGTATTGTCGTTTTCCTGGCGGCTCATTCTCGCGCCCTCATTCGTGCTCGACTACCTTGCCGCGCACGAGGCCTGCCATCTCGTGGAGCTCAATCATTCGCCGCGATTCTGGCGGCTGGTGAAGCGTCTGTATCCGGAGCTCGAGCGCGCCAAGGTTTGGCTCGACGTGCACGGTACCGACTTGCATCGCTACGGTCTTTGCGCCCGGAACGGGTTAGGCGATCTCTGAAAATTCTCGGGCCGCTGCGGGGCCAAGCTGCGCGGTGACGGCGCGGATCGGGTCGTACCGCCCTGGCGTTAGTCGGCAATCTCGAGTCGCCGCTGCCGCGCGGCAGGCAGCACCATAATGACGAGGATCAGCACGGTCGCGCTGATGAAGGCGAGGCTGATCGGGCGCGTCACGAAGACCGTGGCATCGCCGCCCGACATCAGCATCGAGCGGCGCAAGTTCTCCTCCATCATGGGACCAAGCACATATCCCAGCAACAAGGGTGCCGGCGGAAATCCGAGCTTCATGCAGACGAAGCCGAAAATGCCGAACACTGCGGTCAGATAGATCTCGAAGGACGAGTTGTTCACGCTGTAAATGCCGATGGCAGAGAACGCCATGATGGCGGGAAACAGCAGCCGATACGGGACCTGCAGGAGCTTCACCCAGAGCGCAATCATCGGCAGGTTGAGCACGACCAGCATCAGGTTCCCGATCCACATGCTGGCGATCAAGCCCCAGAACAGGTCCGGGCGCTGGGTCATGACTTCGGGGCCCGGCTGTATGCCTTGGATGGTGAGGGCGCCGAGCATCAGCGCCATCACGCCGCTCGCCGGTAAGCCTAGCGTGAGCATGGGGATGAACTTGCACTGCGCATCGGCGTTGTTGGCGGATTCGGGGGCGGCCACGCCCTCGATTGCGCCCTGGCCGAAGCGCGAGGGGTCGGCGGCAAGCTTCTTCTCGAGCATGTACGACGCGAACGAGGCGATCGCCGGGCCGGTGCCGGGGAGCACGCCGAAGAACGCACCGATCCCGGTGCCGCGCAGGATCGGCCCGATGCAGCGTTTCAGGTCCTCCTTGGAAGGGAATAGATCGGTAACCGTTGCGGCGATCCCGCGCCGCTCCGTCTTGTCGCCGAGGTTGGCAATGATCTCTCCGATCGCGAACACGCCGACCGCGACCACGACGAATCCGATGCCGTCGGAGAGTTCGGCGAAACCGAAGCTGAAACGCTGCACGCCGGTATTGACGTCGCTGCCGACAAGCCCGAGCAGGAGACCGGTCACGACCATCGCCAGCGATTTCACGATGTCGCCCTGAGCAAGGACCGCGGCGGCGACAAGGCCCATGAGCATCAGCGAAAAATATTCCGGCGAGCCGAACTTGAGTGCGATCTCGGCGAGCGGCGGACCGAACAGCGCAATCAACAGGGTTCCCACGGTGCCGGCAAAGAAAGAGCCGACGGCAGCGATGGCGAGGGCGGGTCCGGCGCGGCCCTGCCGCGCCATCTGGTACCCGTCGATGCATGTGACCACCGCCGAGGTTTCGCCTGGCAAGTTCACGAGGATGGCGGTGGTGGAGCCGCCGTATTGGGCGCCGTAATAAATGCCCGCCAGCATGATGAGCGCGCCCACCGGAGATACGCCATAGGTGATCGGCATGAGAATTGCGATCGTGCCGAGCGGGCCGATCCCCGGCAGCACCCCGATCAACGTGCCCACCGTCACGCCGATGAGGCAGTAGAGGAGATTCTGCAGCGAAAGCGCGACGCCGAAACCAAAGATCAGATTGTCGAAGAGATCCATGATGCCTTCAGTGGAAGTCCGTGATCAGCGGGTAGGGCAAGCCGAGCCCCCAAACGAAGATCACGACCGACAGCGCGGTCAGCGCGAGCGAAAACAACAAAGCCTCTATGAATTTGAATTCGGCGGCGGCGGTTGCCGAGCCGAAGATCAGCACGATCATGGCCGGCACGAATCCGCCGTGCTCCATAAGCACGCCGAACAGGAGAAGCGAGATCGGCAGAATGATGAGGGCGCGCAGCGAGGACGAGCCCGCGATTCGTTCGCGGCTGCGCAGGCCGCACGCGAGAATGAACAGGCCGAACACCGTCAGCAGGCCGCCAAGGATGATCGGGAAATAGCCCGGGCCCATGCGCAGCGCGGTGCCGAACGGGTAGTTGCGCGCAATCAGCATCGCGGCCGTGCCGATGGCGATGAGCATCGCACCGGCCCAGACGTCTTTGCTAAGCCCAAGCGTCATCGACAAATCCGGGGCCGCGGACCGAACCGCCTAGCTGTCCCGTTGCCGGGCCAGCGCGGCCTTGCCCCTCACTCAATCTGCTACTCCGCCTTGATGCCGCCCTCTTTGACCACGCGCTCCCATTTTTTCATTTCCTTGTCGATAAAGGCCGCGAACTCGGCCGAACTCATCTGTACGGCCTGCGCGCCTTCGCTGGCGAACTGCTTCTTCACCTCGTCGGAGTTTTGCACCGCCGTGATTTCCTGATGCAGCTTGTCGATGATAGCCGCCGGTGTACCGGCCGGTGCCACGACGCCCCACCAGTTGACCGCTTCATAGCCGGGAACGCCGGCTTCCGCGATCGTGGGCACCTCGGGCAGAACCGGATTGCGCGCCGATCCGCCGGTTCCCAGCGCGCGCAGCTTGCCCGAGCGGATATGCGGTGTGGTCTGCACCAGCGAGCTGAACATCACCTTGGTGTGGCCGCCGACCACGTCGATCATCGCCGGGCCACCGCCCTTGAACGGCACGTGCAGGAGATTGACGCCGGCCATCAACTTGAACAGCTCGCCACCGAGATGCTGGAAGCTGCCGACGCCTGCCGAGGCGTATTGCAATTGGCCGGGCTTCTCCTTGGCGGCCGCGAGCAATTCCTTCACCGAATGCACCGGCAGTTCCGGATTGACGACCACGACATTCGGCCCGGACGCCAGAATGGCGACCGGCGTGAACGATTTGATTGGATCGTAAGGTAATTTGTAGAGCCATGGATTGACGGCGTGCGCGAGCGAAATGATCAGAAGCGTGTAACCGTCACGCGGGGCGTGGGCGGCAACTTCGGATCCGACGACGCCGCCGGCGCCGGCGCCGCGATTGTCGACCACGACCTGCTTGCCGAGCCGCTCGCCGAGATGGGTAGCGATCAGGCGGCCGACCACGTCGTTGCTGCCGCCCGGCGGAAACGGAATGATGAGCCGGACCGGTTTGCTCGGGTACTCTTGAGCGGCGGCCGCTGTCGTGAGCGCCAGCAACATTCCGGCGGCCGCGAGCAGCGTTGTATGGGATCTCGACATCGTTTGCGTCCTTCCCAGCTCAGCGTCTGCCCGTCATCCGTTCACCGACGCAGGCCTTGGCACCGGCCACGATACCCGCTTCCAGCGGCATCTTGCATGCGACCAGATCGCCTCGTGCATCGTGGGTGCCGACCGCGCCGCGAGAATGGAACCATAGGCGACAGCGGCTTTCTCGCACCGCGGGTCAGATCAGAGCTTGATCTCCTTGACCTGCCTTGCGCGGGCCGTGCAGGCGCTAAGCAGAAAAGCGAGGTCGGTGCCGGTCGACACGTAGCGCGCGCCCATTTTCACGAACTCGGCCACCAGATCGGGGCGGG
>Ga0209239_1000758_pt1 | contig 18919 bp, 11 predicted proteins | sample GraSoi013_2_20cm_FD_185824 | JGI IMG/M metagenome (GOLD analysis project Ga0209239, IMG submission 185824) | Grasslands soil microbial communities from the Angelo Coastal Reserve, California, USA - Sample 10_02_2013_2_20cm (SPAdes) (version 2) | ecosystem: Environmental > Terrestrial > Soil >...
CGCCCTGGTCGCGCTGGCCGTGCTCCCCTGCTACGCGTGGGTAAGCTTCCGGCTCACCCGGCGGCTCCGAGAGCAGAGCCGGGCCATCCATGACCAGCTGCAGGAGATCTCCGGCGAGCTACACGAGCAGTTCGGAGCGATCTCCACGATCCAGTCGTTCACCCAGGAAGAAGCCGAGGCCCGGGCGTTTCACAAGCAGAGTGAACGCTTCCTTCACAGTGTCCTCTCCAACGTGCGGCTCCAGTCGGTGGCGCTCGGGGCTACAGGGTTTCTCACGGCGATCGGGCCGATCCTGGTGCTCTGGTTTGGTGCCCTCGAAGTGCTCGCCGGTCGACTCACGATCGGAACGCTCATGGCGTTCTACGCCTACCTCGGCCTGCTCTACCAGCCGGTGCAGCGACTCACCGAGCTCAACCTGATCGTCGCCAGCAGCCTCGCCGCGATGGACCGTATCTTCGAGGTGTTCGACACCTATCCCGAGGTGCGGGAGCGACCGGTCGCGCGCGTGCTCGGCCGGGTGCGTGGGGAGATCGTGTTCGACGACGTCGGCTTCCGATACGATGGCGGGCCGCCCGTGCTCGAGCATTTTAGGCACCACCTCTCAGCAGGTACGACGGTAGCCCTGGTGGGGCCCAGCGGCGCCGGCAAATCGACCCTCGCCAAGCTCCTGCCGCGGTTTTACGACGTCACGAGCGGCCGCATCACCATCGACGGGACCGACATCCGAGACGTGACGCTCCGATCGCTGCGGCAGAACATCGCCATCGTAGCCCAAGAGCCGATGTTGTTGTCGGGCACGGTCGCCGAGAATCTGCGCTACGGCCGACCCGAGGCCACAGACGTCGACCTTGCAGATGCCGCCCGACTCGCGTTCGCCAGCGAGTTCATCGCGCGGCTGCCGCGGGGCTACGAGACCGAGATCGGTGAGCGGGGCCTCGGGCTCTCCGGCGGCGAGAAGCAGCGCCTCGCCATCGCACGCGCGTTCCTCAAGAACGCGTCCATCCTGATCCTGGATGAGCCTACCTCGGCCCTCGACCCCGAATCGGAGGCGTTCATCAAGCAGGCCCTGCAGCATCTGCTCGAAGGCCGGACGGCGCTCATCATCGCGCACCGACTGTCTACGATCGAGCACGCCCACGAGGTGCTGGTGATCGATCGCGGCCATGTCATCGAGCAAGGGCGCCACGATGATTTGATGGCGCGGCCGAAGAGCGTGTACGGCCGGTACGCGGCGCAGCAGCTCGGATTGGGACGGTTGAGTTAGGAGACGGCAGCGCGCGTTGCAAGCAGAGCCCAGAGAAGGACATCCTCGTCGAAAACAGCAAACTATTTAGTCCAGTCGAGAACTGGTTCCTATTCGATCCGCTGACCTGACGCGTCTGCACAACATGGCCTCAGGTCAGCACAACGTTGTTGCGACGCGCACTCGAATGAGGCCTGGCTCCCCCGTGGCGTTGAGGCCGTAGCGTTGGGGCCTCGCGTCGCTAATGCCGTAACTGCCTGTTCCGCAATAAGTTGCCAGCGCATACCTGAGCCACGCCCGGCGGTACCCGCGGTACAGAATGTGATTAAAGCGCGGTCCAGGAAGTTCTGCGGGTTCTCGATCAAACACCCGTACGCACTGAGGATCCTGGCCGATGGTGTGGTCGCTGCTGGAGACGATTCAATGAAGATCGTGGTGACTGGAGGCTGCGGGTTCATCGGCTCTCATGTAGCCGAGCACCTGCGAGAAGTCTTCCCCGAGGCGCGCCTCACGATCCTCGATAAGCTGACGTACGCGGGAGACATGGACAATGTCTCCCACCTCGTCAACAGAAACGGGGTGCGCCTCGTCATCGGGGACATCTGTGACGGCGACCTCTGCCGGCGCGTCGTTCGCCACGCCGACGTCGTCGTCCATCTCGCCGCCGAGAGCTTCGTCGACAATTCGTTCGGCGACCCGGTGACCTTCACGATCACGAACACGTTGGGGACCCATACGCTGCTTGAAGCGTGCCGCATTGCTGGCGTTCCCCGCTTCATCCACGTGAGCACCGACGAGGTGTATGGGGAGGTCTTGCGCGGACAGGTCGGAGAGGACGCGCCGTTCAATCCAACCAATCCTTACTCGGCGTCCAAGGCCGCGGCCGAGATGATCATCTTGGGCTATCTGACGTCGTATCGACAGCCGATCGTCCGGGTAAGAGCCAACAACGTCTTCGGGATCCGGCAGTATCCGGAGAAGGTCATCCCCAAGTTCTGCCTGAGCCTGGTCCTCGGCGAGAAGCTGACGATTCACGGGAACGGGTCGCATCGGCGTCATTACTTGCACGCTCGTGACTTTGCCGCTGCCATTGCCCTCTTGATCGACAAAGGCGTGGCGGGCGAGGTCTATAACGTAGGATCTGACGACGAATACTCGACCCTCGAGGTCGCCGAGATGGTCTGCGACGTCTTCGGGAAGGAGTGCGGCGCGGAGGTCGTGTTTGTGAAAGACCGCCCCTTCAACGATCGCCGCTACAGTATCTCAAGTGCACGAATGCAGAGCTTGGGCTGGCGAGCCCAGCGTCGCCTGGTGGACGAACTGTGCTTCATCGCGCAGTGGTACGCGCACCGGGTCGAGCGCTATCGACACCTGTTCGTCGACGCTGGTGTTGCGCAGGAAGCCCTCGCCTCCGCCTAGCACGGACCGTGGAGGAAACTCATGATACGCGCCGTTAAACTGAGCTGTTTGGCAGCGGTGTTCGCCCTGTTCGGGCTCGCGACCGCGTGCAACGATTCACAGAGTCCGACGAGTCCGACGCCAAGAGCTAGTCTGCTTCCGTGGGGCGGTACGATGGCCGTCGGCAACACGACCACGGGCTCTGCCTTGGATCCCGACGGCTATGAGATCTGGGTGGACGACGCCTGGAGCCAGGCGCCGCCTGACAACGGAGTCTCGTATTTCTACGGGCTCACCCAGGGCGACCACAAGGTCTCGCTCATCATGGTTGCCGCGAACTGCGTGGTGACGGCCACGGTAAACGGCGGCACCGCTGTCGACAACCCCCGGAACGTCTCCATCGGCGCCGCCGAGGCGGCGACCACGAACTTCGACGTGGGGTGCGCGTCGGTGGGCAGCCTGGTCGTCGGGACCAACACCACCGGCGTGGACCTCGATCCCGACGGTTACACGGTTTCGGTCGACGGCTCCAACCAACCGGTGGCGACGAACGGCAGCGTGACGTTCACCGGGCTCGCGACCGGTAGTCACTCGGTCGCCCTCTCCAGTGCCGCACAGAACTGCACGGTGAGCGGAGCCAACCCGCAGAGCGGCACGGTGACCGCCGGCGGGATGACGTCAGTGACGTTCTCGTTGGGCTGCGCTCCGATCGGTTCGGGCAACGGCAGCTTGACGGTCATGACGAGTACGACCGGCTACAACCTCGATCCCGACGGCTACACGGTGACCATCGACGGCACGAACGGCCAACCGATCGTGACGAACGGCAGCGTCAGCGTCACGGCGCCGGCGGGCGCCAACCCGGTCGCGCTGTCGGGCGTGAGCGCGAACTGCACGGTAAGCGAAGCCAATCCGCAGACGGTGACGGTGCCGGCGGGCGGAGCGGCCACGACGACGTTCACGGTGACGTGCGGCGCGCCGCCGCCAGCGGAGGTGAGCGGCCACGTCCAGCTCGGGTGGGGTTCCGCCACGCCCGGGAACAGCGTGCAGACCTTCGACTTCGTCGTCCGGGCCGACGGCACCGGGCGGCTCACCGGTACCGACTGGGGCGACATCCACCCATCGGGCCAGCCCGCGTCGATGACGACGGATCCGGTGGCGGACCCCGCGACGTCGTTCACGGCGTACCGCAACGCCGCACCGAGCAAGTGCCAGGATCCGACCCGCGGGGTGGAGTTCGACGCCGTGGGCCGGGGCGACGAGGGTGACCTCAGGAGCTACACGGTACAGGTGTGCGACGACGACCCAAGGACCGCGTCGGGGGGGAGCCGAGTCGACTTCTTCAGCATCTACATCGCGGTGGGGGGATACGGGCGCTCCGGCATCCCGACGAGCGGCGACATCGTGAAGCGGTGATCGCCGCGTGTGCCCGGTCGACGCGCCGCGGCGGTTCACACCGTCGCGGCGCGTTGGTTTTGTTAGGCCAGGACAGAAACCCGCGAAACAGCCTCGTGCCGCATCAGCGCGTCCGCGAAGAACTTGGTCGCCCAGCTCAGGACCTCGTACGCTCCGTAGGCTCCGCCGACCGGCCAGGCGCCCTTGATCCCACCCCGCAGCCCCAACTCACCGCTGCCTCGGTTCTGCGTGCGCTTGAGGAATCGCAGGACGGCCGGCACAGGCTCGAGCCAGGCCGCGTCGCCGGTGATTTCGGCCAGGCGCATCCAGTTGTTCGCCATCTGGGCCTGGCCGGTGAGACAAGACCACCGCACGGCGGGAGACCAGTCAGAGTGGTAGCGGCCGGGCATCCAGCCGTCCGTCCGGACCTTCGCCGTCAAGGGCCTCGCTGCACGCTCGGCCGCGTGGAGCAAACGCGGTTCGCTGAGTACACGACCGCCTTCCAGCAATCCCCGGATGGCGTATGCGAGCGTGTGTAGCAGCGGCTGCTCGGGATCCGTCAGGCAGCACCGAGGCAGCCAGCCGTTCTCGGTCTGGAGGTCGGCGGCGGCATGCAGACTCCGTGCGGCGGCAGCGGTGAACCTGCGTTCATCCAGTCGGGCACCCGCCTCCGCCAGCGCCCAGGCGGTGCGGGTGTTGTAGATCGTCGAGTCCGCTCGGGCGAAGCGCGAGTTGTCGCTGCGCCAATGCCCATCGGGGTCGAGCGTCGCCACCAAGTAGCGCGCAGCGCGCCGGGCAGCGTCAGCGAAACCGCCGTGCGCGGTTTCTTCGAACGCGGCGAGCCAGCCGAGCAGCACCTGGCCGGTGTTGAACACGGCCGGTGATTCTGGCTCGCCGATCGCTCCCCCGCGGACCGCGCCCGTGGGCAACTGGATCTCGATCTCCCAGCGTGCCGCGCGCTCGGCGCGGACCGCGAGCTCCGGACGCCCGAGGCGCCGCGCAGCGGCATACAGCGTGGGGATGATGTAGCCCGTGGTCTCGGGATAACACGGTTGCCACCCCCGGCGGCCATAATGCGAATGCCGTACGAGGCTGTAGCCGCGCGAGAGGCCTCCGTCGGCCGTCGCGTCCTGGGCCCGGACCAGCCACTCGATCGCCGCCACCAGATGAGGCTCGTGCGTCGGATCCGCCGGATAGCTCCGCAGCCACTCACGCCATCCCTCAGCTAGCGCCGTCGGGTTGAGGAGCGGATGAGCGCGGATGGCGCGCAGCCCGCGCTCGAGGGAGGTCTGGAAAAATGGGGGCGCCACTCTACCTCTGAGGATTTCGAATACGGCGATCAATTCGCAAGGTGCGTACCGCATCGGGAGGCGCGCTCTCGCGTCCCGAGGGCTGTCTCGAAGTCACAGGCGTGGCGCAGGCGCAACGGCCGGCCAGGATCTGGATCACTGCGGCGGCATGTCGGGGACGGACCGTCGGGCACGCCGCGTGGCACCGGCCATGCATCAGAGAGCGCCGGAGGCATGCGCCCATCATGAAACTGTTGCCGCTGGATACGCCCGAACGGATCGAGCTCGTCGCCGGTTGGCTGGGCAAGGCCGAGAATTACAAATGGCTGGACTTCGGTAACGGCGTCCAGCGCGTCACGCCGGGGGATGAGGACGCGCCGGCGGGGGTCGTGGGCCTGACCAACGTCGATCGGAACTTCAAGACCGCCTCGCTCTGGGCGGTGCTCGGCAACAAGCGATACGGCGGGCACACGACCGAGGCGTGTCACCACATGCTCACGCTGGCGTTTACCGAGCTCGGGCTCCAGGCCGTGAACGCGTGGACGGTCGAGACAAACATCCCGGCGCAGCGTTGCCTCGAGCAGCTCCACTTCCGATGCATCGGCCGGCAGCGGCAGTGTCACTATATCGACGGCCGTGCGCTGGATCGCCTCCTCTTCGACCTGCTCGCGACCGAACACCGGGACGTGCCACATGCCGGACTCGAACACACTAGCGCAACAGATCTCCGCCCTGCTCTCTGAGAAGTTGCACCTGCAGGTTCCGTCGCTCGACACGGACCTCATCAACACCGGGCTGGTGGACTCGCTCATGTTCGTAGAATTCCTGGTTCAGCTGGAGCAGGAGTTCGGCATTCAAATGTCGCTGCAAGATCTCGAGCTCGATCACATCCGGACGGTCACGCGCATCGCCGCGTTCGTTGCGACCAAGGTTCGGAACGGCACCAAGCTCAGCCTTCGAGAATCACCACCGCCGACTTCGTAGGTCCCCCGTTCTAATGAGTGCCGCCCTAGACGGGAGTGCCACGGTACAATCGCATTAAATTGTTGCGCGTGCACCACAGTCTTGATTGTGCCCGCGGCCTGTCGTATCGTGGCGTCGTTCGCGCGACGCGCCGCGCAGTCCGGCGTCAGCGTCTGCGAGGCGAGCAGATCAGGCGGCTTGGGTGCAATCGCTGGAGGTCTAGAGGGAGGGACCGCACGCCCAACCTCGACGGTGATTCACCCAAGCCGTCTTTCCTTGACTCATGCCGCAAAAGCGCCCCTCAGTGCCGCAAAAACACCCTAGCGTGGCGTCGCCATTCCGCGATACGTGTGCATGCCACGGTGCTCCCTCCATCCTGCCACGACGAGTGATCGCATGAGCGGGCATCCGGAAGTCGAGATCCTGTTGGTCGAGGACAATCCCAGTGACGTGGAGCTCACCCTGCGGGCCCTCAAGGCCCGGAACCTCGCGAATCAGGTCTTCGTGGCCCGCGACGGCGCCGAAGCCCTGGAGTTCTTCTTCGGCGAGCAGGGTGGTCCACTCCGCGACATCGGGGTTACGCCGCGCGTGATTCTGCTCGATTTGAAGCTCCCGAAAGTGGACGGGCTGGAGGTGCTACGGCGACTGAAGAACGACGACCGCACGCGCGCGCTGCCGGTCGTCGTCCTCACGTCGTCCAAGGAAGAGCCCGACATCGCGGCGGCGTACCGGCTGGGCGCCAACAGCTACATCGTCAAGCCCGTGGACTTCGAGGCCTTCGCGCGCGCCGTTTCCGAAGTCGGGCTCTACTGGCTGCTCCTGAACGAGCAGCCGCGCTGATCCGATGCCGGACCTCGTGCGGGTCCTGATGGTCGAAGACGTCGCGGACGACGCGGCGCTGGTCGAGCGTGAGCTGCACCGCGCCGGGATCACGGGGGCGACGCGCCGCGTCGACTCGGAGCGCGGCTATCGCGAGGCGCTGCAGAGCTTCGTCCCCGACATCATCCTGACGGACCACTCGCTGCCCACGTTCGGGGCGGCCGACGCGCTCCGCATCGCGCTCCTCGAGACGCCGGAGACTCCCGTCATCGTCGTGACGGGCAGCCTCGACGAGGAAACCGCGGCGGAGTACATCAAGGCGGGCGCCGCCGACTACGTCGTCAAGCACCACCTCGAGCGGGTGGGCCCCGCCGTGCTGCGCGCCCTCGACCTGCGGCGCGCACGGGCGGAGCAGGCCCGCGCGGAAGAGGCCCGCCGCCAGGGCGAGGAGCGCTTTCGCGCCCTGATCGAGCACGGGGCGGACGCCGTCGCCCTCGTCGCGCCCGATGGGACCCTGCTGTTCGCCAGCCATTCCATCGAGCGTCTGCTGGGCTTCGCGCCGGCCGAGCTCGTGGGGCATCCCGGGTTCGAACGGGTGCATCCCGACGACGTCTCGCGGGTCCACGCCACGCTGCGTGACATCGTCGTGACCCCGGGCACGCCCGCCGGCCTGGAGCTCCGCTGGCGCCACAAGGACGGGTCGTGGCGCCACATCGACGCGGTCGCGGTCGACCGCCTCGCCGAGCCCGCGGTGGGCGCCATCGTGGTGAACTTCCGGGACGTCTCGGAGCGCCGCAAGGCCGAAGCAGCGCTGCGGGAGTCCGAGGAGCGCTACCGCACACTCGTCGAAGGCGTGCGGGACATCATCTTCGCGCTCTCCCCAGAAGGCACGCTCGCATCCCTCAACCCGGCGTTCGAGACGATCACCGGGTGGCGGCGCGAGGAATGGGTGGGCCAGCCGTTCGAGCGCCTGGTGCATCCCGAGGATCTGCCGCTCGCGCTCGAGCTGCTCGGGCGCGTGGTCCGCGGCGAGCTGCGCCCCGCCAGCCAGTTCCGCGTCCGCACCGCGAAGGGCGATTTCCGCGTCGGAGAGTTCTCCGCCACCCCCCAGCTCCACGAGGGTCGGCTCGTCGGCATCCTCGGAATCGGGCGCGACGTCACCGAGCGCGTCCAGCTCGAGCAGCAGCTGCGGCAAGCCCAGAAGATGGAAGCGGTAGGCCGGCTGGCGGGCGGCATCGCTCACGACTTCAACAACATCCTCACGGCCATCACGGGCTACGCGGACCTCCTGCTCGAGGACCTCGGGCCCACCGATCCCCGTCGCCAGGACGCCGACGAGATCCACAAGGCCGCCGAACGGGCCGCCGGGCTGACCCGCCAGCTATTGGCCTTCAGCCGCCAGCAGGTGCTGCAGCCGACGGTGCTCGAGGTCAACAACCTCGTCAGCGACCTGGAGAAGATGCTGCGCCGCCTCCTCGGCGAGGACGTCGAGCTCAGTACGCGGCTCGCCCCGACCACGGGGCGGGTCAAGGCCGATCCCGGCCAGCTCGAGCAGGTGATCATGAACCTGGCCGTGAACGCCCGCGACGCGATGCCGAACGGGGGCAAGCTCACCCTCGAGACGGGCAACGTGGAGTTGGACGAGGTGTACGCCACCGACCACTACCCGGCCCGCGCGGGCCCGTTCGTGCTGCTCGCGGTCTCGGACACCGGCATCGGGATGAGCGACGAGACCCAAGCCCACATGTTCGAGCCGTTCTTCACGACCAAAGAGAAGGGCAAAGGCACGGGGCTGGGGCTCGCCACCGTCTACGGCATCATCAAGCAGAGCGGCGGATTCATCTGGGTGTACAGCGAGGTCGGGCACGGCACCACCTTCAAGCTCTACCTGCCGCGCGTGGAAGAGCTGGCCGAGCGCGCGTCCCAGCCCGTGCAAGCGCCGGCGCGCCCGGCGCGCGGGACGGAGACGGTCCTGGTGGTCGAGGACGAGGCGCCCGTGCGAAGCGTCGCCCGCCAGGTGCTCGAACGCCACGGCTACACAGTGCTCGAAGCCCCCAGCGCAGAGGCGGCGCTGGACCTCGCGACGCGGTACTCGGGCACCATACACCTCCTCCTCACGGATGTCGTGATGCCGGGGCTCAACGGCCGCGAACTCGCCAGCCGGCTGGCGGACCTGCGCCCCGACGCGCGGGTGATTTTCATGTCCGGCTACACCGACGATGCCGTAACACGGCACGGCGTGCTCGAGCCCGGCTCCGCCTACGTGCAGAAACCGTTCACCCCTGATGCCATCGCCCGCAGGGTGCGGGAGGTGCTCGACCGGTGAGCGCGGCACCGGCTGGCGGCCACGGCCCGCCCGCCCGCGCCTACCCCATCGCGATCCCCCGCGCCGCCGGCGGCGCGGCGATCGTCATCGGACTCGCGGCGCTGACCGGCTGGCGGCTGGGCATTGCCTGGCTCACGAGCCCAGTTCCGGGCCCGGCGACGATGAATCCCACGACTGCGCTCGCGGTCGTGCTCCTCGGTGCGGCCGTGTGGCTCAACGCCACACGTCCGGCGGCACTCGCGGGCTGGGTCCCGCAAATGCTTGCCGCTCTCGCCGGCTTCGTTGGCCTCGCCCGCCTGACGGGGTACGTGTTCGGCTTCGACCCCGGCATCGACCATCTGCTCTTCGCAGACCGCGTCGCGGCAACGCCGAGCCGTTTGGCCCCCCACACCGCGCTGACCTTGCTGCTGCTCGGAGCCGCCCTGCTCCTCGAGCCGCGGGCCACGCGGCGGGCCCAGGTCGCGGTGCAAGTCCTGGCCCTCGCGTCGAGCGTCGCCGCACTCGTGAGCGTGACCGGCCACGCATATGGGACCGAGCTCTTGACCGGCGCCATGGCCCTCAACACGGCGCTCGCGTTCCTGCTCGTGGCGACGGGCGTGCTGTGGTCCCACCCCGAGGCCGGCGTCGCGGCTGTGTTCGCGAGCCCGACGGCGGGCGGCGTGTTGGTCCGCCGCCTCGTGCCGGCCATCATCCTCATCCCGTTCCTGCTGGGCTGGCTCGGCCTGGTGGGGCAGCGGGCCGGTTTCTACGACATCGCCGGCGGGACGGCGCTGTTCGTGGTGTGCATCATCGTCGTCCTGGCCACGTTCGCGGCGTGGAGCACGCGCTCACTGGACCGCGCCGACGCGGAGCGGGTCGCCGCGGAGCACGCGCTGCGGTTGGGCGAAGAGCGGTTCCGCCTCCTCGTGGGCAGCGTGCGCGACTATGCCATCTTCATGCTCGATCCCACCGGCCACGTGGCGAGCTGGAACCGCGGTGCTCAGCAGATCAAGGGCTATACGCCGGAAGAGATCGTCGGCCGGCACTTCTCTTCCTTTTATCCGCCGGAAGCCGTCGCCGCCGGCGGTCCCGCGGCAGCCCTGCGGGCCGCCGCGGAAACGGGACGCTTCGAGGAAGAGAACTGGCGGCTTCGCAGGGACGGATCCCGCTTCTGGGCGGATGTGGTGATCACCCCGATACGCGATGACCGAGGCGCGCTACTCGGGTTCGCCAAGGTCACCCGTGACCTCACCGAGCGCCAACGCACCGAGGAGGCGCTCCGTGCCAGCGAAGAGCGGTTCCGCACGCTGGCGGTGACCGCCAACGACGCCATCATTTCGGCCGACAGTCACGGGGACATCACCTACTTCAATCCGGGCGCGGAGCGGATCTTCGGCTATACGCTGCACGAGGTGAGCGGCAAGCCGCTGACGGTGCTGATGCCCGAGCGGCTGCGCGATGCGCATCGTGCGGGTCTGGCGCGCTACGTGGCCACCGGAGAGGCGCGGGTAGTGGGCCGGACCGTCGAGCTGGTCGGACAAAAACAGGATGGGACAGAGTTTCCCCTCGAGCTGTCGCTGGCGAGCTGGACGCGCGGCCCGGAGGTTGCCTTCACGGCTGTCATCCGCGACATCACGGAGCGCAAAGCAGCGGAGGAGACGCTCCGGCGCTACGCGGCGCAGCTCGAATCCGCCAACGCGGAGCTCGATGCCTTCGCCTACTCCGTGTCGCACGACCTGCGCGCGCCGCTCCGCAGCTTGGACGGCTTCAGCCAGGCGCTGCTCGAGGACTGGGCCGACCGACTGGACGCGCAGGGGACGGACTACCTGCAGCGGGTCCGGTCGGCGAGCCAGCGTATGGCGCAGCTGATCGACGACTTGCTTAATTTGTCGCGTGTCACCCGCACCCAGATGCAGGTGGGGCCGGTGGACCTGAGTGCCCTCGCCGACGGCATCGCCACCGAGCTCCGCACCCGCGACCCGTCGCGTCAGGTGGAGTTCGCGATCGCCCCCGCACTGGTCGTCCAGGCGGACCCCGGCCTGATGGGCGTCGTGCTGGAGAACCTGCTCGGCAACGCGTGGAAGTTCACCGGCAAGCGGCCCCGTGCCCACATCGAGGTCGGCGTCACACGACACAACGGCCACCCGGCCTACTTCGTACGCGACAATGGGGCCGGCTTCGACATGACCTACGCCGACAAATTGTTTGGCGCCTTCCAGCGCCTGCACGGCAGCCGGGATTTCGAAGGCAGCGGCATCGGCCTGGCGACGGTGCAGCGGATCATCCATCGCCACGGCGGCCGGGTATGGGCCGAGGCCGCGCCCGACCGCGGCGCCACCTTCTACTTCACGCTCTCATGACCCAGAAAACGATGTCCCAGCGCATGATCCTGCTGGTCGAGGACAACCCGGACGACGAGGCGTTGACGCGTCGCGCCCTCGCCAAGAACAACATCCAGAACGAGGTGCGAGTGGCCCGGGACGGCGCGGAGGCGCTCGAGCTCCTCTTCGGCACCGGCGGCCAGGGGGGCCACGCAATCGCGCCGGAGCTGGTACTGCTCGACCTGAAGCTGCCGAAGGTTGACGGCCTGGAAGTGCTGCGCCGCATCCGTGCGGACGAGCGCACCCGCCTGTTGCCGGTCGTCATCCTCACCTCATCGCGCGAGGAGCGGGATCTGGTCTCGGGTTACGGGCTGGGCGCGAACAGCTACATCCGGAAACCCGTCGACTTCGGACAGTTTCTGGAGGCGGTGCGGCAGCTGGGGCTCTATTGGCTCGTGCTGAACGAGCCGCCGCCCCCGCGGCGACCCGCCGCGTGACCCCCATCACCTTCGTCGCGGGAGTTGCCCCCGCGTGGTCGCCGGGTGAGTATTGGTGCCCCGGAGAATGACCACCGCGAAGTCCGCCGCACCCGTGGCCCGCGACGCCGATGCCGAGCTGGAGGCGTTGTTCGCGGCGATCAACGACGTGATCCTCGTGCTCGACGCCGAGGGTCGTTACGTCAAGATCGCTCCCACCAACCCATCCCTACTGTACCGCCCGGCCGCCGAGCTGCTCGGCAAGACGTTGCGGGAGGTGTTCGACGGCGCGCAGGCGGACCAATTCATGGAGTACATCCGCACCGCGCTCGAGACCCGGACGACGGTCCACTTCGAATACAGCCTGTCGATCCGGGGCCGCGAGGTCTGGTTTTCCGGGGCGATCTCGCCCATGACTCGCGATCAGGTCGTGCTGGTCGGCCGGGACATCACCGATCGCAAGCGGGCAGCCGAGCGACTGCGCGCGAGCGAGCAGCGGTTCCGCGCCCTGGTCGAGCACTCGAGCGATGTCATCATGCTGCTGGCTCCGGACGGCACGGTGCTCTACGCCAGCCAGTCCACCCAGCCGGTGCTCGGCTACGGCCCGACCGAAAACGTGGGGCGGAGCGCCTTCGAGCTCGTCCACCCCGACGACCGGATCCAAGCCCTGGAGCTGTTCGGCGAGCTGATGCAGCGACCCGGCCACGCCGTCAAAACGGAGTTGCGCGCTCTCCACAAGGACGAGACCTGGCGCCGCCTCGAGGCGGTCGGCGTCAACCGTCTGGACGACCCGGCCATCGGCGCGATCGTCGTGACCTACCGCGACATCACCGAGCGCCAGCGGACCGAGCGGGACCTACACGAGACCCTCTCGCTGCTCAGCGCGACGTTCGAATCCACGGCGGACGGGATCCTGGTGGTGGACCTGGCGGGCCGCATCGTCAGCTTCAACCGGACGTTCGCGGAGCTGTGGCGGATCCCCGACTCCGTCCTCGACTCCAAGGACAGCGCCCAAACGATCGCGTTCGTGCTGGAGCAGCTCGCGGACCCCCCGGGCTTCCTGAGCAAGGTGCGCGAGGTGTACGCGCGCCCCGACGCCTCCAGCTTCGACGTCCTGACCTTCAAGGACGGGCGTATCTTCGAGCGCTTCTCCCAACCCCAGCGGATCGCCGGGAAGAGCGTCGGACGCGTGTGGAGCTTCCGCGACGTCACCGAATCGAAGCGGGCCGAGCAGATCCAGCTCGCCACCTACCGGATCTCGGAAGCCGCCCACGCCGCGCGCACCCTGCAGGACCTGTTCGGCGCGATCCACGGCATCGTGGGCGAGCTGATGCCCGCGAAGAACTTCTATATCGCGCTGTACGACGCCGCGGACGACCACCTGACTTTCCCGTACCACGTGGACGAGTACGACACCGACTTCCCGTCCAAGAAGCCCGGCAAAGGATTGACCGAATACGTGCTCCGGACCGGCCAGCCGCTGCTGGTCACGCCGGAGGTGCAGGCGGAGCTCGAGCGACGCGGCGAGGTCGAGCTGATCGGCCCGCCCTCGATCGACTGGGTGGGCGTCCCATTGAAGATCGGCGACCGCACCATCGGCGTGCTCGTGGCTCAGACCTACGCCCCAGGCGTCCGCTACCGCGAGACGGAGAAGCTCGTCCTGCAGTTCGTCTCCACGCAGGTCGCCATGGCGATCGAGCGGAAGCAGACCGAGGAGCAGCTGCACGAGAGCGAGCGCAAATACCGGTTGTTGTTCGAGACCAATCCCGAGCCGATGTTCGTATACGACTTCGAGACCCTGCGCATCCTGGCGGTGAATGGGGCCGCCGTCGCCCGGTACGGGCACACGGAGGCCGAGTTCCTGCAGCTCACGCTGCGCGACATTCGCCCGCCGGAGGACCAGGCCCGGCTCGAAGAGGAGCTGGCCCAGCGGCCGGACGACGGTGCCGTGCGCGCCGGGGTCCGTCACTGGACGAAGCAAGGCAAGCGATTCGAGGTGGATCTCGTCGCCCGTCCGCTCGAGTTCGCCGGCCGCCGCGCCCGGCTCGTGCTCGCCCGCGATGTGAGCGCCCAGCGCCACCTCGAGGAGCAGCTGCGTCAATCGCAGAAGATGGAAGCCGTAGGGCAGCTCGCGGGCGGCATCGCCCACGACTTCAACAACTTGCTCACGGCCATCCTGGGCTCGACCCAGCTGTTGCTGCACAACACGTCCCCCGGCGACCCGCGCCGCGAGGATGCCGAGGAAATCCGCCACGCGGGGCTTCGGGCCGCGGAGCTCACGCGGCAGCTGCTCGCGTTCAGCCGCCGGCAGGTGCTCGCTCCCAAGGTGCTCGGCCTCAACGCCGTGGTCGCGAACATGGATCGGATGCTGCGGCGGCTGCTCGGCGAGGACGTCGAGCTCGCCACGTCGCTCGACCCCGGCGCGGGCGCGGTCAACGCCGACCCCGGGCAGCTCGAGCAGGTGCTCCTGAACCTCGCCGTCAACGCCCGCGACGCCATGCCCGGCGGCGGCCGGTTGAGCATCGGGACGACGCGCGTCACGCTCCACGAGGAGCTCGTCGAGCGGCGCCACCGTATGCCCCCCGGTGACTACGTCTGCCTGGTGGTCGCGGACACCGGCGTCGGAATGGATGAGACGACCAAGGCACACCTGTTCGAGCCGTTCTTCACGACCAAGGAAGTCGGGAAGGGCACGGGCCTCGGGCTCGCCACGGTGTATGGGATCGTCAAGCAGAGCGGCGGCTACATCTGGGTCTACAGCGAGGCGGGGCACGGCACGACCGTCAAGGTCTACCTCCCCCGCGTCCCCGCCGCAGCCGGCGCGCGGCGGCGACGAGACGGTGCTGCTGGTCGAGGACGCGGCGCCGGTGCGCACGCTCGCCCGCCGCAGCCTCGAAGCGCGCGGCTACCGGGTCCTCGACGCCGCCGACGGGCCATCCGCGCTGGCGCTCTCCGCCCGCCACGGGGGCCGGATCGATATCCTCCTGACCGACGTCGTGATGCCCGGCATGAGCGGCCGCGAGCTGGCCGAGCGGCTGGCCCCGGAGCGGCCCAGCATGAAGGTGCTCTACACGTCCGGCTATACCGACGACGCGATGGTCCGCCAGGGCGTACTGAGCGCCGGGGTGGCGTTCCTCCAGAAACCGTTCGTGCCGGACTCGCTCGCGCGGAAGGTGAGAGAAGTGCTGGACGGGGAGCAGGGAGCCGGGAGCAGGGAGCAGTAGCCGCGTCAGGCCTTGGGCGCGCTCTGCTCCCTGCTCCCCGCTCCCGGCTCCCTGTCCAGGATCTCCCTGATCCGCGTGAGCAGATCCGGCTCCGTCCACGGTTTGTGGAGCAGAGGAACAGACGGGTCGAGACTCGCGGCGCGTTGGGGGTCCGAGTAGCCGCTGGCGAATAGGAACGGAGTGGTGTGACCCTCCCGACGCGCCGCGTCGTACAGGGCGCGTCCCCCCAACCGCGGCATGACCAGATCCGAGAACACGAGCCGCACGCCCGCCGTCTGGCGCAGCGCCTCGAGCGCCTCGAGGCCGTCCGCCGCCGTGACGATCTGGTACCCGGCCGCCTCGAGGATACGCTTGACGGAGCGGCGCAGCTGGTCGTCGTCCTCCACGACCAAAATCGTTTCGAGGCCGCCGCGAACCTCGGGGACACCCACGTTGGGCCGCACCGGGGCGGCCACCCCGTCGGCCGCGGGGAAATAAATCCGGAATCGTGTTCCCTTCCCCGGTTCACTGTCCACATCGATGCCACCGCCGTGCTGTTTCACCAAACCGTACACCGTGGCCAGGCCAAGGCCCGTCCCCTTGCCCGGCGGCTTGGTGGTAAAAAACGGCTCGAAGGCGCGTGCCCGCGTGTCCCCGTCCATCCCGACGCCGGTGTCGCCCACGGCGAGGCAGACATGCTCACCGGCGCGGACGGCGCCGCAGGCGTGGCGTTGATCCTCGGTGAGCTGCGCACGGCTCGTCTCGATCCGCAAGACCCCGCCGTCCGGCATCGCATCGCGGGCATTGGTCGCGAGGTTGAAGAGGATCTGCTCCGCCGCATGCACATCGGCGCGCACCTCGGGGACATCGTCGCCGCTCGAGATCACGATCTCGACGTCGGCCGGGAGGATGCGTCGCAGGAAGCCGGCTAGATCCGTGATGAGCCCGCCCAGGTGGACCGGCTGGAGATCGAGGCTCGAGCGTCGCGCGAAGCCGAGCAGTTCCTTCACCATCACGCGGCCCCGCAGGGCCGCCCCCATCACGTCCCGCAGGTCGGCCTGGGCATCCACCTGGCCGGACGGCAAGGCTTTCGCGACCAGCTGGGCGTTCGCGAGAATGATGGTGAGCAGGTTGTTGAAGTCGTGCGCGATACCGCCGGTGAGCTGGCCGATGGCTTCCATTTTTTGGGACTGCCGCAGCTGCTCCTCCAGCGCCCGCCGCTCCGTGACGTCCTCCGCGATCGTCTCGAAACAGTCGATCGCGCCGTCGGCCCGCCGCACCGCACGACCGGAGAGCCGGACCAAGATCCCCTCGCCATCCCGGCGCTTCCAGGAGACTTCGATCCCCTCGACTACGTCTTCGACCTCGAAGAGCGCGAGGATCCGCCGGCGCTCGTCCGGGTCGGCGTAGACGTCGGCCGGGAGATCGACCGCCAGGAGCTGCTCCTCGGATTCGTAGCCGAGCATCCGCACCAGCGCAGGGTTCACCGTGAGGAATCGCCCGTCCACGGAGGACCGGTAGATGGCATAGGAGGCATGGTGGACCAGGGCGCGGTGGCTCTCCTCCGACCGGCGCAATGCCGCCTCCGCCCGGCACCGCTCGGTGATGTCGGTACCGACGCCGATCACGCCCGCCACGGCGCCATCCGCTTCGCGGACCGGCGAGTACCAGGTCTCGAACACGACCCCGAATACCTCGACCGTGGACGAGAACGTCTCCCCCGTGAGGGCCCGGCGCACGTCCGCAAGCGCCCCCGGCAGGTCCGCGAACAGCTCGAACACCGAGCGGCCGATGAGCACGGCGGGCCGCACCCCGACGGCGTCGAGCCCCCGCCCCTCGACCATCGTGAACACGCCGTCGCGGTCGAGCGCGAAGAGCACGAGCGGCGCGCCGGCGATCACGGTCCGCAGCCGCTCTTTGTTCTCCCGCAATGCTCGCTCCTGGCGTCGCCGCTCGGTGACGTCCCGGGCATTGACGATCAGGTGAGCCGACCCGCCGGGATCCAGGCGCGCCTGGCCCACCGTCTCGAGCACCCGCCACGTACCGTCCTGCGCCCGGAACCGGAACTGCGCGCCCTGCGGACTCCCGGGGTTGTGAATGGCGCGCGCCAGCGCCTCGCCGACGATGGCCATGTCCTCCGGATGGACGTAGTCGAACGCGTTGCGCTCGAGCAAATCGCGCGGCGCGTAGCCCAGCACGCGCTCAACCGACGGGCTCGCGTAGCGGAATACCCCGTTCTCGCCCACGATCGTGACGATGTCGGACGCGTTCTCGATGAGGGAGCGGAAATGCTCCTCGCTTTGCCGCAAGGCCTCCTCGGCGTGCGCGCGGTCGATGGCGGTGGCCAGCACGTTCGCCACCGCCTGGAGGAAGTGCGTGTCGTGAATCGTGAACTCGCGGGGCTGCGCCGTATGCACGCCCAGGATGCCGAAGGGGCGGCCCTTGCCGTGCACGAGAACGCTCAGGCTCGATACGACGCCCTGCGCCGCCAGGAGTGGCGCGCTGCCGAATCGAGCGTCGCTGGCGAGGTCCTCGACCACGACCGGGCCTGTCGAGCGGAGCACGTACCCGGCGTGCGAGTCCGCGTCCGTCGGCAACACCGTACGCCCCACGGCGCCGTCACGCCAACCGACACCGGCGCGCAGCAGCAGCGTGCGGCTCTCGGGACGGAGCTCGAACACGCTTGCGAAAGGGACTTCCAGCACGCGCGCCGCGATCGCCACGGCACCCGCGATGAGCTCGTCGGGCGGGGCGCCGGCCAGCGCCCGCTGGCCGACGTGAGCCACCGCTTCCTGCTGCCGCGCCGTGGCGCGCAGCTGCGCCTCCGTCCGCGACAGTTCTGCGTCGCGAACGGCGTCGTCTTGCCGCAGCAGTCTGAACCGACTCGTGCCCACGTCTAATGATGTCCGGGACGGTTTAGGGGTAATGCTGCACGAAATGCGCGCCACAACCTTGCACCCGGCGACCCGGTTTTCCATTATGGTCTTCACACGAGCTGTGTGCCCTGCGTCACCGCCAACGCCAACTGGGCCCGAGGCAATGACATACCACGAGCCGCCATGAGCGAGTACCACATCCTCAAGGACCTGGCGATCATCTTCGCCGTCTCCCTGCTCGTCATCCTGGTGTTCCACCGTATCAAGCTCCCTGCCCTCCCAGGGTTCATCGTCGCGGGCGTATTGCTCGGCCCCAACGCGCTCGGCCTGGTCTCCGATGTACACCAGGTGGAAAGCCTCGCGGAAGTCGGAGTCATCCTGCTGCTCTTTACCATCGGCATCGAGTTCTCCCTCAGCCGCCTGCGGGAAATGGGACGGCAGGTAGTCGCCGGAGGCGGATCTCAGGTCGGCCTCACGGTCGCGCTCGCCAGCCTCATCGCCATGACCCTGCGGCTCGACTGGCGCGTGGCGGTGCTCCTGGGCTTCCTCGTCGCGCTCTCCAGCACCGCCATCGTCCTCAAGGGACTCACGGACAAGGGCGAGATCGATGCTCCCCACGGACGCCTCGCCA
>Ga0209239_1000759_pt1 | contig 18904 bp, 19 predicted proteins | sample GraSoi013_2_20cm_FD_185824 | JGI IMG/M metagenome (GOLD analysis project Ga0209239, IMG submission 185824) | Grasslands soil microbial communities from the Angelo Coastal Reserve, California, USA - Sample 10_02_2013_2_20cm (SPAdes) (version 2) | ecosystem: Environmental > Terrestrial > Soil >...
ATCAATTGGTACCCGTCGACGGGCCGGCCCGTACCGTCCAAGCCCTCGACCGCCGAGGCCACGACCTCGGCCATCGCGTCCACCAGGGAGTCCACGTTCCGCGCCGAGAACACCGGCTGGACGAGCTGGCGGTGGCGCGCCCACCCGGCGTCCTCCCCCGCGATGCCGTTGCCCAGCAGGCGGCGCATCGGCTTCCACATCATGCCCTCGCGCGGGTAGTTCACCGCGTGGTCGCGCAGTACGTGCTGCACATGCTCCGGACGGGTCACCAGGTACGGGCGGAAGAGACCGAGGTCGACGCGTACCACGGCACCGTCGGCGCGCCGCCCGATCCGCTCGAACGTACCGAGCGGGTTCCCGGCGAGCCCGACGAGCGTCCAGCCGGCTCCGGCGGTCCCCGGCGTGCGGCGCGTCGATGGCGTCCGACGCGTGAATGGCGTCCGGCGGGTCCACGGCGTCCGGCGTTCGCCATGTTCCTGAAGCCCGCTCATGATCCGCTCCGCCCGGCCTCCGCGCCGCCGGCCACGTACCGCCTACGCGAAGTGCACTCTCAGTAATGAGAGACGAAACTCGTCGATCTGTCCAGTGCCCCCGGCCGGCAGCATCCGGGCGGCCGAATCCGGCACGGGCGCCGTATTAGGGTGGAGACCATGACCGAACCGGTACGCCTTCAGCCCGGCGACGACGCGCCCGACTTCTCGCTGCCGACCGACGCGGGGAAAACCTTGTCGCTCAAGGATCTGCGCGGTCGCAAGGTGGTGCTCTACGCGTACCCGGCCGCGATGACGCCCGGCTGCACCACGCAGGCCTGCGACTTCCGGGACAACATCGCCTCCCTCAAGGGCGCCGGGTACGAGGTCGTCGGCATCTCGCCGGATTCCCCCGTCCAGCTCGCCAAGTTCCGCGAGCGTGACGCGCTGACCTTCCCGCTGGTCGGCGACGAGGACAAGACGGTGCTCACCGCGTACGGCGCGTACGGCGAGAAGCAGCTGTACGGCAAGACCGTCGTCGGCGTGATCCGGTCCACCTTCGTCATCGACGAGAAGGGCCGGATCGAGAGGGCGATGTACAACGTCAAGGCCACCGGCCACGTCGCCAAGCTGCGCCGCGACCTGGGCCTGGACTGAGGCCGGCCCCGCCGCCGGAGCCGGGCCCGCCGGATCCCGGCCACCTCGTCCCGGCGGCGCCGCTGCGCGCCAGCCGGCGCCACTCCGGCCGGGCGCTGTGGCAAGCTCCACCCGGTCGGCGTAATGCGCCGGTAACGGCCTCGGCGTAGGGTCCCGCCATGGCGGACATCTTCGACTCCTACACCATGGCGCAAGCCTGGGACGAGATGTTCGCGGCGCCCGGCCAGCCCCGGTCGCCGTACCTTTCACTCTTCGCCACCCTGCAACCACTTTCCGGTGCCGATCTGCGCTTCCGGGCCGACCAACTGGCCCGGGTCTTCACCGACCGGGGAGTGACGTTCGCCTATGCGGGCGAGGAGCGCCCGTTCCCACTCGACCTGATCCCCCGGATCATCGACGCCGCTGAGTGGGACGTGGTCACCCGCGCGGTACGGCAGCGGGTGACCGCGCTGGAGATGTTCCTCGCCGACGTGTACGGGCGCGGCGCCGTCCTCGACGACGGCGTGGTACCCCGGCGGCTCGTCACCACGAGCGCGCATTTCCAGCGGGAAGCCTTCGGCGTCAACCCGGCCAACGGGGTACGCGTGCACATCTCCGGCGTCGACCTCGTCCGGGACGAGGTCGGGGCGTTCCGGGTACTGGAAGACAACCTGCGGATCCCGTCGGGGGTCAGCTATGTCATCGAGAACCGGCGGGCGATGACCCAGACGCTGCCGACCCTGTTCGCCGACGCGCGGGTCAGCTCGGTCGACGACTACCCGGCCCGGCTGCTGGCCGCGCTGCGGGCCGCCGCCCCCGAAGGCGTCACCGATCCGTGCGTGGTGGTGCTCACCCCCGGTGTGTACAACGCCGCCTACTTCGAGCACGCGCTGCTGGCCCGGCTGATGGGCGTGGAACTGGTCGAAGGCCGCGACCTGGTCTGCTCGGGCAACCGGGTCCGGATGCGTACCACGCAAGGCGAGCAACCGGTGCATGTCGTGTACCGCCGGGTCGACGACGAGTTCCTCGACCCGTTGCATTTCCGGCCGGACTCGGTGATCGGCTGCCCGGGAATCCTCAACGCCGCCCGGGCCGGCACGGTGACTCTCGCCAATGCGATCGGCAACGGGGTCGCCGACGACAAGCTGCTCTACACGTACGTCCCGGACCTGATCCGGTACTACCTGGGCGACGAGCCGATCATCCCGAACGTGGAGACGCACCGGCTCGACGACCCCGAAGTGCTGCACGACGTACTGTCCCGCCTGGACACGCTCGTCCTGAAACCCGTGGACGGCGCGGGCGGCAAGGGAATCGTGATCGGGCCACACGCCGATGAGTCCACATTGGACAGTCTGCGCGAGACGGTGGCCGCCGACCCGCGCGGCTGGATCGCCCAGCGCCCGGTCGCGCTGTCCACGTCGCCCACGCTGATCGGCAACCAGGTCGCGCCCAGACACATCGACCTGCGGCCGTTCGCCATCAACGACGGCGACGACATCTGGCTGCTACCCGGTGGGTTGACAAGGGTGGCGCTGCCGGAGGGCGCGCTGGTCGTCAACTCCAGCCAGGGCGGTGGTTCAAAAGACACGTGGGTACTGGCGGCAGAGCCGGCCCTGCCTCCGTCGCGCCCGCGCGCGGCGGCGCACCCCGTCGAGGTGATACCTCACGACGTCGCACCCCGCGATGCCGGCGGCGGATTGTTCGGGGGGCAACAGTAATGCTGAGCCGGATCGCCGAGTCATTGTTCTGGATCGGCCGCTATGTCGAGCGCGCCGACGACACCGCGCGCATCCTCGACGCGTTCCTCGCCCGGCTGCTGGAGGATCCGTGGTCCGACGAGGACGCGGCGTGCCGTTCCCTGCTCGCGATCCTCGGCGTGACCTCGACCGAGGACCGCCGCCTCACCGCCGGGGACGCGTTGGAGCGGCTCGCCTTCGACAGCGAGGATCCGAGCGCGATCGCCGGTGCGATCGCGGGCGCCCGGGAGAACGCCCGGGGCGCCCGGGAAACCATCTCCAGCGAGATGTGGGAATGCCTCAACGTCACCTGGCACACGTTGCCCAGCCGCCGGCGGGCCGCCGAGCGGCTCGGGCCGACGCTGTTCCTGAGCTTCATCCGGGAACGCGCCGCCGTCCTCGCCGGCCTCGCCGAGTCGACGATGAGCCGGGACGAGGGGTGGCGCTTCCTCATCCTCGGGCGCAGCCTGGAGCGGGTCGACATGACCGCGCGACTGCTGACCGTACAACTGTCCACAAGCGACAGTCCCGGCGACTGGCGAACCGTACTGCGCGCCTGCGGTGCCGACGAGTCGTTCCTGCGTACCCACGGCGGCGCTCTGGACCCGACGCGGGTCATCGAGTTCCTGACGCTGGACCGGCTCTTCCCCCGTTCCGCGCTGCACGCGCTCACCACCGCCGAACAGTGCCTGCGCGAGTTGGCACCCGCCACCGAACGCGCCGGGGTCCGCGACTCCGCCCGGCGCCCGATCGGCCAGGTGCGTACCCGCCTCGAGTACGCCGACATCGGCGCCCTCGTGAATGAGCTACCCGCACACCTGCGCGCCCTGCAACAGGCCTGCGCGGCGTGCAGCGCGGCGGTATCCGCCCGGTACTTCAAGCACGCCGCCCCGGTGGCCTGGGCCCACGAGGGGAGCTGAGATGGCTGACGAGCGCCGGCTGGCCGCCGCTCCGACAGGCTCCGCGGCGTGGCGGCTACGCATCAACCATGTCAGCGGGTTCACCTACGCCGGCACCGCGCACGCGTCGTACAACGAGGCACGGATGACGCCGATGACCACCCCGTACCAGATCACGTTGTTCAGCCAGGTCGACGTGGCTCCGGCCGCCGCCGCGTCCACGTGGCGGTACCTGGACTACTGGGGTACCCAGGTCACCGTGTTCGACCTGCAACGCGCGCACCAGCAACTGAAGGTGACCGCGAGCAGCCTGGTGGAGACCGAGCGGCCTTCGCCGCCCGAGCCGGTCGGTTGGGACGTGCTGCGCTCGGAGTCCATATTGGACAGACAGGCGGAACTGCTGGCGGCTTCCCCCCGTACCACGGTGGATGAAGGATTGCTCAGTCGCGCGGCGGAACTCGCCGGCGGCGCGCAACCCCGCGACGCGGCCCGCGCGATCTGCGACTGGGTCCGCGACAACGTGGCCTACGTGCCCGGCTCGACCGGCGTGCAGACCGGCGCGCAGGAGGCGTGGGAGCTGCGCAAGGGCGTGTGCCAGGACATCGCGCACCTGACCGCCGCGCTGCTGCGCGGGGTCGGCATCCCGGCCCGGTACGTCTCCGGCTACCTGCACCCCAACCCCGACGCGGAGATCGGCGAGACCGTCGAGGGGCAGAGCCACGCGTGGGTGGAGTGGTGGTGCGGCGGCTGGGAAGGGTACGACCCGACCAACGGCGTGGAGACCGCCGAGCGGCATGTCGTGGTGGCGCGGGGACGGGAGTACTCCGACGTCACGCCACTCAAGGGCGTCTACAACGGCGCACCCAGCTCGGAGCTGGGGGTACGGGTCGAGGTGACCCGGCTGGGCTAGACTCGTGGACTGCCGGCGGGAGTGGCGTAATTGGCAGCCGCGCCAGGTTTAGGTCCTGGTGTCCGAGAGGACGTAGGGGTTCGAGTCCCCTCTCCCGCACCATTGCAGCGTTACTCGAACCAACCCCAGCCAGGGAGTGAACGAGCAGCGCGTCACCGGACACCAGGTCGTCAGGGGCAGTTTCCGTCAGGAAGCTGCCCCTGTAGGGCACCGCCCACCCACATCACTACCAAGCCAACGCCAACGCGCCCGGCTTGGCCCCCACCACCACGAACGCCAGCACCTGCCGCAGCACCGCTTGTCGCCGCTCGCTCGGTATCTCTTCGGCCGGAACCGCGTACCGCACACCGAACCGCTGCCACACCTCGTCCTCAATCGGTTCAGCCCGTATCAATGGACGCCCACACAGCCCCAGCGGACACCCGTAGTACCGACGCCCAGGGGACAACAAAGCAGCTATCAACGGACGAGTGCACGGCCCGCACCACACCAGATCGTGCAACAGGTAGAGATCGTTCTCCACAACGAAGCTCGCTTTCGGTCCCAATAGACCGGGGGCCTTCGCTCCAACGAAGGCCCCCGTGGCAGCCCGCCCAAAGGCCGAGAGGCGAACTCCCTCCTCAACCAGCTCGGCCACACCCATGCAGACCGAGCCGGGAGTTCAGATCACCAGTGAAAAAAGATCATGCTTGCCACCCACTTCTCTTTGGGTACGCCCGGTTGATGTACGCCTGCCGACCCCGCTCCGGCTGAGCCGCCACCCGCCAGTCCACACCACCGCTGGCTTCATCCAGCACGTCATACAGCGCCGCCATCGCCGCCTCTGCCGCGCCCAGCTCCCACAGCCGGTCAGCGGCGTCTTCCATCACTCGGCGGAATTGAGCCTCTGCCAGTTCATCGCACACCGAAACCACCATCGGCTTCTTGCGCTCAGGGCGATAGCCAATACGCCGCAGCACCAGACCAACCTGTAGCCGCCTCATGCTGCACCGTCCATTGTGGACGGAGGCGTTGCCGCTTCCGTTGTAGGGTCAGCGCTGCCGGATGACTGTGCTGCCGACTGTTTCATGTTGGCGCACTCCGGGCAGCGCAACGTGGCCCCGTCCACCGGGCACCAGTGCTCAGCTCGCTTGTGCGTCACCATCCCGGCCAGCCACCCAACGAACAGGGCCATCACGGTGCCGACCGCAGTTGCTGCCATTGCAACGCTCCTTGCTATGGAGGTGCTTACCGGCCCGGCCGGGCGGAGTCCTCGACCTCACGCCCGACCGGGGGCCCAGGGCATCGGAACAAGCAGGCTGGCAGCAAACGCGGCTTGCCGACCAGGGAGCTGCCTTGGTGCTTGTTCCGGTGCCGTGACACAGCATTCGCGTTCGGTAACGACGAGCCAACCCGCTCACGGCGAGCACAGAAAGACGATCTATACGCCAGTGGATAGGCCAAGCGCTGCCAGTGCGGGATGCTAAGCCTGTGGAGGTAGAGGAGAGGCCAGTCCAACGGGTGGCAGCGGCGACCGGCGATGGTGTCCGAGGCCAAGAAGCGCAGCGCTTCTGCCTGGACTGCGCAGCCGCCCTGCGTCGTACCAACGCCGGGAGCCGGTGCGCGGCCTGTGCCGCTCACGCCGACGGCGGCCACCCCATCCCCCAACGCTTCTGGTACGCCGAAGATGTAGCCGCCGCCTTGGCGCAGTGGGATCTGCCCGCCGTCGTCCGGCTCATCCATACCAAGCTAGGCCTCACCCAAGTAGCGCTCGCCAACCTGACCGGCTACTCCCAGGCCCACATCAGCCGGTGGCTGCATCGCAATGGCAATCCCGAAGGCGTCACCGCCGGGCGGCTGCACCGGTTCGTTGAGGGCTTGGGCATCCCTTGGGCGCTACTCGGCCTGATCGACCCATCCGCGCGGGAGTCGCCGGGCCGGTCAGCCGGAGGTACGTTCGGCAGCAACAGCGCTGCCGAGGAGGATCACCACGCAATGAAGCGACGCACCTTCGTGGTGAGCGGGACGTTTGCCGCTGGCCTGGCCGCCTTCGCGCCCGAAGGCGTGGGCATGTGGCAGGGCAAGCTTGGCGTCATGCACGCCACCTATTTGCACCAAGCTGCCCGCCACCTTATAGAGCAGAATTTCCGCCTCGGCGGTGACATGCTGTTTGGGCAAGCTGCCGCGCAGTTTGAAATGGCGCACAGCAAAATCCGGGCGGGCGAGTATGACACTACGGCCGAGCTGGTGCTGTTTGCAGCAATCGGCGAGCTGGCCCGCTGCGCCGGTTGGATCGCCCACGATGCTGGTCGGGAACGCGAAGCCCGCTATTACTTCAACGAGGCGCTCCTGGCTGCGCGCCTCTCAGATAACCGGCAACTAGCACTCAAAGCCTACTACTCGATGAGCGTCCAAGCCGACGAAGACGGCCACCCGCGCGAGGCGATGCACTTGGTACACGCAGCCCAACGCGCCGCGAAATCCTGGGCACCCGGCCGGATTTTGAGCCTGCTTGCCAGCGCCGAAGCGCGAGCCGTGGCGGGTATGCGCGACGGCGGCCAGGCGCGATCCTTGCTCAGCCGAGCGCGTCACCTGTTCCATACCGGCGACAGCAGTAACTTCGCGGACATCTTTTTCTTCTACAACGAATCCGAGATCCTCGGCTTTGAAGGCGTCTGCTCCCTCAAGCTCGGGGCGTATGCCAACGCCGAAAGCTTGTTGCGCCAAGAGATCGAGCAGCACGCTGCGCAGCGGGGGGCGGACTACCAGCGCAATACCACGCTTGAATATGGCCGCTTGGCGCTAACCCAGCTCGGACAGTTCAATGTCACCGAGGCAGCCATGACCGGCGAAGCGGTGCTGTCCACGCTGGCGGATGGCGTCGTTTCGACACGCACGCTCAAAGTCGTCGGCAGCCTGGCGGATGGCCTGTCAGCCTACCGCACGCTGCCACCCGTGCAATCGTTCCTCAAGCAGTTCAAGGACTCCACGAGCGAGATTGGCGCCCGGAAGCTATGACCAATGAGCTTCAGCTTGACCGTTACGACGCCGCAGGCATTGACGCCATCTACGACCAGATGGTGCGCTTGTATGCTGAAACGCATGAAGACTTGGTGGGCAACACCTTTTACACCACCGAACGCTTTGAGGCGTTTTTTGTCAAACAGCGGGCACACGATGGCTTTGAGTTGGTAGCGGCCCGCTTGCACGGCAGGCTCGTCGGTGTAGCCTTTGGCTTTACCGAAATACCAAGGGAACAGTATGCACTCTGCGAAATCATGGTAACGCCCGACTACCAGCGTAAGGGCATTGCCAAGCGGTTGCATGACGAACTACTCAGGCACCGGCCAGAACATCGCGCCGACCTGTACGTCCGCAAGGACAACGCCCCGGCCCAGGCCGCCTACAAGAAGTGGGGCTGGACAAAGATCGGTGACGTACAGCCGACGCCCGAAGCACCCAACTTTGACGAGCTGATACTGCCGCTGCCGATAACCGAGCGTTAGCCAATGCAGGTCGCCATCATTGGGCCGTCCCGTCCAAGCGAGCAGGAAGCCGCGCTGGCCGAACGGGTGGGGCAACTGTTGGCCGAACGTGGCGCAATACTGCTGTCCGGTGGCGAAGAGGGCACTATGGAGGCGGCCTGTAAGGGAGCGAAAGAGGCAGGCGGCACGGTGGTCGGCATCCTGGGAGGCAGTACCCGCGCTGAGGCCAACGCCTTCTTAACCGTCAGTGTCGTGACCGGCATCAGCATGGCCCGCAATACCATCTTGATCCGCTCTGCCGATGCCGTCATCTCTGTGGGTTGTAGTTGGGGCACACTCATTGAGATGGGCATAGCAATTAAGTTTGGCCGCCCTCTGATTGCCCTGAGCGGCTGGCACGTCAACGATGCCAGCGGTACCCCTGTTGATGGCGACGTGCAGCGGGTGGAGACGGCTGAGGAAGCGGTCAGGCGGGCAGTTGCCAGAGCCGCCGCCTGAAGGATGAGCACCGAAGCGATGCGGCTGCTGTGCGGCCGGACGGGGCCGGCCGCACGACATCAGCTATCGTCGCCGTCCGCAGACCTCAATCGATGACGGTCACCTCGTCGCCGACCCGTACCGCCCCCGTGTCGTCGGGGATGAGGTGCAGTCCGAAAAACATCCGCTGATTCACGTTGCGGTACCGGGCGAGCGTGCGCGACGGTTCCTTGCCGCGCTCGCCGGTCTCCTGGTCGGTCGTCGGGATCACACAACGCGCACAGTTCCCGCCCGGCCGGAAAGTCACCGCGCCGATCCGGACCCGTCGACCGATCCAGCCGTCCTCGGCCCAGGCCGGTGCGCCGGTTACGACAAGGTTGGGCCGGAATCGCGTCATCGGCAACGGCCCCTCGTCGCTGCCGCCCTCGGCGATCCAGTCGTTGAGCACGTCGAGCGACGCCGTATTGGTGAGCAGCAACGGGTACTCGTCCGCGAGAGTCACCCGGTCCTCCGGGCGGCTGGTGCCCGGCTGGACCGCGCGCCGGGTCGGGTCGTCCAGATACACCAGGTGCAGCTTGCGATCCAGCGCCTCGGACAGCCAGTCGTCGGCCGCCGGATCGGCCCGGCTGACAAGCACCGGGGCACTGAAGACCGACACCTCCACCAGTTCGCCGGGCTCGGCCGCGACCCGCACCTCGGGTCGGCCGGTGGCGGTCAACACCAAATCACCATCCACATAGGACGGTTGCAGCTGGGTGAGGCGCGGTTCCTCGCGCTGGGTGATCATCCGGCCCGCGTCGTCGGTCACCAACCAGCGGCGGTCGCCGGCCAGGCCCCACGGCTCGACCTGCGCCACGTCGTGGTCCAGCCGGTGGAAGCTCTTGACGGGGTACGTGTGGATCGAGGCGAGCCGCATGCCGCCACGGTACCAATTGCGTTCTGCATGGATTCTTGCATAGAGTCGCGGTGTGCATGAACAGATGCTGGCCCTGTTCGACGGGGTACGGCTGACCCCGACCCAGCGCCGGATCGCGCAGTGCCTCCTGGAACGGGGCCCGCGCGCGGCGTACCTGTCCAGCGGCGAGGTCGCGGAGCTGGCCCGGGTGAGCCAGCCGTCGGTGACCCGGTTCGCGATGGCGCTGGGCTACGACGGGTACCCGGCGCTGCGCCGCGCGATCCAGAACATCGACGGCACCGAACCCGACCGGGTCGACGAGGACAACGAGCTGCAGCACGCGGTCCGGGGCGAGGCGGAGATCCTGACCCGGCTCGCCGACCGGCTCGGCGACGGCGGAGCCGACCGGCTGGCGGTGGCCGAGGCGGGCAAGCTCCTCGCCGGTACACGGCCGTTGCCGATCCTCGGGCTACGGTCGGCGGCGCCCCTCGCCGCGTACTTCGGCTACTTCGCCGCCAAGGTGCATCCCGACGTACGTGTCCTGGATCACGGTGGCAGCCTGCTGGCCGATCGGCTGGAACAGGCCCGCGCGGCCGGCGCGACCGCGATGCTGGGAGTTGTGCTTCCCCGGTACCCGAAAGAGTCGCTGGACGCGCTGCGCGACGCGCGTACCGCCGGCCTGTGGGTCGTCGTCATCACCGACTCTCCGGTGGGCCCCGCCGCGCATGCGGCCGATGTGGCGTTGACCGCGCCGGTCGGCTCGCGGCTGGTCTTCGACCTGCACGGCGGCCCGATGGCTGTGGCCATGGTGCTGTTGCAGGCCATGTGCGACGCCGCGCCGGGGCAGACGCTCGCACGGTTGGAAGAGTTCGAGGTATCCGCCGCCCGGCGCGGCGTGTTCGTGGCCTGAGGAGGATCCACTGTGGAACCGATCCGCGCACCCAGAGGTACCGCGCTGACCGCGCGGGGCTGGCCGCAGGAGGCCGCGCTCCGGATGCTGTGCAACAACCTCGATCCCGCCGTCGCCGAGCGGCCGGACGACCTCGTGGTGTACGGCGGCACCGGCAAGGCCGCGCGCGACTGGCCCTCGTTCCACGCGTTGATCCGTACACTGTCCACATTGGACGATGACGAGACGATGCTGGTGCAGTCGGGGCGGCCGGTCGGCGTCTTCCGTACCCACGAATGGGCGCCCCGCGTGCTCATCGCCAACTCCAACCTGGTCGGCGACTGGGCGACCTGGCCGGAGTTCCGGCGCCTGGAGAAGCTCGGCCTGACCATGTACGGGCAGATGACCGCCGGTTCCTGGATCTACATCGGCACCCAGGGCATCCTGCAGGGCACGTACGAGACGTTCGCGGCCGTTGCCGCCAAACGGTTCCAGGGCTCCCTCGCCGGTACCCTCACGCTCACCGCCGGCTGTGGCGGGATGGGTGGCGCCCAGCCGCTCGCGGTCACCATGAACGGCGGGGTGTGCCTCATCGTCGACGTCGACGCCGACCGGCTGCGCCGCCGGGTGGAGAACCGCTATCTCGACGTGGTCGCCGGCTCGCTCGACGAAGGGCTCGCCCTTGCCCTCGACGCGAAACGCAACCGCGAGGCGCTCTCGGTCGGCGTGGTCGGCAACGCGGCGACGGTCGTACCCGAGCTGTTGCGGCGCGGCGCCCCGATCGACATCGTCACCGACCAGACCTCGGCGCACGACCCGCTGTCCTATGTCCCGGAAGGCATCGACGTCGCCGACGCGGCTTCCTTCGCCGCCGACAAGCCCGACGAGTACACCGAACGGGCGCGGGCCTCGATGGTCAAGCACGTCGAGGCGATGGTCGGCTTCCTGGACGCCGGTGCCGAGGTCTTCGACTACGGCAACTCGATCCGGGGCGAGGCCCAGTTGGGCGGGTACGGGCGGGCGTTCGTCCCCGCCTACATCCGGCCGCTGTTCTGCGAGGGCAAGGGCCCGTTCCGCTGGGCCGCGCTGTCCGGCGAGCCGGCCGACATCGCGGCGACCGACCAGGCGATCCTGGAACTGTTCCCGGACAACGAGCCGCTCGCCCAGTGGATCCGGATGGCCGGCGAACGCGTTGCCTACCAAGGACTTCCGGCCCGTATCTGCTGGCTCGGGTACGGCGAACGGGACCGGGCCGGGCTGCGTTTCAACGAGCTGGTCGCCTCCGGGGCGGTGGCCGCGCCGCTCGTCATCGGCCGGGATCACCTGGACTGCGGCTCGGTCGCCTCCCCGTACCGGGAGACCGAGGCGATGGCCGACGGCTCCGACGCGATCGCGGACTGGCCCTTGCTCAACGCGCTCGTGAACACCGCGTCGGGCGCCTCCTGGGTATCCATCCACCACGGCGGTGGGGTCGGCATCGGACGGTCGATCCACGCCGGTCAGGTCACCGTCGCCGACGGCACCGAACTGGCCGCACAGAAGATCGAACGGGTGCTGCGCAACGATCCCGGCATGGGCGTGATCCGGCACGTGGACGCCGGGTACGAGCGTGCCGAGTCGGTCGCGTCGGCGAGCGGCGTCCGCATCCCGATGCGGGAGAATCCGTGACATCCCAACGGTTTTCCGCGCTGTGGCGCTCGCTGGCGCCGATCGGGAACTCGCCGCACGGGTACCACCGGTCGTCGTGGACGTATCCCGATCTGGCCTGCCGGGAGTGGTTCGCCGAGGAGGCGGCCGACCGGGGGCTGGCCGTCGAAACCGACGGCAACGGCAATCTGTGGGCCTGGCTGGGTGACCCCACCGCCGGAGACGCGGTGGTCACCGGGTCGCACCTCGACTCGGTACCGGGCGGCGGCGGCTACGACGGGCCACTGGGCATCGTGTCGGCGTTCCTCGCGCTGGACCTGCTTCTCGAACGCGGGGTCGAGGTGCGGCGCCCGGTCGGCGTCGTCGCGTTCACCGAGGAGGAGGGCTCCCGCTTCGGGATGGCCTGCCTGGGTTCCCGGTTGTTGACCGGCGCGCTCGATCCGGAGCGGGCCGCCGCACTGCGCGACCGGGATGGCGTGACGCTCGTCGAGGCGATGAAGTCCGGCGGCGTGGAGCCGTCACTGCTCGGCCCGGATCCGGTACGGCTGAAGCGGATCGGCGCGTTCGTCGAGCTGCACATCGAGCAGGGTCGGGCGCTTGCGGTACCGGTCGGGGTGGCGAGCGCGATCTGGCCACACGGCCGGTGGCGGCTGGACTTCGCCGGTACCGGCAACCACGCGGGTACCACCCGGATGGACGAGCGGCACGATCCGATGCTCACGTTCGCGTACACCGTACTGGCGGCGAACAAGGAGGCACGTTTGCGCGGCGGGCATGCGACGGTCGGCCGGGTCGGCGTGGAACCCAACGCCACCAACGCGATCCCGACCACGGTCACCGCGTGGCTCGACGCCCGGGCCGCCGAACAGTCCACACTGGACGGTCTCGTGGACGCCATCGGGACCCGGGCAACGGAACGGGCGGCCCGCGACGGTACCAGCGTCACGCTGACCCCCGAGTCGGTGTCGCCGGTCACCGAGTTCCACGATGGCCTACGCGACCGGATCGCCACCCTGCTCGGCGGCGTACCCGTGCTGCCGACCGGAGCCGGGCACGACGCGGGGGCACTGGCGGCGCACGTACCTACTGCGATGCTCTTCGTGCGCAACCCGACCGGGGTGTCCCACGCGCCCGAGGAGTACGCCACCGACGAGGACTGCGCGGCCGGAGTCGAGGCACTCGCCGCGGTACTGGAGGAGCTGGCGTGCCGCTGACCCGGGGTGCGGCCGAGCCGACCCGCTACCACGCCGACTACGCGTGGCTCGGCGGCGAGGCTCCCGCGCGCGACGTGTCGATCGAGATCACCGACGGCGTCTTCTCCGCCGTCGTGCCCGACTCGACCCCGGCCGGGGAACGGCTGTCCGGGCTCACCCTGCCCGGCCTCGCCAACGTGCACTCGCACGCGTTCCACCGCGCGCTACGCGGCCGTACCCACGGCGGTGCGGGTACGTTCTGGACGTGGCGGGACCGGATGTACGAGGTCGCCGACCGGCTCGATCCCGACTCCTACCACCTGCTGGCTCGCGCGGTCTACGGCGAGATGGCGCTGGCCGGTATCACCTGCGTCGGCGAGTTCCACTACCTGCACCACGCCCCCGGTGGCGCCCGGTACGCCGACCCGAACGCGATGGGCCATGCGCTGCTGGCGGCGGCTCGCGAGGCGGGCATCCGGATCACCCTCCTCGACGCGCTCTACCTGACGTCCACAGTGGACGGTGCGCCACTCGACGGGCCACAACGACGTTTCGGCGACGGCTCGGTCGACGCCTGGGCCACCCGGGTCGCCGAGGTGAAGCTCGACAGGCACGTGGCGATCGGGTACGCGGCACACTCCGTACGCGCCGTTCCGGCCCCGGCATTGGCGGTGCTGGATCCCGGCAAGCGGCCGTTCCACGTACACCTCTCCGAGCAGCGGGCGGAGAACGAGGCCTGCCAGGCCCGGTACGGCTGCTCGCCAACGGAGTTCCTCGACCGCAGCGAGCTGCTCGGGCCGTACACCACGGTGGTCCACGCCACACATCTATCCACTGTGGACGTCGCGACGCTCGGCGGTGGCCGTACCCACGTGTGCTTCTGTCCCACCACCGAGCGGGAGCTGGCCGACGGGATCGGTCCGGCGCGGGCCTTGGCCGACGCGGGCGCGCCGCTCTGCCTGGGCAGCGACTCGCACGCGGTCATCGACCTGTTCGAGGAGGCCCGCGCGGTGGAGCTGGACGAGCGGCTGCGTACCGAACGGTGCGGCCACTTCGCGCCTGCGGAGCTGCTGGACGCCGCGACGTCGACCGGCCATAGCGCGCTCGGCTGGCCGGATGCCGGCCGGATCGCACCCGGGTACCGCGCCGATCTGGTGACCGTGGACCTCGGCAGCGTACGGACCACCGGAGCGGAACCGTTGTCCGCGGCCGTGTTCGCGGCCGGTGCTCCCGACGTGACGCACGTCGTCGTGGACGGCCGGCCGGTCGTGACGGACGGGCGGCACCGGAACCTCGACGTACCGAGGGAACTGCGCGACGCGATCGCGACGGTGATCGCGTGACCAGCCTACTCATCACCAACATCGGCGAGCTGACCACGCACGGTCCACAAGGGACGGTGCAGCACGCGTCGCTGGTGGTCGACGACGGCCGGGTCGCCTGGGTCGGCGGCGCCAGCTACCAACCGGCCACCGACGCCCGGCTCGACGTCGAGGGTCGCGCGGTCATCCCGGGTTTCGTGGACAGCCACGCGCATCTGGTCTTCGCCGGTTCGCGGGCGGTCGAGTTCGCCGCGCGGATGGCCGGCGAGCCGTACACCGGTGGCGGCATCCGGACCACGGTCACCGCGACCCGGGCCGCGTCCGACGAAACGTTGCGTACCAACGTCGCGCGGCTGGTCGCCGAGGCGAACCGGCAGGGCACGACGACCATCGAGATCAAGAGCGGGTACGGGCTGACCGTCGCGGACGAGGCCCGGTCGCTGCGCATCGCGACGGAGTTCACCGGCGAGACCACCTTCCTCGGCGCGCACGTCGTACCCGCCGGCACCGACCCCGACGACTACGTGCGCCTGGTGTGCGGCGAGATGCTCGACGCCACCCGCCAGTACGCGAGGTGGGTCGACGTGTTCTGCGAGCGCGGCGCCTTCGACGTCGACCAGGCGCGCGAGATCCTGAACGCGGGCGCCGGCGCGGGTCTCGGGGCCCGGATCCACGCCAACCAGTTGACCGAAGGCGACGGGGTACGGCTCGCCGTCGAACTCGACGCGGCCAGCGCGGACCACTGCACTCATCTGTCCGGCGCCGATGTCAAGGCCCTGGCCGATTCGCGGACCGTCGCGACGCTGCTTCCCGGCGCGGAGTTCTCCACCCGGTCGCCGTACCCGGATGCGCGCGCGCTGCTCGACGCCGGGGTCACCGTCGCCCTGGCGACCGACTGCAACCCGGGCTCGTCGTACACCACGTCGATGCCGTTCTGCATCGCGCTCGCCGTACGGGAGATGCGGATGACGCCGGTCGAAGCGCTGTGGGGCGCCACGGCCGGCGGCGCCCGGGCGTTGCGCCGCAACGACATCGGGCACCTGTCCGTCGGGGCGCGCGCCGACCTGACCGTCCTCGACGCGCCGAGCTTCCTGCACCTGGCCTACCGGCCGGGCGTACCGCTGGTCCACACCGTCCTGCGCAACGGAGAGCCGATATGCACACCGTGACCGTCCAACCGACCGGCGTCAGCGCCGCCGATGTCCTCGCCGTCGCCAGGGCCGGTGCCCGGGTCGCGCTTGCTCCGTCCACAGTGGACGCCCTCGACCGGAGCCGGGCGATCGTGGAGGCCATCGAGCGTTCCGGCAAGCCGGTCTACGGAGTCTCCACCGGGTTCGGCGCGCTGGCCGGTACCTTCATCGCGCCCGAGCGGCGGGCCGAGCTGCAGCACGCGCTGATCCGTTCGCACGCCGCCGGTATCGGCGCACCGGTGTCGCGCGAGGTGGTACGGGCGATGATGCTGCTGCGGGTACGGTCCCTGGCACTGGGCCACTCGGGCGTCCGGCCGCTCGTCGCCCAGGCGCTCGTCGACCTGCTCAACCACGACATCACCCCGTGGGTACCCGAGCACGGCTCGCTGGGCGCCTCCGGTGATCTCGCCCCGCTGGCCCATTGCGCACTGGTACTCATGGGCGAGGGCTGGGTACTGGCCAAGGACGGCGCCCGGATCCCGGGTGGCGAGGCGTTGCAGTCCGCCGGCCTGTACCCGATCGCGCTGGCGAGCAAGGAAGGGCTCGCGCTCATCAACGGTACCGACGGCATGCTGGGCATGCTGCTGCTCGCCATCGCCGACGCGGCCCACCTGTTCACCATGGCCGACATCACGGCTGCGCTCGCCATCGAGGCGATGCTGGGAAGCGACCGGCCGTTCCTGCCCGAGCTGCACGCGATCCGTCCCCAGCCGGGCCAGGCGGTGTCGGCCGCGAACATCCACCGGCTGCTCCAGGATTCGTCCATCATGGACAGTCACCGGGACGACCTGACGCACGCGGTACAGGACGCGTACTCGATGCGGTGCGCGCCGCAGGTTGCCGGGGCGGCCCGCGACACGCTCGACTTCGCCACGGGCATCGCCGGCCGCGAGCTGCTGTCCATTGTGGACAATCCGGTGGTACTCCCGGACGGTCGGGTGGAGTCGACCGGCAACTTCCACGGAGCACCGCTCGGTTTCGCCGCCGATTTCCTGGCCATCGCCGCCGCCGAGGTCGGTGCGATCGCGGAGCGCCGGGTGGACCGGCTCCTCGACGTGTGCCGCTCCCGCGACCTGCCGGCGTTCCTCACGCCGGACCCGGGAGTCAACTCCGGCCTGATGATCGCGCAGTACACGGCGGCCGGCATCGTCGCGGAGAACCGGCGGCTGGCCGGACCGGCGAGCGTGGACTCCGTACCCACCAGCGGGATGCAGGAGGATCACGTGTCGATGGGCTGGGCGGCGGCGCGCAAGCTGCGAACGGTACTCGACAATCTCACGAGCCTTCTGGCGGTGGAACTGCTCGCGGCGGTGCGGGGTCTGCAACTGCGCGTCCCCCTGACGCCTTCGCCGGCCGGACAGGCGGCGGTGGCCGCCGTGCGTACCTTCGCGGGTGACCCCGGCCCGGACATCTTCCTCGCGCCGGCCCTCGAAGCGGCCCGCCATCTCGTTGCCGGACCGGCGCTGCGCACCGAGATCGAGGCCCGGATCGGCCCGCTGGCCTGACCGCTCACCCGCTGTTCTGGCGTCGTTCGGGGGACGCCAGCGTCCGGGCGCTCAGCCCAGCTCGCGCGCGATGACCGAACCGAGCGCGCGGAAAGCCTTGCCCCGGTGGCTGATCGCGTCCTTCTCGGCCGGCGACAGTTCGGCGTTGGTACGGCTCTCGCCGTCGGCGACGAAGATCGGGTCGTACCCGAATCCGCCCGTACCACGGGGTGCGCGTACCAACCGGCCGCGCATCTCGCCGTCGACTGTCCACTCGCGACCGTCGGGCAGTACGAGCGCCGCCACGCAGACGAACGCCGCCCCGCGCAACGGATTCGGCACGTCGACGATCTGCGCGAGGACCAGTTCCAGGTTGGCCGCGTCGTCGCCGTGCCGGCCGGACCAGCGGGCCGAGAACACCCCGGGCATCCCGTTCAACGCGTCGACCGTGAGCCCCGAGTCGTCGGAGACCGTCGGCAGGCCGGTACGCGCGGCGCCCTCGCGCGCCTTGATGAGCGCGTTCTCCGCGAACGTGAGCCCGGTCTCCGGCAGCTCGGCATAGCGCGGCACCTCGTCCAGCCCGACGAGCGACACCCCGACGAGGATCCGCTGCAGCTCGCGCAGCTTCTTGACGTTGCGCGTCGCGAGCAGAATCTTCATCGCGCCGAGGCGCGCGGAGCCGGCCGAGCCGCCGACGCGGGCGGAGCCGGCCGAGCCGCCGACGCGGGCGGAGCCGACGCAGCAGCGGCCGGAGCCGACGCAGCCAGCGCAGCGGCCTGCGCCCGGGCCAGTACGGCACAGCCCGCCGCGCCCAGGTCCACCAGCTGATCCAGCTCGCGACGGTGGAACACGCCCTGCTCCCCGGTTCCCTGCACTTCCACGAAGTCGCCGGTACCCGTGCAGACGATGTTCATGTCCACGTCCGCGACCACGTCCTCCTCGTAGCACAGGTCGAGCCGCGGCTGGCCGCCGATGATCCCGACGCTGACCGCGGACACCGAACGGTGCAGTGCCTCGCTCGGCTTCCCGCGCGACGTACGCGCCGGTGATCGCCGCGGTACGGGTACCGCCGTCGGCCTGCAGCACGTCGCAGTCGAGCACGATCGAGTTCTCGCCGAGCGCCGCGAGGTCGAGGCAGGCCCGCAGGCTACGGCCGATCAGGCGGGAGATCTCGTGGGTACGGCCACCGATCTTCCCCTTCACGCTCTCCCGGTCGGAGCGCGTGGTGGTGGCCCGGGGCAGCATCGCGTACTCGGCGGTCACCCAACCGAGCCCGGATCCCTTACGCCACCGGGGTACCCCCTCGGTCACACTCGCCGTGCAGAGTACGCGGGTGTCGCCGAACTCGACGAGCACCGACCCTTCCGGGTGCATGCTCCAGTTGCGGGTCAACGTGACCGGTCGAAGCTCGTCGGGTGCGCGTCCATCGGGTCGGGCCATGGGGTCAGCCTAACCGGCCCTTCGAGCGCGTTGAGCGCGACCGTCGTCTCCCGCGCGACGGAGGCGTCCAGCCGGTCGGCGAACCCGCGCAGCCCGTACCACCACTCGGCCGCCGCCATGCCCATCAGGTACGGCACCAGGTCCCGGGACCGGTCCCAGACCCAGCGGGTACCCTTCGTCGCCATCCAGCCCATCTGCGCGCGCCGGGTCGGGGCCGGGCTGGACGGCTCCCGGGCCGGGCGCAGCGCC
>Ga0209239_1000760_pt1 | contig 18883 bp, 20 predicted proteins | sample GraSoi013_2_20cm_FD_185824 | JGI IMG/M metagenome (GOLD analysis project Ga0209239, IMG submission 185824) | Grasslands soil microbial communities from the Angelo Coastal Reserve, California, USA - Sample 10_02_2013_2_20cm (SPAdes) (version 2) | ecosystem: Environmental > Terrestrial > Soil >...
GAAACAGAACGGAAGCTGCGGCCATCCGCGAATACATGGAGTAAGACTCAGTCTCAATGTTGAGGGGGTAGACGGCGAGTGCAATCGTGCCGGTGTACTGTTTGTCGGGCGGGAAAGTAACGTGCGTCGAGGCATGAGAAAGGTTGACTTCCTGGGACGCCAGGATAGTCTGCTTGTCGGTTTGCACAACTTCTACGCGGACGCGTCTTTGTGGCACGGAAGATTCGAGTTCGGCTTCGATGCGATCGTCGGGCTTCAAAATCGCTTTTTCCGGAGTGATACGAAGAGCAGGGTCTTCTTGCAACGAATAGGATTCGAGGTGGTCGCCGGTGCGGCCGTCGAGGGTTTTGGCTTCCAGGGCAACGTAGATGTGCTCGACATCCCTATCCCGATCCTTTTCCTTTCGGAGGGGCTCGGAGAAACGGACGCGGCCGATGCCGTAACGATTAGTGCGGACGTGCGCCGTGGCAAAAGGCTGGGCGGGCTGTTTTAACGAGGTGGTGTCGGAGGGATCTTGCGTATACAGGTTGACGAGGACGTCGGCGGCGGCGGGCGTTCCGTCCGCGAGAGAGCTTGAAAGGTAAAGCACAGGCCGAAGGCCAATCGGCAGTGCTCCGCCAATATTCAGGACATAAAGATGGATCGCGTCGCGAGAGATGCGCACGTCGAAGTGGCGCTCTTGGGTGCGCTTGGAGGAGGCGTCGGTCACGTAAGCGGCATAACGAAGATCTTCGAAGCGCTTCCAGTCGGTATCTTCCAGGTCGGAGTGATCTTTGGAGAGATTGAGCGTAGCGCGGAACTCGTTCTTGGCGTCGAGTTCGCCTTCCTGAGACTGCCCCTCTTCGGCTTCCCATTTCTGTTCACGATAGTTCCATTCACGGCGAGCTTCGCGGACGATGCGGACGTGGCCACGAAGAACGGGCTTGCCAAACATGTAGTTGGCGCGGACGGTCAGATCAGCGTTCTGGCCTGGGAGATAGAAGGGCTGGTTTGCGACGACGTTCACGGTGAACGTGGGAAGTTCGTACCGGGAAATGCGGATGAGTTGGTTTCCTTGCAACTCCCTGCTGTCGGCGTCTCCGGAAATGTCGGCGGAGACACGGTAGCTGCCTAATTTTTGGGAGGACGGAATGGTCCAATCGGCAGAAGCAATGCCGAAGCGGGAAGTTTCCGCGTCAGTGGAGAAGATGACGGCTTCGTCGGGATCGTGGACGACGAAGCGCAGAGGATGCTTGGCCCAGGCGTGGCGTTGGTCATCGAGAACGAGGGCGCGCATGTGCAGGGTTTGGTCGGGCTGGTAGAGAGGCTTGTCGGTAGAAAGCAAAACAGCGGCGCGGCGCCAGTAGTGGAGTGTAGCGGCCAGGGAATTCCGGAAATTGCCGCGGGTGCCCCGGATCTCAAGATCCACATGTTGGTCATCGGGTGCGCCCGGCTTTTCGGGAAGATGGAACATTAGCAGCGCTTCGCCACGGGAATTGGTTCGGGCCTGAGCTTTCATACCTTTTGGAGTGTCCTCGTCTTCATCGCCGAACGAGGCGGTGAGAGATACACCGGGGACGGGTTTGTCGGAATCAGGGCGTGTGGCCCAGACACGAGCGACATAGGTGCGCCCCATGCCGATTGCATCCAGGCCCAGAAAGCGAAGCTCGAAGAGACCCGGGACCAGCGCATAGGGCGAGAGGATTCCGGAGAGAGCGGGCACGGAGACGCCTTCAAGACTCACTTCGTAGAGGAGACGGGAACTCGCTGCATCTTGGAGGCCGTTAACGGGGATCCAGGTGAGCGGAACCTCGGCCCGCCGCGGAGTAGAACTGAGATACACGGAAACAGAAGCCTCGGCTTGCAGTTTGTCATCGGGAGCCAGAATTTTGACGGCGAGCGTGGCGTGAAGGGATTTGGGGACGTTTGCCGAGAGATCGATGGAGAAGACGGAGTTCTTTTCTTTCAAGGCCAGACGCGCCCCGACTTCGTTTGCGACGATGGAAGATGCAGCGTCGGGCCCTTGGCCATGGGCAAAGAATGGAAATGAGAGAGCAGACAAAAACAGCAGGAGAGCCACTCGCAAGATGCCTGTTCGCATCGCTCCCACCCTCCTGAGCAGGATGCGCACCAACACCAATTGTTACGTTAGTTGCACGGGTTTCGGGAAAGGTTGTTACTGGTATGTTTCACTGGCATCATGTGCCGCCTGAACGGTAGCGGGCACTGTCGACCCGCTTTTTACCTTGGCTTGAGGAAACCTCTACCCTTGCGAACAGCTTAGAGCGGGGCAAGTCCCAGGGCTCGCAGGCGACGGTCAAGCAGTCGCTGATCGATGTAGACGTTGTGCGTCAGCAGTTGCTGGAAGGCGCTCCGAAGATCGGTCAAATAGCGCCGTAAGTAAAAGGTTTCAAGCAAACCGACGCTCCCTAGAATTTCAAGGCCTTCTGCCTTCGCCAACTTGCGCGCCCTGTAATCGTCGAGCAGCACAGGATTCGCACTGAGTTCTTTACCGAGGAGGATTGTGCTCATCTCGCCCGGACCCAGACCGTATTTTCGTTGGGCCGAATAGAGGCCAGCTGGATTCTGAACTGCCTTCACTTCAATCCATTCCGCCTTCGACACCTCCGATGCTCCGGGCAGGCCAGCGCCAGCGATGACAACTTCGTAGTGAACCTCAGGGGAGATATAAACATCTGCAAAGACTCGATTGAGGAGGTCAAAACAGCCGAGCTTGGTCAGAATAACAAGCGGCGATGAATCTGCTACGACGGTCACGCTTTGAGACGGTCAGCAGTCTGGCGTTCTTCTTCCAGATCCTCAAAGCTGTACCGTAGCGGGGGGACACCGTGCTTCGCCGCAAAATCCATGAAAGCCGCCAATGGCGTCTGGCATAGCTCAGCAGCGCGTCCGAGCGAGACCTTGTCCTCGCGATAAAGTTCGAGGGCCAGCAATCGAGCTGCTCCCTCGGAGAGGCTGCTGCTCTCCGCCAAATTTGCTGCCCTCAGAAGCTCCGATGGCAGCTTCACATCCACGGTTTCCATAGCTCAAAATTACCCCACAAGCGGCAGTTTGTCATGCCTTATCGTTCGTCCTTCGCTCTCGCCGCCACCAACGGGCAGGCCCGCTAGCGCGTCTCACGAAACCGTGACTTTTCCGCTGAGCCCATCTCCTTCAGTCCCGTTCCAAAGCCCGGACTCTATCTCAACAGAGTTCTCACCGGACTCCCGCAATGAGGCGAGCATTCGAATCTAACGCGCTGCCTCCTAACCCAGCACGAGGTATTCGTCAGGCCTGATTCGAACGACTTTTTTTGCGGCGTGCGTCGGAACAGTGATCGCCAGGACCTCATCTGTGAAGTCCGTGAACAGCGGCGGGCGTGGAGACATGAGGAGAGACTCCGGAAAGAAACCAGGTGCCAGTGCTCCAGTTTCCGCGATGTTGTTGGCGTTTCTTACGAGACAGGGGATGTGAGTGAAACCGGCCCTCATAAGACGATATGCTCGGTGATAGCCATTTGTCAGAAAATAACGACCACGATATCGAGTGGTCTGCACCAGATTAGGACCTGCACTTATATATAGACTTATGACGAACGGTCCCTGCGCATCCTGCTGCCCGCAGTGAAATCCCACTACCTGAAGGGATGGATTAATCCCACTGACCGTGATTGCCTTCTGAGGTTGGTCGACGCTGACCGCCAGAGTGCTAGGCTTTCCGTAAGGAAAGCAAAGCTTAACCGCGGAGAGTATATCGGCATGGTTCAAGGTCTCTTCCCCTAGGCTCGCCGCGTACCCAAGGTCAATGTTTGGCTGAAAAGGAATAATTCCGGATAGCTGCAGGAGGCTGACGCTCCAGGTTCCGTCTGGAAACATTTGCTTACTGTCCGGTCGGTCCATGACCTTGCTAATCTCCAACAATACCTCTGGTTCTAAGATGGGCCGAACCTCCGGCTCATAGGACAGGGGGGAAAGGGATTCAATGAGAGCCCTGGCTGTAGCCCATCGCTTCATAATTTCGTCGAAATGATCTTGCTCAAGCCCCTTACCCTGCAACACCTGCCGCGCTTCCTGTTCAGGGTAAAATCCGAGCAAGAAGCAGTGATCCCGCCGATCTGTAGGAATCAATCGCCGTAGTTCGGATTCGTCGGCGATGGGTTGCCCCGACCGCACGGGATGCTTGGAAGAGAATTCGGGATTACTTTCCATAACACCTCCGAGAGGGAGAATTTGGCGTACGATGCGGGGGGGGGACACTCCCCGAGGAAGGCCCGCCATGCGCCTTCCTGTATTGCGAACATATTCGTTATATCGTACTTCACGGATATTGTCAAATCGTTGCCCACGAACTCATTCGTCTGTGCTATACTGTCGCCGTTGTTATTTCGAGGGGGTTTGATGTCAACCGTGGGCGAGCGCATTCGCGAGGTGCGTGAGGCTCGAGGCTGGACTCAAGAAAAGTTGGCCGGGGCGGCAAAGATTAGCAAGAGCTTCCTCAGCGAGGTGGAAAACAAGGGGAAAAATATTAGCCTAGACCTTCTCCTGCGAGTGGCCACAGCTCTGGATGCATCCGTAGAGTACCTTGCGACAGGCGGTGGAGACGAGGCAAAGTCGCGAAAGTCCATCGTCATTCCCCCTGAACTGTCCCAAGCGGCCGAGCAACTGCATTTGTCCTTCCAACAGGCGATTGATCTGTTGGAGGCATACAATTCAGTCGTGGCTAGGCGGAGCACTCGTCTCCGAGCAAATCCTTCGGTTGTGGACTGGGAGAAGCTACATCACGAACTGCAACGGCTGCGGAAGAACTATGGATGAGCAGACTCGATAACAAGCCGCAGATTTGGAAGTTGGCTGTGGACCTGGGACTAGGCTCGACGACCCGACCGGTGTCCGAAATCTTGAACCATGTCAAGCAGCGTGTCCGGAACGTCGCTCAGAAGTTCTCCAGTGCAACTCTGAATGATTTGCTTACGGCCACTGCGGAGGAAGTCCGCACGATCTTTAAGGAAATCCACTCGAACGAAGATTTGGAGAATTTGCAGTCAACGTACTTTGCGCTAGGAGAAACGGGATTTGCAAATCTCCACAACGAACTCGATTCTCAAGGCTATGCGATCACACTCAAGCGGATAAAACCAGCCAAGTGGGATCGCACGTACGTCTCAGTGATCGATTGCCGCGGTGACAAAGCTTTTCGTGCATATTTTTCGAAATGGCACGAGTTGGCGCATTTGCTCACACTGACGCAGCAAACGCGTCTTGTTTTTCGGCGAACTCATGCGACATCCCTTGTAGATGCGGAAGAAGGGCTGATGGACCTGATTGCTGGTGAGGTCGGATTCCTGGCCGATTTCATCCCCTCACACGGTTTCGGTGACATTTCTTTTGAGATGATTGAAAGTGTACGACGGCAAGTCTCGCCAGACGCCAGTTACCAAGCTGCGTCCATCGGCATCGTTAGGGCCTTACCGCGCCCTTGCATACTGCTTGAGGCTAGACTCGCCTTGAAGAAATCCGAAGAACGGAACAAGGCCCAACTCAGGTTAGCGATTCCCGTCCATGCCGAGCCCACGCAGTCACTTCGCGCTGTGCATACGACTACGAACCAAGCGGCACGCGACATCGGCATATACCTTCCCAAGAACTGGAAGGTGCCCGCAAAGTCTGTGATAGCCGCAGTCTTCGAAACTGGCGGCTCAGCTCGAGCCCGGGAAAATCTCAGCTGGTGGCGCACGAGTTCGGGGACTCAGCTTCCAAACTGCCCAGTCAGGGTGGAGGCAAGACGAGTCGGAGACTCGGTCATAGCCCTCCTTGTTGCCGAGGAAGATTCAGACGCACTGTTCGCAGCTTAGCGGTAGCAGGTTCTTGGTTAATAAGGGTTGCTTGCCTGCGGAATTTGGGAGGGAAAAGGAAACGCAGCCTGAGGGTGAAACGGAGAGCGCAGATGCCATACAGTGACGCCGAACTAACAAGAATCTACGACCGCACCAGCGGCTACTGCCACATTTGCAAGCGGAAGATGAGCTTCACCAACTACGGGAAGTTTGGAGCAAGAGGGGCCTGGGAAGTCGAGCATTCGGTCCCGCGCGCCAAGCGTGGAACGGACCACGGAAATAATCTCTTCGGAGCGCATATCAGCTGCAACCGGGAAAAGTCAGACCTCACGACGCGAACAGCACGAAGCTGGCATGGCAACACACGCGCACCTCTTTCGCGTGAGAAGAGGAAGGAGGCACGCACAACCAACGCAGTCGCGGGCGGCGTGATTGGCGGAATCGTGGGAGCGGTTCTTGGCCCTTGGGGCGTGGCGATCGGCGCAGGCATCGGAGCCAAGATCGGCCACAGCCTGAAACCAGATTGAGAAACTCCCGCTGCTCGTGCCGGTTTGTCCGACCGACATGAACCTGGTTGCGACATTCGGCGAAGCATGGAAGACCGTGCACGATTTTTCGCTGATTGGCAGAAATGACCCGTAGCAAGAGTCGGCGATTTGCGAAGAACTTTCAGACGGAACATTTCGCTCGTTCTGATGCGGCCAGATAATTTCAGATAGAGGAACTCGTCAACGTCATTCCATGTACCCGCCGTGTACCTTACTTGGGTGAATTCGGTGTTTTTACCGTTTTTCTCGTTTAATGGAATCAATAACTTACGCGCTTTCAACGTCGCTTTTAGTTCGATCCCCACCGCCCCTACCAACCTTTCTCTTTCACTCCAAAAGACTTGTGAAATCCGCGAGGCAGCAAAAGGCAGCAATAAGAGCGACCATCGTCGGCAGGTAGCACCCGAAACTCGCGGCACGGATGGCAAGCCGACGAATTGCCCTACGCACTGGCGTTTCATATCCCTAGTTGTTCACAGAGAGTAGAGCGGTACGCTATCGTGCAATCTGCGTCGGCCCCTAAGTATTACGAGTGGCCACGTTACGGGCGACAACTTGCTTCAATCTTCGGTTTCCTGCGTTACGATGTGCACATCGACGGCAGGCGATTCGCGCAAAAAACGATGCACGGCCGAAAGATACAAGTATTTCCGCCAGTCGCGAACCGGCGCGCGTCCAAAAATCACTTGCGTGATATGCTTCGAGCGCACGAAATCGGCCACCGTATCCGCCACGCTTTTACCTTTTAACCGCACGACTTGCGCACCGAGACTTTCTGCAAATCGCAGATTTGCCGCCAGTGCGTTTGGATTAGATTCCTTCGGACCGAACTCGCGATCCACGTGAACCAAGTAGAGCTCCGCGTCCATGCGGCGGGCCATACGCGCCGCGCGCGCGATGAGGTACTGCCCGGTCGGATTGGAGGAGATGCACACAGCCATGCGCTCACGCACGCCCCAGTTTTTCTGGATGTCCTGCGCCTCCATGTAGGATTCCAGGCTGCGATCGACCTGCTCGGCGACTTGCCGCAGCGCCAACTCCCGAAGCGCGATCAGATTCCCACGCCGAAAGAAATTCTTCAATGACCGCTCGACTTTTTCCGCACTATACACATCGCCGCGCTTCATCCGGTTTTGCAGTGCTTCCGGAGTAAGGTCCACCATCACCGTTTCAGCGGCGGTGAGCGGAACCCAGTCAGGCACGGTCTCGCGGACAATGATTCCGGTGATCGATCGCACCACCGGGGCGATACTTTCAATATGTTGAATATTCAGTGTAGAGAGCACATCGATTTTTGCTGCGAGCAGCTCCTGCACATCTTCGTACCGCTTTCGGTGTTTGCTTCCCGGAATATTGGTATGTGCGAGCTCGTCGACGAGGACCACATCAGGCCGCCGAGCCAAAATCGCGTCAACATCCATTTCCTCGAAAATCGTGCCCTTGTACTCGATTTTCCTTCTTGGAACGATTTCCAGTTGGCAGAGAAGCTCTTCGATCGCTTTGCGCCCGTGCGTTTCGACGACCCCGATCACCACGTCTTCGCCGCGGCTATGCCGGCGAAGCGCCTCGCTGAGCATGCTGTAGGTCTTGCCAACACCCGGCGCGTAACCGAGGAACAATTTGAAAGTCCCTCTGGCCTTCTGCGGAGGCGAAGCGATCTCCAGCCAATCTTCGGGCTTTTTCGTCAATGGGCTGTTTACTCCACTGAAACTGTGGCCTGCGCTAGAATGATGCGATGCAAAGAGTGCTTGCTGGCAGAACCTTCGGCCTTGTTTGTGCAGTCGCCATCATCACCGGCATCACCTTTTTTTATCGCCATGTTCTGGCGGCCAATCAGACAACCGTTGCACTCTCATTTCTCCTCGCGATTCTAGCAGTTTCCGCAGTGTGGGGCATGGCTGTCTCCGCTTCCATGTCGGTGACCGCGATGCTGGCGTTCAATTATTTCTTTCTGCCTCCAGCGGGGACATTCACGATCGCGGACCCACAAAACTGGGTGGCGCTGGCAGCGTTCCTGGTGACTTCTCTTGTTGGCAGCCAGCTTTCGGCGCGCATTCGCAAACAGGCCGACGAAGCAAACAGGCGGCGGCATGAGATCGAGCGGCTTTATCACTTCAGCCAGAAACTGCTGAGCGAGGGAAACGTCATTCAGCTGATGAACGCTATTCCTAATTACATCGTGGACAGTTTTGAAGCAGGCGCAGCGGAGTTGTTTCTTCCGCAGAAAGACAAGTTCTACCGCTCGGGCCACGGCGTGGCGCTGGTGGACGAGCAAAAGACGAAGACGGCGTTTCTGCGCGATGAAGTAACGATCGAACCCGGCGCCGGGTTGTACTTTGTTCCAGTGCGTCTGGGTGCGCGTGCCATCGGGAGCCTGGGAATTTCCGGAGCAATGATGTCCCGGCAGACGCTGGACGCGGTGAGCGGTCTTGTGGCGATTGCGATCGAGCGCGCCAGAGCCATCGAGCAGTTGGGGCAAACCGAGGCGGAAAGGCAGGGCGAACGATTGAAATCGGCACTGCTGGATTCGATTACTCACGATTTCCGGACGCCGCTGACATCGATGAAAGCGGCAGTGACCAGCTTGCTCGGAAGCCAGGGAACGGATCGTCCGCAGAGCACGGAGCTGCTGACCATCATCAATGAAGAATGCGACCGGTTGAATCATTTGGTGGAAGAAGCGGCGGAGATGGCGCGCCTGGAGGCCGGAGAGGTCGAGCTGTCCGTTGCTGCCGTGCCGATTGGAGAAGTCATTCAAACCGCTGTTACAAGGATGAAAAGCGCGCTCGCAACTCGGGTCATTGATGTACGCGCCAGCGCGGAATTGCCAGCAGTCCGGGCGGATTTCGAGCGAATCGCGGACGTTCTGATGAAGCTGATCGACAACGCCAATTTGTATTCGCCGAAGGAGCAGCCGATCACGATTTCGGCGGAGGCAAATGGCGAATTTGTAGCCACGAGCGTAGCGGATCGCGGCCCGGGCATCGACAGCTTCGAGCAGGAGATGATCTTCGACAAATTTTATCGCGGGAAAGACCACCGGTATCTCGTGCGGGGAACAGGAATGGGTTTGCCAATCGCCAAGGCGATTGTGGCAGCCCACGGCGGCACGATTGCGGTGACGAGTCAGCTGGGGCATGGTTCGGTGTTTTCGTTTACGCTCCCGGCAGCCCGGACCGAGGTGCGGCGGTGAACGAAGCGACGATCCTCGTGGTCGATGACGAGCCGCAGATTCGGCGCGTTTTGCGCGCGACGCTCTCGAGCCGCGGGTACGTGATCGTTGATGCGAAAACAGGGGAAGAAGGAATTGAGCTGGTGCGCAAGGAAAAGCCCGACTTAGTTTTGCTCGATGTAAACATGCCGGGGATGGGAGGTCTCGAAGCGTGCCGCGAAATCCGGCGAGGGTCAAACGCGCCGATCATCATGCTAACCGTGCGTAACGCGGAGCGCGACAAAGTGGCCGCGCTGGACGCGGGCGCCGACGATTACGTAGTTAAACCGTTTGGTATCGAAGAGTTGTTGGCGCGAGTTCGTGCTGCGCTACGCCGGCACAGAACGGGCGAAGCCTTGATACCGTTCGAAACGAAGGATTTGAGCATCGATTTTGAGAGTCGCAGCGTGAATGCGCGCGGTGAGGACGTGCATCTGACCCCGAAAGAATTCGAAGTGCTGAAACTGCTGATCGCGAACCAGGGAAAACCGCTCACCCACCGAAGATTGCTGCAGGCCATCTGGGGGCCGGATTATGGAGAAGAGACCGAGAATCTGCGCGTGGTGATCAACCAACTTCGGAAGAAGATTGAGAGCGATCCGACTCACCCGAAATACATCCTGACGGAACCGTGGGTGGGCTACCGCTTTCAGATGCCGCGACGCTCAGCGTCGAAGGCTCCGGCGCGGAGGTAACAGAGCCTGCGGGTTACGATCACCCGAAAGATTGGCCCTATTTTGACTGCTTCACTTCGAGTGTTCTTGCTACTCGGCGCGACTAATACAAAGGGTTGGAGGAATCAAGAGCGAGGTTGAGTTGAAGGACATTGACGCGCGGTTCCCCCAAGATGCGGAATTGCCGAGGCTGGGTGTAACGGGCGACCAGGGCTCGTACGCCAGACTCGGCCATGTGACGCTCGCGGGCGATGCGTGGAATTTGAAATTCAGCGGAGGCGGGAGAGATGTCAGGATCGAGGCCAGAAGCGGAGGCAGTGACTAAGTCAATTGGAACCGTTGTAGAAGGATTCTCCACCTGTGCTTTTTGCACATCGGTCGTGACCCGATCAAGCAATGTCTTATTGGTGGGACCAAGATTGGAGCCCCCGCTGGAGGTTGGATCATATCCAGTTCCCGCCGAAGACGGCCGGGAGTGAAAATAAGCAGGGCCAGAGAACGCCTGCCCGATGATTCTCGATCCCACGATCTTGCGGTTTCTTTCGATCAACTGTCCGTTGGCGCGGTCAGGAAACAGCACCTGGGCCAGACCCGTGATGGCGAGCGGATACAGGATTCCGAACATCACCGTCGTAACCAGGGTGAACCACAGAGCAATCAGAAGATTCTTCTTCATAAGTTCCTCAAACAACCTGAAGATACGTCAACAATACGTCGATGAACTTGATTCCGATAAACGGCGCAATGATTCCACCTAGGCCATAGATCAACAGGTTGCGCCGCAGCAAAGCCGCGGCGCCTAATGGACGATACCGCACGCCACGGAGAGCAAGTGGGATCAGAGCGATGATGATCAGAGCGTTGAATATTACCGCAGAGAGAATCGCCGATTCTGGCGTGCGGAGATGCATCACATTCAGGACGCCGAGCACGGGAAAGGCTCCAGCGAACATTGCGGGAATTATGGCGAAGTATTTGGCCACATCGTTAGCGACCGAAAAGGTCGTCAAGGCACCGCGAGTGATGAGAAGTTGTTTACCGATCTCCACGATTTCGATGAGTTTCGTCGGATTGGAATCGAGATCGACCATGTTGCCGGCTTCTTTCGCAGCTTGCGTGCCTGTGTTCATGGCCACACCGACATCGGCTTGAGCTAGAGCGGGCGCGTCATTGGTTCCGTCCCCGGTCATGGCGACAAGTTTTCCTTTTGCTTGTTCGCGCTTGATGAGTGCCATCTTGTCTTCGGGCGTCGCCTCGGCGAGAAAATCATCGACGCCAGCTTGGCGAGCGATGGCCGCCGCAGTCAGGGGATTGTCGCCGGTGATCATCATCGTGCGAATGCCCATGGCGCGCAGGTGATCGAATCTCTCCTTCATGCCACCCTTGACGATGTCGGTGAGAGCGATGGCACCTAAAACACGACGGTTCTCCGCAACCAGAAGCGGTGTTCCCCCAGAATTCGAGATTCCCTCGATACGAAGCTCCAAATCGTTCGGTATCCCGTTGCCCGTTGAGCTAATAAACCGTGCAATGGCTTCCGGCGCGCCTTTGCGGATTTCCCTTCCGTCGAAATCCACGCCCGACATTCTGGTCTGAGCGGAGAACGGAATAAAGTTGGTGTCGTGGAAAGAAAGGTCGCGGCCGCGCATGTTGTAACGCTCCTTCGCCAGAACGACGATCGAGCGGCCTTCCGGGGTTTCATCGGCGAGCGAAGAGAGCTGCGCGGCATCGGCAAGGTAATTTTCTTCAATCCCGCGTGCTGGGTAGAACTGCGTGGCGGCGCGATTGCCGAGCGTGATCGTGCCGGTTTTGTCGAGCAAGAGTACGTCCACGTCGCCTGACGCTTCGACGGCACGACCGGACATCGCGATTACGTTTCTCTGAATGAGCCGGTCCATGCCCGCAATGCCGATCGCGGAGAGCAATCCCCCAATGGTCGTTGGTATCAGACACACCAGGAGTGAAACCAGCACGAAGATGTTCTGCGGCGCGCCAGAATAAATTGCGAAAGGCTGCAGTGTGACGACGGCCAGCAAAAAGATAATGGTAAGACCTGCTAAGAGTATGTTTAGGGCAATCTCGTTCGGGGTCTTCTGCCGGCAAGCTCCTTCGACGAGCTTGATCATGCGGTCGAGAAATGTTTCTCCGGGATTAGATGTGATGCGCACCTTGATTTCATCGGACAAAACGCGTGTTCCACCCGTGACCGCGGAACGGTCTCCGCCAGATTCGCGGATGACCGGTGCGGACTCGCCTGTGATGGCCGACTCGTCGACCGACGCCACGCCCTCGATGACCTCGCCGTCTCCGGGGATGAAATCCCCTGCGGCGACGACAACGATATCTCCGGAGCGCAGTTTCGAACTGGCCACGCATTCTGTATTACCGTCACTCCGCAAGCGATGGGCTTGTGTTTCCGCACGCGCTTTGCGGAGCGTGTCGGCTTGTGCCTTGCCCCGGCCTTCGGCCATGGCTTCTGCGAAGTTGGCAAACAGAACCGTGAACCACAGCCACAGGGTGATTTGTAGTCCAAATCCGAACTGGCCGTCATGGTGAGAGACGTTCCACACGAGCTGGATGGTCGTCAAAACCGCACCCACCTCCACGACGAACATCACCGGGTTCTTGACCATCGTGCGCGGGTCCAGTTTTCGAAACGAATCCAGCACGGCCCGCGAAACAATGGCGCTTTCGGCGAGCGACTTTTTCCTGATTTGAGCTACTGGGTCCATAGACACCTCAGAAAGCCTTTCCTGCATTCATCAGCAGGTGTTCAAGAATCGGCCCCAGACTCAGAGCCGGGAAGAACGTAAGGGCACCGACGATCACAATGGTTGAGACCAGCAACCCAGCGAACAGTCCGCCTGTTACCGGGAATGTTCCGGCCGACTCTGGAACAATTTTCTTCTTTGCAAGATTTCCCGCGATGGCCATGATCGGAATGATCATGAAGAACCGGCCGAGCAGTTGAGCAACCGCCGTCGTCGTGTTGTACCACATGGTGTTCACGTTCAAACCTGCGAAAGCCGAACCGTTGTTGCCGGTCGAAGAAGTGTAGGCGTACAAGATTTGGGACAACCCGTGTGGGCCAGGATTCGTGATGCTTGAGGTGCCATACGGCTTAACCACGGCAACCGCCGAAAAGACCAGAATCGTGAACGTCAAGATCAGAACCGCGAGCATGGCCATCTTGACGTCATACGATTCAATCTTCTTGCCTAGGTATTCCGGAGTTCGCCCCACCATCAGCCCCGCAATGAAAACGGCGATCACAACGAAAACGAAAATGCCATAGAGTCCCGCACCGACTCCGCCAAATACAACTTCGCCCAGCATGATGTTAATCAAAGGAACCATTCCGCCGAGCGGAGTAAAGGAATCGTGCATACCGTTCACGGCTCCGCAGCTCGCATCGGTGGTCACCGTAGCGAACAGAGCGGAGTTCACAATTCCAAACCGCACTTCTTTGCCCTCCATATTTCCGCCAGAGTGCAGCGCGCTAGCCCCCTGGTCGGTGCCGGCCAAAAGCCGATTGCCTTTGGCCTCTGCCCAATAGGCGGTCGTCACACCGGCGAAAAACAAGACGGCCATGGCCGCCCAAACTGCCCAGCCGTGGCGTTGCGAGCCCGTCATCCGGCCGAGCGTGTACGTCAGTCCGGACGGAATTGCGAAAATCAGCACCATCTCGAAAAAGTTCGAGAACGGAGTCGGGTTTTCAAAAGGATGGGCGCTGTTGGCGTTGAAGAATCCACCCCCATTGGTGCCGAATTCCTTGATTACTTCCTGCGAAGCCACCGGTCCTTGTGCAATCACCTGCTGTGTGACGGTTTGTGTGGTGGTCTTGCCGTCCGGACCCGTGACTTGCGCCGTGTACGGCTGAATCAGATCAACGGTCGTATAGGGCTTGAAGTTCTGCACGACACCTTCGGACACTAGGATCAAGGAACCCACCAGGCAAACCGGCAGCAAAACCCACAGAAGACACCGCGTTGTATCGACCCAAAAGTTGCCGAGTTTGTCCGCTTCTTTGCGTGCGATGCCACGGATGACGACGATGGCGAGCACGATGCCGACTGCGGCGGAAACAAAATTGTGATAGGCCAAGCCCGCCATCTGCGTGAAATAACTCATCGTGGACTCGCCGCTGTAGGCTTGCCAGTTCGTATTGGTTGTGAACGAGGCCGCCGTGCCGAAGGCCAGGGGCGGGTCCACATTGCCGAGTTTCTGCGGATTGAACGGCAGCCATTTCTGCGTCCGCTCGATGAGGTAGAGAATAGCCATGGATATGCCGCTGAACAGAAGCATGGCCACCGCATATTCCGTCCAGCGCATCTCGCGGGTTTCATCGACGCCGGTTAGTCGGTACACGAGCCTTTCCAAGGGTCGAAAGATAGGATCGAGAAAAGTTTTTTCCCGGTTGAAGACTCGTGTCATGAAAACGCCTAAGGGTTTTGTCACCAGAAAGATCACGAAGAGATACAATCCAATTTGAAACCATCCATTCGCGGTCATCGGCTAGAACTCCTCCGCCTTCAAAAGGGCGTATAGCAAATACCCAAACAGAAGCGCGCAAATCACCAACAGTGCCGCATCACCGGCATTCATAGGCTCACCCCTATTTCAATCGTTCGCACCCGCGAACGTAGAAAATTCCAAGTACGAAAAACAGTGCAGTTGCTGCCATGAAAATCATGTCTAACATCATGGTTCTCTTCCTCCGGTAGAGCCGTTCAATGCGAATTGCTCATCTACGTCCGGTCTCCGTATTACGGTTGAAAGTGCGAGTCGAAGGTCAAAATCACTCCCAAGATCAAGAGACTCTGTGTCGGCGTCAGTCCAACCACTCCCGGCGTCACTTCTCCGCCGCGGAAGAAGCCGCCGCCCGGCCCTCGGGAATCGTCGATTCTGTGCTCCAGCCTTAGGATGGCAGTAGCCTGGCGATACGGAACGCGGTATTCCAGGGTTGTCGTGTTGGCTTTGACCGTTTGCTGGAAGCCAGTCATGCGGCCATCGCGGTCCCAGTAAACTTCAGGGCGGAGCGTTGCGCTCCAGTTCTTACTGAAGATCCAGTGGACCGGTAGCTGGGCGAACATCCAGAGGGCACGCGGATTCCCGGGCGTCGCGACTTTTTCAGTCCCGACGTGATATTCGAATGCGGTCGTAATCCGATCGGTTTTCCATTCGGCAATGCTGTCCCACAAGAACCGCCAGAATTCGAAGCCGGTGTCCGATTGATGTGGACCGAACAGAACTGTTTCTTTTATTGTCGTATGATCTGTTAGCTTGTAGGCGACTTGTCCTCCCGAGCTGGGCACGTGATTGGCATCGGCGAGGTGCCAGTATCCGTTTACCACGAACACCGTTCCGGTCAGCTTACTGGTGAGAGGGTAGTTCGCGGTGACTCCCATCATCAGATAAGGCGTGAAATCAGCTCCCCAGGGACGCGTATAGTTGAAGTTGTCCTTCGCGTACAACGAGTCATAGCCGATGAAGCTGGAGAAGATTCCAGCCTGTACCGTTAGGCCCTTTCCCACCGGCGCTAAATACGAGACATCCGTGGGTCCAAGGTGACGCAACCACTCGGAGCCTGGCAGATTTTGCGCGGTCGCGGAGAAACCGAAGATTCTGGAATCCTGGCCACTCTGGAGAGTGAATTCCATTCCCCATCGCGATGACTCGGAGGCGGTCTTGCGAAGGTAGCCGGCCGCCATGTTCAGAATCGGCTCGTCAACTTTGTAAGCCGTGCCTCGGCTTCTAAACAGATGGTTCGATGGGTGGTTAAAATCCAGCAGATAAGCTGCGTCGATGAGTCCACCGTATTGCCACTCAGGGTTCGCTGGCTGCGTGGCCGCTTGGTTGGATGGCACATTCTGACAAACCGCGAAATCATGTTCGGGCTTCTGATCAGCTGGTAACCCGGTCTGCTTCTGAGTGGCTTGAAGAGCAGGAGCATTCGATGTGAATGCTGTGGTACCGCCCAATTCCTTAGCCTGCCCTTGAGATGCCGGAGGTGCGTCTTGCGCTTGCGCGTATGCGGCCCAGGGCCACACAACCATCAGTGCAAGTAAACCGGATCTGAATTTCCCCATTACCATGACTCCATTGGCGGTGTGTCTTTTGGAAGAAGAATTCTTTCGCGCCGACTGTATTGAATCCATTGTGACCACGCGTCCAGTCTGCCGTTTCCCGGTGTTCGGATTGGAACTGTGCTGACGGTTGCCGGTCCTGCGTTTGCCTTCACGGAAAAACTGCACAAGGACGTACAACATGAATACAAGACCGTGGCTCACGAAAATCAGGAAAACCCACATCGTCGATTGACACTGTCCGTCCCGAACCTGCCACAGTCTCGCCTCCACCGCAGCTTCTTTCAGGGGATCAGCGAACATGGGAAGAGTGGCATGCGTGTGTTAAAGAAGTCGCAATGAAATCGTAAGGATTTCGTGAGGCTCTATACCCATTGGGGAGTGGTGTTGCTTAGAGCAGAACCACAGAGAGTCCGGGAATCAATCGGAAGTGACGAGCGTTGAGAGTTGCCACGGAGTAGCCTAGATGCAGTGCAGTCACGCCGATCAAGAGGTCTGGCACCGCGATAACAACGCCCTTAGCGGCTTGCTCGCCTTCGATTCTTCCGGCGAGTTGTGCGATTTCGAGTGTCACGGGGTGGACAGGGATTGCTTGACTCAGTTCCTCGACGAACACACGCCGCTGCTGGCGATCTGCTTCTGACTTCGCGCGATAGATCCCGTGGGTTAATTCGACTACAGTGATTACGGAGAGGGCGTTTTCTGTCTCACCTTGGGACGCCTTTGCGCGTTCGAGAATGTCCCAGACACGTTGCCCCCGACGCTCACCTGCGATGAGTAAGCTGGAATCGAGGATCAATCCCATGTAGGCGGGCTGAGCGGCTTACGATGGCTGTTAATGATTTCTTCGAGGTCAGCAGCGAAGTCAGCGTCCAAGATGGGCTCATAACCCAATTCCTTCGCGTGTGCCTTCGCCAAGGCGATGGACTCTGAGAGAAGGCGTCCACGAAAGGCTTCCGCCGGGCGCACCACAGCCACGGGTCGCGCGTCGTGTTCAATAACAACTTCGGCGCCCTCGCGGACACGAGCCAGCAGGGAAGCGAAGTCGCTGGCGGCTTCTTTGTCCGAAACGTGAATCACGTCCTTTGCCATGGAACCCATTATATCCCCCTTTCCCCTGATGACTCCCCACGGTTGGCAATTCTAGGTCAAACCGTACCATAGACCTGTTTAGAGGTCTAAAAGTATTCTATAGTTGACATATAGACCTGAATAGGATACTCTTAGATTGGCCAGAGGAGCTACACAATGACAACCCTGCCGGAACCCCAGTCTCCCAAGCAGCAGCGGAAAAACACGCTCCGCATGTTCTATGTTTTCGTTTTCCTTGCAATCGGAACTTTCACTTTCGCAGTCCGTGCAACCCGGGCTGCGCAAGAAGCACTGATCGCACTTGGCATTGTTCTGGTTGGCGGAGGGATATGGAGTTTCCTTCGATTCCTAAAAGTCGCAGACACGCATCAGAGACTCATCAACCACGAAGCGACAAGCTTTGCTTTTGTTGCCTCCTTACTCCTCACGCTCGTTGTTGGTCTCCTACAGCGTTTCGGATTCCTTTCCGGTGCCTCGCTCTTGATCCCAGCATTGATGGTTGCCTTGTGGAGCATCGGACTCATTCTGTTTTCCTGGAGGTATCAAGAATGAAGACGCGGCTTCGCGTCTTGAGAGCCGAAAAGGAGTGGTCGCAGGCCGACCTTGCCGACGCCGTAGGCGTGACGCGGCAGTGTATCAACGCCGTTGAGACGGGCAAGTACGAGCCAGGGCTCGACTTGGCCTTTAAGATTGCTCGAATATTCGGGAAAAACGTCGAAGAAGTCTTCCTGTATGAAGAAAGCGAGACAAGTTTCAAACGTCAGTAGAGGTTTTTCGCAATACGACACGCGGCGATGTTATCAAGTCCTCAGCGAAGGCTTTGCTCTTCCTCTTCTGCGGTTGATTTCTGCTTCGATTTGTAGTCGAGGTCAACAGGAGTCATTTGATGTCCCGAGGCTTTGACGGTTTCGAAATTGACGATTTTCGCGGTACTGATTTTGGTTCAGACCGCGAGGTGTCCCGGAGCCCTTCGTCCGACTGGAACAAGTGGACTGAGCTTCACAACATTCATCGGAAGGAAGAGCGCGCCGATAGACTCGACCGCGAAGCTCCCGACCGTTCCAACAGAGACCGTCCTCCGCTGGCCCGCGAAGAACGAGTCCAAACAATCCTTTCTCAGCGAGTCCATACGCGATACACCGACCGAAACAAGACTTATTCACTCCGGGATTCCGAAATTCACACGCTGTCGGAGGTTGGCAAGTTCCGTGTTGTCGCCACTAGAGACCTGGCCGTCGGATACACCTCCACATGGAAAATGGTCCGGGTCCGACGCAACCTGGCACACCATGCCTCTTCATAGTTGCTGGACGGACCCCACGTGGTTTTTCCCGGCTCTGACTCTGCAATCGGCGCTCAACGATCCGCAGATTTCATTTTCGTACATCGGTCAGGAGACGAAGGCGGGCGTCGCGGTTCAGCACATCCGAATGTCACGTGTTGTACCAGGACAGACCACT
>Ga0209239_1000764_pt1 | contig 18838 bp, 14 predicted proteins | sample GraSoi013_2_20cm_FD_185824 | JGI IMG/M metagenome (GOLD analysis project Ga0209239, IMG submission 185824) | Grasslands soil microbial communities from the Angelo Coastal Reserve, California, USA - Sample 10_02_2013_2_20cm (SPAdes) (version 2) | ecosystem: Environmental > Terrestrial > Soil >...
TGCGTGAGCCACGCCCGCCGGTCCGGGAGGACGGCGCGGAACGCAGCGGTCGCATTCTCCGGCGGCGTGTCGAACGCTCCCCCTTTGATCACGTGACCGGACACGCCCCGCGTGTCGGCGCCGGCGCTCGCGGTCCATTCCCATGCGTTTCCTGCCATGTCCACGGCGCCCGCCCACGATCGCCCTGAGGTCTGCGCTCCCGCCGGCGCGAACGTGTCGCGCAGGGAATCCGCATTGGCCCGGCCGCGCTCCCAACGATTGCCCCAGGGATACCGGAAGCCCTCGGCCCCGCGGGCAGCCGCCTCCCACTCGTCCTCCGTCGGCAGGCGGCCGCCGGGCTGCCGCCACGCGCAGTATGCCACCGCTTCCGACCACAGTACGCCGGTCACCGGCCATGGATCCGGGGGCGATCGTGTCCAGGGTGGAGCGGCTCGGGTGGAATCCAGATACCGCCGGTAGGCGGCGACGCTCACCTCGGTGGAATCTAGGAAGAACGAGTCGAGCGATATCGCGGTCGAGTCACGCCGCAGTGCGCCTCCCCCTCCCCCTCCCCCCCCCACGGGATAGAGCCCCGCCGGCACGAGCACCATCCCGGGTGGCCGGTGCACGCGCGACGTGGGCCATACGACCCACCCGACGATCGCCACAACTGCCCCGCACGCGGTCGCGATCCAGGCAATTTGCCCGGCGGACAGGCGATGCGGCGCGCGGGTCGCGATGGCGAGCGCGTCGACGAACGCCCGTACCGTGCGCGGCCGGTCGCCCGGCTGTTTCGCGAGCCCGAGCGCGAGCGCGCGCTCGAGGTGCGCCGGGAGGCCCGGGCGCACGGTGCGGATCGGTCGTGGCGGATCGTTGATCACCCGTGCCGTGATCGCTTGCGCGCTGGGTCCGGTAAACGGTGGCTCGCCGGCGAGCATCTCGTACAGCACCGCCGCCAGGGAGTACACGTCGCTACGCGGGTCGATGCGTTTGTCGCCGCTCGCTTGTTCCGGGCTCATGTAGGCCGCGGTGCCCACCGCGATACCGGCGCCGGTCAGCGCGGGTCCCTCCGTGCTGCCCCGCTCCTCCATCAGCTTCGCGATTCCGAAGTCGCTCACCAGCGCATGGCCGCGGGACAACAGGATGTTCTCGGGTTTGACATCGCGGTGGATCACGCCGTTCTCGTGGGCGTACTGCAGCGCGTCACCGACCTCCGCCGCGATACGCACGGCGTCCTCGACCGGGAGCGGTCCGAGACGACTGAGCCGCTGTCGCAGCGACTCGCCTTCCACGTATTCCATTACATAGAACAGCAGCCCGTCCGCTTCATCGGCTTCGAACAATGGCACGATATGGGGATGGGAGAGCTGTGCGGCGAGCAGGACTTCCCGCTGGAACCGGTCACTCCCGAGGTAGGCGCGCGTGGCGGGCGCCAGCAGCTTGATCGCCACGCCGCGCCCGAGCTTCACGTCGGTGCCGAGATACACCGTCGCCATGCCGCCCCGGCCCAGCTCGCGTACCAGGGTGTAGCGGCCCGCGAGGGCGCGGGCCAAGCGGTCGAACAGCGGATCGGCGAGCATGCGGGGTGTAAGTGGCTACCACAATGCCACTTGGCTCAGCCGGCCGCAACCTCGTGCTCCGATCAGCTCAGGGCGGCGACACCACCGGCAAGCGTTGTCTGCAGCAGGGGTTGCACGATCCCCAGCTGGCAATCTCGAGCGGATCGCCATGCGGAGTCTCGCGGCTCACCACGTACCACCGAGCGAGCGCTTGTCGATAATGACCCCCGCCGTGGTACCCTTGTTCGAGCGAGTCAGCGCGGGGGTGCCGATCCGCCGGGCTCTTCTCGGTTTCGGCGATGTAAATGGACCGCCAGGTGTCGCCGGGCCCGTGCCTATCCACCCACCACCATGTCCACCAGGGTCCGAAGCCTAAAGCGGGCACCTCGGTCGCCGTGTAGATACGCGCGATGATACGTCCGGCTGCGAGATCCTGCTGCTCGAGGCGGTACGACCCCTTCTCCGGCTCGATCACCGCCAGCGTTGCGGTCCCGGTCCCGATTTGGCCTCGCGCGAAGTCCACCAGTTCCGAGTCCGCCCCGAGTCCCCGTTCGAAATGCAGAGTCGCGGCGTAGCTCTTGATACTATCGAGGGAGACCGTGGCGATGTTCGCTGCAGTGGACTGCGTCGGTCCGCTAGTAGCTTCTGGTTCACCAACACGTCCGCGCAGCAGGAGGACAAGGAGCACTATCACGACGAAAACCAGCCCCCCAGCCACAACACCCTTTCTCGCAAACCCGCTGCGTGCACGTTCGTTCATACGACCTCCTGGCTGGGCCACTAACGGGTGGCCTGAACGATCTTGGACATTCGGGTCAACGTCGTTTGGAATGATGGCTCTGCGCCGCCCCACAGGGCGACGACGGCGCTCGCCCAGCGACGCGCGGTCGCGCCGCCACCGCGCGCCGCCGCGAGGTCGGCACGGAGCGCCATCATACGGACGAGGCATCCGGCGAGTGGCAAGTAATCGAGGGTCGCCGTGTGCAGAGCGACGAGGCTGTCGAGCGGCGCGTCCAAGGTGCGCACGGCGGTGGCCGTGTCGCCGACAACCAGGAGGAGGCGCGCGTCGAGATAGACCCCGTCGGGCGTCGACTCCCCGGAGGCCAGCCGGCCGCCGCCGGGCCGCGACAGCGAGTCGAGCAGCGCCCGCACCGAGGCCGTGTCGCCGTGGGCGAGGCGCCACTGCAGCAGCATCGCGTGGTTCGGCCCTGGGGGACCGGATCGGTGGGCGGGGCGCAGCCCGAGCGCATCGAACACGAGCTCGGCGGGCACGTCCAGCAACGCGCTTCGTGTCGCGGCGCGACGGGCGGCGGGAATATCTGGCATGCGCTCCGCGATGCGACGCTCGTACGCCGCAATGCTGTCGGCCGGCGCGCCCGCAGCCGCATACGCGAGCAGCGTGAGTCCCGCCTGCGCGACCTCCAGCGGCACCGCCACCGTCTGGTTGTCCGCGCTCGCCGCGAGCCACGCCGTGTCAGCCGTCGCCAGGAAGCGCCTGGCGAGCGTCGGTCGGCCCAGCAGCACAGCCACCCCCGCCACCCCGGCGGTCGGCCTGGGAGCGACGCGCAGCAACGAGTCGCCCAGGCGGCGCGTGCCCGCGAAGTCGCCCGCTTTGAGGAGCACGCGCACGCGGTCCACGCCATCGCGTACGCGCTGTCCGGGCTGTCGCTCCAGGCGCTGGGCGTCCGCGAACTCAGAGAGGGCGGACCGGGGCTCTCCAACCTCGGGAACGAGCTTCCCGGCCGATTCGAGGAATCGTGCGCGCGCGCGGTGGGCCGCCGGCTCGCCCGGAAATGCGTCGGCGAAGGAGTTCGCGACCTCCATCAGAATGCGGCGATTCCGCGCGACGGCAGCGAGATGACCCGGCGGCTCGACGTCGCCCTGCGCGGCCACCTTCCCGGGCACCGCGTAGAACGCGATCGTGTCCGCTTCCAGCTCGGGGAACCCGTAATAGGCGGAGGCGTCGAGGAACCCTTGCCGCCAGTACCAGCGCTCGGTGAACAGCAGACTGGGGAGACGGTCGATGGCCCGACGCTCGAAGGTCAGGTTGAACGCAGGTGCGAGGAGGAGCGCTCGCCGATACGATTGGACGGCGGCCTCATAGCTGCCGCGGAACGTGAAGCGCGTGGTGTCCCCCCGGTATCGAATGACGACGTGGTCGCCGGCGTTGCACTCCGCGAGTCCGAACCAACCGGCGAAGGAGGTCGAGTCGGCCGCCAGGATCTCCCGGTACCGCTCACACGCATCGGGCCAGCGCCGCTCGAACATGGCCTGCTGGGCGTGCAACAGCGCGCCATCGGTATTCCCGAGTCTCGTGACCAGGTCCGCGGTGCGACGCGCGATGACGGTACGATCGCGTGTCCCTTCTGGCGTGGAATCCGCCGTCCACAAAAGCGCCTGGCCCAGTCCCAGGTACGCGCGTGCGAAGACGGAATCGGCGGCGATCGCCGCCCGGAACTCCCGGGCAGCACGGCCCAGGTCCCACTCCCGAATGGCGCGTTCGCCTGCCGAGTAGGCACGCAGGGCGCGGAGCGAGTGCGTCTGCTCCGCGCCCGCCCCCCGAGCGGCACCGGGCTCGGCGCCCAGCAGCGAATCGGCCAGTGCATTGAAGGCCGCCCCGATCGCGCCGTTCGCCGGCACTCGGGTCGTGACCTCGCGCAGGGGCCCCCCGCCCCGCGCGGCGTCGTACAGCCCCGCCGTCAGGCGCAGCGTGTCGCCGAAGCTCCACAATTGCCCCATCACCAACTTCCCGGCGCCGAGCCGGCGGGCGATCGCGAGCGCGGTGTCGAACGGGATGCGGAAGGACATGCGCCCACCGCCCCGCGCCAACGCGTCGTACAGACGGGTCTTGTCCGCGAGCCGGACCTCCACCCAGCGCGCGAACGCTTCGGTGAGCAGCTCAGCGCAGTCCGCGCCGTCGAGCGTGCTTTGTTGGCTCCCCGCGCGATGTGCAAAGGGAAGGATCGCGTAGCGGGCGGTGTCGAGCGGCGCGTGCCTCCCGCACGGAGGCGGAGACCCGTCGGGACACTGCGCGGCCAGCGGGACGGGGAGACCGACGACCAGGGCCAGGTTGGGCGCGAAGGCCCACGCGCACGTCCTCACGCACCCCCCGCCGCGAACGGCAGCAGCGCCTCCCGCATCTCCGTCGCGCGCTGCCACCGCTCGGCGCGCGACTTCGCGAGCGCCCGCACCACCACCGCGGCGAGCTCCCTGGGCACGTCGCGCCGCAGGCCGTGCAGGTCGGGCACAGCGTGGTGCTGGTGCATGTCGAGCACGGCGGCCGCGCTGGGAGAAGAGAACGGGGGTCGGCCCGCCAGGCACTCGAACAGGACCACACCGAGAGAGTAGAGGTCCGTGCGCCCGTCCACGTCGGGCGCTCCCTGCGCCTGCTCCGGACTCATATACTCCTCGGTGCCCACCACGAACCCGCTGCGGGTCACGCGGTCGTCGCCCGAGGTCGCAATCGCGCGGGCGATGCCCAGGTCGACCAGGACCGCGCCTTGAGGAGCGGGCGCAACCACGATGTTGTCCGGCTTGATGTCGCGGTGGGCGATTCCATGCGCGTGGGCGTGCGCCAGCGCGTCGAGCACGTCCGCGGCGATCGCAACCGCACGCGGGATCGGGAGGCGGGCCTCGCGTCGCAACGTTTGGCGGAGCGTCTCTCCCGGTAGGTACGGCATCACGTACCACAGGAGATAGTCCGCCTCGCCGCTGTCCATCATCCGGGCGATGTGCGGGTGATTGAGCTGCGACGCGAAGCGGATTTCGCGGAGAAAGCGGTCGGCGGCCACCGAGACGGCCAGCTCGGGGTGCAGCACTTTTATGGCCACCTGGGCGCCGCTCGGGTCCTGGGCCGCGAAAATGGACGCGTTGCCGCCTCGACCCACCGCCGTAAGCACGGTGTAGCGGTCGCCTAGGGCCCTGCGGACCCGCTCGATCAGGTCGCGTCCCGGCATGGCGTTCCGTCCCTCGGCGGGGCCGGGGCGGGGCGCGCTCCGAAACAGGGGCGGCCGCCGCACCCGACGCCCGCAGCTAACAATAGGGGCTGGGGCGGCGCCCGCTAGATTGGCTCAGATGGCGAGCCTGGAAGCGATCCACGGGGATATCACGCGACAGGCGGTGGACGGGATCGTCAACGCCGCCAACACCACCCTATTGGGTGGGGGCGGCGTCGACGGTGCGATCCACCGAGCGGCGGGCGTGGAGCTCCTGGAGGCATGCCGCCGGATCGGGGGTTGTCCGACGGGGGAGGCGCGGATCACTGCGGGCTACCGACTCCCGGCGAAGCACGTCATCCACACCGTCGGTCCCGTGTGGAGCGGGGGGAGGCGTCGCGAGCCCGAGCTGCTGCGCGGTTGCTACGTGAACTCCCTCAGGCTCGCCGCCGAGCACGGTCTGACATCGATCGCCTTCCCGTCCATCAGCACGGGAGCCTACGGCTATCCCATCGAGCAGGCGGCGGGCATCGCGGTGGATACCGTGCGGGAAGTGCTGCGGGGGCCGACGTCGCTCGAGCTCGTGCGGTTCGTATGCTTCAGCGCAGCGGACCTGGAAGTGTATCGGCGGCTGCTAGACGGCTGAGCCCCGCCCGGGCCGCCGCGACGTACGGCGCGAGGTCGGAGCCCGCCTCTCCCACTCCCCGCCCCACCGTCATGACGAACCGGTACGTCGTGATCGCCGTGGCGCGGTCGCCTGCGCGCTCTGCGTCGTTCGCCCGCTGGAGCAGCTTCTCGAGCGTCGCTGGCTCGCGATAGATCAGCGCCGGGTCCCGTCGCACCTGCGAGGCGAATTGGAAGAACCACATGGCGCCCCCACGCCGAGCACGAGGGCCGCGCCCAGAAGCAGGAGCGCCACGCGCCGCGCGCGCCCCGGCGACGCCGGTACGACGTCAGCCGGCATCGGCCAGCCGGGCGAGCGCTCCCACCGTCGCCTCCGTGACCATCGCCATGAACGCGTAATCGAGCGTCGCGCTCGTGTCGGTAGCACGGTGGTAGTGCGGATTACGGAGGAACGCCGTGTCGGTCAACATGAGCGACGGGTAGTGGGCGTCCCAGAAGGACGCGTTGTCGGAGAGACGCGTGAGCGGGAGGAGCCAGCCGCGCAGCCGCGTGGCGTAGGGGACGAGCGGTAGGTCCGGCGCCGCGGCCCGCGCGGCGGCGACGAACGTCTCGAGCAGGTCGCGGGAGCGGGTGTCGCCCACCGCCGCGAGGAAGTCCCCGGACCGCGGCACGTCGATCCCGAGAAACGGGGGGACGATCTGGGTGTCGGGCCGCGCGTCGCGGTAGCCGACCATCTCGAGGATCAAGGCGCCGGCGAGCGCTTCGCGCCGCGCCCGCTTCTCCCGCGCCAGGGCGTGACTCCCGACGCGATAACGGCCGGTCACCGTCTGCAACTCCTCCAGGTCGAACCCCACGAACTCGACGCCGGCCCGCGGCTCGCGGGAGGCGATGAGGCGGGCACACTCGAGCAGCGCGGCGACGCCGCTGGCGTTGTCGTCCGCCCCGGGCGTGTGGGCGGTCGAGTCGAAATGCGCTCCGATCAAGAGCCGCGGCCGTCGCGCGTCACTCCCGGGGACACCGCCCACGACGTTGTAGTGCGTGCGTCCCCGGAACGAGAACGGCGCAAGATCGACCCTGAGGCCGAGCGTGCGCAGTTCGGTCGCGATGTAGTCGCGGGCGGCACGATGGCGCTCGGGCGCGACGCTCGGGTGGCGGATGCCTTCGAGCGCCACGACATGACGCTGCAGTCGGTCCGCGAGGGCGGCGCGTTGACCCGTGGTTGAAGCGGCGGGGGCCCCGCGCGCGGGATCTGGGCCCGGTGCCGGCGCAGCTTGAGCCGAAGTTGATTGATCCACGCTAGCGTTTCTCCCGCATGGTGACCGTCTGCACCGTCCTGCCCGCCCCCGAGCGTCCCCGCCTCGATGCCGCTGGCGACGGCTGCTTTACGACGCTCCACACCGGGTCGTTCCGGGACGCGCTGCGGGCGGCCCGGCGCAAGAAGGTGGACGCGCTCGTGCTATCGGTCCACGCCTGTCGTGGCGACGAGCTTCCGGCGGTCGCGCGTTTCGTGCGCGAGTTTCCCGCCATCCCCGCCGTCGCCCTCGTGTCGCGCCACGACCGCAACGCCACCGAGACGCTGCTCAAGCTCGGCGCGACCGGGGTCCGCTCGGCGGTGGACTGCACGGAGCCGGCGGGCTGGCGCCGGCTGCGGGACCTGGTCGGCCATCCGGCGTCGCCGGTGGCCGCTCGGATTCTCGCGCGCGTCGTCCCGGCGCTCGAGGAGGGGTCGGGAGACGTGCGCGCGTTCTTCGAAGCAGTCGCACGCCTGGCGCCGGTCCTCTCCACCGTGCGGCGGCTGGCGCGACACCTCCGGATCTGCTCGAGTACCCTCATGTCACGCTTCTATCGAGCCGACTTGCCGTCTCCGAAGACCTACCTCGCCGGCATGCGGCTCGTGCACGCGGCCTATCTGTTTTCCAACCCCGGGCTCTCGGTCTCCGACGTGGCGTATCGGCTCGACTATTCGTCACCGCAGAGCTTCGGGCGTCACCTGAAGGCGATGCTGGGCGTCACCTCGGGGGAGTTCCGGCGCCGCTTCCCCTTCGAGGTCGCGCTCGAGCGCTACGTGGACCTGTTGATCACCCCGTACCGGGAAACCCTGCGCGCGTTCTGCCCACTCAACGCGGGATTGTGGGACCAAGGACCGAACGCGACTCGTGTTTCCCGGCCGGGGTGATCAGTCCGCCGCGGCGCGGGTCACGGGGGGCTCTTCGGGCTCCGGCTCGCGCTCGAGCACCGAGAAGCGCGCGATGCTGCCGCGCAAGCGCTCCGCCAGCTGCGCGAGCTGCTGGGAGGTGGCGGTGAGGTCGCCCATCGACGTGATCTCGGCCTGAGCCGCGCCCGCGGCGCCGTCGGCTCGTTGCGAGGAGGCACTCGAGATGGCCGCCACCTGCTGCAGCGACTGCGCCAGCTCGGCGAGGCGCTGCGCCTGGCCGCGAGACACCTCCGCCGTGGCGTTCACGAGGTCGCCCACCAGCTCGATCCCCTGATGCAGCTCTTGGAGGGCCGCGTCGGCTTCGGCGGCCACGGCGCCGATGTCGCGCACCTTCGTCTCACCCGACTGCATCGCCCGCGCGGCGGCGTCGATGCCAGCGCGCAGCTCCGAAACCAGCTCCGCCACCTCGCGCGCCGACTTTCCCGCCTCCGCCGCGAGTGCCCGCACCTCGTCCGCGACCACGGCGAAGCCCTCGCCGTGCTCCTCCGCCCGCGCCGCCTCGATCGCCGCATTGAGCGCGAGCAGGTGCGTCTGGCGCGCGATCCGGGCGATCGTCTGGGCGAACACCCCGATCCGCTCCGACATCCCCGACAGCCCGGCCACCGTCGCGGCGGTGGTGCGGACCTCCTCGCCCACCGCGCGGAGCGTCTGGCTCGCGCGCGCGACCCGCTCCCGGCCCCGCTCCGCCGCGGCGACCAGGCGCGCGGCGTCCGCCTGCATCAGTTCCGCGCGGACGCGCAGCGATTCCGCCTGGTCGGCGGCCTTGGCGCTCTCGCCGCGCGCTCCCTCCGCCATCTCGCGTTGCCGCCCGAGATCGGTCGCAAGCCGCTGGGCCGTATGCGTGACGGTCTCCGAGGTGGCGTGGAGCTCCTCGGCCGAGGCGGCGAGCTGCTCCGCGAGCGCCGCCACCTCGTCGGCCTCGCGCTGCACGATCGAGATCGTGCCGCCGATTTCCTCGATCATCCGATTGAAGCTCCGCTCGAGGAAGCCGAGCTCGTCGGACTCCCCCGCCGGTGCCCGCACGGTCAGGTAGCCCCGCTCGGCCTCACCCATCACGCTCCGGGCGTGTCGGATCCGCGCGATCAGGGTCGCCGGAATCCGCTTGAGCGCCATGGCCACGAGGATGAACACCACCGTGTCGAGCCCCGCGTTCGTCAGGCTCGCCCCGGGCTCGTACAACACGATGTGCAGGAAGCTCGAGCCCAGGTACGCGATCGCCGCGGTGAGCACCAGGAAATTGCCCACGGTGTGGCCCTGGTCGAAGGCGTACGGGAGGACCGCGATGAAGAACGCGGCCACGAAACCACCGCGCCCGAACCACACGACCAGGACCGCCACGAGCAGGACGTCGAACAGCGACAACGCGTACACCAGCCACCAGCGGTACCAGCCGCGCTCGTGGATGAGGCCGAGGAGCTCGTTCACGAACGCCGCCCCGCCCGCCACGAGCACCATCGTCGTGGGCCGCGTCTTGACCGCGCCGAACCCCCACCCCACCAGCCCGAGCGCGAACCCGAATGCCACCATCACGCGGCGCAGCCGATGCGTGCGCGAGATGGTCTCCAGGTCCTTGAGCCGCTGCTCGAGGCCGGTGGCGTCGTCCTTCCAGCCTCGCACCAGCGAGGCGAGGGACGGCCGCGATGATCCTGTCGGAAGTGTGCTCACCCGGGGCTGATCATACACCTCAGGTGATCAGGGCGGCAATCTCCCGTCACCGCAACCCCAGCTCCGTGGCGGTGACGAGCACTTCGACCGGGTGGCCGGCCTGCTCGAGCGTCGTCCGGCCGCCTTCCTCACGGTCCACGACCGCCAGGACGCCGAGGACCCGTCCACCCTCGGCGGTGATTGCGGCGATTGCCTCCGCGGCCGAGTGTCCGGTGGTGATCACGTCCTCCACGACGACGACGGCGGCACCGGGCCTGAAGCACCCTTCGACGCGCCGTCCGGTGCCGTGGGTTTTCGCCTGCTTGCGGACGGTGAAGGCGTCGAGGGGCCGTCCCTGGGCCCGGGCGGCGGCGGCGATGGCGTAGGCGACGGGATCGGCGCCGAGGGTCAGCCCGCCGACCAGGTCGGGCGCCCACCCGCGGGCGACGAGACGCGCGAGCCCGAGGGCGCCGATCACGGCCAGGCCCTCTCCCGACATCGTGGTGCGGCGCGCATCGATGTAGAAGCTAGAGCGGCGTCCTGAAGCGAGGATGAAATCCCCACGACTGACCGAGCGCTCCCGCAGGAGTTCGCGGAGGCGCTGCTGTAGAGTCGGGATCGTGATCGAGGCCATGTATAGTAGTAGTGATAGCTACCACTATGTGTCTCTTCGGCGGACGGCGCGTTTGAATGCCGCGAGCAGGCCCGTCTTCGGCGGAGGTGCCGCGGCCAGGGCCGCGGCGGCATCGGCTGCAAACGCCGTCACCGTCGGCTGGCGGCGACTGGGGTCGCGCTCGAGGCCCCGCATCACGGCGGCCTCCAGCGCGGGCGGGAAGCGCAGACCCGGAGTGGCCTGGTTGAGCGACGTCGCGTCTTGTGTGAGCAGCTGCTGGAACAGCTCGCGCGGCGTGCGACCACTATGAGGGTGCTGCCCGGTGAGCATCCAGTACGCGATGGTGGCGAGGCTGTAGATGTCGGCCCGACCGTCCACCAGCTCCCCGGACAGGGCCTCGGGGGCCACGTACTTGAGGGTTCCGACGAAGAATCCCGTGCGCGTGAGGCGCTCTTCGGGCGGCAGCTCTGCGTCGCGGGCGATGCCGAAATCGAGCAGCTTCACGCGCTGCGACTCCGGATCGTAGGTAATGTTCTCGGGTTTCAGGTCGCGATGGATGATGCCCGCCTGGTGGGCTGCGGCGAGCGCATCGGCCAGCTGTCGCACGATGCTCACCACGAGCGTTGGAGCGAGGGGGCCGGCACGGTGTACGTATTCGGCGAGGGACTTGCCCTCAGCCCATTCGAGAGCGAGGTAGTAAAGGCCGTCCGCTTCGCCGTAGTCGTAGGTGCGGACGACGCCCGGGTGCTCGACCCGCGAGCCGTACCCTGCCTCCCGCAGGAAGCGCTTCACGGCCGTGGGGTCGCTCGCGAGCCGCGACCGCAATACCTTGAACGCACAGGTCCCGCGCTCCGGGTGCTGGGCGCGGTACACTTCGGCTGTGCCTCCCTCGCCGACGCGCTCGAGGAGGCGGTAGCCGGCGATGGTCCGACCGGCGAGGTTCTCGCTGGGCATGGGAACGCGCGAAACTAACGCCCGGATTTGAGGTTGAGCAAGTGAGACGAGCGGCAGCAATGGCAGTCCTCGCGGCCGGTGTGGCGGCGTGCGGCCCCGCACAGCGGTCTGCTTCCGGACCTCGGCCGGAGCCGGGCGCGGCCGTCTCGACTCTGTTCGATGCCGGCTCGGTGTACGGCGCCATGGGCCTGCTGGTCGCGGGACCGCCTCTCCCCTTCGTCGCGACGCTCAACTACGTCGCGGACGCCACGGCCGACTCGACGCTCGCCGTGTTCGGCCTGTCGCTCGCGAATCACGCGCTGAGCTTCCAACGCGATGGCTCCGCGTTCACCGCGCATTACCACGTGGAGGTCGCCTTCCGGGCCGACACCGGCGCCGTGCGCCAGTTCGCGAGCGACGAGGCGGTGCGCGTGCGCACCTTCCCGGAGACCCTGCGCGGCGACGAGAGCGTGATCTACCAGCAATTCATCACCGTGCCACCGGGCATCTATCAGGTGACGGTCACGGTGCGGGACCGGAACGGTCCCGCCGCGTCGCACCGGGAGCGTACGGACACCGTGCCGCGGTTTGCGGGGCAGGGGATGAGCGCGCCGCTCGCCGTCTATCAGGGGGCGGGGCGGACGCGTGCGTCCGACGTGCCGAAACTGCTCGTGAACCCGCGCGCCACGGTGTCCTACGGCGCCGACACGTTGCGGTTCTACGTCGAGGCGTACGGGGCGCGGCCCGGCGCCCGGTTGGTCGCGCGCGCGCTCGATCCGGGCGGGCATGAGATCTGGCGCGACACGGTCGCGTTGGCGGGTACCGAAGCGCTGGCGACCGGGTTGGCGCTGCTCCGTCCGGGGGAGCTGCCCGTCGGCGCCGGTCGCTTCGAGATCGGACGGCTCGGCGCGGGCTCCGCAGCGACGCGCACCGCGCCCTTCCTCGTGAGCTTCTCGGATCAGTGGGCGATCACCAATTACGATGAGATGATCAGCCTGCTGCGCTACTTCGAACGCCAGGAATGGGTGGACAAGCTGCGTCAGGCGCCCCCCGACCAGCGTCCCGCCGTCTGGCGCGCGTTCTACAAAGCGACCGATCCTGTCGAGATCACGCCGGAGAACGAGGCGCTGGAGGCGTACTTCCGCCGCATCCAGATCGCGAACCAGCGCTTTCGGGAGTCGGGAGAGCCCGGGTGGCTGACGGACCGGGGCGAGGTGTTCATCTCCCTGGGTGAGCCGGACGACGTGTTCGACTTCACGACGGATGTGTCGCGCGCGGGGGTCCGCGGCGTCCGCTGGACCTACAACGCGCTGCGGCTGACGCTCTTTTTCCAGGACAATACGGGCTTCGGCCGCTTCCGCCTGACGCCGCTCTCGCGGGCCGAGTACCAACGCGCCGTGGCGCAGCGCCGCCGGTCGTGATGCGGGTGGTCGGCCTCCTACTCCTCGTCGTCGCCACCCCTCTCGGGTCCGCCGGCACGGCGCAGCAGACCGCTCCCTACATCGCGGCCGAGCGCGCCGAATCCCTCAGGCTCGCGGGCCGGCCGTGGCACGCGGCGGAGACGCTGCTCGCGGCCGCGGCTCGCGAGCCCCGACTCAACGCCACGTTCATCGTGGAAGGCGCTCGGGCCGAGCTCCACGCGCGGCGCTACGATCGCGCCCGCAGCCTGCTGATCGGCCAACCGTGGCTCGAGGACTATGGCGACGGCGGCGCCCTGGCGGTGCTGGCGGAGGCGGAAGCGCGGCTCGGCCTCGAGACTGAGGCGGCAGGTCATTACGGCGCCGCGCGGGCGCGGGCGCGTGGCTCCCGGGCGGCGCTGCTCGCGGTGCGCGAGGGCCTCGCCTGGGAGGCGGCGGGCGAGCGGGACTCCGCAGCGGCGGCCTATGGCGCGGCGCGGGCCGCGGGCCTCCCGGCCATCGACGCGTGGCTGCGGCTGCGCCAAGCGCGCGTCACTCGCGACACGGCGGTGGCGTTCCGCCTGCTCGCCGACCTGCCGGCACCGGCGTCGCGTGAGGCGGGCTCCGCCAGGGCGCAGGCGCTCCTCGCCGCCGGGGATTCGGCGGCCGCGCTCGACGCGTTCGCCCAGGCGGGCCGCGCGCTCGACCTCGCCCGGCTGGCGTTGGCGCGTGGGGACTCGAGCCGGGCGCGCGACGCGCTGTACGGTCTGATGGCGCGGGCGCCGGAATCGGACGACGCCGCCGCGGCCGTCGGCGTGGCGCTGGCCGCTCTCCGGTCCCGAACCCCGCCCGAGCGCGTGGCGCTGGCTCGAGCCATGAAGGGCCACGGGGGCGCGGTGGACGCCCGGGTCGAGGTCGAGCGCGCGCTCCGACAGGGAGACTCGAGCGCCGCGACACTGGTGCTGGCCGGCGAGCTGCTCGCCGCCGCCGGCCGATACCGCGACGCCGAGCGCGCCTACCGGTCTGCAAGCACCGATCCCACGCTCGGCGCCCTCGCCATCTACCGCCGCGCGCGGGTGCTCGTCCGGCTGGGAGATCCGGGCGCGTCGGAAGCGCTGTCGGGGTTCGCGCAGTCGTTCCCTTCTGATACCGCTGCGCCCACCGCGCTGTACATGTTGGGGGACATGCTCGGGGATCGGGGGGACTGGGCGGGGGCGGCGCGCTGGTTCGGGGAGCTGATCGCGCGCTACCCCGCCGACCTGCGCGCGTCGCTCGCGCGCTTCCGGCTCGCTTCGCAGGCGTTGCGCGACGGCTTGCGCGACAGCGCCGCCGCCCTGTTCCAGGCGGAAGTGGCGGCCGCCGGCCCGCAACGCACGACCGCGCGCTTCTGGCTCGGCAAGCTCACCCTGCTGGCGGGGGACACGGCGGGAGCACGGGCGACGTGGCTTGCGCTGGTGCGCGAGGACTCGATCGGCTATTACGGGCTCCGCGCGCGCCGCGAGGTGGACCTGCCGCCGCTCCGCATCGCCGCTGCTCCGCCGCCGGGCCCCTCGCCGGCCGTCGCGACGTCGCTCGGCCGCATCGACACGCTGCTCTTGGCCGGGCTCGACACCGCGGCACAGGCGGAGGTGCGCGCCGTCCTCGGGCGCGCGCCGCAGCAAGACATCGACGCCCTCCTCGCGTGGAGCGAGGGACTCGCGGCTCGCGGCTTCGGCCCGGCCGCCGTCCGCCTCGGGTGGCAAGCGGCGCTCAAGTCACCGAACGACTCGCGCGTGCTCCGCGTCATCTTTCCGTGGCCGAACCGCCGTGCGGTCGAGGCGGAGGCCGCCGAGTTCGGCGTCGATCCCCTGCTCCTCGTCGCCATCGTGCGCCAGGAAAGCGTGTTCGATGCGCAGGCGCTCTCACCCGCCGGCGCGCGCGGCCTGGCGCAGCTCCTGCCGGGCACGGCGGCCCTCACCGCGCGGGGGCTCGACGTCACGTTCTATCCCGAGTGGATCACCGTTCCCGACCTGAACCTCCACCTCGGTGCCGCGCACCTGCAGGAGCTGCTGCAGCGCTTCGGGGGCCGGGTGGACGCGGCGACGGCCGCCTACAACGCGGGCGGGGCGCCCGTCAGACGCTGGCTCGAACGGCCCGGTGCCGACAATCCGGACGAATTCATCGAGCTCATCCCGTACCAGGAGACGCGCGGCTACGTGCGCGCGGTGCTGCGCAATCGCGAGCTGTACCGCGCCCTGTACGTCACGCCAACCAATTGATTGTGCTTGATTTATGGACCCTGGTCGGCGTCGCGCCGGGGTTTCTTGACAACCTTTCCGCGGTGTGTCATTTCTATCGCGCCGGACACGTGCCGGGCCGGGTGCTCCGCGCCCCATGCGTGACTCTGCAGGAGGCAGACCGAATGGCTAAGGGAAAAGTGAAGTGGTTCAATGACGCCAAGGGCTACGGCTTCATTGAGCAGGAAGGCGGCGAGGACGTGTTCGTACACTTCTCCGCCATCCAGATGGACGGGTTCAAGACCCTCGCCGAGGGTCAGGTCGTGGAGTTCGAAGTGAAGGCTGGCGAGAAAGGGCTGCACGCGGCGAACGTCGTTCGCGGCTAACCGGCCTCGCGCCGTTCGGCGTCCCCCGCCCGCGCACTCGGGCGGGGTTTTTCGTTCTTCCCCCTGGCCGCGTTATTGTTCGGCCCATGCCCCCCCCTGGTCCCGCGTCCACGCTCTATCTGGTCGACGGCTACGCGCTCATCTACCGCGCCTTCTTCGCGATGATCGCCCGCCCCCTCACCACCCGCCGCGGCGAAAACACCTCGGCGGCCTGGGGGGTCACCAACTTCTTGCTCCGGCTGCTCGAGCGGCGGCGTCCCGACTATCTCGCCTGGGTGCACGACGTGGGCGAGTCATTCCGGCATCAGACCTACCCCCAGTACAAGGCGACACGGCAGAAGCTCACTGAGGAGCTGCAGCAGGAGTTCGACCGGTCGGTCGAGCGGATCGAGCAGATCCTCGAAGCGTTCCGGGTGCCGCTGGTCGGCGTCGAAGGATATGAAGCGGACGACGTGATCGGCACGCTCGCCACCGCGGCGCGTGGCCTGCAGGTGGTGATCGTGTCGGGCGACAAGGACTTCTACCAGCTGATCGGGCCGGGCATCGCGCTCCTGAACCCGGGTCGCGGCGGCCCGGCGGGCGTCGAAGAGCACTGGGTGGACCTGACGAACGCGAGCGAGCGCCTGGGCGTGCCCCCGGAGCGGGTGGTGGACTACCTGGCATTGGTGGGCGACAGTTCGGACAACGTGCCGGGCGTGAAGGGCGTGGGGGAGAAGACGGCGCTCGAGCTGCTCAAGACGTTCGGCGACCTCGATGCGATACTCGCGAACGCGGACCGGATTCCCGGCAAGCGGGCGCGGGAGGCGGTGCTGCAGTACGCCGATCTGGCGCGGCTCTCGCGGGAGCTCGTGACCATCCGGCGCGATGTGCCGCTGCCGCTCGACCTCGACCGGCTGCGGGTTCGCTCGCCCGACGCCGGGCGGCTCGCCGAGCTGTTCACCGAGCTCGAGTTCCGGTCGCTCATTCCCAAGCTGTCGTCACTCGAGCTCGCAGCGGCGAGCGCCGCTCCCGCGCGCCAGCGGGCACCCGTCGTCACCGGCCCGCCGTCGCTCGCGACGCTCACGCCGGCACGGGCCGAGCCGTCGATCGTCGACGACCCCGCCAACCTGCCGGCAGCGGTCGCCGAGTGGCGCCGGGCCCCTCTCCTCGCCCTCGATACGGAGACCACATCGCTCGATCCGATGCGCGCCGAGGTCATCGGCATGTCGCTGGCGGTCGCGCCGGGGCGGTCGTGGTACCTCCCGTTCGCGCACCTAGCGCCCGACGGCGAGCTCGCCGGCGGGACAGCGCCGCGGAATCTCCCGCCGCTCACGAGCGAGGCGCTGGCGCCGGTGCGGGAGCTGCTCGGCGATCCGCGCGTGCCGAAGGCGGGGCACAACATCAAGTACGATTGGCTGGTACTGCGCCGCGCAGGGGTGGAGCTCGCGGGCGCGTCGTTCGACTCGATGCTCGCGAGCTTCGTGCTCGATCCCGGGCGGCGGTCACACGCCCTCGACGACCTGGCGCGCGAGCGGCTGTCCCTCGCGGTGCGGACGTACGCGGAGCTCGTGGGCCGGGGAAAGGCGGAGCGTCCGTTCGCTGCGGTGCCGCTGGCGGACGCGGCGCGCTATTGTGCTGTGGACAGCGAGATCGTGCTGCGCCTGCACGACGCGTTTCGGCCGGAGCTCGAGGACCACCAGCTGGTTCGCCTGCTGGAGACGATCGAGATGCCCCTCATGCCCGTGCTCGTCGACATGGAATCGCGGGGGGTGTGCATCGACCTGACACGATTGGGCGAGATCTCCCGGGCGTTCGCCGGCGAGCTGACGGCGCTCGAGCGCACGATCTATCACGCCGCAGGCACCGACTTCAACATCAACTCGACGCCCCAGCTGCGGCACGTCCTGTTCGAGAAACACCAGCTTCCAATCCTCAAGAAGACGAAGACGGGCCCCTCGACCGACTACGAGGTGCTGGAGCAGCTCGCCGCGATGGGACACGAGGTGCCGCGGTTGCTCATCGAGTACCGCGAGCTCTCGAAGCTCAAGTCCACCTATGTGGACGCGTTGCCGGGATTCATCAACCCGCTGACCGGACGTATCCACACCAGCTACAATCAGACCGGTGCCGCCACGGGCCGGCTGTCGTCCTCGGATCCGAACCTGCAGAACATCCCCGTGCGCACCCCGCGCGGCGAGGCCATTCGCCGCGCCTTCGTCGCTCCGCCCGGCGCGATGCTGCTCACCGCCGACTACTCCCAGATCGAGCTGCGACTCCTGGCCCATCTCTCGGGCGACCCGGCGTTCGTCGAAGCCTTCGAGCAGGGCGGTGACATTCACCGCCAGACTGCGGCGATCATCTTCGGCGTGGCGCAGGACCAGGTCACGCCGGAGATGCGAGCCCGCGCGAAGACGATCAACTTCGGCACAATTTATGGGCAGGGGGCGTTCGCCCTGTCCCGTCAGCTCGGCATCACGCAGGATGACGCGAAGCGGTTCATCGAGCAGTACTTCACCCGCTTCGCCGGGGTCAGGGCCTGGCTCGATCGCACCGTGGCCGAGGCGCGCGAGAAGGGGTATGTCGAGACACTGTTTGGAAGGCGGCGCTACATCCCGGAGCTGAAGGATCGTAACTACAACATCCGCGCGTTCGGGGAACGTACGGCCACCAACTCCCCCCTTCAGGGATCGGCGGCGGACCTGATCAAGATCGCGATGATCCGCATCGCCGGCGCCCTGAAAGAGCAGGGGCTCGCATCCCGCATGATCCTGCAAGTCCATGACGAGCTTGTAGTTGAGGTCCAGCGCGGGGAGGCGGAAGCCGCCACAGAGCTGGTAAAACGCCATATGGAGCGAGCCGCCGAGCTGCGGGTCCCACTGGTCGTAAGTGTCGGCATGGGAATGAATTGGGTCGATGCGAAGGGGTAAGCATGGCTCTTGCAGGAACGGGCTTCGACGCGCACTATATGTGGCACCGAGCCAGGGACTTACGGGCTCGGCGCCCTTTGGCGCCCGGAGGGTTGGCAGCGATGCCTCGAAACGGCTTCACCCTGATCGAGCTGCTCATCGTGGTGGTGATCATCGGGTTGTTGGCGACCATCGCCATCCCGAAGTTCTCCAACACGAAGGAGAAGGCCTACGTCGCCGCCATGAAATCCGACCTTCGGAACCTCGCGACTGCGGAGGAAGCCTTCTTTTACGACAGCGCGAAGTACACGACCAACTTCGCGCTGATGAACAACTTCAATCCGTCGGCGGGCGTGACCATGGTCCTCAACGCGACGACGTCGGGGTGGTCGGCGTCGACCACGAGCGCCTTCGCGCCGGGGCGGCAATGCGCCCTGTTCTCGGGGAACGCG
>Ga0209239_1000766_pt1 | contig 18785 bp, 14 predicted proteins | sample GraSoi013_2_20cm_FD_185824 | JGI IMG/M metagenome (GOLD analysis project Ga0209239, IMG submission 185824) | Grasslands soil microbial communities from the Angelo Coastal Reserve, California, USA - Sample 10_02_2013_2_20cm (SPAdes) (version 2) | ecosystem: Environmental > Terrestrial > Soil >...
TGGATCAAGAGACCGAGAGCGTCAAAGTCACAATCGAGGGCACGTCAATCAATTACCCCAGCGTCGAGGAGACCTTGCGGGAGATGGGTGCGGTGATCCATTCCGTCGACCTGGTGTCGACCGGCAAACGCCTCGTCGAGGATGTGCGGACCCCGCAAGACCATCGATGACTCGCTAGCGGGATTCCTTGATGCGCTTCGCGACCTTCTGGACGATCGACGTCTTGTAGTAGTCAGCCCGGACAAGGACGCGTCCTTCCTTCCGCCAAGGCGTGGAGGGGAACGCCTTGCCGTCCTCCACCTGCGGCTCGAGGCCGAGGGCCTTCGCCGCGCTCGCGACTTCCTGCGTGGTCGGCATCTCCACGGCCCACCGCTTCGCGACGCGGCGCCCCTGCTGCCGAGATCGGCCGACGTCGAAATAGGCGGGATAGAGGATGATCGGTCGGTCTCCTTTGGGCATGGATGCGGTCCGAATCCCGCCGTCGCCATAAGGCTATCGTCGCCGTCCCGTCGGACGATATCTTCATTCCCGCAACCGCTTTGTCGGGAGCCGTTTCCGGGGGAGCCGAGACATGAACGCCGAAATGGACCTCGTGAATTTTGCCGTCGACGAAGCGCGATCGAAAGGGGCCACATACGCGGAAGCGCGATACGAGAAACAGGACCCGGAGAATTTCATCCTCAAGAACGGTGTGTTGGACGCGCTCTATGTGGGCCACGACCAAGGCATCGGCGTCCGCGTCCTGGTGAACGGCGCTCTCGGATTCGCGGCGACGAACTCGTTGTCGAAGGCCGGCGTCCGCGCGATCGTGGGCGACGCAATCAAGATCGCGAAGGCCTCGCGGCGGAAGACGAAGATCACGTTCGCCCAGGAAGATTCCATCGCCATGAACTGGTCCATCCCGGAGGCGAAGAAGCTCGCGGATGTGTCCGTCGAGGAGAAGATCGCGGAGATCCAGGGCGTCGATCGGGACGTGACGCAGCTCGGTTTCAAGCTCGCCGCGCGCTACTTCAACCTCAGCGACAATCGAATCCGGAAGTATTTCGCGAACTCCGAGGGATCTCGGATCGAGTCGTATAGTCCGCGACTTCGGGTCTTCTACTTCCTCACGGTCGTCGAGGGCGCGGGCGTCGAGCAATCGAGCCGCAACTACGGTTGGTCCGGCGGGTGGGAGGGGATCTCAACGTGGGGCCTCAGCGACCGCGTGGTCGAAGAAGCCCGGTCCATGCACCGGTCCCTCACCGAAGGCAAGAAGTCCCCAGAAGGGAAGATGGACCTCGTGGCCGGTCCCCAGGTCGCGGGTATCGCCTCGCACGAATCGTGCGGCCACCCGACGGAGGCTGACCGGGTCCTCGGTCGTGAAGCGGCTCAGGCCGGAAAGTCGTTCATCCCTCCGGATGGCCTGGGCATGAAGGTTGGCTCCGAACTCGTGAACGTCGTCGACGACCCGACGGTCGATCATGCGATCGCGTATTATCTGACGGACGACGAGGGCGTGAAAGCCCGCCGCCGGTATCTCTACAAGGAAGGCCGCGTGACGGAATTCCTCCAGAACCGCGAGACGGCCGCGGCGATGCACACGCATAGCAACGGCGCGGCACGCGCCGTCAACTACAATGTCGAGGCGATCGTCCGCATGGCGAACACGTTCGTGGAACCGAAGGACCACTCCTTGGAGGAGCTCCTCGAAGGCGTGAAACATGGCGTCTACATGAAGAGCTTCATGGAATGGAACATCGACGACAAGCGATACAACGCGAAGTACGCGGGACGCGAAGCGTACCTCGTGGAGAACGGCGAGGTGAAGCACCCGGTGAGGAACACGATCGTCGAGCTCACGACGCCCGCCTTCTGGTCCGCCGTCGACGCGGTCGGCAAGGACCTCGACTTCGAGGCGGGTTTCTGCGGCAAATCCGATCCGGGCCAAGCACTCGACGCGAGCATGGGCGGACCACCGATCCGCCTCCGGAACGTGCACCTGAGGTGATCGGATGGAAGAGGTCGCATCCCGGATTGTCGACAAGGCAATCGCCCTCGGATGTCAGGACGCGGTCGCCGATCTCGTCGAGAACCGGTCCTACCAGATTCGTTTCGCGCAGAACGAGGCGGTGATCAGCAACCAATGGCGCGAATCGACCGCGTCGGTGTTCGTCGTCCACGGCAAGCGGGTCGTCGCGAGCGACGTCAAGGACCTGTCGAGGACGGACGAGGCCGTGGAGCGGCTCGTGAAGATCGCGAAGACGTCCCAGCCGAACCCGGATTATGCGGGAATTGCAAAGGGCTCGTTCCGGTATGCGCGGACCCGACCTGACCCGAAGGTCCTCTCCCTGAGCGAGGGCGGCAAGTACGTGGAAGCCGCCGTCGGCGGGGCACTGGACCAGGGGGCGAAGGAGTGTGCGGGGTCCTTCTGGAAGTACGAGGACGAGCACTTCCTTGCCACGTCGAATGGCGTGGAGGGCCACGACCACCGGGCCAGCCTCTATCTGTCGATCCGCGCCCTCGTGTCGCTGGAGTCGAGCGGTCATGGGATCGCCTGCGCCACCAAACTCTCCGAGTTCGAACCGGAGAAGGCCGGACAGAAGGCCGGGCGGATCGCGGCCCTGGCCCGGACCCCGAAACCGGCGAAGGCGGGCCGTTACACGGTCCTCTTCGACCCTCTTATCTTCGGTTCCCTGACCGATCAGGTCGGCGGCCGACTCAGCGCGTGGGCCGTCCTGGCGGGTCTTTCGCCGTTCGGCAAGAAAATCGGGAAGCGGGTCGCATCGCCGCAGCTCACCGTGTACGACGACGGCTCCACGGATTCCATCGCCCGCAAGCGCTTCGACGCGGAGGGAGTGCCGACCCGGAGGAACCTCCTCGTCAGCAAGGGGATCCTGAAGACCTATCTCCACAACACGTCGACCGCGAAGAAGTTCAAGACGAAGACGACCGGGAACGCGGGGCTCGTTTACCCCGACTCTCACGCGATCTTTGTGAAGCCCGGGGACCGGTCGCGGGACGAGATATTCTCCGAGGTGAAGGACGGCCTCTGGCTCACGAACACCTGGTACACGCGATACCAGTCCTACGTGACCGGCGACCTGTCCACAATACCGCGCGACGGCATATTCCACATCCGAAACGGGGACGTCGTCGAGGCGTGGAAAGACATCCGCGTCACAGACAACCTCCTTCATTTGATGAAGAACATCGTCGCCTTGGGCGACGAGCCGGAGCAGATGATGTGGTGGGGCGAGGTGTCCGTGCCAAATTTCGTCCCGTACGCGCTCATCAAAGACGTCGGGATCACGACGTCCAACCAGTAGACCGACCTAGGTTGCGGTCGTCTCGACCAGGACCGCGTTCACGACGCCGTCCTGACCCGGTCGGGACGTGACCCGCGCCAGCCCGAGATCCGTCTGGATCGTCGCACCGCGGGTGATGATGTTCCGCGTCACGAAGTTCGGGTTCGACGGATTCGCCTTCACGGTGACGATCTTCACCTTCTTCGTCACGGAGGTCCGGCGGTCGAGCACGTTCGCGAACTCCGCCTTCAACACGCGGACCTTGCGGTTCGCGCCCTTCGTGCGGTAGAGCTTGAGACGCTGAGGTCCGATGAACGCCCACTGCTGCTCGCGGCCGATCTCCCGCCGGCGCTTCTTCCGGAAGGGACGGTAGCGCCCGCCGGTGGGCTTCCGCCTGGAGCGTCCTTGCCATAGGGCCATGAGAACCGAGCCAAGGAGGCGGGCGTATTTGACCGTTGTGGGTCACACGATGTGCACGGTGCCGTAGACGAGCAGGCTCGAGAGGACGAACCCTAGCAGCGCGCCGCCGTTCAACAGAGGGAGGCCGGCCTGCGGGTTTCCCTTCAGCACGTAGCGCATCAAGACGATGAAACCCACGAGGCTCCCGAGGACGGTCCCAAACGCGATGCTCGCGTTCGGCAGGAGGCCGAGGAAGGATCGACCCGTTGCGCTCGAGAATGTGAATGAGGAGACCGCCAGGATCCCGGGAATGATCAGGTCTCCCAATCCGACGAACATCGCCTCGCGTTCTTCGCCGGATGCGACCTGCTCCTTGAGACTCTTCTGCTGCCGAAATGAGTAGCCAGCTTTTTTCGGGATCACCAACAGGATTGGTAGCCGCTGGCTCGTGAGTTCGTCCGCGAGAGTGATCATATGTTTCGTCCGGTAGACGGCCCAGGCGTCGTAGAAGGCCAGGGCGATGAGGAGGAGGATCGCGGGAAGCGTGCCGAAGGAGATTCCCAGGATCGCGGTCACACCTGCGGCGGTCACCATCCCGATGGCGTCCACCACGTACCATTCAGGGAACTTCACGAGCAGGTAGACGAGGCCGGCCGCGACCGCGAAGGCGAGGACCGTGGCAACGTTACCGAGCAGCACACCGTCGGCCGTCCCGCCGGTCGCGTAATCCAGGGCGTAGAACAGCGGAAGCAGGAGGACGAACGCGAGGGTGATGAAGATCGAGGCCATGATCACGTACTTCGCGAGGTTCTGTCGCTTGTACCGGACGAGTCCGAGGATCACGGCGGTGAAGGCCAGGATCATGATGAGGTAGATGACCGTGTTCGTGACGTCTTCGGGGCGCTGGAACGCCTGGAACCCGGCCCCCGCGAAAATGGGCGAGAGGGCAATCGCCGCAATCTGACTCGCGACGAGGAGGGCTGCCATGGCCGCAATCGACGGAATCTCGCGGCGCATGGGAAGCCTACTCCCGGGTCACACGTCCGAAGGCCACCGTGCCCGCGATCTTCTCGATGAACACCTTCACGATTGAGCCCTTCGCGGTTCCCGGGACATAGATCACGTACTTGTCGAGCTTCGCGATCCCGTCCCCCTTCTTCCCGATATCCTGGATCATGAGCTCGTAGACCTTCCCTTCGACGAGGGGCGCTTCCTCGACCTTTGCGGCTTTCTTCACGGCCTTCACGGGCCGGCGCGCGCCGCAGGCGTCGCACTCGAGCATCGCGATGCGCCCTTCTTTCACGAGGCGGGTATCAGGCCGACCGCATTCCTGGCAGAGGACGTACGCGTCCACGTAGGACTTGATTCGATCTTCGATCTGCTGGGAGGTGACCTTGCTCTTGAATACGACCCGTCGGCCTTCCATCGCTCCCGCGGTCCCGAGTTCTCGAAGGAGATAGGTGAGGACCATGTCCGGGTCTCGGCGGATCACGCCGACGATGTCCTCGAAGTTCCGCAGGATCGTCGTCTTTCCTTCGATGACGACATCCGGGGAAGGGACTTGGAACCGCTCACCGCTGCTCAGTGCCGCAGGCAGCGCTTTCTTCGCACGCGACAAAAGCTCTTCGTAACCGAACGACACGAACGACGTCCAAGCCCCGGGTCACTTTAAAGGTTGCGGGGCTAGCGCGCGGCAGCGCGAACCAGCCCGAGATGAATCGGGGAAGGCCGCAGCGGGCGGGAGCGCAACTCCGGGTGGAACTGGGACGCGATGAAGTACGGATGGCCCTTCAGTTCCAAGACCTCCATGCGCCGTCCGTCGTCCGAACGGCCCACGTAGCGCAAGCCTGCGTCCTCCAGCTTCGCGATGTACGCGGGATTGATCTCGTATCGGTGCCGGTGCCGTTCGTGGATCGTCGTGGCGCCGTACAGCTTGGCGGTCGCGGACTTCGGATCGAGTTCGATCGGATGCGCTCCGAGTCGCATCGTCGCGCCCATTCCCTTCACGGCATGTTGCTCCGGCAGCAAGTCAACGACGGGATGCGGAGTCTTCGGGTCGAACTCGGAGCTGTTCGCTCCCTTCAAGCCCAAGACCGCTCGGGCGAAGCCGATCGTCGCGAGCTGGAACCCGAGGCACACGCCTTGGAAAGGAATCTCGTGCTCCGCGGCGAATCGGGTCGCCGCGATCTTGCCCTCGATCCCGCGGTCTCCGAAGCCGCCCGGGACCAGGATGCCGTCCGCGTCCTCGAGGCCTTTCGTCCCCTGTTTCTCCAGGTCGACCGATTCGACCCATTTCAGTTTCACGTGGACGCGCGCCGCCGCGCTCGCATGATGGAACGCCTCGATGTGACTGATGTAGGAATCCTTTAGGTGGGTGTACTTGCCCACGAGCGCGATGGTGACCTCGTCCTTCGGGTTTTTCAAGTTCTCGAGGAACGCCTTCCACTCTCGCATGTCCTCCTTCTTCGCACGGAGGCCGAGGGTCTTCATCGCATACTCTGTGAGGCCCTGTCCGTCGAAGAGGAGGGGGACGTCGTAGATCGTCGAGGCATCCGGCGCGCTGATCACGCCTTCCACCGGGACATCCGAGAAGAACGCGATTTTCTTCTTGATCTCCGTCTCCAACGTGTGTTCGCCCCGGGCGATGATCACGTGGGGCAGGATTCCGGCCGCCCGGAGTTCCCGGACGCTCTGCTGCGTGGGCTTTGTCTTCTGCTCGCCGACCGCTCCCATGACCGGCACGAGGGTCGTGTGCACGAACAGGATGTTCTCCTTCCCCACCTCCTGCCCGAGCTGGCGGACCGCCTCCAGGAAAGGCATGCCCTCGATGTCCCCGACCGTCCCGCCGACCTCGACAAGGACGACGTCGGCGCGTTCCTTCTCGCCGACCGCGCGGAGTTGGGCCTTGATCTCATCCGTGATGTGCGGGATGATCTGCACGGTCTTCCCGAGGTAGTCGCCGCGCCGTTCTTTTTCGATCACCGCTCGATAGACCTTGCCCGTGGTGATGTTGTGGTCCCCGGTCAGGTTCACGTCGAGAAACCGCTCATAGTTGCCCAGGTCGAGGTCGACCTCCGAGCCATCATCGAGGACGAACACCTCTCCGTGTTGATACGGGTTCATCGTCCCCGCATCCACGTTCAGATAGGGATCGATCTTGATCGGACAGACCTTCAATCCCTTCGACTTCAGCAGGACGCCGATGGAAGAGGTGCTGATGCCCTTCCCAAGGCCCGACAAAACGCCACCCGTGACGATGACATATTTCACGTCAAATCACGGGATTGGTCCATCCAGCGCGTCGGAGATAAACTTTGTGTCACGGATTCATGGAACGCATCGTCACGAGTCCCACGGCCCGCAAATCCTTTAACGGACTGTCGCCTAATCCGCCTCGTGACACGATGGAACTGACCCAGTACCAAGGTCTCCCGATTGGAGCTCAGGCCCCCGATTTCTCGCTGCCCGGAGTGGACGGAAAGACGCATTCTCTCGTTTCGTTCAAGGACAAGCCGCTGCTTGTCGTGGCGTTCTGGTGCAACCACTGCCCCTACGTGCAGTCGTGGGAGGACCGCACGATCGCTCTGCAGAGGGAATTCGCGGCCCAAGGCGTTCAGTTCGTCGCGATCAATGCGAACGACGAGACCAGCTATCCCGAAGACGATTTCGGCCACATGGTCAGCCGTTCGAAAGCGAAAGGGTACAACTTCCCGTACCTCCGCGACGAGACGCAGAAGATTGCGGAAGCGTATGGGGCGGTCTGCACGCCCGATTTCTTTGTCTTCGATGCCACCCGTAAGCTGCGGTACCGAGGGAAGCTCGATGACTCGAAGGACCCGAAAGGCGTGAAGCAGCACGTGCTGAAGCAGGTCTTGGACGCCCTGGTCGCGCGTCGGGATCCCACCGTCACCTTCGTGCCGCCGATGGGCTGCTCGATCAAGTGGAAGCCGGAGCACTACGGGTAAGTGAAGATCTGCTGACGGACCCAAGCCAGCCAGCGCCTCAATCTCTTGAGGTCCGTCGTCTTCCTCCTTTCTGGCCCGGCCTTGCCTCCAACCCCGATAGCCGCCAGCGAAGGAACGAATACACTGCCCCGATGTTACCACTTCTCCGATATGCCCGCACAACCCGCCGAGCCTCGATGGGGTCACTCCGAAGTTCCCGCGCGAACCGATCCATATTTCTCAGGGCGCGGAGGAGCTCGTCGACAATGGGGATCGACGCGGCCTGCGTCGTCCGAGAGAGGGGGTTGAGATCGATGCTGATTACCTTCTTCTTCATTCGGGCGAGAGCCTCCGCTCGGTCCCCATCCTCGAGAGGGACAAGCACCACGTCGGCACCGTAGATTCCGACGCGGTGGGAGAGGGCCCGCTTGGACTCGAGGCCTGGGATGTGCGCATTCGGGTGGAGTCCCAGAACCTCTCCGGCACCCGCCGATTGGAGAACTCGGATGATTCGCCGGACCCTCGTCTCCGACCGATGGAAAAGGTTCACCTCGACGCGCGCCGACACGGTCCTTGCAAGACGAACCACATCCCGCGCGCCGAGCGCAGCCACATTCCCGTTCACCGAGATCACGGGCCGTTTGGCCTGGAGAAGGCAAGCGGCTGCCGCCTTCTCCGCAACGAGTGCGGGAGCACTCGTCTCTTCGCCGAACAGGTAGTCGAACGCCTCTCCGCGACCTTGGGCGATGAGCCCTTCCGGGACCACGATGCCGGCCTTCCATGCCCGGACGAGTTTCTCCCTTCGGATCAGGGAATCGTACCGCGGGTGGGACTTCGGGATTTTCATGTCATCCGCCGGATTCGGTCGACGAACTTCGCGCACCCATGCCAGAGCGGGTCCGCGGTCGGGAGCTTGTATTTGGCCTCGTACGCACGCACCGTGGCCTCGACCTCGTCCCGTGTCATGTTCTCGTGGTTGATGCCGATGCCGACCACCTTCCCGTTCCCCGCGTTCCGCGCGAAGAATTCCAACCACTCGATCTCTTCCTCCACGGTCGGCATGGGCCATGCGACCACATCGCGCCGAAAGCTTCGGGTCTTCCGGGCGGGGGCATGCATCATCAGGATGGCCGATGGCATCGACGCATTGATGATCGCCCGGGTCCCGCTCACGTACGCGGGATGGGAGATGCTCCCCTGCCCCTCCACGACAATGACCTTCGGTTTCGTCTCCTCGTATGCGCGGACAATCTCCGACTCGAGCTCGCCGACCATGAAGTCGCCTTTGATTGAATCGAGCGGGACTCCGTACGGCGAACCTTGGATGATGCCCGTCTGCCCCGTCGCCACGAACGTCGCGGCGATCCCGGCCTCGTTCAGGGCATCCGTGAGCAGGAGGGCGGTCGTCCTCTTCCCGATCGCGCCGTCCGTCCCGAGGACCGGGATCCGGAGGCAGGGCAGTTTGCGGGAGAGATCGCTGAACTGCTTCGCCTCGCGGATCGGACGGGGCTTCCGGGCGTCGATGAGACGGACCCCGTGGGCCTCCGCGAGCCTCGTGAACTCCGGGTCCTCGCTCAGGTATTCGTGCAGGCCCGCGACGATGTTCAGGCCATTCTCAATCGCTTCGCGCAGGATCGGTCGATACTCCTGTGGGATGTATCCGCCGAACGTCGCCACCCCCACGATCACGGTCGCAGGCCCGGAGCGGTCGATCGCTTCCTTCAGGTTCGCCACGATCGGGATGCCGTTCGGCTTCCCGTCGAGGACCTCGCCTGCGTCGCGCCCGGCCTTCGTCCGATCGATGACCCCGACGATCTCGTAGCGCTTCGAATACCGTACGAGTCCGTTCGCCGTCTTCCCCGTGTTCTGGCCGAAATATCCGTCGCACAGGATGACGGCCCGCTCCATCCCTCGAATCCCTCGTGATAACAACGGGCGAAAGTCCATGAGCCGCTATAAATCCTAGTCGGGACGGCGACGCGTGATGGTCGCAGGATTCCGCGTGAGTCAGAGGACACCCTCTTCCCCCTGTTGGAATCCGGAGGAGCCTCAGGAGGGATTGGCCGGATGACGGTCCGGGTCGACGACCTCCCGCCTTGCGAAGCGTGCGGCGGAAAGGTGCTCCCGGTCGTCCTGTGCGAGAGCTGCGGCGCGGTCACGATCCTGCGAGAGGCACGTGCTCTTGCGCAAGCAAGCCCGTGCCCCGAATGCGGGACGCCCAATTCCGAGCAACTCATCTGCGATCAGTGCCACACCCGGTACCCCGCGCCGGGAATGCCGCCCGGTCCGCCACCGATGTCCCCATCGGAAAAGCCCGCGGAAAGTGCCGCGGTACCTGTGGGTCGCTCTCGGCGCCGAATCAAGGGAGAGGTCGACAGCCGCGCCCTCACGGACCTCCTCAAGGTCCTCGGTCTTGACGCGTCTCGCGCGCAAGCCCTGATCGACCGCGGGTACGACGCCCCGTGGAAAATCGCGCGGGCCAAGGAAGACCAACTGGCTCGGATTCCCGAGGTCGGTCCGATCGCGGCCCGGAAGATGGTCGCGTCGTTCCACCTGCTGAACTACGCGCCTCCGAAGCAGACGAAGGAGTCGATCGCGCAGGCCGAATACGAATGCCCACTCTGCCAGTGCGTCACGTCGGCGTTCTCTCTCGATTGCATCGAATGCGGCGCTCCCTTCGACGAGGAGGAGATGGAAGAGGACCTCCGTCGGGCGTTCACAGGAGAAGGACTCGCGGGGCTCCTCGCATTCTACGACGGTCGCCTGGCGGAGAAGCCCGACGACGCGGAGCTGTGGTACGCGCGCGGGCTGCTACTCGACTCGCTCAGTCAAACGGACGAGGCGATTGCCAGCCTCGACCGCGCTGCGTCGAAAGCGCCAGATTCGAAAAAGATAAAAGTGGCCAAACTCCGCCTCCAGGCGAAGCACTTCCGAAGGCCCGAGGTCTCGGCGAAACTCCGTTCGACGGCCAATTCCCTCCTCGACGATGTCGCTTGGGAGGAGGAAGTCGCTCAGCTCGACCGGGTGATCTCCGAGGCGGAGCGGGAGTGTCCGTCCTGCGGCGCCACCGTGCCCGCGGAGATGGCCTTGTGCCCTTCCTGCGGCATGCGGCTGGCGATTCCGAAACCGGCCCCGGCGCCGAAGAGAGCGGAGCCCTCACCCACGCCGGAATTGGACGCCCTCGTCGACGACCTCCTTGTCGGGGAACTCGAGCAGTCCCTGTCCGAGGACGAACTAGAGAAGACGAAGGCCGCGGTCCTCGACTGGTTGATCCTTGAACTCGAGGAGTCGATGGCTCCCGAAACGCAGATCGTGCGTCCGCCGGAGGAAGAGAAGGCTGAGGCGACTGAGGAGAAACTCCCTCCGGTCCCCTCGCCGCTCGCCGAGTCGATCGGCTTCCTGTCCCAGTGGGTCCGAGGCAGTCGCGGGCTCGTGAGCGGACTCCGCCCGAAGCACGGTCCTCGCGGGTCCGGGAGGGTGAACGGCGTCGTGAACGGACAGGGCCGCGTGAACGGGCTCGTGAACGGAATGGGGCGGACGAACGGACTCGTGAACGGCATGGGTCGGGTGAACGGACTTACCACCCCGACGGGTCGCGTCAACGGTCTCGTCACATCGAGGGGCCGTGTGAACGGTCTCGTTACCGACCAAGGTCGTGTCAACGGCATTGTCACCGGCGTCTCGGTAGGTCGCCCCACCTTCCGGGGCCTTCGACTTCCCTATCCTTCTCGCCGCGTACGATATTTCACAATCGCATCCGGAGTCCTCGTTGCGATCCTGATTGCCGGGCTCCTCTTCGTCCCACCCTCGGGGCCTTCGGCGCCCATTGTGATCGATGGCTCTTTCCTCGATTGGTCGTCCGTACCCATGTTCGACGCGGCGACGACCGCATCGGACACGAATGTCTCCCTTGCACGCTATGCCAGTTTGCTCGACCATGATTCGCTCTACCTGTTCGCCTCCACCTCGGGGGGGATGTTTGGGGACGCGACGGGGTATGACGGGGTCGACTTCCTCGTCGACGCGGACGGAAACGTGTCGACGGGCTTTGCGTTCGGAGGGATTGGTGCCGATGCCGTGATTGAGGTGTTTGGTGGGAATCACACGGTGATGGGCGCGAGGTTGTATTCCTTCCCCGTCGACTCCGAGGTGAACTGGAGCCGGCGACAGCCCGGGGCCTCGATCCAAGCCGCAGCCTCCGCGAGCGGACTGGAAGTCAGAGCGTCCACCTATGATCTTGATCGGTTCGATGCTTCGCGGTTCCGCGTCTCGGTCTACGCGGACGATTTCCTGGGGTCATCAAGCCGGAGCCTGGCCTCTCTTTCCGCAGCTGAGGGCGCGGTTCTCTTGGAAGTCACGCCCCGCACGACCGTCCTCGGGAACGGCTTCACATCGTTGTTAGCGATTCGCGCGCGTGCGCTAGGCCTCTCCGGATCTGCTACCTGGCAGGTGTCCAACTTCCAGTTCAACATGACCCCCGGCGTGATTCTCTCCCTCTCAGCGGAATCCGTAAATCTGACCCAGGGCCGGCCCGAGGACACGATCACCGTGTCGGTGTCGGCCCCGGGGTTTTTCCCCGGCCAGGTGGTGAACGGCTCAGTGACGGGTGCGAGCAGCTCCGTTCCGGTCTTCGTTCACGGATCGACGGTCCGAGCTTACGTCACTTCGGCTCCCAGTCGGGTTCAGATTGACGGCCTCTTTGCCGACTGGTTGTCCCGCGATGTGCCGGACACGGATCCGAACTCGGTGAAAAATCCGGATTTGAACATCGTGCGGTACGGGGCCGCGACATCGAACGGCACGGCCTTCTTCCACGTGCATGTCGCCGGGACCATGCTCGGCGGAGGAATTCCGGAGCGATTGTTCAAGTCCCCCGTGTTCGCGGGCAATGGCAGTTCCGGAGGGGGAGCATCGATCCTGCCCCGGCGGACGGGGGAAGACCTCTTATTCGCCTACCTTGAATCGAACTCGTCGAATCCACGAGGATTTGGAATCGGTGGCATCATTGCGGACTATCTGGTGGAAATTCGAGGCGAAGGCGGGCGGATAACGTCGAAGTCCGTCTACTCCTGGCAGAATCAGTGGATTCGGCAACCTGGAGTCTCCGTCAATGCCGCGAAGGACCAGACGGATATCGAGGCCTCCGCTCCTGTCTCCGGTCTTAGCGGGTCTCAGATTGTGATTCAAACGACAGACTGGTCTTCTGCCGGGGATGTGACGATTCCTTTGGCCGCCCCGACTTTCGTGTCGCCATCCATGGTGAAACCATTTTCTCTCGCACGGCCCCAGCCCATGGACTTCGCCGGCTCCCAGTTCTTCCTGCATGAAGTCGGCCCTTTGCCAACCGCGACAGATTGTTCCCTTGCCAAGGGCATGAACACGAGCCAGGGGAACTTGGGCCAAACAGCCGTGCTGACCACGCTCAATACAATCTGTTTCTTCTCGGAGCTGCCAGTAGCTAACGAGTCGATCCCATCAGGGTTGTGGTCCGCTTCGTTAGATTTCTCAGGAGCCATTTCGACCACCATGGACGTGGAATTTGCGGTGACCGCGTCCGACGGATCTTTGTCGACCACCATTTGTTTGGTGCCGATTACGAGTTCTGGAGGTCCCAACCAAACCGCCGAATGCTCCGGCGCTTTGACTTCCGTCACAACGACCCAGCGGATTCGACTTCGCATTGTCGTCACCTCTGGCGGTCCCATCACTCTCTCCTACGACGGAAATGCCAGCTCGCAGGATAGCTCGTTGACGGTTCCAATTCCAGAATTTGGAGACATGACGATTCCCGCGCTCTCCGTCGGGATCATGGTTCCCTTCCTCCTTATCCGTCGAAGGCGCCGGACGTATTAGGTCGCTCCATTTCGTTCGCGGCGCTAAAGGTACTTGTGGAAGCATCACGTTCTTCGTCTTCGACCTATGGAGTTGGGGGTCGTCGGTAAGCCGAACGTTGGGAAGTCAACGTTCTTCGCGGCAGCCACGCTCGCCCCGGTCCACATCGCGAACTATCCCTTCACCACGGTCCAGGCGAACCACGGCGTGGCCTACGTCCGCAAGAAGTGTCCACACCTCGAACTTGGGCAGCCCTGCAAGCCGAAGAACGCTCCTTGCCAAGGGGGGACGCGTCTCATACCCATCGAAATGCTCGATGTCGCGGGCCTCGTGCCGAAAGCCCATGAGGGGCGCGGCCTCGGGAACCAATTCCTGGACGATCTACGGCAGGCGAGTGTGCTCGTCCATGTGCTCGACGCGACCGGAGGGACCGATTTCGAGGGAAATCCCGTTCCCGCGGGGAGCCACGACCCCATGGAAGACGTCCGGTTTCTCGAGGACGAACTCGCCCACTGGATCGCGGGCATCCTCTCGAGGAACTGGGACAAGGAGGCGCGGCGGGCCGACCTCGAAGAGACCCCCCCGGAGAAAGTGATCCTGGGGCGCCTCACCGGCCTCGGTTTCACTGAGATGCAGATCCACACGGCCTTGCGCGAGGCGCCGCTCGATCCGAAGATGGCCCGGTGGACCTCGGACGACCTGCTTCGCCTCGCAAGATCGTTGCGACAACGCGGGAAGCCGATGATCCTCGCGGCGAACAAGGCGGATGTCGCGTCGCCGGATGCCTTGGAGCGGCTGACGCACCTCGAAGGATATCGTACGATCCCGACGTCGGCGGAGTATGAGCTCGCCCTCCGACGCGCGGCGACCGCCTCCCTCATCGCGTACGAGCCAGGTGCGTCCTCGTTCCGGATCCTTGAACCTCAGAAGCTGACCCCGAATCAGGCGAAGGCGCTCGATACAATCGCGGCGTTCCTCGAGAAACGCGGATCGACCGGGGTGCAGCAATGTCTGGACGAGGCGGTCTACAAACTCCTGAACCTGATCGTCGTTTTTCCCGTCGAAGACGAACATCATTGGGCGGACAAGAACGGGAACGTGCTGCCGGACGCGTTCCTCGTCCCGCGTGGTTCCACCGCCGTGGACGTAGCCTTTAAGGTGCACACGGATTTGGGTAACCACTTCATCCGTGCGATCAACGCCCGGACGAAGATGGTCGTCGGTCGCGACCACCCGGTTGAGGATGGGGACGTCATCAAGATTGTGGCGAAGGCATGAGCGAGTCGTTCGACGTTCGGATCATCACCGCCTCGTACCGTCGCGAGCCCGTCGACGGCCCCGAAGATGCGCAGGAACCGGTCATCCAAATATTCGGGCGCACCCGCGAGGGGAAGAGCATCGCGATCGAGTACTCGGGGTTCAAGCCCTACTTCTTCGTGATTTCGCCCCCGCAAGCCCTCCGTGGCGCCTTCGCCCGCGACAAGCAGGTCGTCGCGTTCGAGGATGTGACCTTGGAAGTCGAAGGTCGGCCCACTCCCTGCGCCCGGGTCGTCCTGCGCCAACCTTGGAGGACGCCGGAATATCGGGAGAAGGCCCGTAAGTTCGGATCGACTCCCCTTGAGGCGGACATTCCGTTCCAACATCGGTTCATCTACGACATGGACCTCGGGGCGGCCGTTCGGGTCGTCGGGACGACCCGCGATCCCAAAGGACGGTACACGACGGATCTCTTCGTCATCGCTGAACGCTTCGAGGTGTGCGACCCCTTCCGCCCGGCGCTCCGCATCCTGAGCTTCGACATCGAGAACTCGATTCGGGACGGACACATCTTCTGCATCGGGGTCGCGTACCGCGAGGCGGGCGAGATCAAGTCCCGCATCCTCACGGGAAACGAGAAGGAGATCATCGAGCGGTTCGTGAAGATGATCGATGAACTGGATCCGGACATCATCTCCGGATACAACATCGACGGATACGACCTGCCCGTGTTGATCGAGCGGGCCGCGAAGCACGGGATGCAGAGGCTCTCCCTCGCGCGGGACCATTCCACGTTCTTTCACCTGGGCGAACGGTTCTGGCGGCTCGACGGCCGGATCCTGACGGACGTCTGGTGGGCCGTGCGGGCGGAGATGCGCCCGAAACAGGAGACCCTCGACTACGTCGCGAAGCACCTGCTCGGCGAGGGGAAGCATGAGCTGCAGCGCCGACGGATCGATGAGGAGTGGGAGGCGGACCGGGACAAGGTGATCCGCTACTGCATCCAGGACGCGGAACTCTCCCTTCGGATTCTGGAGCGCGTGCGCCGGATTGAGAAGACCCTCGACCTGGCCGCGGTAAGCAAGCTTCCGCTCGAAGATGTGCTCCATGGCCGCACCTCGAACCTGATTGATTCGATCCTGATCCGGGCCGCGGACCGCGCGAAGGTCGCGGTGCCGATGATGAAGATGCGCGGCGGCCGCGTCGAACAGATCGAGGGCGGCTACGTGCACAGCCTGCAGCCCGGGCTGTACGAATGGGTCATCTCCCTCGACTTCCGGGCCATGTACCCTTCCCTGATCATCGAGAACAACATCTGCTTCACGACCGTCTCGCCGAACGGGACGATCGTGAGTCCGACCGGGGCCAAGTTCCTCCCGGCGGACGTGAAGAAAGGGCTCCTCCCGGTGATCCTCGCGAACCTGATGAAGGATCGCCAGGAGGTTCGGACGAAGCAGAAGGCCGCGACCGATCCGCAGATGAAGGACTTCTACGAAGGCCTGCAGGCCGCGATCAAGGTCCTGATGAACGCCTTCTACGGCGTCCTCGCCTCCTCCTTCTATCGGTTCAACGATCCGAAGGTCGGCGCCTCGATCACCGCCTTCGCCCGCGATCGCATCAAGGGGATCATCGGGGAGCTGGAGGCCGAGGCCGTGAAGGTCGTGTACGCCGACACGGACTCTGTGTTCTTCCAATCCCCGTCGCCCGGTCTCGACGCATCGATTGACTTCGCGAAGAAGACGGCGGAGCGGTTCTCCCGCGGTCGCATCTCGATGGAGGTCGACAAGATCTACGAGACCCTCTTCAGCCACGGGCGGAAGAAGCGGTACGCGGGCAAGGTCGCGTGGCCGGAGGAGCTGCGGGGCCAGATGGTCGTCCGCGGATACGAGATCCGGCGGACGGACGCGTTCGACCTCCAGAGCGACGCCCAGAGCCGGGTGTTCGATCGAATCCTCGACCGCGACCAGGAGGGATCGATCGCGCTCGCGAGGCAGATCGTCGCGGAGGTCCGCACGGGGACGCCGCCGCTCGAAGATCCGGACAAGGACCCGATCGAGACGCTCGTGATCTCCCGGACCGTGAAGGAGGAGAATCGCTACGTGAACCCGAATTCGATGAGCAACGTGATCGCCGCCCGGAAGCTCGAAGAGATGGGCGAGGAGTTCATGCCCGGGATGAAGGTGTCGTGGATCGTGACGGACTCGAAGAAGAGCCCGATGGAGGTCGAGCCTTATGTCTCCGGCCGGCCCTTCGACAAACGACCGGACTGGGAGTACTACGCCCGGCGGGTCGCGCAAACCCTCGCGTACATCACGGAAGTCTACGGATGGGACGAGAAGGCCCTCTTCACCGGGACCCAACCCGCGCAACAGAAATCCCTGGATAGCGGGGACTTTGCAGGAGAGACCGCGCCTCCGGAGGGACCGCGGAGAGCGGAGAAGAAACTCACGCTCGAAGATTTCTTCTGAGGTGCATCGTGGCCGTGACCGACGCCCTCTGCCGGTTCTGCGGATGGGAGGGTTCCAATCCCGTGCGGGACGCGCACGGCAGTCTCTTCTGTCCCAACTGCGGACGTCCCGCCGACTACAAGTTCGTCGTCGAAGAATTGAAACGGCAGGGACTCTGGAAGGCCTGAGGGAATGGCCCGCCGGGTATGCCGCGTGGTCGCGGTGGGAGACGCGATCGTCGACCGAATCACTCCCCCGATGCGCCCCCTTCCTCGCGGAGATTTCCAGGGCCACATCCCCGCATTCGAGACCCTCCCGGGAGGGAACGCGACGAACTTCGCCCTCCAGATCGCGCAACTCGGGGCGAAGACCGCCTTCGTGGGTGTCCTCGGACGGGATTCGAATGCCGACCTTCTCCGGGAGGCGTACCGTCGGCACCGGGTGCGCGCGATGGTCCGCACAGATCCAGTACACCCTACCGGCGCGACCGTGGCTCTATCCTGGACCGGCGGTGGCCGGGCGCTGATCACCTCGCTCGGCGCGAACGGCGAACTGCGCCTCCGGGATGTCCCGCCGAACATTCTGAATCGCTTCGATCATCTCCACCGCGCGGGCTTCTGGTGGACGCCGCGACTGATGGGTCGGCCGACCGCCCTCCTGTTGTCCCGGGCTCGACGCGCGGGGGTGGGCACGTCTCTGGACATGTCCACGGACCCCTTCGGATGGACACGAGAGCATCTTCGTGCAGCCCGGATGGCCCTGCCGTTCGTCGATACATTTTTCGGGAATGAGGTCGAGGTGTCGGCGCTTGGAGGAGACCCGTCCCCGTTCGAAGCCGCCCGTCGGATCTGTGTGATGGGCGCTCGGGAGGTCGTGATCCACCGCGGCAATCGTGGGTCCGCCTGGATTTCACCCGACGGCGTCGAAAAGGTCCCCGCCTTCGCAGTCCCGATCGAGAATCCGACCGGATGCGGGGACGTGTTCAACGCGGCCTACGTCTATGCTCGGTTCGGGGGTGATCCTGTCCTCGAGGCGCTGCGGTTCGCTAACGCATGCTCGGCCCTGCATATCCGGGATCGTCGGCATCCGTATTCTCGGCTTGCCGAAGTCCGTCGATTCCTCGCCTCACGATTCACTCGGTCCTAGGCAGATTTTCACTTTCACCCATCCCCCTCTCCCGTGTTCGTTGATAACCAAGGCCGTACATGGAGCGACAATGGCCCTCGCCTCCGCGCACCCGCGTTCTTCCGTTCCCCCTGGAGCGTGGGCCATGCTGGGTCGGACGGATCTCGAAGCATCCACCTGCTGGGATTTTCCGACACAATCGGACGGACATCCGCGGGCCGGCGATGCGTCGTTCAACGGCGTCACGCCGGCCCGATGCGCCAGGAATCTCGTGCGGCGATATTCCCGACCCGGCCAACTCGTGATCGATCCGATGTCCGGCTCCGGCACGATCGGGGATGTGGCTCGCGCCCTCGGTCGACGGGTGATTTCGTTCGACCTTGTCCCGCGGCGTCGTGAATTGATTCGTGCCGATGCTCGGGCCTGGCCCGTCCCGAATGGGATCGCTGCCCTCGCCGTGATCGACTCACCGTACTCGGATAACATCGCATACGGCA
>Ga0209239_1000767_pt1 | contig 18780 bp, 23 predicted proteins | sample GraSoi013_2_20cm_FD_185824 | JGI IMG/M metagenome (GOLD analysis project Ga0209239, IMG submission 185824) | Grasslands soil microbial communities from the Angelo Coastal Reserve, California, USA - Sample 10_02_2013_2_20cm (SPAdes) (version 2) | ecosystem: Environmental > Terrestrial > Soil >...
CCGCCGCATCTTCGACATCAACGTTTGGGGCGTTCTGAACTCGATGCGTCACGAAATCCCTGCCATGCTAAAAAACGGCGGTGGGGCAATCGTCAATACCTCTAGCGTGGCCGGGCACGTTGGCATGGGTCAGGTCAGCATCTACACCGCGTCCAAGCATGCGGTCGAAGGCTTGACCAAGGCTCTCGCGCTGGAGTTCGCCAAACAAAATATTCGTATTAACGCAGTGGCCCCCGCCGGTGTTGCAACCGACATGGTCGATCGCTTTGCCGGAAAAGAAGGCGAGATGCGCGATTACCTCACGTCTCTTCATCCGGTCGGGCGCATTGGCGCCAGCGAAGAAATCGCCGCGGCGGTTCTCTATCTCTGTTCCGACGACGCGAAATTTACCACCGGCACGTCCCTCGTAGTGGATGGAGGAATGCTAGCCCAATAAAGAACACATGCAGAAATCGAAACATCATGAGTAGAACTATCGAAGTGGATTTTCTACCGCAAGCCTTTGAAGAGGGCGAAAGATTAACTCCAAATGCTGCCTCTTCTCTCCCCGAAGCCGGGATTCGCGATCAACTCAAATGAATGCGAATCTGATTAAATGAAGCAGTTCTTTTTTGCGTGTGCTGCTTTTTTGTTCGTGTTCTTGACGGGAAGTGGCTGCAAGAAAGCATCCGTAACGGAGCAACCTGCTTTGCCGGTTAACGTCGTTACTGTCGTCGAGAAGGAGGTAGACGAATGGGACGAATTCACAGGGCGGCTGGATCCAGTTGAATCGGTCGAGATTCGGCCGCGTGTGTCTGGATACATTACCGAGATTCATTTTGAAGCGGGCGCCATCGTTAAAAAGGGAACCCTTCTTTATGTAATCGATCCGCGTCCGTACCAGGCGGATTTTGACCGTGCTGCCGCCGAAGTCGAGCGGATGGATGCGCAGCTCAAGCTTGCCGAGATTGAACTCAATCGCGCAAAAGAGCTGCGCGCCAAGGCCACGATTTCCGCGAGCGAGTTCGATCAGAAGGCTGCTACCTATCAAGGGGCAGCCGCCGCCAAAAGTTCGGCCGAAGCCGCCAAGAATGCCGCGGCGCTGAATCTAGAGTTCACGCAAATCAAATCTCCGATCGACGGCCGAGTGAGCGACCAGCGCATTACTGTAGGGAATCTGGTCCAGCCCGGGGCGGGTCCAGATAGCTTGCTTACGACAGTAGTCTCGGTCGATCCGATTTATGCCAAAGTCGATGCCGACGAGAACGCGGTGCTCAAATATGTAAAGCTCAGCGAGGAAGGGAAACGCGTAAGCGCGCGCACGGCAAAGATTCCAGCGTGGGTTGAGCTCGGCAACGAAACGGATTTTCCGCACAAAGGTACAATCGACTTCGTTGACAACCGCCTTGATCCTGGGACGGGGACGGTGCGTGCGCGAATCGTTCTAAAAAACTGGAACCCTAACTTTATTACGCCGGGTTTCTTTGTTCGCGTGCGCGTCTCGGGCGCAACGCCTTATCGGGCTGCGCTAGTCCCGGATAGAGTGATCAGCTCGCAACAAGGGCTGAAATACGTATTCGTCGTGAAGCCCGATAATACGGTCGAACGCCGTAACCTCGAGACTGGTGCTCTTTTCGAAGGAAAACGGATTGTGAAAAGCGGTCTGAATGACGGCGAGAAAGTGGTCTCTACCCGTCTGCAATTGTTGCAAGCCGGAATGAAAGTCACGCCTGTTCCGGAAGAGACGCCTGCCAGCGGAACGGAGACAAAGAAAAGCGTCGCTGAATCGCAAAACGAAAAATGACGGCGCAGGCGCAACGGCAGGCGACATGAATTTTCCGCACTTTTTCATCGACCGGCCAATCTTCGCCGGCGTCATCAGCATTGTCATCACGCTGGTGGGTGTCATCGCGCTTTCAACGCTGCCCATCGCGCAATATCCCGATATCGCGCCGCCAACTATCCAGGTCACAGCCAGCTATCCGGGCGCGAACGCGAAAGTCGTATCGGAAACGGTAGCAACACCGATCGAACAGCAGGTCAATGGCGTCGAGAACATGCTCTACATGTCCTCGCAAAGCACGAGTGACGGCAACATGACGTTGAGCATTACGTTCAAGCTCGGCACCAATCTTGATACGGCGCAGGTATTGGTGCAGAACCGCGTCGCCATCGCCATTCCCGTGCTCCCGCCTGATGTGCAGCGGATCGGCGTGACGACGAAAAAACAATCCCCCGACATTACGATGGTCGTGCACCTCGTTTCGCCGGATGGATCGTTCGATCAGCTTTTTACCAGCAATTACGCTTTGCTTCAGATTCGCGACGAGCTCGCGCGGCTCGACGGCGTGGGCGACATCAATGTCTTCGGCGCGCGCGAATATTCGATGCGGATTTGGCTGGATCCTCACCAACTGTCTGCGCGCGGATTAACAGCGCAGGATGTAGTGACGGCCATCCAGGAGCAAAATGTGCAAGTCGCAGCCGGAATCATCGGCGCGCCGCCTGTGCCGAAGGAGGCGACTGCATTTCAATACACGGTCAGCACGCAAGGCCGGCTCACTGACGAAAAACAGTTCGGCGACATCATTGTTAAGACCGGCGCTAACGGTCAGGTCACGCGGGTGCGCGACATCGCGCGGATTGAGCTCGCCGCCCGCGATTACACCGTTAACAGTGGACTCGGCGGAAAACCGGCAACGGCGATCGCCATTTTCCAGCTGCCGGGCTCGAACGCGCTCGCTACTTCCGATGCGGTGAGAAAGAAAATGGCTGAGCTCAAGCAACGTTTCCCTAGCGGTCTCGACTACACGATTGTTTACGATCCGACGGTTTCCGTCCGCGAATCGATTCACGAAGTTCAAAAGACGCTTTTCGAAGCGATTGCGCTCGTCGTTCTTGTCGTCCTGATCTTTCTCCAAACCTGGCGCGCCGCAATCATCCCTCTCATCGCGATCCCAGTTTCGCTAATCGGCACGTTCGCGGCGATGAAAGGCTTCGGATTCTCAATTAACAATCTCTCGTTGTTCGGCATCGTTCTAGCGATCGGTATCGTGGTTGACGACGCCATAGTGGTTGTCGAGGCGATCGAGCATCACATTGAAGATGGTTTGAGTCCGCGCGACGCAGCGCGCAAGGCGATGACCGAAGTTGGTGGAGCCTTGGTTGCGATCGCGCTGGTACTTTGCTCGGTATTTATCCCGACCGCGTTCATCACCGGCATTACTGGCACATTCTTTCGCCAATTCGCGCTCACTATTGCGGTCTCGACTGCGATCTCCGCACTCAACTCGCTTACACTTTCCCCGGCCCTTGCCGCATTGCTTCTCAAGCCGCGTGGCGCGCAGAAGGATCCGTTCCAACGAATTATCGACGGGTTGCTTGGATGGTTCTTCAAAGGATTCAACAAAACATTTTCCTGGGCCTCCAACGCATACGGCAACAGTGTCGCGCGCCTTGTCCGATTGGCCGTCATCGTTTTGTTTGTCTATGCAGGTTTACTTGCGCTGACTGGTGTCGGTTTCAAAGTTGTGCCGGGAGGCTTTCTGCCGACGCAAGATCGCGGTTACGCCGTCGTGTATGCGCAATTACCTGATGCTGCTTCGCTCGATCGGACCCAGGCGGTTGTCGACAAGATTTCGAAAATCGCGCACGAAACGCCCGGCATTCTCAACACCGTCGAATTCGCGGGATTCAATCTCTTCGGCGGCAATCAGCCGAACACGGCTGCGGTGTTTCTTCCATTCAAAGAATTTTCGGAGCGAAAAACGCGCGACCAGAGGCTGCCGGCGATTCTGGCGAAAATAAATGCGCGCGTGCGTGCGGAGATTCCCGAAGCGCTGGTGATTGCATTTCCGCCGCCGCCAGTGTCCGGCATTGGTAATGCCGGCGGTTACAAATTGTTTATTCAAGATCGAGGCAACGCCGGTCTCGACGAACTACAAACGCAAGCTTTCGCCATGATGGTGAAGGCAAATCAAACGCCCGGCTTGGCGAACAATCTGACGACCTTTCGTGCGAACGTTCCGCAGCTTTGGTTCGACGTCGATCGCGTCAAAGCGAAAAGCATGGATGTGCCGCTGAGCAATATCTTCGGCACGCTGCAGACTTATCTTGGATCGACATACGTAAACGATCTCACGCTCTTTGGCCGCACTTATCGCGTTACAGCTCAGGCTGACTCACAATTTCGTTTGAGTCCGGACGATATTCGCTTGCTGAAAACGCGAAATAATTCCGGTGGAATTGTTCCGCTCGGCTCGGTTGCGACCGTGCAAGAAGTAAGCGGCGCCGACAAGATCACGCGCTACAACATGTTTACCGCGGCCGACCTGAGCGGTCAGCCGGCGCCGGGCGCGAGCAGTGGCGACGCCCTCGCGGCCGTTGAACGGCTCGCCAAACAAATTCTGCCCACCAGCTTCACGACTGAGTGGACGGAGATAGCGCTTCAGCAAAAACTCGCGGGCAACAGCGCGATTTACATTTTCCCGCTTTGCGTTTTGTTCGTTTTCCTGCTGCTCTCGGCGCTTTACGAAAGCTGGTCTTTGCCGCTTGCAATCATTTTGATCGTCCCCATGTGTCTGTTCAGCTCGATCTACGGCGTCTGGGTGCGCTCGATGGAGAACAATATCTTTACCCAGATCGGCTTCATTGTGCTGGTTGGACTAGCCTGTAAGAACGCGATTCTGATTGTCGAATTCGCGAAACAAATTCAAGACCGCGACCAAAAAGACCGCTTCACCGCTGCGGTCGAAGCCTGTCGTCTCCGATTGCGTCCGATCTTGATGACTTCATTTGCGTTCATCTTCGGTGTTGTTCCGCTCGTCGTTAGTTCAGGCGCAGGTGCGGAAATGCGACAAGCCCTCGGCACCGCGGTCTTTTTCGGAATGCTCGGGGTAACCGGCTTCGGTCTTTTTCTTACCCCTGTGTTCTACGTCGTCATCATGTGGTTCAAAGAGCGCCGCGCCAAAACAGTCGCGCCTGCGCAATCCAGTCCGCCGTTGGCGGTTGAACCAGCGCTTCATTAGCAGCATGGACGCGAATCTCATCACGGTATTAGCCGGAGTGCTTGGTTCAGTGAGTGGGGCATCGGCGGCGATCGATCGTGCTGGACGCGGATTTCTGATGTGACAAGACGTTTTCGGTAAGCAACCCATGAGTGGCGAACGAAAGACAGCCATCGTGACCGGCGGCTCACAAGGCATTGGAGCGGGTCTGGTGAAGGCGTTTTTGGAGCGCGGTTACAACGTGGTGGCAAATTCACGAAAGATCACTAAGTCGGGCGCATTCGAGGCGTCGGATGAAGTCGCGTTGGTCGACGGAAACATCGCCGAGCCGGCGACTGCCGCTAGGATCGTTGAGACGGCGTTGTCGCGCTTCAAATCGATCGACGCGCTGGTCAATAACGCCGGCATCTTCTTCACCAAGCCGTTCACGGATTACACGGTCGAGGACTTCAAGTCGCTCGTCTCGACGAACGTCGAGGGCTTCCTGTACGTCACCCAACTCTCCATCAAGCAGATGTTAGCGCAGAAGACGGGCGGGAGCATCGTAACGATCACCGCGGCCCTTGCGCGCAACCCGATCCGGGGCGTCACAGCGGCGGTGCCGATGATCACCAAAGGCGGTCTTGAAACCATCACCCAACACCTTGCAATAGAGTACGCCAAAGACGGTATCCGCGTGAATGCAGTCGCGCCCGGCGCGGTCTATACGCCGCTTCACCGGGACACTCCGAAGGACGTGATGGAGAGCCTGTCACCGATGGGTCGGCCTTCGACGGTCAAGGACATCACAGACGCGGTCATGTACCTGACCGACGCCGCGACGGTCACTGGTGACATCCTGTACGTCGACGGTGGTGCGCACGTGGGCAAATGGTAAGGCAAATGGCAACTCAAACGGCAAGACCCGAAAGTTCTCGCCCCGCCAGCGCCGAGCAACGGTTGAAAGAACTTGGCATCAAGCTTCCGACGCCACCTCAGCCGTTCGGCATTTATGTGGAAGCGGTGCAAACGGGCGATCTGCTTTTTCTTACCGGGATGCTTCCCACAGAAGGACGGAGCGCGAAATTCATTGGACGCGTCGGCGCAGAACTCGATGTGGAAGCGGGACGCAAAGCAGCTCACCTCGCGGCGCTCAACGTCCTCGCTATCGCCAGGCAGCATTTGGGATCGCTTGATAAAGTGACCCGGATCGTCCGCCTCGGTGTTTACGTGGCGACTTCGGGAGATGTCCGCGATCAGCCGAGAATCGCGGACGCCGCGTCGGAGCTGTTGCAAGACGTTTTCGGAAAAGAGAAGAACCCGTCTCGGTTGGTTTATGGCGTCGCAAGTCTGCCGCTCGGAACTCCAGTCGAGCTAGAAATTGTTTTCGAAGTAGCGAGGTAAAGGCGGAAATGTCAAAGGTTTGGTTGATACTCGGCGTTTTGCTCTCCGGTTGCGGCACGCTTGCAGCGCAGAAGGAATCACCTCCTATTCGCAATATCGTTCTCGTTCACGGTGCTTGGGCGGATGGTTCAGGGTGGAAAGGTGTTTATGACATTCTGGTTAAGCACGGTTACAGGGTCAGCATCGTGCAAGAGCCGGAGACGTCGTTCAGAGAAGACGTAGCTGCCACCAAGCGCGTGATCGCTCAGCAAGACGGACCATGTGTTGTTGTCGCTCACAGTTATGGCGGCGCGGTAATCACCGAAGCCGCGAACGATCCCAAGGTCATGGCATTGGTTTATGTCGCGGCCCACATGCCAGACGCTGGCGAAAATGAAGCTGATGATGGAAAGCGATTCCCCAGCGATCTCAGCAAGTCAACTGCGATAAAGAAGACGGCAGACGGGTTCACTTACCTCGATCCCGCGCAGTTTCATGAGTACTTCGCAGCCGATCTGTCGGCGGAGCAGGCTGCTTTCATGGCGCGATCGCAAGTGCTGAACTTGGCCGACAATTTCAAAGCAGTCATCACCACGGCTGCGTGGAGAAGCAAACCCAGCTGGATGTTGGTCGCGACAAAGGACAGAACCATCAACCCGGACCTCGAACGGTGGTACGCCGAACGAGCCAAGAGTCACAAGGTCGAAGTCCCGGGGGCGAGTCACTCGGTTTACATCTCCAGGCCGAAGGAAGTTGCAGCTCTGATCGAAGAAGCTGCATCGCACGCTCGGTAGAAACTTCACCATTCTTTGAAAATCGCCAGCGTGCTCGTGCGTTTCGATCACGTTGCCCGCTGCATTCGTAAACGCGAATCACGGCATCATGTGAGCGGCTGCGGAACTTCGCGTAGTCGATTGCGTTGCTGACTGCATTCGGCTCGCCATACCACAGCCGACCGAATGGAAGCGCATCGGAAATTGGATCGACGCCGCGTTTATCGCTGCGTGGTCGGACTTCGTAAACGTAAATATCATTTTCTGCGAAACGCCGCCGCAAGCTTCTTAGCAACCCATCGCAGCACCACCCAAATCAGCCACAACGCGATAAGAAACCCGACGACTGGTAGCAGCAAGCCAATGAGCTTCCAGAAAGACCTTGCGCCGCCTGGAATATATGATGGTATCTGCGCAATCGCTAAGAGCACTTCGTTAACGTGGATCATTGATTGCAGCGATTCGACATCGCTTCCATCTGCTTGGATTCTGAACCATCCTCATCGAACAAAAAGCCACCGAGGAAAACGTTGCACTTTGAGGGGGCGTGCTGTTTCAAGAAATCGGCGTAAACCCTCTCTCGGGACATCCCAACATCAGTAGAATTTGGGAAAATGGAAGCCGCGTCAGCATCGCCGCGCAGCACTTCTGCGACCTTCACGTAATATTCGCGCAGTCTGATGAAGAAATTGGTAGGCATGATCTTAAGGGAGAATCGTGCCGAACCATTCGGCATTTGGGGAGCGGAATGATTCGCGCGTGACTCGTTGAAGTTCGAGAAACGCTCTCAGTTTTTCGTCGGCGCGAACGAATATCCAAGACTCCATCCGCGCTTTTTAAGATTGTCACTAATGATTTCCCAGTAGTATTTCATTGGCGCGCAAATGAGATTGTCAGAGGGCATAATAACCGAACGTATTAACGCTGGGTCGGTCAAAGTTCGTATGGAGCCAATTAAGGGATCGATCATCGCATTGGCACTCGCCATGAGCTGGACACCCTTCAATTTGGGGGCACAGCAAAGTCAAGCGGAACTGCTTAAGCAAGCGCGGTGACGAAGCATCAGGCCAAAAAAATTGCACTGGCCAGAGTTAGGCATGGCACGATCAAGAGCGCCGAGCTTGAAAAAGAAAACGGAATGCTAATCTGGTCGTTCGACGTTGCGCAACCGGGCAGGAAAGAGGTTACCGAAGTTTGGGTAGATGCGACAACAGGAAAGATCACCGCAGTTGACGTCGAGACGCCCATTGGCGAGAAGAAAGAAGCAGCCGAACATAAGGTCAAAAAATGGCTGTCACGATGAAAGCGCGTGTGCTGCTCGGTTTGCTCCTATCCGGCCTGCTTTGTGGTTGCGCCTCCAACACTCCCTACTCCCAGACAAGCGCGCCGACTCCCCAAACAGTCCTGCCGCAGGCACCGTTAACGCCCCAAGTCGGTCCCAACCGACCCTAGCGGAAGCGCGTTAAAACGCCCGGAACCTGCAGCGCCAGAGTTAGGCGACTTGGTTAAGATCAGGATCGATTGTGGCATTTCTTCGGTGAAGCTTGCCATAGCAATCAGTGATGTCTGATTCGCACGAGTTCCACCCTGTCTCCAGTTGTCGCGTCGACCGTCAGCACATTCCCAACGCCTGGGGCATAGAACTTGTGTTCGAGGAGATCGGTTTCCAAAGGTGTGGTCTCTTGCGATTTCAGGCAGTTATGGAACGTGCCAGCTCGCACGGTGACGGTCTCGGTGAGACTGAGTGTTTCCGCGAAATCTTCGGCATTGTCCAAAGAGAATTCCTGACGGTAAAAATCGCGGATGGCCGGGTGTGCTTTCATGACAATTCCCGGCTTGTCGCCGTTGACACCAGCCATGAAGGTGCCGTCAATGGTGGTGATCAAGCCATCCTCAAGCTCGTGGGTGTTTTCGCCGAAGTACCAAACGTTGCCATCTCTGTCCTGAGCGAACCAATCGAGCGTATCTTCGGTCAGTTCGCCGTCCGTGGTGACTGTATCATGGACTTCAGTGCAGGTGACCCCGAGGATCACCCTTGTATTGCGCGTCACCGCGAACTCATCGTGTTCAAAACCCTGGGCCGTCTGACCCTCGGAGATGAAAGTCGTGCCCGGCGTTAATGGGAAATAAGGATTATCGACCTGCGGGACAAAGTTCGACGGATCGATCACTGGATCGTACGGTGCTCCACCGAGTCGCTGACACGCTGCCAGCCGCGCGTCGTTTTGCTCCTGGCAGGTCTGTCGCGCATCCTGCAAATCTGCCGACGCCTGCGTCCGGCAGGCCTGCTGTGCGGCAGGATCCGAAAGGTTATCGCACTTGCCCAAGGCGAGCGAATAATCGCTCTGGGCTCCCGCCTGACAGGACGCCAAGGCGTCCTGCGCAGTCTGCCGACAGAAATCAGGCGTTGCCACGGCCGCCTCACCGTTGACCAGAGTCAGCAGGAGAATTGTTACCCGCGCTCCGAACTTGGCTGACGAGAGCAATCCCGCCGATGCTCTATGGGCTGAGTGGTTTTCGATACCGAGTGTGCTCAATTGGGAGTTTGTTTTCATGGGGTCTGCTTTCAGATGTTTTTTGTGGCGCGCCATGAACATTACCCACTTGGCTGGATTTCATCAAACTCCACACTGCAATCACAAAATGATATGAACGGGCGCAATGACGCGAGCGACAACACTCATCATTGTCGCGATTGCGTTTCTTTGCATTACGGCTGCAGCAGCACCGCAACTGCCGGTCACGTTTGAATCACCTTGTTCATGCCGTGGCAATCACGGCAAGGCCCGTTTTGACGTTCAGCAGTCAGTATGTTCGATTGAACAGTCATGCGTGCGGCACGTCTTCAAGAGGCACTGAAAGGACTCACTGCGGCGATACATTATGTGGAGTCCGAGCTTGCGGCAATGAAAGCTGAACACGACCCACTCGCGTCGCACATCTTTGTTTCGCGCCGCTATTATCGGAACGTCAACGATACGAAAAGCGGAAAGCGCCGCGAAATGATCGCCCGGCTGAGTTTCAATACTGCCTGCGAGCTTGGCTTTCGCGGGAGCCTCGACGAATGGGAGCGCCTGATGGGAGCAGTTGCGAGGCGGTGAACGATTGCAGCACGCCTATTGCTTTTGCCTGGAACACAGGCTCAACGCCGGAAGCGTCGAGAACTTCCCAGCCCTACGGTGGGGCCTAATCTCAAATTACAGTCGGCGTGCGACCGGATCGACACGCGCGACCGGCCCGCTCGCTTTCATATCATCATCTCGACTCATTTTCGCTTTCTCCGTGAGTTTGGACTTCACGTTTATTCTCCGACGTGAAGCTGTTGACGGCTTGCCATCGCTCGTTTCACACCGGCTGGAGCTTTTTGTGCGCGAGAGTAATCGTATGTCCGCGCGCAGTCGTTCCAATGCGGCGGTTAGATCGAGGATCATCTTGATTCCGACGAAATCGTCACCGCAAACAGTCCGAAGCGCCTCGATGCGGCGCAAAGTGCGAATTGCATCGCCGTCGAAGTAATAGCCATGATCGACCGGCGCCGTCGCTGGGGCGAGAAGGTGATGTTTGCAATAAACAAGAAGAGTGCGGCGTGGGACATCGACGATGCGCGACGTGCTTTCAATCGTGTAAACGGCGTCGGCTGGCGGTTCAAACAATTGAATCGCGCGGGAGGATGTTTGAGGACGTTTAGGCATCGATGTCGATCTTGTGCTTCGATTTATCATTTCATATAATAGTTGCTGGCTGTGATACGGCGGCGAGAAGTGATTCGAGGGCGCGCGAACCGTCGTACCGTTTACCATTGATGAAGAAACACGGCGTTCCGTTGACCCCTGCGCGCACTCCGCTCTTAAAATCCTCCCGTATGCGCCCGGCATACGCGCCCGAAATCACTTCCTGAATGAGACGCGTTTCGTCCAGCCCAAGCGCGGCTGCATATTCTGCGAGTGACTCGTCATCGAGCGCGTTTTGATTTGCGAAAAGTGTTTCGTGCATTGGCCAAAAACTTCCCTGTTCTCCGGCAGCTTCGGCAGCTTCGGCTGCATGCTCGGCATGCGGGTGGACGTTTGTGAGCGGAAAATGCCGAAATGCAAAACAAAGATCATCCCCGAGCCGGCGCTGAATTTCTCTGACGATTGGCTGAACTTCCCCGCAAAATGCGCATTCGTAATCTCCGTACTCCAATAACGCAATCGGCGCGTCAATCACGCCTTGAATGTGATCGCGCTCCGCATCCGGCAGTTTCAATTGTGCTCGATTGATCATTTCTCCGCCGCTTCCGGCATCGCTTGTTTGTTTTGCAAATCCTCCAACGCCGAAAGAATTCCGTCTGCACCAGGGTTAACTCCAATTGGCGAGACATAGCTCCAGTGAACTTTTCCGTCTGCATCGATGACAAACAACGCGCGTTCGCTCACACCATCTTTGTCGCGATAAACACCGTAGCGGCGCGCCACGTCCCCCTTTGGCTCAAAGTCGGCCAGAAGGGGGAAATGAAGCTTGCGATCGCGCGCGAATGCGGCGTGGCACCACGCGCCATCCACCGAAATGCCGATCAGTTCCGCACCGAGCTCGTGGAATTCCTTCAGCATTTCGTTGTAGAGAGCCACCTGATCGCCGCAGACCGGACTCCAATCGGCCGGATAAAAGGCGAGCACGACCGGTTGGCCACGGAACTCGCTGAGAGTGAGCCATTGATCAGGCGTGCTTCGCAACGTGAAGTCGGGCGCATCCGCCCCAGGAGGCAGCGCTGTGCGCCGGCTCCTGAAGTACATTTCCTTATATGGATGCCCCTGTCCGGGCTTCGGGCTGGTCGCGGTCTTTGGTTGAGTGGTCGCTGTTGAGATCGCCATCGCGAGCCTCCCTTATAGGATCGAAATTGGCTCGACGTGCGCGCCCAATTAATTATCGGCGCGCACGCTCACCATTCCCATCCCAGCGTTGCTCAGGCGACCTTGACTTCGATCTGTTTCGGTTTGGCCTGCTCGCTCTTTGGTACATGCACCGTGAGCACGCCGCTCTTGAACTCCGCGTTTACTTTGTTGAAATCAGCATCGTCGGGCAGGGCGAAGCTGCGCATGAACGTGCCGTAGCCGCGTTCGACGCGGTGATATTTCCTTTTCTTTTCTTCCTTCTCAAACTTCCGTTCGCCGGAGATGGTCAGCACGCCGTTTTCGGCTGTGACCTTTACGTCTTCTTTTTTCATCTCAGGCAACTCGGCCTTGATGAGATATTCCTTGTCATCTTCGGTGATGTCCGCCAGCGGCGTCCATTCGGGTAGAGTGATTTCTTCCCGCCCATTGGTGCGACGAGACGGTCGGCCAAAGAGGGTTGAAAGACGGTTTTGGAACTCTTCCATTTCTCGGAGTGGTTCCCAGCGCGTGAGTGTTTGTTGCATTTTCGGTACTCCTTTCGTTTTGGTTGTTGGATTGTTAGCGTTGATCGCAGCAGAATGCTGACGACATCCAAATATCGAACGACTTTGGCTGCTTCGCCGCGTATCTTAAGTTGCCTTTTTCGAGGCGCCCATCCAATCAATCAGCTTCGTAGTTGCGATAAATAGTTGAGGCCTGAGGAGGCAGCAGCGGGAATGAAGCGCCCATCTTCTGTAGGCTGGAAGTGCCCGGTCGCAGCCGGTTGAGGGCGCTGATGCGATAAAGTAAGTGCTAAGATGTTTCCAATTCAGGACTCGGTCCCGAGCCGCTCCGTGCCGGTGGTGACCCGCGCGCTGATTCTCATAAACGTAGTGGTCTTTTTCTTTGAGCTCAGTTTGTCGCGAGAGTCAATTATCCAACTTTTCTACTTATTCGGCGTTGTTCCGGCACGATTTACCGATCCTGAGTGGGCCGCTTCGATTGGCTTCCCAATCGGGAGTTATTGGTCGCTGTTAACACATCAATTTCTCCATGGCGGCTGGCTCCACATCGTCGCCAATATGTGGACGCTTTGGATCTTCGGCGACAACGTGGAAGACCGGATGGGACCCCTGCGGTTTATCATCTTCTATCTGGTCTGCGGGGTGTTAGCAGCTCTAACTCAAGTCTTGGTTACTCCCAACGCGACGATACCATCGGTCGGCGCGTCGGGCGCAATCGCCGGGGTTCTTGGTGCCTATTTTCTATTTTTCCCAACTGCGCGGCTAATCGTCCTAATTCCGATCCTGTTTTTTCCGTTCTTTTTTGAACTGCCAGCTGTGATCTTTCTCGTTCTCTGGTTTTTTATTCAGTTATTCAGTGGTACGGCGATGCTCGCCAGCCCCCAACAGGTTGGAGGAATCGCTTTTTGGGCGCATATCGGTGGATTTATCGCCGGAATGCTCTTGTGCAGATTCTTTGTGCGGCGGCCAGTGCGACGACGGTTGCAGTCGGATGAGTACGGTCTCGAATGGGCGTGGGAGCCGCGAGAGCGCTGAGCGGAAGAAGGATAAGAATGGATATTATATGGTTGTTTTTCATGCTCTCGGCGCTCCAGCCGATTATCAAACAGAAATTATTGGAAGCGTCGCGGAAGCGCATGATTGGCCTGATCGAGCGCGAACGAAAATCGCGCGTCGTTCTTCTCGTGCACCGGCAGGAAACGATGAGCCTGCTCGGCTTTCCCGTATTTCGTTACATCGACATCAACGATAGCGAAGAGGTCCTGCGGGCGATTTATCTGACCGATCCGGAAATTCCTATAGACCTGGTGCTGCACACGCCTGGTGGTTTGGTTTTGGCGGCGACGCAAATCGCGCGCGCCATCTTCGCTCGGAAGGGGAAGGTCACAGTATTTGTTCCGCACTACGCCATGTCAGGCGGCACCTTGCTGGCGCTCGCCGCTGACGAGATCGTCATGTCCGATTACGCGGTGTTGGGGCCGGTTGATCCGCAGCTCGGCGAATATCCGGCTGCTTCGATTTTGAAGGCGGCTCATCAGAAACCTATCGCTGAGGTGGACGATAAGACGTTGATTCTGGCCGACCAGGCGGAAAAGGCGATCGTGCAAATGCGACATGAGGTAGGTGAGTTGTTGGCGGACAGATATCCCGGCGAAAAAGCGGAGGAGATCGCCAAACTTATGACCAGCGGCACATGGACGCATGATTATCCCATCACCTGCGAGCGAGCGAGCGCCCTCGGTCTGCCGGTCAACAGCGAAATGCCGGAAAACATATTGCGCTTGATGGAGCTTTATCCGCAGCCGATGCGCCGGCAGCCTTCCGTCGAGTATGTGCCGGTTCCGTACCGCGCGAAGCGACCCGCCGCGCCGGAAAAATGACTCGAATTGCCTGCCGATGCAACCATTGGCGCAGTTGCATGACGAATCAGCGACGCTCCGCGATGCAACGCTGAATCTTTCACGGTCATTTTCTACGGTGTGACGATTTTTTCGCGCAAAACTGTGCAATTCTGGGACGCGCGTTGCAACCGCCAGCGCGCTGCAAGCAAAAATCCCCCGTTACCGAACATCACTGATGAGGGCAGAAATCAAGGGACGTTTTCTGACTTTACGTTCTGACTTTGACTAACCTAGAGGCATTTCCAGCCTATGTTTCATAGGTAAATTAGCGGGCAACGGGAATCGAACCCGTTTTAACCACTTCGCGACTTTGCGCGGATTCTGCGCAAGTTTGCGCGATACTGACTCTTAGAGGGAAAATCGCCTAACGATCACTTTGCACGAATTGCGCATGATAACGCATACCCTGTGTCCGAAATTGTCCGAAAGCCGTTAGCTCTCCTTTTGCGCGGGCTTTTCTTGCCTCGCAGACCGGTCTGAAGTGCTTGGCTAAGGTTTCGATCGCTCCTGCGCTACTTTGTGAGGCGAAAGTTGCTCGGCGTCTACAACCTTCTCTGAGGGGGCAGGGAGAGCTCTGGCTTTCTCTTCGAGTCTGTGGAGTAGGTTGTTGAAGGTGGAGGTGACATCGTTGGGTTGGAGGTGTAGGTGTAGGTGTTGCTGGATGCCGGCGAGTGGATCCGCCGCGGACAGGAGATTTACTTTGTCGACTGCGACGCCGTAGACGGGGACGAGTTCTGCGAGTCGGGCTTTATCGTTAATCTTTGCTTCGATTTGGTTGGCGGCTCGGCGAGCGATGCGAAGGGACTGGTCTAGGAGCTCCTGTTTACGTTGTTGAATGGTGCGGGCTTCTCGCTGGATGATAGCAGTGGCGGTGGCGCGATCGACGCCGACTTGTCTGGCTATTCTGGCAACGGGTTCTTCGCGGCCTGCCGCTTCGACAATGAGTTGATACTTGAAGCCAGGGATGCGTTCGCCGGTGGCTTTGCCTTTCGGTTTAGACTGAGCGCGCTGTATTTGCAATTGAGGGTTCTGCGACTCGCTCATGTTCGCCTTCGCTGCCTTTAAGGTCGTTTCGAGCAAAACGCAAAGCGTTAGTTGTGACAATCATCGAGATCAGACCATTCAGGAACGGCTGATCTGTAAACGGTTATAAGAACTTGATTGCTGTCACGCGAACATGTCCGGTCTGCACTGGCATCGTGACGCCGCTTCCGAACGCGGTGTTGCCAACCACAGTGGCTGAGCCAGTGCTGTAATATCCGGTGACCGAAGCGTCGCGGCTTATGACGATGATAGCGTCAGCTCCGCGCTTTTTAGCTTCGACGGCTGCTTGTTCCATCGCTTCAGACTGTACATCCGACCAAGCCCATGTTTGTCCTTTTGAAGTTGCTATCTCGCCAAGCACTGTATACGGACGCGGCGGCAGGCCATAGTAGACCGGAACAGCCAAGTTTTGCCGAACCATAGCCCCGGGGGCGGTTGGCCAGTTCTGTTGTACACCCGAGTAAGCTAGGAATTCAGTGGTTTCGCATCCCCATAGCAGAGCCGCGGCGCCGAGTAAGAGAATGAGTCGTTTCATGCTTAATTTCCTCCCGCTGTTGGCGTCATGGCTGCGGCTGCCTGCTCATTGCGCACGCTTTCCTTGTAGCCAGGTGTAAAACGGTGGTGTGCAATGTCCATTTTCCTGGCATCGTAATGCTTGCGCGCCCACCACGAATCGGGCTTAGCGATTCTAATTGCCCCGGCAATAGCTGCCCAGCCTATGACTGGAAGAAGCAAACCAAGTATACCGAGTACTGCGAATCCGCCTTTTCCTTTCAGGAAGCAAATCACGATAGCCCACACATAAAATCCAAGAGCTATCGCAAGCGCCCCAAGCCGGCCGAGCAAGTAACCCGCTTGATAAGCGGCTGTTTGCTCAGTAGTGGTCGAACCCGTTGAAGGGGACCACCATGCTGGCTGCCGGTCCGATTTGCTCACCGCAAATTCTTTTCTGGAGCCTTCACTGTCCAGCCACCTTGGAGCCGTAACTCTAATGGCAGTCTTCTGTAATGACTGATTGAGCGCAGTTACAATTTCATCCAGATCATGCGATTGAGTAAACAGATTATACGAGCCACCAGCATCATACATAAAGACGTTGCTGTTTTCTGTCGGCTGGTAGAACACCACTGCATGGCCGCCTATCACTCTGCCTTTCTCGCTCCACGTAAAGGCAGACATTTTGAGCCAATACGCCGTATTGTTCAGCCGTGCATAAGCTTCTGTGGCTATGATGAGACAATCCTTCTGGTCCGGATCAAATGACAGGACTGGATGATGGCGCGGGCTGAGCTGGCAGTCCGGCAGCCGGATCGGTGGAAAGATAGCGCGGCTGCTGCCTTGGCGCTGGTTGACTTTGCGCAACGATGTCGGCCGCGATTGAATTTATTTCTGCGTTATTGCGCGCGTATCGCGCGTTAAGCTGCGCAAACTCCTGGTTCACGGCAGCCATCTCAGCGTTCAACGCATTATCGGTTTGAACCTGTTGATGCATGGGTAGGTTTTTCGCCGCTTCCCATGCCGCATTGATCCAGTCAGCCCTTTCCCTTAAGGCTCCGCGTCGCGCGTCGATTTGCGCTTGTTCCTGCTCCAGGAGATTGTAACGCTGCACCTCAGCCGTCTGCGCTTTTGCACTCAGCGCGCACAGAAACCCAAGCGCCACAAGCGTTAGTATTTTTTTATACTTGTTCATTGTTCTTCCTCCTCTTTTTTGCGCCAGTACTCGGCTTGTTGGCCATTGACGGCCGATTGAGAACTCATTTCTGGGCCGCTTATTACACCCGCCTTGTATACGTATTTATGGCGTATGTCAAGAACACACTTTACGCCGACGTTTTTTTAGCGTATAAGGTTATTGCTTTCAGCCTGCGCGATCCGCTGTGAAGAACGAGGTGTAAAAAACTTCCAATGGCAAAGTCCAAAAAGAACAAGAACAAACCGAAGCTCAACCTGTCGGTGCGTGAGGAGCAACGAAACAAACTGGAACAAATGGCCTCTTTAGAGAAGCGTTCCGTCTCCAATCTTATCGAGGTTATGGCCGATGAACGCTGGGAGCGATTGGTCGAGCAGCAGGGCATTGCTTACGCTAAAACCGTCGCGGAGGCGATGAACCTTAAACTCGACATGGACAATCCAGCAGACCGCGAGAAATTGCGCCGGGCAGTTCTCGATCTTGTCGCCGGGAGAAAAATGCCAAAGCAAAAAGGGCATGGTTGAAATTCTCTCGTTCTCTTTCTGACAAGCATTTTGTGAGCAAGGCCGGAAAACATTATTTCACCCAGTGGGATCACGACAAGAAACATCGTGAAGCTGTGACGCGTAAGCTCGAGAAAATCCAGGGACTGGTCGCGCTGCTGGACACCTGGGAAGCCCAACCGGAAAACACGGTTGAGTACCAGAAATATCTCAACAACCTGCGTCAGAAACTGAACAGCGCCCGGGCGCAGTACAAAGCAATGGCAATCGTTAAGGATGCGATAGAAATGCCCTTTGCCAGGCGGTAAAGCGGCCCGCATTAAACGTTTTGTTGCGCCGGGCAGGGGTCAAAGACGCCTTAGGCTGCTGATCGCGTTTGGCTCACCGTAACACAGCCAACCAAATGGCAGCGCATCGGAGATTAGATCGACGCCGCGATGGTCTTTGCGCGGGCGGACTTCGTAAACGTGCATGGAACGCTGTGTGTTCATTTTCGATTTTGCAGCCCCCTAAACGCATAGGACTAAGGTCCAATATACGGCTCTCGGGAGTGCTGGTAAAAAATGTCTTGGATTACGTTAGCCGACGTTTCAACGCATATTCGGCCGGGCTCAAAAGCCGGCTGGGGAGCTTAACCTTCGCTGAGGCACCGCTTAGCGCGATCTCCAGATTCAACTGGAGCCCCGAGTCAGCCGAAGTGAGGCCGCTTCTTCAAAGCGCCTCGTGAGGATGGTTCCTAGTTCCGCGCGGATTTGGGGCATCAACCTTGAGTAAAGAGACGTTTATGAAAAACAGAAAAAACTACGTTATGACAAAATCAAACCTGACCCTTACGCAAAGCGGACTGCTGGCCGTTTTGCTGCAACGCCAGCGCCACGAAGTGATCGAGTTGGCCCAGCGTCGCGCACCCGGGAGGCAGGTGCGAGCTCCCTTTTGGAGTACCCTCACTCGGCGGTGGCGCGCACTCACGGCACGAACGCTGGTCGACGATTCCACCAAGCCCTCTGTGGGAACCGTTCCGCGCCACACTTGAACCTTTCACGAAAGCAAATTGCCATGTCTCACCAAATCCATACTTACACCGAACTCCGGCAACAGATTCACGACGACCTGCGCATCCAACATCCCGAATGGGTCGAGACAAATGG
>Ga0209239_1000768_pt1 | contig 18779 bp, 17 predicted proteins | sample GraSoi013_2_20cm_FD_185824 | JGI IMG/M metagenome (GOLD analysis project Ga0209239, IMG submission 185824) | Grasslands soil microbial communities from the Angelo Coastal Reserve, California, USA - Sample 10_02_2013_2_20cm (SPAdes) (version 2) | ecosystem: Environmental > Terrestrial > Soil >...
CCGCTGGAACTTAGGCTTACCTAGATCATTTTTCGAGCTTCTCCACCTTGGTGAATAAGATCAGCGATAGCACTACACAACCGAGAGCCCCGAAAGAGTATGCGGCCAGCCCGGCGTTAGGGTCGAGGAGCAATATCAGATTACTTGCAGGGCCAAAAGCCGCTGCTCCGCAAATTGAGACGAATGGAAGATACCTGTAAGACTTCAACGGACCGAAAAGATATGAGCCTACCCTCAACATAAGCAGACCGAGTCCTTGTGAGAGTGCGAGATATGATATGATGAAAGGGATTAAAGCGGTGGCTCCTGTTTCGATGGCTGAAGAGACGAACGGGTTCAACTCAATAATCTGAGAATTAGTCGAGAGAACGATTAGTGTAAGATACACATCCGCGGCGACCAGCGCCAATGGAACCGTGAATATCCAGCCGTCACGCCGAGAAAATAGGCCACGGAGTTCGGCGAAGTCAACCTGAACGATCCAGATACCAAGAGCCGCGGATATTATTCCAACAATCGTGATCAAGGACGCGCCTAATTCATCGGCCTGGAAAAACCCAGGAGCGAGGACTGTGAAAGATGATATCAGTTGGCTGGAGAGAATCCAATACAGCCCTGACCCTATCAAGAGGAGGCTCGCTCCGGGAGGGATTCGAGATTCTGCCATAATCACACCTCAAGCCGTCTTATCGGTTCTCCTTGCTTTCACCGCGACCGCGACCTCTGTGGCCTTCGCGGCTCGGGCTTTGAGTAGGCGCATTCCGATAGAGGAGAGAAATGAACTGACGAGAGTCGTAAGCCCAGCGACGGGATAGAGAATCTGCGAGGCTACTCCAAGCCCTGCTCCCTCACTGGCGACAATGAACGAGAACTCTCCCCGGGGTAGCATTGATAATCCAACCTTGCTGGCTTCGCCTTTCGCTGCGGAGAGATTCGCCCCAGTCCAGCAACCCCAATATTTTCCAAGAATCGCTGTTGCAATGACCGCGAGGATCGGGAGAGTAAGAGTAAGGACGGCTCCCATGTTGATGAGCGTGCCCATCGAGACGAAGAAGAGAACAATGAAGAGGTCTTTTACTGGTCCAACTTTGTCGAGTACGAACGTAGCCTGTTTTCCTCTTATCATTAGACCCATCAGAAAAGCGCCTACCGCTGGTGAAAATCCAAGAAAGGATGATAGCAATGCAAAGATGAACCCGAACGAAAGAGCGAGTAGGAACGCCGTCTCCCTGTATTCTTGATCACCCTGAGTTACACGATCAATGATTCGCGGTGCTATTCTCCAGCCGAAGACGAAAATTACCGCAACTAGAATAATTCCTTTAGCGACCAGGAAGGCCAGGTCGGAGGAAGCGACTTGATTGCTCGCTGCCGCAAGGCCCGGGAGTAGTAACAGAATGAAGACGGTGGCGAAGTCTTCGATGACTGATGCTGTAATGACCATCTGAGACTCTTTGGAATGGAAACTTTTGGACTCGAGCAGTATCTTGCTCATTATCGCGGTACTCGTCGTCGCCACGACAGCCGCCACAAATACGGCCTCTATAGTGCTGAGACCAACTAGCAGTGCAACGCCGAAGACTGAGACGAAACTAATCGTGAGTTCCACTGCGGCAAGAATGAAACTGTCGGTCCCGATCTTACGGATCTCTAACGGGTCAAGCTCTAATCCGACGGTAAACAGGAGTAGTACGATTCCGAGAGAAGCAAGCAGGTTTATCGTTCCGAGATCCTGTATCAGTCCAAGACCGAAGGGTCCGATAATTATCCCTGCGATAAGCTGACCCAGCACTACGGGTTGCTTGATCTTTGAGAAGAGGAAGCTGAAGCCGAATGCTGCGGAAATTGCTAGTCCGAGGTTTAGCAGAAGAGAGAATTCAGGAGTCGCAGCCAAAGAACAACCCGTTTACCGGGATCCAGTTGATCTCGAATCCTTGGCTCTTCCAATTTAACGAAGTGACCCCAGACTACTAGTTCTCCGGTTCCAGTTGTCGGCAATTTCGTCCAACTCGGGACGTTCTGATAGAAGACGACTCATCTAGATTGAACGCCCCGATGGGATTGGTAGCTAAGGATGGAGTCATGCAGGCCGTGGGAGCGTTCTTCTCTTCCTGGGAAAAAGGAAGAACCATCTCTCCTGAGCCAGCAAAGACCACTTCTCCTAGATCGTCTTCTTGACGGTTCTTCTTCAAGACAGATAGTTCTATATTCGAAAAAGGCTAACAGAAAAACCGTTTACCGATTCTTGGACAATATAAAGCGCGTAGAATCTTTTTCGCTAGAATAGTAGGCCACGATTATATCGGCCAGACATAGCTGAAACTAAACATCTGCAAAACACTAGGAACGACTCGGGTTGGCGACACTTCAGGAATTCATCGAACAAGGTCGAAAGAACACAAACGGGTCTAATTTGTCAAACCCAGCCCTCTTTTCCAGAACCGTTTCGCCTCCGAAATCTCGGGACGAAATCGGTGAGTTAGCGAAGCACCTCGCCTACAGCGTAGTTACAGGTTACTTGGAACATGACCGAGGGCACCTCGACAAATCCATCGAAGGATTCTTCCAAGTATACCTTCACTTGTTTACGAAAGTCAGCCCTCTAAGGGCAAGAAGAGCTGCAGAACTCTACGTAGAGGCCCTCGTGAAACAGGATGAGATCGAGAACTTCTCGGGGCATTCGGAGGAACAGGTAGTCAGCGACCCTCTCTGGGGTGACGTGAGAAAAATTCTGTTGGAGTTTTCAAGAACATTGGGTCTCCCGGATACCTATGCGGACGAAACGACTGACTTCTTCAGGTGTCATGGTGTGAGAGACAGAACTTGGGTAATTCACTGTCTAGAGTCGGAGAATATCTTCATGACAGAGGCCATTGGAAGCAGCTACTGGTCAAAAGCACTTGGATCCCTGCTCATCCTTCTAACTGATTGTCATGACAAGCATGACACGATTGGTCTTGAAACAGGAATCGAATTTGCCACGAAATACTTCGAGATTATTCTTCGAGGCAAATCTTCACTATCACAGAAGGACCCCGTGCTCCGCGCCTAAAGTATCTGTTCGATATGATTCCCTCGCTTCAGAATAGGAAACAGATCGCCCGTTTTATTTCGCGCCGAGCAAGAACTAGTTTGTGGCTGTCAATTTCTTTCTGATTTCTGGAACTGCGCTGCCTAGCTCGCTGAGGATCTCGAGGTCGAACATGTTCTCAAAGGTGGCCATTGTCTTCTGGTCGTGAGCCTTGGAGTTCATTGCAAAGATCGCGGTAATCTGGTCGGAGATCATCAGTTCGAGAGCCTGACGGACCAGAGAATATGTTCTCTCAGGTCCAAGTGTGAAGATGAAGTGTGTGATGCTATCGAATATGATTGTGAAAGACGATCCGGCGTAGGCCTCGATGGTCTTATTCAGTGCGTCGAGAAGTAGAGAAGTGTCATAGGAGGGCAGTAAAACCAGATTCTCATTCTCAACTTTAGGATAGGAGACCCTAGATGTCAGCACGAAGACTTTTGCCGCAGGTTGTCTTATGGCCATTGAATAAAGCGGGCGCCCTTTCCGTGTGAAAACCACTGTCCTTTCAAAGTTGGAAGCAGACTCCGCAAGCACCGATTTGAAGATCCGATCGGAGTCACCTTGCGGATCAAATTCAAACAGCAGCTTCCTACCAGTGATCTCTTCATGAGACAGGCCGACTGTCCTCGAGAAGGTGACCATGGATTCCGAGAGGTCAAGGGTTCGGATCTTGCCCTCCAGCTTAGCGAGCGACGGCTCTTCCCCCCGAAACACCGCAGAATCGAAGGCCATTAACACGTGTAAAGAATGATCCGGACTAGACCATCTTGGGTCCGTCAGATGCTGGACAAATTTGTGCAGAGGGCGAACAGCGAAATCATCGTAGTCAAGGACGACACTAAGGCCCTCATTTCCCAGTGTTTTTGCTTCAGCAAGGAGTTCCTGGGCAAGTTCGAGAGGAGTGTCCTCAACCATTCCCTTGTTTGGGTAGATGCTTTCTAAAGATTGGAGTCTGAGAGAACCTTTTAGCGTGAATTTCGTGAGGTCGATCCCACGCCGAGAAAGGCCTTCCCTGACAGCAGTCTCATCATCATGATGGAAGTAGATCACTCGGTTGTGTTGACTCACTCCATCAATGATGTACTTGGAGATTGGACCAAATTTCTCAGCCCCTGGACCATGGATCAATATTGTCTGGTCGGAGTGGGACGCTGTTGGCGAAGACTCAAGCGATGGTACAACCCCAAGGAATGACTTTAGGAAGGTAGGTTTCCGAAAAGCTCGAACCGCAACTACTATCAGGGCTACGGAGAGTAGATTTGCTGATCCTCGAATGCTATAACCGAGAAATGCCAAGGCCATGCCAATGAGCAGGGTTACACTGATTGCACCGAAGGCTGAGGCGATGATTCTTAGAGCTTGTCGAACTTCCTTGTCCTTGAACCTTGATCGAAGCCGTGAAAGTACGGCTAGGGGATAGAGTATGAAGGCGGTTACAAGTACTGCTCCTATGCCTAGCAGTATGGGCCCTAGATTTGCTGAGGGAAGCATAACACCTTCAAGGACATAGGTTACTTGGTTGGAGGGGTCAGTGAGGATTGCTGAAGGGACAGTCCATCCGGCTACGATACCAAGAATCATGGGCACGAGATATAATGCATAGATGAGGAATATCGGTCGAACGGGGCTAGACAGAATCCTCTTCAAAGAGAAGGGTTCCGGATACAAGTACAGTCTGGTTGAGACAAAGCCCCAAAGGATCGCGATCAAAACTCCAGACGTTATGAAGGCCTGAGTTGCGAATCTCATCCAGGAGAGATCAGAAGAAAAGATGAAGACTAGGTCCGAAGCGGGAAATGAAAGGAACGCAAGATAAATGGCCACGAAATAGTTCTTGTAAGATTGAAAATACGATAGCGGATCCTTTACCAAAGAACGTATCATTATAGCGTCCGCTAGAATTGTTACGGCGTCTAGAGTAGCGTCTACGTATGGTAGCGTGTTCCCTGGCCTCTAGGCAAGACGTATCCCAGCGTCTCCAGTAGCTGGCGTGATACCCTCCTTGCGGAGGCAACACTATTGCAAACTGGTTTGAATGACGTTACTTGCGGAGCGGCTAGTAAGTGACAGTCTACGCTACGTCTGGGAGCCCTAGGGACTTTGAAGCCGTCTTGAGGTCCCTCATACGGCTTCTAATCGTAACTTCGGAGACCCCCGCGGCTTTCGCAAGGTCACGCTGCATAACCATGGAACCTCGTATTCTGGCTGCAAGGTCGAGTGCCGCAGCTGCCAACCCGTCAGGGTCTTTTCCTACGTTGACCCGTAGTCTGATTGCTTCTCGCAGTATCTTTCCAGCCAGCATCTCGGTCTGTGAGTCCGCACCCGCTCGAGAGGCGATCTTTGAGACTCTCTTAAGGGGGTCTTCAATCGCCATCGTAACATCCAAGGATCTGACCAGGGCTCTGTAATAGTGAGCGAGGAGTTTCCGGCTCATGCCCGAAGCTTTCGCGATTTCGCTCAGGGACCGCGGGACGTCTGTGAGTCTACACGCTGCATAGGTTGATGCTGCCACCATTCCATTTATGGGGCGTCCTCTGACCAGTCCCTTGTTGAGGGCTCGACGGTACATCAGGGCCGCTCGCTCGGTCACGACTTCTGGGAGGTTTAGGCGACCGGATAGTCCTCTGAGCTGGCTCATGGCGCGGGACAAGTTTCTCGCCATGGAGGACCCGGCGGACGCGCGTAGCTGGGTCCGTCTGAGCCGCCAGAGCTGGAGTCTCTCATCGGCGTTCAGGTTCCGGTTTGAGGCCTGAGCTCTTGAGATTATTGTGGACAGGTTCTTGTCGAATGCGGAGAATCTTCCGGGAGGTCCTGACTGGCTTTCAAGTAGTCCCTCCTCGGTGCGCCGTGGAACTGGAGCCGCATAATTCTCTGATGGGTCTGACAATACGAAGCCGCAGTTGGTGCAGATGACTTCGCCCGTTTCAGCATCTCTTACAAGGCTGGGGCTTCCACAGTTGGGACAGACGTAGTGTCCGACCTCGTCTCGGGGTCGGGTCTTCCGACTGCTCATCATTCTTCCCTGGACGGGATAAGTCTGCGTGGTCTGGGCTGAACCGAGCTGGTCCTTTTCCGGAGTAACAGTGGAAGTGCCCGCCATCTCTGCCAATCTATATGGCATGGGGCCCAAATGAAGCTTGTTACTGTTTGGAGAAAACGGTCAATTTTGGTCCCCGAATACGTACCCGGCAGGTGTAATATTGGTAGGCGGGGGAGGGCCATACGACTCACCACAGGGCTCGTCCTCATCGCAGTATCGATAGTCATCGGCATAACCGTCCTAGAACCGGTCAATAATCTATTGAGCCTAACTCTGGTCGTTCCTTTCTATGTCGGAATCTTGGCTTGTCTGGAGGGTTCAATGTCCTTCTGTGTCCTACACGCTGCAAGAGGAACCTATGATCTAAACGAGTCCCACGGATTCGCTTCGAGGAAATCAGGTACCCTGGAGAAGGTCAAGTCCGAGGACTGGAAGGGACTTGACCGGAGGAAGGCTTCGGTGATGCACCTCGAAGCTCTGAGCGGCGCCGTTTTGTTGGCTTTGCTACTTGCCCTTACCTAGGTGAGCTCCAATCGTCGCGGGTCTCCTTCGAGAGGGGTATGCGGAGAAATTTTCGATGGGAAAACTTGGCTCCTTATCGAGGGCTAGCTCTGATAGCAGTCTTCCGATTAGAGGTGCAAACTTGAATCCGTGTCCTGAGAAACCATAACCGTATACGACCTCGGGATGATCCGGGTCTCTGTCGAGGACGAAGTCAGAGTTTTCAGTCATGTCATAAAGACAGACCTTGGTGTGGACCACTTCTCCATCGGCGAGGTCCGGCACGAACCTTCGACATACATCTCTGCATGTAGCGATCTGCTCATTGTCAACCGACCGTTTCGCCTTCTCCGGGTCGACTGGGTCGTTCAACTCTTTCGGTGAAACCTTGACAGCATCGATTCCGGCCGCGGGTAGTCCATAGTGTTTGTCCGTGAAGAATACGGGGCAGTTTTTCGGGTGAAACAGGTCTAGATTCTTCTGGGGTTGGAAGTAGACGAGCTGTTGTCGGGTCGACACCATCGAAGTTAGTCTTGGACTTAGGAGAGTGTTGGACCAAGGTCCAATCGTTAAGACTAGTTTGTGAAATCGCACAATCTCGCCGGCCTCGGTTTCTACTGAGGGGTGATCCCCAAAGACCAGCTTCATGGCCTGTCCTTTGCGAACCTTAACTCCATGTTTCTGCGTTAAGGAACTCAGAGCGTAGAGAGCCTTGGAAGCGAGAAGGACCCCTCCGTACGGGTCGAAGAACCCTTTTTCCGCTCTAAACTGCGGGAACCGCTTCTCGAGTTCTTCTGCCTCAAGTTGTTCTGCCCGAAGTTTCAAACGCGATAGCGTTCTGTAGCTGGCTTCGTTGAAGCCGTTCGCCTCAAGGTCCTCTCCTTGAAGCATGAGAAGGCCAGTTGGAAGCAGAAGTTCTTGCCCTGACTCTTCTTCTAGAATCTTCCAGAGCTTGAGGCTCTCGACTGCCATTCTTGTGTAATGCTCGTCGTTGCCGTACGAGTACCGAAAGACTCTGTTGATGTCGTTGGAGCTGCAATAATCATTTCCTATGCCGTAACGATCTAGGAGGAGAATCTTGGAATCGCTAGTTTTGCTTATCGAGTAGGCGGTTGAAAGTCCCATGATGCCACCGCCTAGGATGCAAATGTCAGTATTGATGACCAAAGGTAGCCCTCGGCAGATGGTCTCTAACTCAGACTATCTAACCTTGGACCGGTGCCTTGTCTCTGGGCTCTTGCGTTATTTGGACTGGCTGAGAACTGCGTTTTCTATAGACAAAGCCAAGCAGTGCAAATGAAAGTCCGATTAGTATCGGGAGTCGGACGAAGAACACCATGATTATCGAGATCGCTAGGGAAATCCACGGAAACAGTCTCTTTACACCCCTTACTTTGAGGAGTTTGATCCCGGAACTCGACCCGATAATGTACACGAGTATTGCGGCGCCGCTAGGGATTAACAGCTCGGTTTCCAAGTCGACGTTGAAAACATAGAATAGTAGCAGTGTAATCCAAGATAGTCCGAGCAGCAACATCAGCGATCTGTCTGGGACCTGGGTCTTGATGTTGATGCGGTCAAGTAGTCTCGGTAGTCCTCGGTCCTTGGCTGTGGCGTAGATGACCCGAGAGATGCCAGTGGTATACGCGTTCATTGTTCCGAATATGATGATTACAGCGAGGATCGCTGTCCCCACTGCGCCGTAGATTCCGAGAGCGTTAGAGAGCATCACTGCAAAGGGCGCAATGCTTCCCGCAGCCGCGTAGGCTCTAGTTCCTACGGTCGCGACCGCAACCGAGATGTAGAGTAGACCGATGACTATGACGCTGAAGAGGATGCTACGATGGAAATCCCTTTCCGGGTTCTTGAACTCCTCCGCCACATTAGACACGTTCTCATAGCCCAAATATGACCAGAAGATCAGAGCGGCGCTTACTCCAATCGGAACGTAGCCATTGGGGAAGAAGGGAGTGAAATTGGCAGGGTTCACAGAGGGTGCGGATGCGACGACCGCAGTGATCAGGAGTCCTATGATAGCAACTATGACCGCTAGCTGAACTCTGCTGCTGACGACGATTCCTCGATAGTTGACCAAGAATGCCCCGAGTGTCAGAAGCCCTGCTATCAGGAAGATTTCGGTCCGAGTCAAGGGAAATGCATACGCCAGGTACGAAGCTGCGATTACCGTTACTACAGGCGCTCCCGTGACATACCATAGGATGAACAGCCAGCCCACAGCGCTCGCTGCTCCTGGACCGAGACTCTCCCGGGCAAAGGAGTAAACTCCTCCTGATTCTGGCCTTCGCGCTGAAAGGCTTGCAAATGTGTAGGCAAGTGGATAACTGATGATCGATAGAGCGACCCACGCGACGAGCGAGGCAGGCCCAGCTATCTGGGCCGCAAGTCCCGGGAGGACCAGGACCCCCGAGCCGAGAACCGAACTCATGTAGAGAGCAACAGCATACCTCATCGTCATCGCCTTACGGAGACTAGGGTTTCGTGCCGACATGTCCGGAGACCTACGCCGGTGCGGACTAGCGCATGATAAGCCCTACTCGCTAGATCCGAAGAAACTGAGTGACTTCGTGAATCTTGCTGTCAGTTCTTGCGGGTGGCAAGCGCGACTCCTGTGAACATTAGGATTGCGCCTAAGACTGTGAGGATGGTCACACCCTCCCCGAGTAGCACTATTCCTCCGACTAGACTTACCAATGGAACTATGTAGAGCTGGATTGAGAGTCTCGACACTGATCGGTTCCCAATGAGCAGGTATAGGATTACGTTGGCGAGCACCGTGCTTAGAAGTGCCAAGTAGATTACTGACAGCCAGGTTATCGTCGAGAGTTGTTGGATCTGAGTGATGAAATTCATGCTGAGCAGCGGCAGTGTGAATACTGTGCCGATCAATGCGATCCATATTGCTGTGGGTAGCGCTCCATACTCCTTCACTAGTGGCTTTGAGCCGACCGCGAAGACCGAATACATGAAAGCGGAGAAAACAACCGCGAGCGGACCGGTTATTTCTTGAAAGCTCAATCCGGCGTTCAAAGACAGTACTATTGCCCCAGTCATCGCTGCTGCTAGCGCGAGCGTGAGTCTCTTCCCTATCTTCTCCTTAAGGAACAGTCCCGAAAGGAGTACGACGAAAATGGGTCCTAGTGAGACGAGTAGACCTGCCAGACCAGCCGATACGATTGTCTCAGCGTAGTTCAGCGATAGATGATATCCAGTGACACTCGCTAGGGACACGACAAGGATTCTGGGAATGTGATGTTTCTGGACTGGTTGCTTTGGTCTTCCGAAGAAAGGCGCGAGAGCTAGAAAACCGGCAGAAGCGATGAGCCAGCGGAGTATTGTCAGGTTGATCGGGCTTAGTTGGAAATCTGCCGTTCTTATCGCAACGAAGGCCAAACCCCAGGTCACGCCCAAAATGACTACTAGACTGTTGGTGAAGATTCGATTATCTCTGAGCGATTTGTGTTCCATCTTCGTCTCGAGTCGAGTCTCCAGACTCATCGGCGAGCGTCCCTCCCCTGCTTACTCTTTGGTTATGTTGCGTTGAACTTTATTCTCTAGCGATAACAAGGTCTTCTTTCTCTTCACTCCCCACGCATAGCCGCGTAGACTGCCGTCTTTCCCGATCACTCTGTGGCACGGGATCACGATCGCAACGGGGTTGGTCGCGCAGGCCCTAGCTACTGCTCTCGTAGCCTGAGGTGTCCCTAAAGATGCGGCGATGTCGCTGTAGGTTTCGGTCTGACCGTAAGGAATTGACTGGATCTCTTTCCAGACTCTCCACTGAAATGCGGTAGCCTGCACGTCCAGTGGTAGGTCTCGCGGAAATTCCTGGCCATCGAAATATGATAGGAGTGCTTCGGTCCATTTTTTCATGCCTTCATCGTCTCGATGGAGGTCTGCTGCATAGTAGTCTTCTTTGAGTGCTGCCTCGACCGCTTCGTCTGAGGCTCCCATGCAGACCGCGCATGCTCCCCGTTGGGTCGCTGCGAGAAGAACACGTCCTATGCGTGAATCAACTATTGTGTAGTGAATGCGTAGTCCTTCTCCGCCTCGTCGAAATATTCCTGGGCTGACGCCGAAATGAGGAGGAGTCTTTTCATAGAGTCTGCTCTTGGAAGTGAAGCCTGCGTTGTAGAGTGAATTGGTCACCGTCTCTCCGTTCGTCAAAGAACGTTTCACTTTCTCTAGACGGCGCGCTTCTACGTACTGACGGGGAGAAATGCCGAGGATTCTCTTGAAGGTCCGCTGGAAATGAAAGGGGCTTAGACCTGCTTGACGGCTGAGTATCTCGAGGGTGAGTCTTTCATCGAGGTTGGCCTCGATATACCTGCTGGTCTTCTGGATCAGCTGGGCTCTGGCGGAAGGCCTCGCCTCTTGTGGCTGGCAACGTTTGCACGCTCGGAAGCCCGATCTTTCTGCCGCATCAGGCTGGGAGAAGAAAATGACTTGTTCGAGGCTCGGGTGTCGAGCAGGACATGACGGTTTGCAGTATATTCCGGTGGAGCGGACGGCGAAGACGAAGAGTCCGTCCTTTGTCTCGTCTCTTTCAACCACTGCTCTCCATTTTTCTACGTCCGTAGCAATGCCACGCTGGTCTTTCTGTATCTGCTGTAGGTCAGCGCTGTTCCTTTGAGCCGTCAGCATAGGAGGATGTTCGGCTGGATTGAATAAGTAGTTTGACTCCAAATCTTGCTCTCAAACTACGAAATCACGAACGAACCAAAAATATCCTAGGAGGAAACTGTAGTATTCTAATCATGCGAATTTAAGGGAATTGGAATTTTTTGCGAGCAGAACAGTAGGCGGCTCTTTTCTATCATGAACCTCGACAATGTACGCTCACGAGAATGTCTCCCAATCCTGTCAAGTCATCTAGAAACCTATCGTTTGGAGGGATAACTCTCTTCGCGATTGTCGTCATTGCTGTGATTTCTGCGACAGTTGTCAAGGTTTCGCTCTCAGCCATAATTCTGGTCCTTGTCGCTTTCGCGGAAGCTGGATTGATAATTCTAGGACTCATCATGGTCCAGAATCGAGAACAAGTCTCAGATGGGAACCAAGAGAACGTCTAGCCAAACTAGATGTTATGAACAAGTCGTGAGGGGTAAGACTTAATCCTCCGTTCCGACTAATTCTAGGTTCAGCGTATGAAGTATACATGTCCCTATTGTGATTCTGCGTTTCTGCAGTTCATAGAGTCGGAGGAGCAGCTGAGGGACCATATGTTGAAGGCGCATGGTCGAGAGCTAAGTTTCGCAGGCAAATCGTTGGGAGAAATGCCTGTTCGGAGCGAAGAAGATAGGGACAGATAATCTGGACCCGTGCTCACGGGTCTGTTTAAAGAGCATTCTTTTCAAACAGGCCGACCAACGGCCATTACATGGAATTCGCCAGGGTGGTTCGGAAGAGGCGGATGATCCGGGCCTTCAAACCTGTTCCCGTCCCAGAAACCAAGATTCGTCGAATACTAGACCTGGCTCAGCACTATCCAAGTGCTGGTTTCAGCCAGGGAGTAGCCTTCATCCTCGTCACTGAGCCCGAAAGAATTCGTAGACTCCGAGAACAGAGCCGTCTTCGGGGAGATGCACCAGTACTCGTCGTTCCCTGCGTGAGCGAGAAACTCTATCATGACAGATACCGTGAGTCCGACAAGATTAGGCAGGACGGGACTGAGATTGACTGGCCGATACCGTACTGGTATTTTGATGCAGGATGCGCTTCTCTCCTAGTGCTGCTTGCTGCCGTTGACGAAGGATTGTCAGCATACATTGCCGGAGCATTTCGGCCTGACCTTCTGAGACGAGAGCTGGATATTCCTGAACACTTCGTCCCTGTCGGTGTAATCTCATTAGGGTATCCCGATTATGAGAAACATGTTCCCTCTCCGTCACTCAATCGTGGAAGACGCCCCATTGCCGAAGTTGTTCATTCTCAACACTGGTGACCACAAACACCGAGAAGCCTTAATTCGAGCAAGGAAATAGTAACATCTCGGTCGTTTTCTATTTGCAAGAATCCCTTGTGAAGGCACGAGACCAGATCGTTCTCAACCCCGATGATCTTCCAGGTTCATGGTACAACGTCCTTGCTGATCTGCCCGGCGAGTTTCCGAAACCAAAGGATCCAGAGGAGGGCCCTTCTAGACTAGAATTTCTCTCAAAAGTTCTCTTGAAACATTGTCTCCAGCAGGAGATTTCTACAGAGAGATGGATTCCAATCCCAGATCCGATACAGGACCTCTATCGTCAAGCTGGCCGGCCGCGACCACTCTATCGGGCGCGTCGCCTCGAACGTTTCCTAGGTACGCCTGCGAAGCTCTACTACAAACGAGAGGACCTTTCACCCACCGGGTCGCACAAGGTCAACACTGCGCTCCCGCAGGCCTATTATGCTGCAGAGGAGGGTTGCGCAGGTGTCTCGACAGAGACAGGAGCTGGTCAGTGGGGGACCGCACTTGCCTACGCGGCGAGTCTTCAAGGTTTGAAGTGTATCATTTTCTGGGTGCGGTCAGTCTACGATTGGAAGCCTGATCGACGAGCGCTAATGCAATTGTACGGAGGCAAAGTCTTCGCATCTCCGAGCCGTGAAACGTCTGTCGGGCGCAATATACTTGAGAAGAATCCTGACCATGTTGGAAGTCTGGGAATCGCGGTCTCCGAGGGGCTGGAATACGCTGAGAAAAACCCCGGCTACGCTTATTGTCTCGGGAGCGTCCTGAATCATGTTCTGATTCATCAGTCAATTATCGGGTTGGAGACGATGAAACAGTTCGACCTGATCGACGAGAAGCCTGACGTGATGATTGGCTGTCTGGGCGGAGGAAGCAACTTTGGAGGCTTCATTCTGCCCTTCGCTGGAGAGGTTGTCAGGGGAAAGAGAGAGTGCAGATTCCTCGCAGCCCAATCCGCATCCGCGCCCAACCTTTCCAAGGGCGAGTACAGGTACGACTTTGGAGATCATGCAGAGAAGACCCCTCTTTTGAAGATGTACACTCTCGGACATCAATCCCATATGACTCCCATCAAAGCGGATGGTCTACGATATCATGCAGCCGCGCCTTTCATCAGCTACCTCAAGCACCTCGGACATATCGAAGCAACCACATATCCTCCAGACGAACAGGCGGTTTTTGAAGCGGCTAGGACCTTCGTCCAGGTCGAAGGCTTTCTACCGGCGCCGGAGTCTGCGTATGCGATCCGTGCTGCGATAGACGAGGCTCTGGAGTGCAAGCGCAAGAATCAGTCAGAGGTAATAGCCTTCAATATTTCTGGACACGGATTCTTGGATCTCGCAGCTTACCAGGAGAAACTGAAATTCTAGATCTCCTACATCTCGCTGGACGGTAAGGAGTCGTGTGGTGCGGGGGGTGGGATTCGAACCCACGAAGGCCTACGCCACAGGATTTCTCCTGCGAGCCGGATCTTAAGTCAAGCCCCGTTCGATCCCGCGAACGGTCCTGCCCCTTTGACCTGAATCCCGCCACGATAGGACCGGGACCCATGCATGGTCTCGGGAACCCCCGCATCGAACGCCTATTCCCAATCTAGACTCTTAAAACTAAGAAGCATTTCTTCACCATGAACCACGAATACACTGAGAGTCGTGGCACCCTAAGCTATCTGAGACGAGGGGATTAGTCGTTCGTATTTTCTTGAACCAGGCGAGAACGTTTCGGGTAACGTTTCGAATTAGAGGGAGCTGTTCGCGGCTACTCATTGACTTAGGCTCTTGACCTCTGCCGAATCAGCCGTCATTGCACCACGGGAGGAAAGGGTTGCGACAGGAGTTGAGGGTTTCGACAATCTCATCGAAGGGGGATTCCCCAGGGGGGGATCTCATCCTACTGGTAGGTCACCCAGGCTCGGGTAAGACAATACTCTCGTCCCAGTTTCTCCATCACGGTGCCTCGAGACAGCAAGAGCCAGGCATCTATGTCTCGTTCGCAGAAAACCGAGAAGCTTTCCTACGCAACATGAAGCGTTCAAGGATGGATTTCGAGAAGCTGGAAAAGCAGAACCTCTTCAGATTCTTGGATTTTGTCACCGTGAAAGAGGGAGCGATTGATGAAGCTCTCAACACTGTAATGGCAGAGATCGACTCTCTGAAAGCAAAACGTCTCGTCATCGACTCATTCTCTGCGATGTCTCAGGCGTTTTCTCAGAAGATAGATGCTCGAATCGTGCTGCACACCGTTCTGGGGAGGATGACTCGGTTGAGCGGAGTAACGACCATACTCATCGCTGAAAAACCTCTTGGATCGGACGCGCTCGGAGGGGGAATGGAGGAGTTTGTCTCCGATGCGGTCGTGATTCTGACTCATGCTCTCGAGAGAGGTTATCTCATTCGGAACCTTGACATTGTAAAGATGCGGGGGACCCGAACAAATCGGGCCCGTATGAAGTATGACATTGCAGATGATGGAATAATCGTCTATCCTCCGTTAACACCCTACGCCACGGAAAAAGTGTACAATGAAAGAGTAAGCACCGGCATTGATGGTTTGGATAGAATGCTTAGCGGAGGAGTCTACAAAGGCTCAACAACGCTCGTTATGGGAGAGTCCGGAACCGGGAAGACCACTAGTGCCCTCCAGTTCTTGAGCCGAGGCGCCACGAGTAACGACAAGGTGCTGTTCGTATCGTATGAGGAGTCGCCCGAGGAACTCATACGGCACGGTCGCTCTTTCGGATGGAAACTCGATGAACTCATTGAGAAACGCCTCGCCCGGTTCGCCTGCTACTTCCCCGATCCCGGCAGCATCCAACGAGTGTTTTCCGAGACTAGAAGAATAATCGAGGAGTACCGGCCCTCGAGATTGATTGTTGATGGTCTAACAAGCCTAGAGAGGGTAATGGACGAGGATGAGTTCTTCCAGGTGATTAGACGTCTGACAACTCTCGGTAAGTCGATGGGAATCACCTGTCTAGCAACTGCTCGCACTAGCGAGGGAGCCCTTCCTTCAGACTTCTGGGTGTCATCTCTGGCAGATGTGATCCTGTCCTTGAGGCAGGTTGAATCACAGAGCGCGCTGAGACGCGCCCTTGTAATATTCAAGGCCCGAGGGTCAGCGATTGATCCGAGCATCAGAGAATTCGAGATCAGCCAAAGAGGCGTGGTGGTAGAAGACAAGTTCACCGATCTAGATCAGATACTTGGTGGCTCGGCGAGAAAATCCGCAAGGGTTGAAGGCTGGAGCGACGCCTTCGCAGGCAAGCCAAAATCGAAAACTGCAACGCCTGGTTGAGCGTAATGGTTTGCAATGAGACAAAACTCCACGCGAGAGAGTTGATCTGACCGAACTTTGATGGTTTCAAGGACGCAGAAGCTGGGCGTTGTCAGCATTCCTGTCTTGGCGACACTAGCGGCCACGTTTGGTGTTTTCGGCATTGCTGCAGGACTAATATTCGAATCTGTGCTACTGGAAACCATACTGAACATTGGAGTGATTCTGTCAGTCTCAGTGGTGGTCGCGAGAATTTCGGCCAAGAGCTTTCTTCAGACAGGTTCCACCAACGTTCTGCTCCTAGGTCTCGCAGTCTTCGAGTTCGGTTTCTCGGCGACGCTCGGAGGATTCGTTAGCAGTATTAGCGTTTCCGAGGGCATTGCAATGTATGAGATGGGAGCGTTGACATCCGCTGGTCTCCACTTTGCGAGTGGAATCCTGACTTATCGTGGGAGTCCACAGAGAACAACTCGGCTCGGTCTCAGGGTTGGAATCTCATACGTGGCTACCATGATCTTCGTCTCGGTCCTGTCGATTCTCGCGCTTGGATTACCAAGCATATCCACTCTCGCTCAGACAGGCTCGATCCCCCAACGAACCGTGCTCTCCCTGACCGTCATCATGTTGTTGGCGTCCGCGTTCTTCTTCTCACGGGTCTATTCTCGTTCTCACAGTCCGATCGTATACTGGTACAGTCTCGGACTCGCCACTACGTCTTTCTCATTCCTCGCCTTCTTTCTCACACGGACCAACGGAGACTTGGCCACGTGGACAGGCATAGGTGGACTCTGTCTTGGAAGTCTCTACTTTCTGTTCTCTGTCTTGGCGGCTCCAAAGGCTCTAGGCGCAAAGAGGCCCACGTAATAAATCGGGAGAGAGCCATGGTGTCGACTTTGAACATGCAGGTTCTGCAGTGCATTGATGTAGGGATGGATTCTCTCGGTGGCACATCCAAGCACATCGTCTACTGGTACCTGGCTCAGAAGCGTAATCTCACAAGGGATGGTATCCTGGATGATCCTAACGCGTTCATCGAGGCCCTCAGGACTCTGTTTGGTCAAGGTGCAGGCATACTTGAAAGAACCATCATAAGGCAACTTAGACAAACGTTCAACGTCACGTTCGGCGAGAATCTTACAGAAGTCTTGGCTTTGGTCAGACGGAAGGATTCGTCTACAGCCGCGGATACTCACTTGCGAACCGGTTCAGCCAAGACAAGCCTCGAAGACTAGTCGTACCCATTCCCTATCCGTTTTGAAGCAGATTGGAGCGGGAAGGTCCGCTTTAACTGAAGGGGCTAACGCCTCAATCGCTATTTCCCAGCATTTTCTTAAACCGTGAGAAGATACTTCGGGTAACATTGCGACTTAGAGCGACACAGGGTCGATCACAAATTGACTTTGATTCTTGGCCGATTGGCAGGTTGACTGGTAATGAAGAGTGTGACGATCGCCCGACAGAGGCCATAGTTCAGGTCTTCGAACAGAGAGGGCTCGTTTAGGGGACCTAGTTCTTGGACAAAGCGGAGTTTGAGTCGGTTATTCATGTCTCGCTGTCGAACACGTTGAAGAGCGTGGGGGAGGATTGTCTAGCATCCGTCCAATCCCTTCTCGGTGGGGAACGAGCGCCTGTAGAAAGTCTGGTCGAGCATATGGGAGATGTCGATGCAGTCTTGGACGAGCTGTTCGGCAAGTTTTCCAAGATCATCAAGCACATTACGATTCTCCAGGCCAGTTCGCAGTTGAAGCTGGACCCGCCTAGTCTTGGGAGCAGCCTGTTCTGGATGGTGGAAGAACTCCGTTCGGCTCTGTGGAAAGGACAGGGGTAAGATGCGGACTCCCAACGTCACGTTGATCCATGAGACTGTCTCTCTCTGTTTCGACCAAGTTTTGACTACTATGGGAGAGATAACGAAGCGTATGACCTATGACTTTCTGAAAAGGAAGGGTGTCGGCCGGGAGGGATCTGTTGAGCAGGTTCGAGGACGTGGAGAATCTTCTTGTCTCACTTTATGGTCAAGGTGGGCGTTCGGTTGTGATTGGAACTCTCGCTAGGCTCTGTGAGGAATATTCTATTCCTCTCAACTTGGCCTATTCTGACTCTTCTGAGCAACCGGATGGCCCAGTTGACCGAGAATATCTTGATGCAGAAACTGGTCCCTAAACATTTCCGGAAAGACGTTGACACTAGAGCGTTCGAGGACAAGACCGGTTCTTATGCGGGCTGGACGGACTAGAAAGGCTGATGTTCTCCAGACTCTTCTCTCGCTGATAATTCTGGTCAAAGAAAATTCGTAACTGGAGTCGGCTAAGCGAAGGGCGTTTTCATGGCTAGCTTATGCACGCGGCTATGGGACCCGGAGTTTCGGGATCTTGACGCTGGCAAGCATGAGCGCGAACCCCATCAGGATGAAGAGAATTCCTCCGGTCAAGTAGATGTTTGCGACTATTCCGCTGTAGGCGACCCTGGCGGTAGTAATGTACAGAGCCTCAGCGATAACACCTGAAAACAGGAGTATCACGCCGATTAGAAGTGTTAGCCTCCTCATATCGTTCCCATATGCTGTATTGGGTTCAGAACACTTAAGCCCTGTTTAACCCGAGACCGACGAGAGTCGGAAATTGATCAAGAAAACCGGTAACAAATTCTTGATTCAAAAAAGAGGACCGGCTCTGGCTTGGAACCAGAGCTTTGTCTTGTCAGCGATTCTCTAGTCTTGTTCTGCTTCTGTTGGGGTTATCGTCAGCTGCGTAAGCTTCTCGCCGCGCAGTACCGAGATGTTGACGTGTCTACCGATGGCCTTGTCGTCTAAGAGTCCTCGTAGGTCTGCGAGGGTCTCGACTGGTTTGCCGTCGAGCTTCACTATTACATCGCCTAATGCGAGGCCTGATTTCTTGGCTGCGCTTTCTTGGTCGACGCCGTAG
>Ga0209239_1000769_pt1 | contig 18773 bp, 20 predicted proteins | sample GraSoi013_2_20cm_FD_185824 | JGI IMG/M metagenome (GOLD analysis project Ga0209239, IMG submission 185824) | Grasslands soil microbial communities from the Angelo Coastal Reserve, California, USA - Sample 10_02_2013_2_20cm (SPAdes) (version 2) | ecosystem: Environmental > Terrestrial > Soil >...
TCGCGCCTCGTCTCAGGCCACCCACGGAGTAGACCGCCCTCGCGGTCCCCGCTACAATGGCCGCCGTGTTCCAGAGCGAGCGGTTCTTCCGCGAGGCCTGGCCCCAGATCTCGCAGGCGTTCGCGTCGCCGACGGACGCGGCGAGCGACGTCGAGTGGATCGTCGGGGTCGCGGCGCTCGAGGCCGGCGCGCGGATCCTCGACGCCCCGTGCGGGTTCGGCCGCCACTCGATCGAGCTCGCCCGCCGTGGCTTCCAAGTGACGGGCGTGGACTTCAGCGAGACCGAGCTCGACCGCGCGCGGAAGGCCGCCACCGAGGCCGGCGTCCCCCTGCGGCTCGTCTGCCAGGACATCCGGGACATGGAGTTCCCGGGTGAGTTCGACCTCGCGGTCAACCTCTTCAGCTCGATCGGTTACTTCTCCGACGACGAGGATCGCCTGGTGATCGACCGCTTCTGGCGCGCGCTCAAGCCAGGCGGCGTGTTCGTGCTCGACACCCGGAACCGTGACCAGCTGGTGCGCTCGCTGCCGCCCGAGGAGCGCAAGCGCGTAAACGGCTGGACGCTTCGCATCGAGAACGCGTTCGATCCCGCGACGAGCCGCTGGCGCGCGCGGTGGTGGCGGAGCAAGCGTGCGATCGCGAAAGCGAAGGAAGGCGCCGCGGAGCTGATCGGCGAGAGCGAGATCCGGCTCTACTCCGCCCACGAGCTCTCGGCGATGCTGCGGCCGGAGCGCTGGGGCCACGTGGAGCTCTACGGCGGGCTCGACGGCACGCCCTTCTCGCTCGACGCCCCCCGCCTGGTCCTCGTCGCCCGGAAATAGCGCTCGCGTACGCGAGGGAAAGGAGACCGCGCCGATGGCCACCGAGTCGCGTCCTCTGGTCGTGCTCGCCGGTCCGATCAATCCCGACGGCAAGGCGCTCCTCGAGCGGGAGGCCCGCGTCGTGGTCTGCGACGACGAGACCGAGGCCGGGCTTGCGAGGGTCGCCGCCGAGGCGGCAGGAATATTGTTCCGCCTTCGGCCGAGCTGCACCGAGAGCCTGATGGCTGCGTGCACGAAGCTCAGGGTCGTCGGCCGGCACGGCGTCGGCCTGGACACGGTGGACATTCCTGCCGCGACCCGGCTTGGTGTGGCGGTCGTCCACGCTCCGGGCTCGAACTCTCAGGCCGTGGCCGAGCACGCGCTGATGCTCATGCTCGCCTGTGTGAAGAGGACGCGCCACATCGACACCCTGACGCGGAAAGGGGACTGGGGAGCCACGCGGGTCGTGGGCAACACGGAGCTCGCCGGGAAGACGCTCGGCATCGTTGGCGTCGGCAACATCGGCCGGCGCGTGGCGAAGTTCGCCGGCGCGATCGGGATGCGGGTCCTCGCTTACGACAAGTACGTGCCCGACGACGAGGTGCGACGCCGCGGGGCGGAACCCGAGAAGAGCCTCGAGGCCCTCCTGCCGCAGGTCGAGGTCCTCACGTGCCACACGCCGCTGACGTCCGAGACGACGCACATGATCAACGCGAAGACGCTCGCGCTCATGAAGCCGGGGGCCATCTTCGTCAACACCTCGCGCGGTCCCGTGCAGGACGAGCGCGCGCTCTTCGAGGCCCTCACGCGGGGGCACCTGGGCGCCGCGGGCCTCGACGTGTGGGAGGAGGAGCCGACGCCCCTCGACAACCCCCTCCTGAATCTCGAGAACGTCGTCTGTTCCCCGCACGTCGCCGGCGTCACGCGCGAGGCGAATCGACAAATGGCGGTGCAGGTCGCGGGCGAGATGCTGCGCGTGCTGCGGGGCGAGAAGCCGGAGGTGCTCGTAAACCCGGAGGTGTGGCCGCGCCTCGGCCAGAGGTAGAATGGCTCCATGCCGATCGACGCGCGCCATCCGCGGGAGATCCGGCGGGACATCCGGAATGGCAAGCTGACGGGCATCACCGCGGGGCTGGGCGCGAACCACGTCCAGGCCAACCTCGCGGTGCTCCCGAAGGCCTCCGCGTACGACTTCCTCCTCTTCTGCCAGCGCAATCCGCGGCCGTGCCCGCTGCTCGAGGTCACCGACGTGGGCTCGGCCGAGCCCGTCGGTGTCGCCCACGGCGCCGACCTCCGAACCGACATCCCGCGCTACCGGATCTACACGCACGGCGAGCTGACGGACGAGGTGACGGACGCGACACCGTACTGGCGTGACGACCTCGTCGCGTTCCTGCTCGGCTGCTCGTTCACGTTCGAGTGGGCGCTGCTCGAGGCCGGCGTCCGCCTCTGGCACGTGGAGCACGGCAAGAACGTCGCGATGTGGCGGACGTCGATCCCGTGCCGGCCGGCGGGCGTCTTCCACGGGCCCATGGTCGTCTCGATGCGCCCCATCGCCGCCGCCGACCTCTCGAAGGCGGTGACCGCGAGCGCGCGCTTCCCCGGCGCCCACGGCGCGCCGGTCCACATCGGCGATCCCGCGGCGATCGGGATCAAGGACCTCGATCGGCCCGAGTGGGGCGACCGTCAGGAGTTCAGGCCGGGCGACGTGCCCGTCTTTTGGGCGTGCGGCGTGACGCCCCAGGCGGTCGCGCTCGCCTCGAAGCCGCCGTTCATGATCACGCACAGCCCGGGGCACATGTTCCTCACCGACCTCCCGAACTCCGCGCTCGCGGCGCTGTGAGCGTGAGGTTTCTCCCGGCGGGCGATCTCGCCGTCCTGGTCGAGTTCGACGAGGAGATCAGCGTCGAGGTGAACACGCGCGTCCGAGCGCTCGAGTTCTTGATCCAGCAGAAGGGCCTGACGGGCGTCGTCGAGACGGTCCCGACCTTCCGCTCGCTGCTCGTCTACTACGACCCACGCGCCGTCGGCTACGACGCCGTCTGCGCCTCGATCACAGAGCTCCTGCCCCAGGCGGGGACGGCCGTCCTGCCTCCCTCGCGCCTGGTCGAGCTGCCCTGCTGTTACGAAGACCCGGCGCTCGGCTTCGAGCTCCAAGCGGCGGCCACGCGGCTCGGCATCTCGACGGCCGAGCTCGTGAAGCTCCATAGCGGCGCCGAGTACCTCGTCTACTTCATCGGCTTTACCCCGGGGCTCCCGTACATGACCGGAATGCCAGAGCGGCTCACGATCCCGCGCCTCGAGACGCCACGCACGAAGACGTCGGCGGGGAGCGTCGGTATCGGCGGCACGCAGTGTTGCGTCTACTCGGTCGACAGCCCCGGCGGCTTCTGGGTGCTCGGTCGCACACCGCTTCGCCTCTACGACCCGGAGTCGCCCGAGCCGGTTCTGCTCCGCCCCGGGGACCGCGTGAGCTTCCGAGCGATCGACCGCGGCGAATACGACACGATCGCCGCGCGCGTCGCCGCGCGAGCCTACGCGCCGGTGACCACGTGATCGGGATCCTCGACCCAGGGCCCCAGACGACCGTACAGGACCTCGGCCGGTCCGGTCAGCTTCGCTACGGCGTCCCGCCGTCCGGCCCGGTGGACCGACGCGCCTTCGTCCTCGCCAACCGCCTCGTCGGCAACCCCGACGGCGCGGCGGCCCTCGAGACGACGCTAATCGGGCCGCGCTTCGAGGTCGACGCGCCGTGCGCGGTTGCGGTCACCGGCGCCGACACGCCCGTGACGATCAACGGCCGGGAGGCGCCGGCCTGGACGACGCTCACGCTCAAGCCCGGCGACGTGGTCAAGCTCGGTCCGGCGCGCTCCGGGGTGCGGAGCTACGTCGCGTTCTCGGGTGGCCTCGACGTTCCCCCGGTGATGGGCTCACGCTCGACCTATCTCCGCGGGCGGCTCGGCGGGCTCGAGGGACGCGCGCTCCGGAGAGAAGACCGGCTCCGCCTCTTTGCGGCCCATCCGCCACGCCCCTGGCGCGTCGCGCCCCGCGCGGTGCCCGCGTACGGCGGCGAGCCCACAATCCGCATCGTGCTCGGGCCTCAGGCCGACCGCTTCACCCGGGCGGGCATCGGCGCCCTCCTCGGCGGCGCCTACGCGATGCTGCCCCAGTCAGACCGCATGGGCGCCAGGCTCTCCGGCGAGCGGGTCACACACGCGCGCGGCCACGACATCATTTCGGACGGCATCGCGCTCGGCTCGATCCAGATCCCCGGAGACGGTCTGCCGATCGTCTTGCTGGTCGATCGGCAGACCACCGGCGGCTACACGAAGGTTGCGACCGTCTGCTCGTTCGACATCGGGCGCGTCGGGCAGGTCAGACCCGGGCAATCGCTCCGGTTCCGCGCGGTCACCGTGGACGAGGCCCACCGGCTGCTGTACCTTGCCGACGCAGCCCTCGAGACAGGGCTGCGGGAGGAGATCGCATGAGTATCGAGAAGGAGCTCCACGAGTACACGGCGAAGACGGCCCGCTCCCGTGCCCTGCACGAAGAGGCGGTGGCGGTCATGCCCGGCGGCAACAGCCGCACGACGACGTTCTTCGACCCGTACCCGTTCTACATCCAGCGCGGCCAGGGCGCCCACGTCTGGGACGCCGACGACAACGACCGCCTCGACTTCAACGGCAACTACACGAGCCTGATCCTGGGCCACGCGCCGCCGGAGGTCGTCAAGGCGATCCAGGAGGCGGTCGCGCAGGGGCTCTCGTTCCCGGGGCCGACGGAACACGAGGTGCGGCTCGCGGAGGTCTTGACCCGGCGCGTGCCGTCGGTCGAGCAGATCCGCTTCACGAACTCCGGCACCGAGGGGACGATGAACGCCGTGCGCCTCGCTCGCGCGTTCACGGGTCGGCCGAAGATCGCGAAGTTCGAGGGCGCCTACCACGGCACCCACGACTGGGTGCTCGTGAGTGTCGCGCCCGACCCGAAGGCGGCCGGGAGCCGCAAGCGTCCGAAGCCCCTGCCCGCGTCTGCCGGGATCCCGCCCGCCGTGCTCAAGCACACCGTGGTCCTTCCGTGGAACGATGGGGAGGCGTGCGAGGCGATCATCGAGGCGGAGGCCAAGAACCTGGCCGCCGTCATCGTGGATCCGCTCCTGGGGATCGGGGGTGTGATCCCGCCCGTCGACGGGTTCCTCCAGCGGCTTCGCGCGCTCACCGAGCGCCACGGGATCCTCCTGATCTTCGACGAGGTCATCTCGTTCCGGATCGCGTGGGGCGGGGCGCAGGAGCGCTTCGGCGTCCGGCCCGACCTCACGACGTTCGGCAAGATCATCGGCGGCGGCCTGCCGGTCGGCGCCTTCGGCGGTCGGGCCGACGTCATGAGCTACTACGACCCGCGCAAGGGCGCAGCACGCATCAGCCACGGCGGGACCTTCAACGCAAACCCGGCGACGATGGCGGCGGGCGTCGCGACGCTCAACGCGCTCACGCCCGAAGCGTACGCGCGCCTCGACGCCCTGGGCGAGCGGCTCCGCGGCGGCGTGGCGCGCCTGCTGGCCGCGACGCGACGCAAGGGCCAGGTCTCCGGCGTCGGCTCGCTCTTCTGTCTGCACTGGACCACCGAGCCGCTCACCGACTACCGCTCGAGCCGCCCCCGAGACCCCGAGGCCCCCCTCCGCCATTTCATGGGGCTCCTGAACGAAGGCATCCTCCTCACCCAGCGGGGGCTCGGCGCCTGCTCGCTGGCGATGACGGAGGAGGACATCGACCGGTTCGTCAACGCGCTCGCCCGCGTCACGGCGCGGAGCTAAGGAGTCAGGGGGATGGCGACGAAGCACATCGATCTCAACTGCGACATGGGCGAGAGTTACGGTCGGTGGACCCTCGGCGCCGACGAGGAGATCATGCCCTGGATCACTTCGGCGAACGTCGCGTGCGGCTTCCACGGGGGCGACCCTCACGTGATGCGCAAGACCGTCGCGCTGGCGCTCCGGCACGGCGTGGCGATCGGCTCACACCCGGGCCTGCCGGACCTCATGGGCTTCGGCCGTCGCGTCATGGACGTCACGCCACAGGAGGTCAAGGACTACCTCTGCTACCAGACGGGCGCGCTGCGCGAGTTCGTGCGCGCCGCCGGGAGCGACCTCCAGCACCTGAAGCCGCACGGGATCCTCTACAACATGATGGAGAAGGACGAGGCGCTCGCCGTCGCGGCGGGCGAGGCGGTGCTCGAGTCCGGCGGCCCGGAGCTGATTCTGATGACGCTGGCCTCGGGCAAGTACGACGCGGCGTGTCGCAAACGGGGCGTGCGCGTGGCCTCGGAGGGCTTCGCGGACCGCGCGTACAACGTCGACGGCACGCTGGTCTCGCGCAAGCTCGCGGGGTCCCTGATCACCGACCCGGAGCGCGCGGCCGCCCAGGCGGTGAAGATGGCGGTCGAGGGACGGGTGCGTACGCTCGACGGCGTCGAGATCGACATCTCGGTGCAGACCATCTGCTGCCACGGCGACACGCCGGGCGCGCAGAAGATCGTGCGGATGGTCCGTGAGGCGCTCGATAAGGCGGGGTGCCGCGTCCGGCCGCTGCGCGAGTGGCTTCCGAAGGCCTGACCGCATCCCGGACGAGAACCGACGATCCTCGAGGAGGGCGCATGGAGAAGCATGGGGTTGCGGCTCTGCTGGTCACGCTCGTGCTCGCCGGTTGCGCGTCGTCGACGCAGCCCTCGGTCATGGTGTACCCGGCCAAGGGCCAGAGCGCGGAGCAGCAGACGCGCGACAGCGGCGAGTGTCAGACGTGGGCGAAACAGCAGACCGGCTTCGATCCCGCGACCGAGGCCGGCAAAGGCGCGGCGGTCGGCGCGGTGGTCGGCGCGATCGGCGGCGCCGCGGCGGGTGCGGCGATCGGCGCCGCCACCGGGGGCGGCGCGGGCAGGGGCGCGGCGGTGGGCGCGACCGTCGGCGGTCTAGGCGGCGCGGCGGGCGGCGGGACGTACCAGTACTCGAAGAGCAAGGAAGGATACGACCGCGCCTACGCCGCGTGCATGCAGGGCCGGGGCTACGCGGTGAAGTGATCCCCTGGACACCGCGCGGAGCCTGAGGACCCGGGACGGCGCGGTCATCGGCTACCGGCTCTGGCGGCCGGGAGCCCCGAGGCGCACGCTCGTCCTGCTCCACGGTCTCGGCAGCAACCTCACCCGCTGGTCGGAGTTCGTCGCCAACACGTCGCTCAGGGCGGACTGGGACATCCTGCGCCCGGACCTCCGCGGCCACGGTGGCTCGCTCGACCGCGGGCGGATCGGGATGGACGAGTGGTGCGCCGACCTCGCCGCGGTCCTCGAAGCGGAGCGCGCACCGCGGGCCGTCGTCGCCGGCCACTGTCTCGGCGCCAACATCGCCGTCGAGTTCGCCCGGCGCGATCCCGGAGCGGTTGTCGGACTCGTGCTCATCGAGCCGATGCTGCGCGACGCGCTCCGTGGCAGCCTGAGCGCGACCGCCCGACTCCGGCCGCTCTCGGTGCCGGTGGTGTGGCTCGTCCGTGCCCTCAACGCGCTCGGCATCCACCGACGGCGTGTGGCGCCGCTCGATCTGGTCGAGCTCGACCGCGGGACGCGCGCCGCCATGTCGCAGGGGGGCTCCGGGACGATCGCGCGGCGTCACGCGGCTCCCTGGGTCGACCTCGCCACGACGCCCACCGCGGTGTATCTCCAGTCACTGATGGCCGTGAACCGCGGCGTGGCCGATCTCGAGGCGATCCGCGTCCCGGTCCTGGCGCTCCTCTCCACGGGCGGCGCGCTCAGCGACCCCGTGCTCACCGAGCGACGGTTGCGCGCGCTGCCGAACTGCCGGGTCCTCCGGCTCGCCGCCGAGCACTGGATCCCGACGGAGCAGCCCGAGGCGATGCGGAACGCGATCGAGGAGTGGTGCACGGAGCTCGCGACGGCCGCGCGGCCTTGACCCTGGCCCCGCGGCGATGGTCTACTGAATCGCTCGTGGACACACCACTCCAGCGCACCCCGCTCTACGAGGCGCACGTCAAGGCCGGCGCGCGCATGGTCCCGTTCGGGGGCTGGGAGATGCCGGTGCAGTACGCGGGGATCATCGAGGAGCACCGGGCGGTGCGCAACGCGGTCGGCCTCTTCGACGTGAGCCACATGGGGGAGTTCGAGCTCACAGGGCCGCACGCCCTCGACACGCTCCAGCGCCTCACGACCAACGACGTCGCGGCGCTGGCGGTCGGCCAGGTCCAGTACTCACTCCTCTGCTATCCGAGGGGAACCATCGTGGACGACCTCACCGTGTACCGGCTCGCGGACGACCGGTTCATGCTCACGGTCAACGCGGCGAACATCGACACGGACTGGGCCTATGTGAATCAATACACCGGGCAGGGCCAAGGCGCGCGCTGGAAGAACGTCTCGGCGGACACCGGGCTCATCGCGGTGCAGGGGCCCCGGGCCGAGGCGCTCGTGTGCCGCCTCGCCGCGGAGGACGTGGCGAAGATCGGGTACTACCGCTTCGCGCGCGGCGTGGTCGCGGGAATCGACGCGCTGATCTCGCGAACAGGGTATACGGGCGAGGACGGGTTCGAGCTCTACGCGCCGGCGGCGGCCACCGCGCGGCTCTGGGCGGCACTCCTCGAGGCGGGGCGCGACGACGGGGCGCAGCCGATCGGGCTCGGCGCGCGCGACACGCTGCGGCTCGAGATGAAGTACGCGCTCTACGGCAACGACATCGACGACACGACGAACGCGCTCGAGGCGGGGCTCGGCTGGGTCGTGAAGCCGGCCAAGGGCGAGTTCATCGGCCGGGAGGCGCTCGAGAAGGTTCGCCGGGAGGGTGTGCGTCGTAGGCTGGTCGGCGTCGAGATGGTGGACAAGGCGGTCGCGCGCCACGGCTATCCGGTGCTCACGGACGGGCGTCGGGTCGGCGTCGTCACGTCGGGCTCCTACGGCCCCTCCGTGGACCGGTACATCGCGATGGCATACGTCGAGACCGCGCTCGCCGCGGTGGGCACCGCGCTGGCCGTCGAGGTCCGGGGGCAGGCCAAGGCCGCGCGCGTCGTCCGCACGCCGTTCCATCCGCCCCGGGTGAAGAAGGGGTGACGATGGCACACGTTCTTAAGGAGCTCCGGTACACGCGGGACCACGAATGGGCCAAGCGGGAAGATGATCGCGTTCGCGTCGGCATCACCGCGTACGCGGCGGAGCAGCTCGGCGATGTCGTCTTTGTCGAGCTGCCGAAGGTCGGCGCCACGGCGACGGCGAAGAAGCCGTTCGGCGTCGTCGAGTCGGTCAAGGCGGTCTCCGACCTGTTCGCGCCCGTGTCGGGCGAGATCGTCGAGGTCAACACTGGGCTGCCGCAGGCACCCGAGACGGTGAACGCGGATCCGTACGGCCGCGGCTGGATGCTCGTCATCGCCCCCTCGCACAAAGCCGAGTGGGCCCAGCTCCTCACGGCCGAGCAGTACGAGGAGTTCCTGGCGCAGGGGGCCCACTGATGGCGTCACGCTACATCGCGAACACGCCCGCCGAGCAGGACCAGATGCTCCGTGTGATCGGCGCCGCGTCGGTCGAGGAGCTTCTCGTCAAGATCCCGCCCAAGGCGCGGCTCTCGCGGCCGCTCGCGCTGCCGCCCGCGCTCGCCGAAACCGACCTGATCCGTCACCTCAAGACGCTCGCCGACGCGAACGCCGACGCCGACCGGTACGCCTGCTTCCTCGGGGCGGGCTCGTACGACCACTATGTCCCGAGCCCGATCAACCACCTGGTGCTGCGCGGCGAGTTCTTCACGGCGTACACGCCGTACCAGCCGGAGGCCAGCCAGGGCACGCTCAGGACGATCTACGAGTACCAGACGATGATCGCCGAGCTGACGGGCATGGACGTCGCGAACGCGTCCATCTACGACGGCGCCTCCTCCGTCGCCGAAGCGGTCCTGATGGCGCACGCCGCCACCGAGCGGACCGAGGTCGTCGTCTCCCACGGCGTGAACCCGCTCTATCGGCGCGTGACCGCGACCTACTGCGAGGGGCCGCGGATGCGGCTGCGCGACGCCGGCGCGCCCGGCGGGACGACGGACCTCGCGGCGGCGACGCGCCTCTGCGGGCCGAAGACCGCCGCGCTCGTCGTCCAGTCGCCCAACTTCTACGGGTGTCTCGAGGACATCGCGTCGGCCGCCGAGATCGCGCACGCGGCCGGCGCCGTGCTCATCGTCGTCGCCGATCCGGTGAATCTCGGCGTGCTCGAGGCGCCGGGCAAGCTGGGCGCCGATCTCGTCGTCGGCGAAGGGCAGGGGCTGGGCGTGCCGATGAGCTTCGGCGGGCCCAACCTCGGCGTCTTCGCGGCCAAGAGAGAGCTCGTGCGCCGGATGCCGGGCCGCCTCGTCGGCGCCACCGTGGATCGCGACGGGCGACGCGGCTTCGTGCTCACGCTCCAGACGCGCGAGCAGCACATCCGCCGCGCGAAGGCGACCTCCAATATCTGCACCAACGTCGCCCTCTGCGCCCTCATGGCCACGATCTATCTCGCGACGCTCGGGCGGCACGGCCTCGTCAAGGTCGGCGAGCTCTCGGCGGCGAAGGCCCACTACGCCGCCCGGCGGCTGACGGCGCTCTCGGGCGTCTCGCTCCGCTTCCAGGCGCCGTTCTTCAAGGAATTCACGCTCAAGCTCCCGAAACCGCCCGACCGGGTCGTCGCGCGCCTCGCCAAAGAGCGGATCCTCGCGGGCGTGCCCCTGAAGGCGTTCGACCGGGCGCTCGCCGACTGCCTCCTCGTCGCCGTCACGGAGAAGCGGACGAAGGAGGAGATCGACGCGTTCGCCCAGGCGCTCGAACGGGCGGTCGTGTGATGAGCGCTGCGAGCTACGACAAGCTGATCTTCGAGCTGTCCTCGCCCGGCCGCGTGGCGTACTCGCTGCCCGAGTCCGACGTGCCCACGAGCGACGCGCGCTCGCTCCTTCCGGAGGCGTACCTGCGCGCCGAGGCGCCGCGGCTGCCCGAGGTCTCCGAGTTCGACGTGGTGCGCCACTACTCGCGCCTCTCCCAGTTGAACTACGGTGTGGACACGCACTTCTACCCGCTCGGCTCGTGCACGATGAAGTACAACCCGAAGATCAACGAGGACATGGCCCGCGTCGCGGGCTTCGCCCGCCTCCACCCGCTCGCCCCCGAGGCGCTGAGCCAGGGCGCGCTCCGGCTCATGCACGAGCTGGCGGCGATGCTCGCCGAGATCGCGGGCATGGACGCGGTGTCGCTCCAGCCGGCCGCGGGCGCCCAGGGCGAGCTGGCGGGCGTCCTCATGATCCGCGCCTACCACGCGGCGCGGGGCGAGAAGCGGACGAAGGTGCTCGTGCCCGACTCGGCCCACGGCACCAACCCTGCGTCCACCGCCCTCGCAGGCTACGAGGTGGTCGAGGTGAAGTCGCAGCCGAACGGTGAGGTGGACCTGGACGAGCTGGCGCGCCACCTCGACACCGACGTCGCCGCGTTCATGATCACGGTGCCCAACACGCTCGGTATGTTCGAGCCGCGCATCGTCGAGATCACCGAGCTGTGCCACGCCAAGGGCGTGCAGGTCTACATGGACGGCGCCAACCTGAACGCGATCCTCGGGATCACGCGCCCGGGCGACCTCGGCTTCGACGTCTGCCACTTCAACCTCCACAAGACGTTCACGACCCCGCACGGAGGCGGCGGCCCGGGCGCCGGTCCCGTGGGCGTCAAGGCGCACCTCGAGCCGTTCCTGCCGGTGCCCGTGGTCACCAAGGACGGCGACCGCTACGCGCTCGACTGGAAGCGGCCCCAGTCCATCGGCAAGCTCCAGGCGTTCTGGGGGAACTTCGGGATGCACGTGCGCGCGTATACCTACATCCGCACGATGGGTGCCGACGGCCTGCGGAGTGTGGCGGACAACGCGATCCTGAACGCGAACTACATCATGAAGCGCCTCGAGAAGGCTTACGATGTCGCGGTGCCGGGACCGTGTATGCACGAGTGCGTGGTGTCCGCTCGTCGCCAGAAGAAACTCGGCGTCACCGCGACCGACATCGCCAAACGACTCCTCGATCTCGGCTTCTACGCGCCGTCGACCTACTTCCCGCTCATCGTCGAGGAGGCGCTCATGATCGAGCCCACCGAGACGGAGGCGAAGGAGACGCTCGACGCCTTCTGCGACGCGATGATCCAGATCGCCCGCGAGACGGAGACGTCGCCCCAGGTGGTCCAGGACGCGCCCGTCACGACACCCGTGCGCCGCCTCGACCAGACCCGGGCCGCGCGCGAGCCGGACCTCCGGTGGAGCCCCGCGGCGAAGTGACGCCGGGACGCCCGTGGCGGCTGCTCGTCACGGAGCCGTGCGACGGCGCCACGAACATGGCGATCGACGAGGCCGTCTGGCGCGGGCGTCAGGCGGGAACCTCCCCCTCGACCGTCCGGTTCTTCGCCTGGGCGCCGCCCACGGTGTCGCTCGGCTACGGCCAGCCCCTCGATCGCGACGTGAGCGTCGAGGCGTGCCGGCGGCTCGGCGTCGGTCTCGTGCGGCGGCCGACGGGGGGGAGCGCGATCTACCACGATGGCCCCGAGCGCGAGTTGACCTACAGCGTCGTCGCCACCACCGACGACCTCGGCGGGGCCCGCGACCTCGGCGAGACCTATCGCTGGATCGCGCGCGCGCTGGTCGCCGGGCTCCGGGCGCTCGGCGCGCCCGTCGCGATGGTCGCGGTCGCGCGCGGCGGGGACCCGACCCCCGCGTTCTGCTTCGCGCGGACCGGGAGCTACGAGATCGAGATCGCCGCGCGCAAGGTCGTCGGCAGCGCCCAGCGGCGGCACGGCCGGTGCTTCGTCCAGCACGGCTCGATCCTGCTCGGCGTCGACGCGCCGCGCCTCCGGACGCTCTTTCCGACCACGCGCGACCCGCTCGCCACCCTGACGACGCTCGAGGCGGCGCTCGGCCACCGGCCGAAGTTCGACGACGTCGCCGCCGCGCTCGCTCACGCCTTCGAGCGCGAGCACGGTCTCCGCCTCAGGGCCGACGGCCTCACCGCCGACGAGACGGCGCATGCCGCCCGGCTCGTCGAGGAGAAGTACACCACGGCCGAGTGGCTCGCCGGCCCCGTGTGAGCCGCGAGTATCCGGCCGAGCCGCGCGTCGGCGTCGGCGCGGTCGTCCTCGACGGCGACCGCGTGCTGCTCGTCAAGCGCGGCCGGCCCCCGGCCCTCGGCAAGTGGAGCCTGCCCGGCGGCCTCGTCCACCTCGGCGAGACGACGCGGGACGCCGTGCTGCGGGAGGTCGCCGAGGAATGCGGGCTCGCGATCACCGTGGCGGGTGTCGCCGGCGTGGTGGACCGCGTCACCCGCGATGCCGCCGGAAGGGTCAAGTATCATTACGTGCTGGTGGACTACCTCGCGTACCCCGAGTCCACGCGGCTCACGTCCGGCAGCGACGCCGCCGAGGCGCGATGGGTCGAGATCGATCGGGTCGCGGAGCTCGACACGACCGACGGGCTCGTGGACATGATCCGCCGCGCCCAGACCCTCAGGGGAGGTGCCCGAGCGTGAAGATCGAGGTCGTCACCAAGCGGCTCGACGAGGTCGCGGCCGACGCGCTCGTCGTCGGGCTCTACGCCGAGGAGACGAAGCTGCCGGACGCGCTCGCCCGCCTCGACCGCGCGGCGGCGGGGCACATCAAGGCCGCGCTCGATGCCGAGAGGTTCAAGGCGAAGGCGGGGCAGGTGACGCACGTCCACGCGGGCAAGCGCCGGGTGGTCGTGGCCGGGCTCGGCCGGCGCGCCGAGACGACGCTCGAGGTGTTGCGTCGCGGCGCCGCGGGGGCGCTCCGCCGCGCGCGCGACCTGGGCGCCCGCACCGTCGCCGCGGGGCTCCTCGGCGACCGGCTGCCCGTCCGCGAGCGCGCGCAGGCCCTCGTCGAGGGCGCGCTCCTCGGGACGTACACGTTCGACCGTTACAAGAAGGACAAGTCCGAGCGCGCCGTCGAGGAGCTGCGGGTGGTCGAGACCGACGGTCGCCACGGGCGTGAGATCGCGGAGGGGGCGCACCGGGGCGAGGTGTTCGCGCGCGCGACCGCCTACGCGCGCGACCTCATCAACGCTCCGGCGAACGAGCTGAGCCCGAGCGACCTCGGCCGAGCCGCCGCCCAGGTCGCGAAGGAGCACCGGCTTGCGCTCCGGGTCTACGACCGTGCCGACTGCCGCCGCATGGGCATGGGCGCGTTCCTCGGCGTGGCGGCCGGGAGCGCCGAGCCGCCGAAGTTCATCCACCTGACGTACGCGCCCCCGGGCCGTCGGACCAGGCGCGTCGCGCTCATCGGCAAGGGCATCACCTTCGACTCTGGCGGGCTCGACCTCAAGACCTCCGAGGGGATGCTGCGGATGAAGTACGACATGGCCGGCGCCGCGGCGGTGCTCGGGATCATGGGCGCGCTGCCGCAGCTGCGGTCGCCGGTGGAGGTGCATGGCCTGATCGCCGCCACGGAGAACATGCCGTCGGGCACGGCGCTCCGCCCGGGCGACGTGCTGCGGGCGATGAACGGGACGACGATCGAGGTGGGGAACACCGACGCCGAGGGACGCCTCACGCTCGCGGACGCGCTCTCCTACGCCGCCGCGCGCGTCAAGCCCGACGAGGTGATCGACCTGGCGACGCTCACGGGCGCCTGCGTCGTCGCGCTCGGCCCGCTCTGCGCCGGTCTGCTGTCGAACGACGCGGGGCTCGCCAAGCGCCTCCTCGACGCCGCCGGGACCGCCGGCGAAGGGCTCTGGCAACTCCCGCTGATCGACGAGTACCGCGAGCACCTCAAGAGCGAGATCGCGGACCTCAACAACGTCGGGCCGCGCGGCGCCGGCGCGATCAACGCGGCGCTCTTCCTCAGGGAGTTCACCGGCGACCTGCCCTGGGCGCACCTCGACATCGCGGGGCCGGCATGGAGCGAGAAGGACCTCCCACTGGTCCCCAAGGGCGCCTCCGGCGTCGCCGTCCGCACGATCCTCACCTATCTGGCGGGCTAGTGGGCGGGGCGGTCGACCTCCACTCGCACACGACCGCGTCGGACGGGTCGCTCGCGCCGCGGGAGCTCGTGCGCCTGGCGATCAAGCACGGGGTGCGCGTGCTCGCGATCACGGACCACGACTCGACCGACGCGCTCGCCGAGGCGATGGACGAAGCGCGCCACCATCCGCCGCTCCAGATCGTCCCCGGGCTCGAGATCAACTGCGACGTGCCCGGCCGGGGGAACGGCGGGCCTGCCGAGATCCACGTGCTCGGCTACTCCGTGGACTGGGAGGCCGCGTGGTTCCAGCAGTTCCTGAGCGAGCAGCGCGCGGAGCGCCGGCAGCGTGTCTACCGTATGGCAGAGCGACTCGCCGAGCTCGGCATGCCCATCGATCCCGCCGAGGTCCTGGCGCTCGCGCGGGACGGGTCGGCGGGCCGGCCCCACATCGCCCAGGTCATGGTCAACCGCGGGTACGTCGCGTCCGTCCGCGAGGCGTTCGATCGCTACCTGCGCGCGGGCGGGCCGGCCAACGTGCCGCGCAAGCGCCTGACGCCCGCGGACGCCGTGGCCGTGATCCGCCGAGCGCGGGGCGTGCCCGTGCTCGCGCACCCCGGCCTCGCGGGGCGCGACGACCTGATTCCCGACCTCACGCGCGCGGGGCTCATGGGGATCGAGACGTACTATCCCGAGCACTCGACGGCCCAGACCGCGACATACCTCGAGCTCTGCCGGCGGCACGACCTCGTCGCGACCGGCGGCTCCGACTATCACGGGCCTCACCTGGGGAAGGCGGCTCACCCGGGCACCCCCGCGATCCCGCTCGCCGTCTGGGAGGCGCTGAGGGCGCGCGCCGCGCAGGCCCGGGGTGGCAGTGCCAGCTGAGCGCCGCCGCGGCGCGTGACGACGAACGTCCAGATCTTCGGCTTCCACGACTGCCAGGACACTCGCAAGGCGCTCCGCTTCTTCGCGGAGCGGCGGGTCCCGGTGCACCTCGTGGATCTCGCGGAGCGCCCGGCCACGCGCGGTGAGCTTCGCCGGTTCGCCGAGCGCTTCGGCGCCGCCGCGCTGATCGACCCCGATCGCCCGCGCTTCCGCGCCCTCGGCCTGCACGTCGCAGGCGACTCGCCCGAGCGGCTCCTGGCCCGCGCCCTCGACGAGCCGCGGCTGCTTCGGACGCCGCTTGTACGCTGTGGGGGGAAAGTCGCCGTCGGCCTGGCCCAGCAGGCGTGGCAGGACTGGGTGGACACCGAGAAGCAGAAGTCCTCGGCCCGTTGAATGCGGGAACCCGGGCCGTCAACGGATTGTTGATTGGAGGGACGGAGCCGGCGCGTGCCTTTCTCAGGCCACCCACGGAGTCTGCCGGCCTCGCGGACCCCGCTACAACGGATTGTTGATTGGAGGGACGGAGCCGGCGCGCTGTTTTACCGGGGTCCGCGAGGCCGCCACACTTCGTAGGTGGCCTGACAAAAGCGCGAACCGGCTCCGTATCTCAAGTCCGATTGATTGAACAGTGATTCAAGACGCCAGGAGGCGCGCATGGCCAATCCGCTCAGCCGCAGGGAAGTCCTGAAGTTCGGCGCGTACACGACGGTGGGTGGCGTCCTCACCCCCGGGATCTCGCTGGCGCAGGCGATCGTCACCGAGACGAAGGGAATCACGGCCCGCGACCTCCAGCTGAACGTGGGCGGGACGATGATCGCGGCGTACGACGCGCGCCCGGAGGCACCGGGTCGCTACCCCGTGGTCGTCGTGATCTCCGGCTTCACCGGTAACAGTGAGCACCACAAGGACGTGGTCCGGCGCTTCGCGCACGCCGGCTACTACGCGATCTCGCCGGAGCTCTACCAGCGCGAGGGCGGGATGCAGGGGAAGAACTTCCAGGAGATGGGCGCGATCGCCGGCAAAGTGACCCGGACGCAGTACCTCGGCGACATCTCGGTCGCTGCCGACCACGCCAAGCAGCAGGGCTGGGCGCGCGCCGACCGGCTCGGCGTCACTGGCTTCTGCGGCGGCGGCGCGCTCACGCTCCACGTGAGCGCCGAGTACCCTGGCGTGACCGCGGCGGTGCCGTGGTACGGCCACGTCAAGCGCACGTACCCCGACGCGCCGGGCGTCGACGCGTTTAGCCTGGTGGCGCGCATCAGGACGCCGGTGCTCGGTCTGTACGGCGACGCCGACAGCGGGATCCCGGCGGACGACGTCAAGCGCTTCGAGGCCGAGCTCAAGAAGACGAACCCGAACGTCGAGTTCGTGCTCTACCCGGGCGCCCCGCACGCGTTCTTCTCGGACGACCGGCCGCAGGTCTACAAGAAGGAGGCGGCCGAGGACGGCTGGAAGCGCTGCCTCGCGTTCTTCGCGAAGCACTTGAAGGGCTAGCGTCAGGCGCGGCGTGTCCAGACGTTGCGGCAGCGCGTCTCGGTGACGCACAGCGCGGCCACCAGCGCGCCCGCGGCGAGGGCGAGGCAGACGGTGAAGGCGGCCTGGTATGCCGCGGGCGGGTAGTGGCGAGCCCCGCCGGCCGTGAGCCCGGCCCACCTCGCGTCGAGGATCACGCCGGTCAGCCACTGGAGCACTGCGACGCCGAGGAAAATCGGCACATTGCAGAAGCCGATCGCGATCCCGACCCGCGCGGGGTCGTTGACCTCGCGGACGCAGCTCCACACCAGCACGAGCCCCGACGCCGCGAAGCCCGTGACGAGGAAGAAGGGGATGAGCCACGAAACCGGCAGGCGCGCGTCGGCGGGCAGCACGAGCCCGATCCAGCACACGGCGTAAAGCGCCGCGAAGGCCACCATCGGCAGCCGGCGTCGGCCGAGCCAGCGGTCGGACAGCCAGCCGACCACGGGTGAGCCGATGGCGGTGCCAACCGCGAGCATCGAGACGACGGTCGCCGCGTGGACCCGGGTGAGGCCGTACACCTGGGTCAGGTACGGCACGCCCCAGAGACCGAGGAAGGTGATGAAGGTCGAGTAGATCCCGCACGTGGCGAGGATCGGCGGCCACGTGCGCGGGTTCCGCATGACCTCGGGGACGCCCCGCAGAACCTCGCGGAGCGTTGGCACGCTCCGCCGCGCGTGTTCTGGATTGACCGGCGGGAACCCCATGCCCTCGGGGCGGTCGCGGATCAGGCCGGCGGCGCCGGCGGCCAGCACGAGCGTGACGCCGCCGATCACGACGAACGTGTGCCGCCACCCGACGGCTTCTACGAGGAGCGCGAGCGGGGACGCGGCCAGGAGGGCGCCAGCGTTGCCCACCGTCTGCGTCCAGCCCGAGATCGTCGCGAACTCGTCGGGGCGAAACCACGCGGCGGCCAGGCTGAGCCACGCGATCAGCATGACCGACGCGCCGAGCCCGACGAGGAGCCGCCCCGCGAACGCCACGCCAAAGGTCGATGCGCCGCCGAAGACTGCCGCGCCGAGCCCCATCGTGGCGCCGCCGAGCGCGAGCGTCCAGCGCGGGCCGAGCGTGTCGGTGAGGCCGCCGGCGACCAGCGCCATCGCGGCGAACACGTAGGGGTAAATCGCCGCGAGATTGCCGAGCGCCGCGGCGGTGATCGAGAAGGCGCGCATCAGGTCGGCGGCGACGACCGCGGGGGCGACGCGGTGGACCCACGAGAAGACGTAAAGCGAGGCCGGTACGAGCAGCATCACCCAGCGGGCCGTGCGGAGCGTCACGCCGAGGCCCGTCCGCCGCTACCGAGCGTACGCGGGGAAGACCCGCGCGACGACGGCCGGGTCGTTCATGGTGAGCATGCCCTGGACGAGCCGACGCGCGGCGCCGCGGACGACGACGAACGTGATGCGCGCCGACGCGACGAGGGTGCGGTCCTCGGTCCACACGAGGACCTCCGTGTCCCAGTAGCGCGGGTCGGGTTGCGGCCGCGCGGCGGCGCGGCCGCCCGTGACCGTGAGCGCCCCGAGGAAGGGGACCGCCCGGCGGAGCGTGACCGCGAGCTCGGTCGTCATGCCGGACT